>ERZ827150.1421-NODE-1421-length-30091-cov-3.675390_pt1 | contig 30091 bp, 29 predicted proteins | sample MGYA00519779_ERZ827150 | MGnify/ENA primary metagenome ERZ827150 (study PRJEB31778, sample SAMEA3449267) | human gut metagenome | biome: human gut; feature: human-associated habitat; material: faeces | place: United Kingdom | collected 2010/2012 ...
TTGGTGTTTGGGGCTGTTATCTCAGCTCCTCCAACTGCCCAGCCTGAATCGCGTCAATGTTCCGCGCCAGCTTCTCCCGCGGCCAGTCCCACCAACGCAGCGCCAGCAGCGCATCGATGGTGGCGTCGTCGAAGCGCCGGCGGATGGGCTTGGCAGGGACGCCGCCTACGATGGTGTAGGGGGGCACGTCCTGGGTGACCACGGCCCGGGTGCCGATGATGGCTCCGTCGCCGATGGTGACGCCGGAGAGGATGATGGCCTCGTAGCCGATCCACACATCGTTGCCGATGGTGATGTCTCCCTTGTTGTCCCACGCCTGGGGCACATGAGCCCTGTCCAGTCCCCACTCCTCAAAGAACAGGGGGAAGGGGTAGGTGGACAGGGAACGCAGGGTGTGGTTGGCGCTGGTGAACAGGAACTTCGCCCCGCAGGCGATGGAGCAGAACTTGCCGATGATCAGCTTGTCCCCATTGATGGGGTAGTGGTAGAGTACGTTGTTCTGCTGGAAATCCCTGGGATCGTGGACGAAGTCGTTATACATGGTAAAATCGCCCACCTGGATGTTGGGGTTCGTGATGGCGGGTTTGAGATAGATGGTTTGGTCATCCCCAGTGCGGGGGAACAGAGTGGCTGCCGGAATCGTCATAAAAATCCCTCCAATCTATGTGGTTGGTTTGTCAGTCGATTCCGGACACGGCAATGCAGCGCTTCATTGCATATCACCTCGATCTGTATGATTTCGATGTCAGTTTTCAGGGTCAACCCTCCCCACCCATCTCCGCCCACATCTTGGCCCAGTGGGCGTTCAGCAGCTGTTGGAGCAGAGGCGTGTCTCCCTGGCCATCGTAGACGCTGTAGAGGAAGAACATGGGGGCGTAAAAGGTCAGCGCCCGCTCCTGAGGCTGGTCGTATCCCAGGCCGGCGAACAGATCGCTCAGATAGCCCAGCGGCCCTGCGCACAAATATTGCTGATACAGCTGCGCCATCTCTGCGTCCCGATACTGCTCCAGGGTCAGCAGCTTCCGGAATGGGGCTGCGAAGGGGTCGTGAGTCCAGTAGTGGAACATGGATTGGCTGTAGGTCAGAATGTGAGAAAAGGGGGTGGCGGCATAGGCTGCGGTGTCCTCCGCCAGCGTGCCTTCCGGCACTTGATGCTCGGACGCCTCTTGGGCGTCCTGTGCCTCCATGTGGGCGACAATGTGGGCAAAGATGTCCCGCTTGTTCTTGTAGTGCTTGTACAGTGCGCCCTTAGTCATCCCCAGCGTTCCGGCGATCTGGCTCACCGAGACTGCTTTGTATCCGTCCTGGGCGAACAGCTTCAGTGCCGCCAGTAAGATCTTCTCCTTGGTGTCCTGCATAGGCATCCCTCCTTCTTTTGCTCTATTATAGTAAACGGTCGTTCACTTGTAAAGGGGTCACACCAAAAATCGACACACCTCCACCGTGACCACCTTCAGCAGCACCCCGACAGATAGGACGTAGAACCAAGCCTCCCGCATGGATTGGGAGTGGGTAAAGAGGGTGGCCACAGCGGCCAGCAGGATGAGAAAGGCGCCCACACAGCCGACCAGGGTGGGGATGCTGATGAGGGAGAACAGTCCAGGGGCGCAGCTGCCGTCGATGGCGTTCTGAATGGTCTTGTCCAGCCCGTCCCGTGCGGCGGCGAAGCAGCAGATGACCAGCCCCAGCACCAACGCCAGCAGCGTCCGGCGTCCCCAGCCGGTGATGGCGGCGCGGTGGCAGAGGGAAACGCCGAGGAACCCCAGCAGCACCACCAGCAGCAGGGTGGTGACCGTGTTGACCAGGTTGCCAAAGTACAGTTTCAACATAACGTTCGCTCCTTTCTCACTGGGCGTGGTACCAGTCCAGTACCGCCTGTAGGTTTTCCAAACACACTCGGTCGCCGCCCTGGGTCATCATGGCCAGCAGGTCGTCCTCCTCCGGCGTCCGGTCGGGCTTCGCCGCCAGAGATTTCCCAGCAGTCTTTACCATCAGCTGCATCATCAGCTTATATGCCCCACGCAGCCGTTCCAGATGAAAGGCTCCCTGGAGGGTGAACAGGGGGATGTGGGCGGGGATGTGGGTTTTCTCCCGCACCTGCTCGATCTGGGTGCCCGTCTGGCTCAGTCCTACCGCACAGACGGCGTGGATGCGATAGCGCTTGGTGGCCTGCTGATACCCCTTGACGGTGCCGGCCATGACCCAGCCCAGGTAGAGAATGTCCCCGTTGGCCAGGTTTTTGTGTGCTTCCTGGGCGGAGAAGATGGGAAGACCGGTGACCTGTCCCAGCAGCTGGGCGTAACGGGCGGTGCTGCCGGCGTTAGAAGTGTAAACAATGGCGTGCAGCATGATAAAAACTCCTTTCTAAACAAGCTCAGCGGTGGGCAACATCTGTCAGCTCTGCCGCAAACCGGTCAATATGTCCATCCACCGCCGCCAGCACTGCCTCTCGGCTCCAACCGCCATCGGACAGGCTGTAGAGCAGGTACAGGGGGCCATAGAAGGCCAGCGCCAGCTGGCGGGCTTGGGCATCGGAATCGGTCATCTGGTGGAACAGCTGGGTCATGTAGGCGATGGGGCCATCGGCTAGGTAGTGCTGGTACAGCCGACCCATCTCCGGATCTCGGTACTGTTCCAGCGTCAGCATCCGCCGGAAGTGGGCAGAAAAAGGCTCCTCCGTCCAGTGCAAAAAGAGGGCGCGGCTGTAGGTGCGGATCTGCTCCAACGGTGCCTGAGCGTACCGGGCGGCCGCTTCCGATGGGGTGCCTTGGGGCAGGCGCAGTGCTTGGGCACGGGCGGTGTCCTGGTGGTTCATGTGGGTAACGATGTGGTCGAAGATGTCCCGCTTTCCCTTGTAATGCTTGTACAGGGAGGGTGCTTTGATGCCTACAGCGGCGGCGATCTCCTCTACGCTCACCGCCTCGTAGCCCTTTTGGGCAAACAGGGTCAGCGCTTGGGATAAGATGCGTTCTTTGGTGTGTTCTGCTTTCATAGGCGTCTCCTTTGGCTAATGATGATTAGCTTCTTCACCTCTAGTATAGGCTAATGAACATTAGCTGTCAAGGTTTTTTTTGCCACAGCACAAAAATGCCTTCTCAGAACTCATCAGTCCTTCGGGCACGGTGTTTGACAGATTACGGCGGTTTTGTCCCGTTGTCCAGAGCAGCTGGAACAGGAGACGACGGCGCAGATCCCATGAAAAAAGCGCTTCCCAAACGGGAAGCGCTTTTGTTGTGCGGATTACAGATAACGGACGAACAGACCGATGGTGCAGATGACCAGCACCAGAACGGTAGCAGGTGCGATCTTCTTGCAGTAACGACCCCAGGAGATGGGATGGCCAGCCTTGGCGGCGGCAGAAGTGCCGACCACGTTGGCAGAGGCGCCAATGGGGGTGGCGCTGCCGCCAATGTCGGTACCCAGAGCCAGAGCCCAAGCCAGGATGGGCAGAGCCACGCCCTGTTCCACTGCCAGCGTCTTGATGATGGGGATCATGGTGGCAGCGAAGGGAATGTTGTCGATGAAGGCACTGGCAATGGCAGACACCCACAGGATGATGGCGATCATCAGCATGACGTTGCCGCCGCTGACCTTGCCAATGAACTCGGCGATGAGCTTCAGGATGCCCGTTTGCTCCAGACCACCAACCACGATGAACAGACCTACGAAGAAGAGCAGAGTTTTGTAGTCCACCTTCTTGAGCAGGTTGATGGCGTTCTTGCCGGAGGTGATGAGGGTGAGCAGGGCGATAAAGACGCCGATGGTGGACACGGTCAGGCCAGTTTCCGCATGGGAGACCAGCAGGACGATGGCGCACAGGAAGATAATGGTGCTGATGATGAAGGAAGTCTTGTTGGTGATGGCTTCCTTGGGTGCGGGCATTGCGGCAATCTCTTCAGGGGTAGCGTGCGCATCCTTCAGCTCACCGCGGAAGGCGAAGTAGAAGAAGATGAGCACAAAGATGAGAGAGATGCCAGCCAGCAGACCGGTGTTGTCCAGGAAATCGAAGAAGGAATACCCCAGAGAGGTGCCGATGATGATATTTGGGGGGTCACCGCACATGGTGGCGGAACCGCCCAGGTTGGCACAGAATACTTCGGTCAGGATCATGGGGATCGGGTCAAAATGTAACAGGCGGGACAGCTCGATGGTCACGGCAGCCAGGAAGAGAATGACGGTGATGCTGTCGATGAACATGGCCAGCAGAGAGGACATGATCATGAAGGCGATGAAGATGGGAATGGTGCGATAATGAACCAGCTTGGCCAGCTCCATGCACAGCCAACGGAAGAAGCCGGCGGCAGCCATGCCTTCCACCATAATCATCATGCCAGCGATGAAGATGATGGTCTCCCAGTTGATGCCGGTGGAAGCCTCAACGGCGTTGCCGGATTGATACCAAAAGTGGGCGCTGAAGATGCTCTTTACATTCAGGGTCTCCCAGATGGCGGGCAGGCTGTGCATACACAGGCCGAACACCAGAACCATCATCAACAGGCCACAGACAAGAGTGACGATCTGCCGTTCGATCTTATCCATCACGATGAACACAAACATCGCTAAGAAGATCACCACGGCGATAATCTGAGCTAACATAATTTAAAACAACCTCCTAGTATGCTGTCGAGGGGAAAAAGCGAACCACTCGACAGGCAATGTGATGTGCAGAGGGGGACTCTGCATTTCGATGTGTCGATCAATCCTCCCTTTCCTTTTTTTGCGAGGCAAGCCCCTCCCTGGACAGTTTTGGCAAAAATGCTCAGAGTGCCAAACTGTCCCCTCTCCTACTTCGTTGACAGGGCAGTTTCTGAACCCATATCGTATATATTATAGGTATGTCACCTCTTTTTGTCCATTGTCAGAACGGAGAAGAATCCCCTCAAAATTTCTGCCATCTGACCGTAAAACAGTTGGAAAATGGAAGGGCTGGAAGTAAAAAAAGAAGGTTTTTTCTGAAATTGTGAACAATTTGTAACATTTCAAGAAGAAAAATCTTTTGGACAGAATGGAGAACAGAACAGAGAGTAGAATCAAGTTTTTTGCCAAATCTGCCAGGGGAGAACAGTGGGAAAGGAGGGCGGTTCTGACAGAAGGGGTGGGGAAGGGGGTGGCTGGAAAGAAATTTTGAAAAAAACGAAAAAAGCGAAAAAAACACTTGCATTCCGCTTCCGACTGTGCTATTATAAACAAGTCGCCAGGAGACAGCGACAGACAAAAGAAATCCGGGTGTGGCGAAGTTTGGTATCGCGCTTGAATGGGGTTCAAGAGGCCTTGAGTTCGAATCTCAACACTCGGACCATAAAAGACCTGAAATCGTTGAGATTTCAGGTCTTTTTACAACCTTTTTGCAGATGGAGTTCTTCATTGGAACAAAGGGAATTGTCCTTCGACCCAAAACAAATCTGGAGGCCGCTCTGCTCATCAAGCACAGCGCAGTCCCCCACAGCAGCCAGAAACTGAACGGGAACCGGGAAAGTAGCTTGCGCATCCTGACAAAATAAGCTATAATGAACAGGAATGATGATTACATTCCAATGAGGAGGATCACTATGCACAAAAGATACGACGATTATCGTTTTCAGGTCATGTATCACCATCCCAAGCTGTCGGAAGACCCGGATAAGTTTGAATGCTACTACGAGACGAATTTTATCGACCATGCCAAGTACTACGCCATCACCCTGTTGGGGAAGGGCGCAACCGTCTATGTGTTCGACAAGGAACTGAACCAGCGGGTGCGGGACTTTGATCACATTACGCACAAGGTGCCCAAGCAGGAAGAAGAATAAAGCGGAACGAGTTCAAAACGCACTGCGCGAAAGATACGCAGTGCGTTTTTTCTATCGGTTTGGACAGGCAGAGGAAAATTTTTTGCCCATCGGGCGTGTCTCTGACCGGTAGGACAGAGACTGCGTTTGGGGCGAAATTGTTGCAAACTGTGGGCAGAGGACGGACAGCGGATGGCTGGGGACGCACTGGATTCTGACGGGACTTTGCGGAAAGGGACGGGGGAGAGCCGTACAGAAGGGGGGATGGAGGGGAGCAACATAGTGTGGAAATGGCAGAGAAGGTCAGGAGAACCAGTTTCCAGCAGGTTAGCTCCGGAAAAACCGACCGGCGTGAATGGTTTTTTAGGTGGGTTGCTTATATTTCAAAGGATTCCAGGAAGTCAGGTGGGCAAAATCGTCAAAAACAACGACAGGATCTCCCTCGTTCTGCGTCCCACCCCATCCGGCCGGCCTTAGGGAAAAGAACCTGCCAGAAAGATGTCCTGCAAAGTGAGGTTGACAACCTGTTTCTGGCCGATTGGCAGGCAGGCGGACAGGGGGGAGAGAAAAGAACGGAGGAAAGGGCAAAAAGCCGCCGTTTTCTGGCCGTAGGGTGTTCGGGGTCGAATGGCGGCAACGGAAGGCTTTCCCACAATAAATGTTGCGGTTTCCAGAGAAATTGCGATTTTTTTTACAGGAACTGACCGAATTTGCAAAGGGGAAAAGTGGGGGCTTCGTGTAAAAAAACAATTGACTTCCACGCTTTATGGTGCTATGATGATACCATTCAAACAGCAGAAATCCACAAGAGAAAGGAGTCGTTGAAGATGACAGCACCGTTCCAGAACATGTCCGATGTGTTGACGTCTGAGCAGTCCATGTCCTGCATGGATAAGACTCCTTGCGCCTTTTCTCAGGCTGCTATGTCCGCTTTCTGCGCTCGTTTCACCTCCAAAGTCGTGGGTGTCGCCGTTGCGACATCCATTTTGTTTTCTGTAGGCTTTCGAGTTCTCACCCCGCTGGCAGGTGTTCTGTTAGCGGTACTGGAAAAGGGGAATAGAAGGAAACGAACAGCGACAGTGTGTGCAGTACTGTGACCATGATACAGTAAAGCGGCTCTACACGTTGTCAGAGCCGCTTTTTTGTATAGAAATTCTTGTAAGAAGGAGAAAAAACAATCATGAAAAGAAAAGTAATCAGCTTTGTGCTGGCTGCTGGCATGATGCTCAGTTTGGCTGCCTGTGGCGGTTCTACCGGCACGACCAGCGGCGCTTCCACCAGTGCAGCAGCTGCTGCCAGCAGCACCACCACTACCAAACCCTCCGGCGCAGCCTTTAAGATCGGCGGCACCGCACCTCTGACCGGCGCTGCTGCCATCTATGGCAACGCTGCTAAGAACGGCGCAGAGATCGCTGTGGAGGAGATCAACGCAGAAGGCGGCGACATTCAGTTCGACCTGCGCTATGAGGACGACGTGAATGACGCTGAAAAGGCCATCAACGCTTACAACACCCTGAAGGACTGGGGGATGCAGATCTCCTTGGGTTCTGTCACCACCAAGCCCTGTGAAGCTACCTCCACGGAAACCTATTCCGACCGTATCTTCGCCCTGACTCCCTCCGCTTCCTCCAAGGCTGTCATCGAGGGCAAGGACAACCAGTATCAGATGTGCTTCATGGATCCCAACCAGGGCTCCGCATCCGCACAGTACATCTCTGAAAAGAAGCTGGGCACCAAGATCGCTATCATCTGGAAGAACGATGACGTTTATTCCAAGGGCATCTATCAGACCTTCACCGAAAAGGCAAAGGAACTGAAGCTGGATATCGTCTCCGAGACCACCTTCGCAGACGGCAACGACACGGACTTCTCCGTTCAGATCACCGATGCAAAGGACAAGGGTGCTGACCTGATCTTCCTGCCCATGTACTATCAGCCCGCATCCCTGATCCTGGCTCAGGCCAGCTCCATGGGTTATGAACCCAAGTTCTTCGGCGTGGACGGCATGGACGGCATCCTGACCCAGGAAGGCTTCGACAAGAAGCTGGCAGAAGGCGTCATGCTGCTGACCCCCTTCAACGCAGACTCCAAGGACGAAAAGACCCAGGCATTCGTGAAGAAGTATCAGGACAAGTTTGGCGAAGTTCCCAACCAGTTCGCAGCAGACGGCTACGACTGCATCTACGCTTACAAGCAGGCTCTGGAAGCGGCTAAGGCTACCCCCGACATGAGCGCCAGCGACCTGTGCGATGCCATGATCAAGCAGTTCTCCTCCATGACCTTTGACGGCCTGACCGGCGCTGGCATGAAGTGGGACAAGGGCGCTGTCTCCAAGGAGCCCAAGGGCATGGAGATCAAGAACGGTGCCTATGTCGGCCTGGACTGATCTGCGCCACATCTCAAACAGGAAACGGATAATCGTCAGAGCGTGCGTACCGCACCTCTGGCACCCGATCTAGGAGTTTAGGCTGGGGCAGCCTTCGGGCGGCCCCGGCCTGTTCCGGGTCGTGCAGTGCGCAACTGAAAGGGATTGGACAGGGTCGGATCCTTTTCGATTGCGCACTGAAATGATTTGTGAGAGTAAGTAAAGATAGAATATGTAAGGAGTTAAACTGCGATGACATTTCTCAATTTCCTGATCAACGGGATCAGCTTGGGCAGCATCTATGCCATCATCGCACTGGGCTACACCATGGTGTACGGCATCGCCAAGATGCTGAACTTCGCCCATGGTGACGTCATCATGGTCGGTGCGTATGTATGCTTCTATGCCATCTCCAGCTTCAATCTGCCGCCTCTGGTGGGCATCCTGTTGGCCATGCTTGTCTGTACCCTCCTGGGTATGCTCATTGAGCGCCTGGCCTATAAACCCCTCCGCTCCGCCCCCTCTCTGGCCGTGCTCATCACTGCCATCGGCGTCAGCTACTTCCTCCAGAACGCAGCCCTGCTGCTCTGGTCCCCCAACCCCAAGGTATTCCCCTCCATCTTCGGCAAGGGCAGATTGAGTCTCTTTGGCGGTGAACTGGCCATCCCCTATGTCACCGGTATCGCCATCGTCATCTGTATTGTCATCATGCTGGGTCTGACCTTCTTCACCAGTAAGACCAAGATGGGCAAGGCCATGCGCGCCTGCTCCGAGGACAAGGGCGCCGCTCAGCTCATGGGCATCAACGTCAACGCCACCATCTCCACCACCTTTGCCATCGGCTCTGGTCTGGCAGCTGTGGCAGGCGTCCTGCTCTGCTCCGCCTATCCCACCCTGGTGCCCACCACCGGCTCCATGCCTGGCATCAAAGCCTTCACCGCAGCCGTTTTCGGCGGCATCGGTTCCATCCCCGGCGCTCTGCTGGGCGGCCTGCTCATGGGCATCATCGAGATCTTCGCCAAAGCCTACATCTCCACCCAGCTTTCGGACGCTGTCATGTTCGTCGTCCTGATCATCGTTCTGCTGTTCAAGCCGGCTGGTCTGCTGGGCAAAGAGATCCGTGAGAAAGTGTGAGGTGGAAAAGATGAAAAAGCTAAATATGAACAAAACCACCCGCCAAAACTATCTGACCTACGGCCTGGTCATCGTGGCCTTCGTCATCATCCAGATCTTTATGGGAGCCATCCCCGCCACTCTGAGGGGGATGCTGGTGCCCATCTGTGCCTACGTCATCATGGCCATCTCCCTGAACCTGACCGTCGGTGTCCTGGGTGAGCTGTCCCTGGGTCACGCCGGCTTCATGAGCGTGGGTGCCTTCACCGGCACTACCGTGGCCATCATGCTTCAGGACGTCGTCCCCAGCGGCGGTCTCCGCCTGCTCATTGCCGTGGTCGTTGCCACCCTTTTCGGCGCCCTGGCTGGATTCCTCATTGGCGTCCCTGTCCTGCGTTTGCAGGGTGACTATCTGGCCATCGTCACCTTGGCCTTTGGCGAGATTATCAAGAGCATTTTTAACAACCTCTACCTGGGTATGGACAGCGAGGGACTCCACGCCAGCCTGCTCAGCGATAAGACCAACCTGGCCGAGGACGGCAAAATGCTCATCAACGGCCCCATGGGCATCGGCGGCATCCAGAAGATCTCTACCTTTACCGCCGGGTTCATCATGATCATGATTACCCTCCTCGTGGTCTTCCACCTCATCAACAGCCGCACCGGCCGCACCATCATGGCCATTCGGGACAACCGCATCGCCGCAGAGAGCGTGGGCGTGAACATCACTGCGCATAAGATGACTGCTTTTGTCATTTCTGCCGCTATGGCTGGTGCAGCAGGCCCCCTCTTTGCCATGAACTACTCCACCATCGTGGCCAATAAGTTCGACTTCAACACCTCCATCCTCATCCTGGTCTTTGTCGTCTTGGGTGGCCAGGGCAATATGCTCGGCTCCATCATCGCCGCCGCCGTTCTGACCATCCTGCCTGAAGCACTCCGTGAATACTCTGATTACCGGATGCTGGTCTACGCCATCCTCCTGATCGTCATGATGCTGGCCACCAACAATCCCACCATCAAGGGCTTCCTGGAGAACCTGAAGAACAAGATCACCCATAAAGATACGAAAGAAAAGGAGGGCGTTTGAGATGACGACACCGAAAATGGTTCCCGTCCCTTCCAAGAACATCGTTCCGGAACGTGACGTAGATAAACCCCCCGTGCTGGAATGTATCAACCTGGGCATCACCTTCGGCGGCCTGAAGGCAGTGGAGGACTTCAACCTGGGCATCGGTCAGACCGAGATCGCCGGCCTCATCGGCCCCAACGGCGCAGGAAAGACCACCATCTTTAACCTGCTTACCAAAGTCTACCAGCCCACCACCGGTTCCATCCTGCTCAACGGCCAGGACATCCAGAACATGGATACCGCTCACGTCAACCGTTCCGGCATCGCCCGTACCTTCCAGAACATCCGCCTGTTCTCCAACCTGACCGTGGAGGAAAACGTGAAGGTGGCGATGAACAACCAGATGCACTACAATATGATCAGCAGTCTCTTTCGCCTGCCTAGCTACTGGCGGGAGGAGAAGGAAGCCCATGAGAAGGCTCTGGAACTGCTGTCCATCTTCAACATGGAGAACGAGGCCAACGTCAAGGCCGGCTCGCTGCCCTATGGCGCACAGCGCCGTCTGGAGATTGTTCGAGCCTTGGCCACCCAGCCCCGTCTGTTGCTGCTGGACGAACCGGCCGCTGGCATGAACCCGTCTGAAACCTCCGAGCTGATGGAGAATATCAGAAAGATTCGTGACACCTTTCAGATCGCAGTCATGCTCATTGAGCATGATATGAACTTGGTCATGAACATCTGCGAAGGCATCTGTGTGCTGAACTTCGGCAAGGTCATCGCCAAGGGCACCCCCAAAGAGATCCAGGCCAACCCTGCGGTCATTGAAGCCTATCTGGGCAAGAAAAAGGAGGCGTGACGATGGGAGCGATTTTAACGGTTGATAACATCAACGTCTACTATGGCAGCATCCATGCCATCAAGGGTATTTCCTTTGAAGTTAACGCTGGCGAGATCGTCACCCTGATCGGTGCCAACGGTGCAGGCAAATCCACCACCCTGAACACCATCTCCGGCCTGCTCCGTAGCCGGACGGGCTCCATCCAGTTCATGGGCGAGGATCTGGGCAAGCTGCCTCCCCACAAGACCCTGTCCAAGGGTCTGGCACTGGTTCCGGAAGGACGGCGCATCTTTTTACAGATGACCGTCCAGGAGAACCTGGATATGGGTGCGTACATCCGCAAGAACAACATCAAGCCGGAGCTGGATATGGTCTACGACTACTTCCCCCGCCTGAAGGAACGTTCCAAGCAGGTGGCAGGCACCCTGTCCGGCGGCGAACAGCAGATGCTGGCCATGGGTCGTGCCCTCATGAGCAAGCCCAAGGTCATTATGCTGGACGAGCCGTCCATGGGTCTGGCTCCCATCCTGGTGGAGGAGATCTTTGAGATCATCAAGCACCTCCACGAGGCCGGCACCACTATCCTGCTGGTGGAACAGAACGCTCAGGCCGCCCTGTCCGTGGCCGATCGGGGCTACGTCATGGAGACGGGCAAGATCGTTGCCTCCGGCACCGGCGCAGAGCTGCTGGACTCCCCGGCCATCAAGAAGGCTTATCTGGGCGGTTAAAGCTTTTTCCCGTACATCCAATGAAAAACGCTGTAGCGCGCTTTTGTGGTGCGTTACAGCGTTCTTTTCTGTGCGGCAGCGTTCCCGTCCGGTCAGCCCCCGGCGCATGGGGGACGGGCGTCCCTGCTGATGCCGAGAACGAGGCAGGAGGGCATAAAAAATCCTCCGTATGAAGATACGGAGGATTTTTTATATAGAGTTAGATGCTCTTAGAATACGGGAACCACAGCACCGCCATAGGTGTTGTTGATGTAATCACGGATGGTGTCGGACTTCAGAGCCTTGACCAGTGCCTGGATGGCTTCGTTCTTCTCGTTTCCTTCCTTGACAGCGACCACGTTCACATAAGCGGCAGCAGCATCGCCGTCTTTGGATTCCACGGCCAGAGCGTCAGCGACCTTCAGACCAGCATCGATGGCATAGTTGCCGTTGATGACAGCCAGATCAACGTCCTTCAGACGGGTGGGGATCTGAGCGGCTTCCAGCTCCAGGATCTCCAGGTTCTTCTTGTTTTCCTTGATGTCCAGCTTGGTGGCGTTGATGCCAACACCGTCAGCCAGCTTGATCAGACCTTCCTGCTGGAGCAGCAGCAGAGCGCGGGCTTCGTTGGTGGCGTCGTTGGGGACAGCAATCTGAGCGCCGTCGGGCAGGTCAGCGATGGAAGCGGTCTTGCCAGCGTAGAGGCCGAAGGGTTCATAGTGAACTTCAGCGACGCTGACCAGATGGGTGCCGTTGTCCTTGTTGTAGTTGTTCATGTAGGTGATGTGCTGGAAGTAGTTGGCGTCCAGGGAGCCGTCTTCCACTGCGTCATTGGGGGTGTTGTAGTCGTTGTATTCCACGATGTCCAGGGTGATGCCTTCCTTAGCCAGGATGGGCTTGACCTGTTCCAGGATCTCAGCGTGGGGAGCGGGGGTAGCGCCCACCTTCAGGGTGGTGCCGGAAGCAGGGGTGCTGGTGGCTGCGCTGGCAGCGGCATCAGCGGAGGTGGAGCTGGCAGCGGGAGCCTTGGAGCCACCGCCACAAGCGGCCAGAGACAGGCAGGTCACGACGGACAGTGCCAGAGCGAACAGTCTTTTTTTCATTTTCATTTTCTCCTTTTCATTAAAATAGTTTGCATGGAATGACAATGCTATGTGAACCGCCTAGGGCGGAACCAAACAAATGGAAACGTAGACCAGGGCAATAAAAAACGCCCTCGACAACCTGTCAAGGACGAAATGGGATTTCGTGGTACCACCTTGGTTCGCCGAAACCTCACAGCTCCGACCTCAGAGAGTGCGGGACAAAGCGTCCGATACTCCTGCGCGTTGACGGGCGCACCCGGCGCGGCCTAAGTTTGACCCTCAGTCGCGCGGCTCCAAGACCATGTTCTGCGTGGCGCTCCGTGCCTGTTTCCAGCTGCCCAGGCTCTCTGTACCGTACTTCCGCGCGTACTCTTCTCTTCATTGCCTTTGAATCATTATTTTGGATTCGTTGGCATTAAATTTACCACAGAATGCCACCGGTGTCAATGGGAGCTTTTGCCCAGAAAAAGAGTGGGCAAGGGGCGAACCTTGTCCACTCTTTACAAAAATCAGGTTTCGTCGTTGGCTTTTGCCTGACCGGCGCCACGCTTGCCCCGTTTCCGGGTCTTGGTGTTGCGGCGATCGAGCCGGTTGGCGGTGTGGGTGCCCAGGGACTGGAAGATCTGCACCATGATGACCAGCAGGATGACGGACACATACAGCACCAGGTACATCCGGCGCTGATAGCCGTTGTTGATGGCCAAGCTGCCCAGGCCGCCGCCGCCGATGGCTGCGGACATAGCGCCGTAGCCCAGGATGGTGATGAAGGCGGTGGTGAAGCCGTTGATGAGGGAGGGCAGTGCTTCCGGCAACATCACTTTGAAGGTGATCTGCATGGGGGTGCAGCCCATGGCCTGTGCTGCCTCCAAAATGCCGTGGTCAGACTCCCGCAGGGAAGCCTCCACCAGACGTGCCACAAAGGGGAAGGCGGCCACCACCAAGGGGATGATGGATGCCACGGTACCCACGCTGGTGCCGATGATGACACGGGAGAGGGGGATGACCAGCACCATCAAAATCAGGAAGGGCACGGAGCGGAGCAGGTTGACGATGACGTTGATGACCCGCATGAGGGCACGGGGCAGGGGGCGGACGCCGTCCGGCTCACCGGTGACCAGGATGATGCCCAGAGGCAGGCCGATGACGTAGGCGAAGAAGGTGGACAGGACGGTGGAATAGAAGGTCTCCCAGATGTCCTTGAGCAGGCTGGCTTCCAGATAGGCCAGCTGCTGGCTGACCACGGTGGAACCGAAGAATGTGCCGAAAAATTCATCCATGATAGTCACGAACCTCCTCCATAGTCACGTTGGGCTGGCTCTTGATGTATGCCATAGCATTGGCCGCCTCCTCCGGGTCGGTGGGCAGACCCAGCAGCATGGTGCCAAAAGCCTTGCCGTCGATGTTCCGGGTGTCGGCGCCCAGGATGTTCACCTTCACGCCGCAGTCGATGGCCAGGGATGCGATGAGCGGTTCGTAGGAGGAACCGCCATTAAAAGCAATGCGGATGACGTTGGCGGCAGGCAGCTGGTCGATGACCACCCCGTTGGGGTACACCAGCCGACGACCGGCCTCGGTCTGGGGGTTGGAGAAGATGTCCTCCACCGTGCCCGACTCTTGCAGCACGCCGTGATCTAGGATGGCAACGTGGGTACAGATCTCTTCCACCACCGCCATCTCATGGGTGATGACCACCACGGTGATGCCCAGGCGCTGGTTGATGTCCTTGACCAGCTTTAGGATGTCCTGGGTGGTCTTGGGATCCAGGGCAGAGGTAGCCTCGTCGCAGAGCAAAATCTTCGGGTCAGAGGCCAGGGCACGGGCGATGGCGATGCGCTGCTTCTGTCCGCCAGAGAGCTGGGCAGGGTAGGCGTCCGCCTTGTCGGGCAGGCCGACGATCTCCAACAGCTCCTTGGCCTTCTTCTGGGCATCGGCGGCCTTCACGCCGGCGATCTCCATGGGAAAACAGATATTTTTCAGACAAGTCCGCTGCATGAGCAGGTTGAACTGCTGAAAGATCATGCTGATGGAACGGCGCTGCTGGATGAGCTCCTTGGCGGGCATAACGCACAAGTCCTTGCCGTCAATGACCACCTGACCGGAGGTGGGACGCTCCAGCAGGTTGATGCAGCGCACCAGGGTGGACTTACCCGCGCCGCTCATGCCCACGATGCCGTAGACATCACCATCGTGGATGGTGATGTTCACATCATTCAGTGCGGTCAGCTCCCCATCGGCAGTGGGGAAGACCTTGGTGATGTGTTTTAATTCGATCATAAAATCACTTCCCTCGGGAAAATTCTCATTCAATGCTACAATATTAAATTGTAAGATAAAAATCGAAAGGTGTCAAGGGAAAGCCGCATTCTGCCGAAAAAGGTTACAGCAACCGCTCCAATTCCGCCAGGCTCTCCGGTCGAGTGGCCCAGCTGGTGGCGAAGCGGATGACGGTGTGCGTCTCGTCCAGCTCCTCCCAGAACCCGAAGGACACTTTCTTCGCCAGCTCCTCCATCTGCCCGTTCTCCACCACAACGAACTGCTGGTTGGTGGGGGTCTCTAAGTAGAACTGATACCCCTTTCGGCGCAGGATGTTCTTGAGCTGCTCCGCCATAGCGATGGCGTGGCGGGAGATGTCCCAATAGAGCCCGTCGGTGAACAGTGCGTCAAATTGCAGCCCCAGCAGCCGTCCCTTGGCCAACAGGGCGCCGTTCTGCTTAATTTGCGTGAAGAAGTGGGGGATCAAGTCGGCCTGGGGGAACACCACCGCCTCACCGAACAGGGCGCCTACTTTGGTGCCGCCTATGTAAAAGACATCGCACAGCTCTGCCAGGTCAGGCAGGGTCACATCTGTCCCGTGGGCCGCCAGACCGTAGCCCAGGCGGGCGCCGTCCAGATAGAGGTAGAGCTGATACCGGTCGCACACCGCCCGGATGGCCTCCAGCTCCGCTTTGGTGTAGAGGGTGCCGTACTCGGTGGGGTGAGAAATATATACCATCCCCGGGCACACCATGTGATCCCAGCTCCCGTCCCGGTAGAACTTCTCGATCCATGCAGTCAGGTCAGCCGCCGCCACCTTGCCCTTGTGCTGGGGCACCGTCAGCACCTTGTGACCGCCTGCCTCAATGGCACCTGCCTCATGGAGGGCAATGTGCCCCGTGTCCGCTGCCAGAACGCCCTGATAGGGGCGGAGGAGACTGCGGATGACGGTGGCGTTGGTCTGGGTGCCGCCCACCAGGAATTCCACCTGAGCGTTGGGGCAGTGGCAGGCGGCGCGAATCTTGTCCTTGGCCTGAGCGCAGTAGGCATCCTGACCGTAGCCAACGGTCTGTTCCAAGTTGGTGTCCAGAAGCCGCTGAAGGACGGCAGGATGTGCGCCTTCGAGATAGTCGCTGTTGAAGTAGAGCATGGTCGTCACCTTTCTTTATTTATTCTATAAGTAGGAACATATCATTTATAGGTAGAAGTATGTCGAAGGGGAAACCCCGCAGCGTTAAGAAAACCTGCCAGTGGCAGGTTTTTAGCGTAGGCTCCGCCTGTCAACAGGCGGGGTGACAGTTCGGGTAGGAGTACAAGGAGGAGCAATTTTTCGACCTCACCCTGGGGGGTTCCCCTCAAACACTTATTCCTTCGGCTTCCGATGCACCAAAATGATCCGCACATAAGCAATCAGGTACAGTGTCATCGCCATGAACAGGGACAAGAATGCAACATCCAGGATCAAACTGGCCACATATCCCGGCATCCCCACCCAGAACAGCAGCAGTCCCAGGCAGATATACAGCAGCACCGTGTTCACCTTCCCGTAGATCAGTGCCCCGTGGTTTTCGCCGCTCTTGGTCACGGCGATGAGGGCGAAGATGGCGATGGTCACCTCTTTGACAACGAAAAAGATGAACAGCGGGATGGTGGCTGGATAGTGCCGAAAGAGACAGAGGATAAAGGTGGCCTGGGTGACTTTATCCGCCACCGGATCTAAGATCTTGCCGAATTCAGAGACTTGGTGAAAGTGACGAGCGATCTTCCCGTCCAGCAGGTCAGTTAGGGCGGATACCAGCAGGGTCACGGCGGCCAGGATCACCCCCGTCCCATTGCCCCAGTTGTAAAAGTAGTAGAACAGGAAGGCCATGGGGATACGGAGAAAGCTGAGCAGATTGGGGAGGGTCAAAATATCAGTCATGGTAAATTTGTTCATAGAGTGGCTCCAATCTAATCCTGTTTGGCGCTTGCCAGGTGCCATGGAAGGGCTCAAAAGAAGAATCCGATTTCCCAGGCAATACAGTAAAAGCATACCACAGGAGGCGAAAAAGTCAAGGGCGACAGTTGGAAAGGGTTTGAAGGAGTCGGAAAAAAATTCTTAAATTTCTCCAAAGAGCCGCCAGTCCTTCTCCCTTGCCAGGGCTGGGCAGGTGTGGTATGATGACAGCAGTTTTTTGCAGCAAATCAGGAGGAAATGCCCATGAAGCAACGCAGTCCCGTGGTGAGCACCTTGCTCAGTATTCTTGTTACCCTCATCGGCGGCGGCATTTATTTTTATATTGCCATCCCTGCCCTCAATCCCAAGAGTTTTGACTTCTATCTGTTCCTTATCGTCCTCTGTGTCCTCTATATGTTGGCCAAATTCCTGTTCAGCGGCGATGACAAGCAGTCGGGCAAGAAGAAAAAAGAACCCAAGCAGACCATCCTGGAGCCGGACGGCAAGGGCGGTTTTAAAGTCAATGGCCCCCACCGGCGCAAGTGGAACAAGCCCGGTCGGGGCAGCGTCTACCGCATCCCCATGGTCATCATCGGGCTGTGCCTGTTGGTCTGCGTGGTGGGCAGCGTCATCTCCGCCGTGCCCTTCCACGCTAAGGCTTATCGGGATCTGCTCCAGGTGGAGACCGGGGATTTCGCTCAGGACGTGGCGGAGATCTCCTACAACAAGATTCCCATGCTGGACGCCGACTCCGCCAAGCAGCTGGGGCGCCGCGCCATGGGCAGCATCAGCCAGAACTCCAACCTGGTCTCCCAGTTCGAGGTCAGCGACTACTACACCCAGATCAACTACCAGGGGAATCCGGTGCGGGTGTCCCCCTTGGAGTACGGCAATGTCATCAAGTGGTTCAACAACCGCTCCGCTGGCCTGCCTGGCTACATCGTGGTCAACATGGTCACTCAGGAGGCACGCCTGGTGCAGCTGAAGGAGGGGATGCAGGTGTCCACCTGTGAGCACTTTAACCGCAACCTCCGCCGCTATCTCCGTTTCCGTTACCCCACCTATCTATTCGGCGACATCAACTTCGAGGTGGACGAGGACGGGACGCCCTACTGGATCTGCTCCAGAGTAGATAAGACCATCGGCCTCTTTGGCGGCGAGGACATCCGTGGCGCCGTTCTGGTCAATGCGGTCACCGGCGAGCACACCTACTATGAACAGGACGTGCCCACCTGGGTGGATCGGGTGTATGACCCGGACATCATCATGAACCAGTACGACTTTCACGGCAAGCTGGTCAATGGCTGGATCAACAGCTGGCTGGGTCAGAAGGCGGTGACCACCACCACAGCGGGATACAACTATATTGCCCTGAACGACGACGTTTATATGTATACCGGCGTCACCTCCGCTGGCTCTGACGAGTCCAACGTGGGCTTCCTGCTGGTGAACCAGCGCACCAAGGCGGCCAAGTATTATAATGTGACCGGCGCGGAAGAATATTCCGCCATGTCCTCTGCCCAGGGCGCCGTGCAGCACCTGAACTACGCCGCTACCTTCCCCTTGTTGCTGAACATCTCCGACCAGCCCACCTATTTTATGGCGCTGAAGGACAGTGCGGAACTGGTGAAGATGTACGCCATGGTCAACGTCAGCGACTACCAGATCACCGCCACCGGCACCACCGTGGCCGCCTGCCAGAAGGCGTACCAGGAGCAGCTGGCGGAGAATGGTATTGAGGTGAAGCAGGACATCCAGGAGGAGGAACCGGCAGGTCAGGAGCGTACGGTCACCGGAGAGGTGGCCGAGATACGCAGCTCGGTCATCAGCGGCAACACCTGGTACTACTTCCGCCTGAAGGGCAAGGAAAACGCCTGCTACTACGGCATCAGCGCCGCCGACTGCCCCGAGGCAGTGACCTACAACAAGGGCGACCAGCTCACCATCACCTACCCCGTCAGCGAGGACGGCACCTTGCGCAAGGCATCGGAAATCAAGGTTAAATAAAGCTGTTACACCCCTGTCCCAACCTGGGGCGGGGGTGTTTTGCGCATCGGGATGACGCTGTCCCAGGTGGCCGGGATCATTTCGGTTCAAAGGCGTACAGCGGAAAGGCATAACAAAGGGCTTGCTGTCAACAGACAGCAAGCCCTTTTGTCGTGTAGGTAGGAGGTTGCCTTATTGATTTATTCGGTCTGCTCATAGACCGCCTTGTGAGCGGGTTTCATCACAAAGAAGCAGGCGACGCCTAGCAGGATCATCACTACGGAAGCGGCCGTCAGGTTGGCGCCTGCGCCGCCGCCCAGGAGATTGCCCAGCGGGGGGACCAGGTAGCCGCAGAGAAAGACGCCAGCGCCTTCGGCCACGGAGATCAACGCTAAAATGGTGGTGGCGTACTTCTTGCCATCGGTGGCCAGTGCCGCATAGGTGGACAGACCGGAGACGATGAACAGGTTGAACATCTGGCACAGGAATCCACCCACATAGCAGCCCAAGGTGCTGTGGGTCATCCCAGGCAGGAGCATGGTCACGCCGCAGAGGACGAAGGCCAGGGGCATACTGAACGCTTTGGTGCCCTTGATCCACCAGGCAACAAAGAAGCCTGCCAGAGTACCGCCCAGGCTGGAGAGGGAACCGATCATGCCGGAGACGGCAGCGCCGCCGATCTGCGCTTCATTGATCACATAGTCAGAATAGTTCAGGAACCAGGCGTTCCAAAAGATACAGCCGATCAGGTAGGTCAGGACGAAGGCGATGCAATACCAAGGGATCTTCTCCTTGCCGGTGTTGGCGGTATTGGCAGCGGCGGTCTGCTCCATTGCTGCCTGCGCCATGCCGCTCAGATCCCGATCTACGTTGGGATAGAACAGAATGGCTAGGATGATGATGGGGATGAGGAAGAAGATGGACTTGTAGCCGTCTCGGAAGTTCCCCGTGTCGCCAAAGAGACCGGCCAACAGGGTGAATACGGTCATGCCCAGCATCATCAGGGCGTTGTGCCAGCCGACCACCTTATCCTTCAGCGCCGGAGGTGCGATGATGGTGACGGTGGTGGCGCAGGCGGCAGGGATGATGCCTGCCGGGATGCCCAGCAGGGCGGAGCAGACGATGACGCCCATGAGGGGGAGGGGGAAGATGAGAATGACGGCACCGCAGATCAGGGCGATGACCATGCTGGTGATGGCCATCCACTTGCGGGGGACAAAGCGGAAGATGACGGTGGAGAGGAAGGCAACGATCATGGTCACCACCGTAGGCAGCGTGGCGATGAGGACGGAGACGCTGTCCTGACCGGGGTACGCCTGATAGATCAGACCCAGCACGGCCGGTGCCACGCAATAGACCCAGGCCACAAAGGAAACCAGCAAAACGGCGACCAGGTTGATGGGCTTGTACTGTTTCATAAAAAACCTCATTTCTTTCTAGGAGTGTGCGCACTTAGCTTCTATCGGTGTCCTGGCCGGCCAGCTCTCGCACGCAGCGTGCATGCTGTGCATCGGTCAGGCCAAAGAACAGGTGCAGGACAAATTGCACAGCGGTCAACGCCACTGGCACCAGGATGGCGCCCACCAGCATCCCGTTCTGGACGGAAGGGGTCTGGCTGACGTTGGGGACATAGTGGATGGCGTCCAGCAGGAAGCCCACCAGCGTGCCGCCGATGGCACTGCCCAGGGACATGGCCAGAGAGTTCAGACCGAAGGTAACACCGATGTCGCTGCGCTTGGTCTTCCACTCCCCATAATCCACTGCGTTGGACAGGAGCAGGGTGGGGAAGCCGTAATGTGCGCCTTGGAACAGGCCGCTGAGGATGAGGACAAAGAAGAGCAGACCGAAGTGGATGGAGCGGGATGCAGTGCCCATGCCCATACCTAGGACGAGCAGGAAATAGAGCACATTCAACCCCATACTGATGGCCATGATCCAGAGAAACGCCCGATTGCTGTCTCGGAACAGGTGAACAAAGCGCTCGATGAGCATAGCGCCCACCACGGAGGCCACGGTGAAGAAGACCATTGCGAGGGAGAAAAAGGACTCACTGTCAAAGCAATATTTGAAGTAGTAGATCATCAGCCCACTCTTTGTCGCCATCAGGATGTTCATCAGCAGCATCCCAGCGATGGTGATGACCGCAGGTCGGTTCTGGAGGATGCGTTGGATCTGCTGGAGCAGGGACACCCGTTCGTTGGGGCGCTCTACCGGATCGAATTTGGGAGAGCCAACGGGGTTCAGCTCGTATTTCCGCTGCATCATCAGATTCCACAGCTGGAACACAAAGGCCAGGACAGCCAAGACAGCAGTGGTCAGGAAGAAGCCGCGATCTTCGTCCCCGCCGCCCAGAAGCTGTACCAGCGGGAGAAAACCGGCGGAGACCAGCATCACAGCCACATTGTTGAAGATCTCTCGCAGACCCACCATGCTGCTGCGCTCCTCCACGTCTCGGGTCATGTTGACCAGCTGGGCATTGGTGGGGGTGTACAGGATGGTGGTGAACACGGAGCCGTACAGGCCGTAGGTGATGACCGTCCAGGTGATCTTGACCGTCATGCTCAGCTGACCCAGGTCGGCGAAGATCAGAGGCAGACCCACCAGCATGGGGATCATCCCCAGCTTGATCCAGCCGCGGTATTTCCCGCTTTTGAAGTGGGTGCGGTCGATGAGCATCCCGATGAGAAAATCAGTGACCGTGTCAAAGACTCGGGAGCCGAGGATGATAAACCCAGCCAAACGAGCGGGGAGGCCACGGATATCCACCAGGAAAAACGTGAGGTAGTAGGAAAAAATGTAAACAGCAAGGTTGCTGCTGAAGCCGGAGGATAAGGCGTAAACGAATTTATCATAGAACGGTATGCCGCCTCCGGAGCCAGGCGTTGCGTTGGATCTCATCTCTTTCTCCTTTATTCTGGTGGGGAACTTGGTTCGAAAGGGGGCGTGGACAGGACTGCGTGTAGGGGCTGCTCACGCCCTTTGGTCGATGGGGCGTGCCGTGTTGGGGGTCAGAGAGACAGGGCGGTCAGATGCCCTTCTCGGTTGGCTGCGCCGGCCAGAGCGGGGGTGTGGGCGTCACCGATGATGCGGACGTCATAGCCTGCCTCCTTCAGCTGGTCAGCCAGGACGGTGTTGGAGACGCGCCCAATGGCCAGCACCACGGTGTCGGCAGGGATTTCTTCCTCGGTCTTGCCGGTGACCACTACGCTGCCCTCTTTGATCTCCTTCACGGAGGTTTCGGTGAGGACACGGACGCCGTTGTTATGGATGTCTCGGAGCAGATCCTTTCGGGGTGCCGGGGTCTCATCCAATGCGATGCCTTCCCGCATCTCCACAATGGTCACATCCTTGAGCAGAGAGGCCAGATAGTTGGCCACCTCCACGCCCACCAGGCCGCCGCCGGCGACGACCACCCGTTGACCGGTGTTCACTGCGCTGGAGAGCACATCCTGCCCCAGGACCACCAGATCCTTGTCCACGCCGGGGATCTTTTTGGGGATGATGGGAGTGACGCCAGTGGCGGCGATGATCACGTCCGGCTGCTCCTGTTCCACCAGTTCCTTGGTCACTTCCGTGTTCAAGATGACCGGCACCCCCAACTTTTTCAGTGTATGAGCCTGCCAAGCGCAGAAGTTGGCAATCTCACCCTTTCCGGGCGGGATGGAGGCGATGCGATAGGATCCGCCAACCCACTTGTCCTTGTCATAGACCTTCACATGGTGACCGCACTGGGCGGCAGTGATGGCGGCGGAGAGACCGCCGGGGCCGGCGCCGATGATCAGGACGTTCTTGGGGGTCTCCGTCTTGCGGATCTGATAATCTGGGTCGGCTTCGTGGCCGATCATGGGATTCAGTTCACAGGTGCCGCGGCGACCAGTGTCGATATGTCCCACACAGCCGTGGAGACAACCCACGCATCTGCGGATGTCCAGGAAGCGGCCTTCCTTGGCTTTGTTGGGGGTTTCCGGGTCAGCAAGGGACTGCCGTGCCATACCGATCAGATCTGCCTTGCCGGAGACCAGGATGGTGTTGGCCACACGGGGGTCGTTGATGCGGCCGACCACGATGACGGGCAGGCGGGTGACCGACTTGACCTCTTTGGCCAGGTCGGCGTTGAAGCCGTGGCGGTAATACATGGAGGGGATCATCACGTCATCAGTGATGTTCACGCCCACGGAGACGCTGACATAGTCGATACCGGCAGCTTCCAAATAAGGGATAATGGTTTTGGTATCCTCAATGGTCATGCCGCCAGTGACCAGTTCATCGGCGGAGAGACGATAGCCCAGGATATGATCCTCCCCGATCCGTGCCCGTACCTCCCGGATGACCTCCAGGGGGAACTTCAGGCGTGCCTCCAGGTCGCCGCCGTACTCATCGGTGCGCTTATTGGTGTAGGTGGAGATGAACTGAGGGATCATGTAGCCGTGGGCGCCGTGGAGCTCTACGCCGTCAAATCCAGCGGCAATGCCTCTTGCGGCAGCGTCACCGAAATCTTTTACGGTCTGATGGATCTCCTCGATGGTCATTTCATGGGGGATCTCGTCATTGGTGTAGGGATCAGGGATGGCAGAGGGAGCCCAGGACTGGGCTTTGGCGTACTTGGCGTTGGCCTGACGGCCGGGATGGTTCAGCTGTGCCATGACCACAGCGCCATGGCGATGGATGCGGTCGGTCATATCCCGGAAGCCGGGGATGTGTGCGTCCTTCCACAGACCTGGGATCCACTGGTAGCCTTTCGCCACGCTGGTGATGGCCACATTCTCCGTCAGGATCAGGCCAAAGCCACCCTTCGCCTTTTCTTCCATGTAAGCGGCGTAGCGTTCGGTGCAGGTGCCGTCCTCTTGGCAGTAGTTCATGAGCATGGGCGGGACGACCATACGGTTTTTGATGACCTTGCCACGGATGGTCAAGGGACTGAATAACAGATCAAGCATTGGGAGTCCTCCTGTTGGCGCCCCCTGAGCCGTCTGGTGAGACAAGCCCAGGGGGATGTTGGTTGCTGGGTTCAGGGTTCTGAAAGGCAGGGGTCATTCGGTCGCTTCTTCCAGGTCGTCCTGGATCAGCTCGGAGACCTTGTCCCAGCCCTTTGCGGGGTTGGCCACCAGGGTATCCTTGAAGCGCAGGGTCTTGATGTACCACTTGCCGTCCTCCAGCTTCACATAGTCATCATCGTAGTAGCCCTGTTCCAGGAAACCGTGGCCGCCCAGCATCTTGTAAGCGCCGAACAGGTGCCAGTGGCCGGTGGCGTGCTTACCGTCCTCGGCGATCTCAATGACGCCGTTGGTGATGTTATGACCCAGACAGCGGCCATCCATCTGCTTCTGGAAGCCCTTGAACAGCTCCACGAAGTCCTCCCGGCTGTGCGCAGCGCCCCAGGGGTCGTCAGGAGAGCCAATCCATTCGCAGTCGGGGGCGAAGATGGTGGGGATCAGCTCCCAGTTGTGGTTGTCGTTGCACATTCTGGCATAGCGGCTTTTCAGATCCTTGATCGCCGCGATGTCTTCCAGTCTCTGGATTCTTTCTTCCAATGTTGCCATGTGTGTTTCCTCCTTGGTAGAGATGTTGAGATAGAGGGGCAGGAGAGCAAAGTCACTTTGTGAAAAAGTTCACGCTCACCGCACCTTTATTATCGCATCCCCAAGGATGGTTTTCTTGCGCTATCTGTTTGAGATCTATCGTAAAATCGCAATATTCCGAAAAGGTCCTTGCGGTGGGGAGAAGGAACGGAAACGGGGAAATGAGAGGGGAAAAGGCGCATTTCCCGGGGGCTTGCGTGAAAAGATGCGCTTGTGTATAATAAAGTAAGTAGGCCGTATTTTTTCGATATATCTTGTTCATTATAACAATATCCCATGAGGTGATGCAATGAAACACGCCAATACCATCATCAATGCGGACCGTTCTGAGGTCATTCCTTACGACTATGAGGACTACAAAGCCTATGTAGGGGACGAGGTGCTGTCCCTGTATCCCGCCTATACCGTCCCTACCCACTGGCACGACGATGTGGAATTTATCTTGGTCACCTCCGGACGAGCGGTGTTCAACATCAACGGGAATATCGTCCAGGTAGACCAGGGGGACGCCATGTTCATCAATGCCCAGCAACTGCACTTCTTCTTCTCTGACACCCACCGCGAATGTGCATTTCTCTTTGCTGTGCTCCATCCTGATATCCTCTGCGCATCCAAGAGCATCCGGAAAACGCTGGTAGAGCCGGTGCTCCGAGACACAGGGCTGCAATATCTGCACCTGAGCCAGGATGTGACCTGGCAGAATGACATCATCCGCTCCCTCTACGTCATGCATCAGCATCAGTGGGAGAAAATGGCACAGCTGAGCATCCAAAGTCACTTCAATCGGATTTGGAAGCTCCTTTTTGAACGGGCTCACCTGGAGCAGGAGGAGCAGCCGGTGGTGTCGAATTACCGGCTTGAGATCCTAAAACAGATACTTGCCTACCTCCATGCGCATTACACGGAGAAAATCACATTGGAAGACATCGCTGCTGCCGGGCAGCTCAGCAAGAGCAGCTGTACAACAATCTTCAAAGCGTATCTACAGGAAACGCCCATCAATTATCTCATCGGCTACCGCTTGACCAAAGCAACGGAACTGTTGCTGTATACTGACAAGACCGTAACGGAGATCGCTTACGCAGTAGGCTTTTCGGGCAGCAGCTATTTCACCGAGGCGTTTCGAAAGAATTTCGACCAAACGCCCACGGAATATCGCCGGAAGGTCACCGTCCAACATAGAGCGGCCAGTGCCGCGAATGCGTACTATAAACTGGGGAGAGAGCGCTAAACCGTGGGAGGGGAGAGAGCAAGATTGTGGTAGTCTTGAAGAACAAACAAAAAACGGGAAACAGCATCTCCGCGGACTACGATCCAGAGGGAGCGGACTTGAAGGGGGGCATGAAGGTCAGCGTGGAGGACGGAACGATATTGGAACACCACAATGTCTCCTCCTTTTCTGCGTCCCACGTGCTGTGGGAGCTGAGGCGCTTGGCTAAATTAGAGCATCCGCCGAAGGAAAAGATCGTGCTGTGGTACTGATGCTAGGCAAGAGTATACCCCCATGAAACCGTTGCAGCGCAACGTTTTTATGAATTTTAGGTCGCTGGAGGTTCAGCGTTATAAGGGGTTTGCGCAGCAAAACCTTGGCGGTGGATTCAGTCCGCCAGAGCGGATAAAACGATGAAGGATGCGCGACCAGAGGGTGCGCAGACCAAAAGAAACCACCACGACATATGTCGTGGTGGTTTCTTTTGGTGACCCAGCGGAGATTCGAACTCCGGACACCCTGCTTAAAAGGCAAATGAAAGTGACGGTATATCAACACGAAACCGTCGTTCTGACTGACAAGTGACTTGTCCACGTCAACCATTGGCTTCCAGATATGCGTCTAGCTTGCTGACAGACTTCCGCTTGTGGATACTGTCCAGGTGGGTGTAAATCCGAAGGGTGGTGGAGACATCGGCGTGTCCCATCTGGGCGCAAGCCTGCACCACATCCACGCCGGACAGGTACAGCAGCGTGCAGAACGTGTGCCGCAGCCAGTGCAGCGTGATGGGCGGAATGGTCATGTCCAGCGTCTTCGGGCCCGGCTTGCCCGACTGCAACCGCTCCTGATCGGCCAGCGTGCGGGTGCCATACTTCCGGTTCAGCTCCCGCATATAGGACTTCCAGAGCTTCGTCCAGGCCGAAGGCGTCATGACCTTCCCGGCTATCGTGTGGATGACCAGGGCATTGTCATGGGGCATAGCGGTCATGTAGTCCGCCAGCTTCTGGGGGATGTCCACCACCCGCATGCCGGCAGCGCTCTTGGTCACATGGCGCAGGGTGGGCACGCCGTTGGAGCTGTATTCGATGACCTTGTTCACAGAGATCGTCCGGGCGGTCAGGTCAACGTCATTCCAGGTCAGAGCGGCCAGCTCCCCACGGCGCAGGCCGGAGAGCATCATAATGACCGCCACAGGCTGGGCACGGTGGGGAGTGTCCCATATCCACCGCTGTTCTTCCGCGGTCAGGGCGCGGCGTTTTTCTTCCTGACGGCCAGCAAAGGCAAGGTGCACCTGGGCTTCCGGATTGGTGGGGATGACCCGGCCAACAGCACGGCGCATGATCTGCCGGATGGTGGAGCGGTAGAGGTTCACAGTCCGTTGTGAATAACCGTTGTCCACAAGGTCTACCAGCACCCGTTCAATATCATCCGCCCGCACCTGGCCGACTTCGTAGCCGTATAGCTCCTCTTTCCAGACCTGGACGGCATGGCGGTAGTTGTCCATCTGGCGGGAGGTGATGCCTTCGGTCTCCTTCAGGCGGAGCCAGTCATCTGCCCAGGTGGCGAAGCTGTCCCGCTGGGAGAGGACGTCCAGGCCGCGCCCAAATTGCAGCCGAACCGCCGCTTCCTTGTCCTTCAGCTCGGCGGGGGATTTGGCGTAGACGCTCTTGTAACGCTTCTTCCCAGCCTCATCCCGGCCAAGGTATATCTGCGTGCAATAGCGGCCGTCTGCCCGCTTTTTCGCTTTTGCCATATCACATGTTCCCCCTCTCTTGCCCTTGGCTTGTGCCTGGGGCTTTTTTGCGTCCTGGTGGGACGTTAGCATTTGTTAGCATCCAACCTGTAGTTTTCTGTAGTTGCCGGGCTGAACCTTAACATTTCTTAACATCTGTCGCAAATGTCCACAAATGTCTACATTGCGGCTTTGTCGGTTCTGTGTTCAACCTGAGCATTTCTAAGCATTCAGCACCTGCTTTTACCTGCTTCCACCTACCCAAAACCTTACCTGTAGCCCCGGGATTTCGGGGTTAGGTGTCACCTGCCAGGGACGGGTGGCGCAAGCAGGGACGATGTTCGCTTACAGAAAATAGCGTCCCTTTCGTCCCTCATCGTCCCTGTAGCAAGGGACGTTAAGGGACGATGGTGGCGATAAGGGACGTTAAGGGACGAAAAGTATATATATTTTTTGTAGTAGAGTATCGTCCCTATTTACGAATGCGAAGTATTTTTGTTACTCCTGTTCTACTTGCGCGGTAGTATCAAGAAAGTCTTCAAAATCGCTTTCTACAGACTGATATAACCGCTCTTCCACTTCGTCTTCCAATGTTCGGTCATTTTTATCTGCAAGAGTGGCCAACGTGTCATATAGGCCGGAATCAATCTTGCAGGAAAGACGGGTTCCCTTATCAGAAACAAACCTTGTTATCTTGCTTGCTATCTTACCAGCGTAATATCTAGGAGATAGCAATACATCAACATCACACTTCAATGCGTCCGCTATAGCGTTTATTGTTGCTTCGTCTGGCTGTCTTTCTCCGCTCTCGTAGCGTCGTATACTTGACAAAGCGATGCCAACCATCTGAGCTAATTGTTCCTGAGATAAACCTTTCAATTTGCGGCGGCGCTTGATTTCACCGCCTATTGCGTCCCACTCTATATCGGGAACTTTGTCCCAATCAATGTCGCGCATATAATCACCTCCATGGTTACTATACCACAAACGGGATGAAATCGGAACACTTTTTCAAAAATCATATTGACACGGAACGATATTGGAGTTATTATAAACGGAGTCGGAACTATTTCGGAACTATTTTGGAGGTGATATTTTGAAAGCAAACCAAGACAAGCTCGAACTTGCAATGGCGAGAGCCTGCATGACCCGCAAAGAGCTTGCGGCAGCAGCAGGCTTGCCCATGCCGAGCCTTGCCCACGTAATCAGAGGGGACGGCGTGAGACCGGCCACACTGGGCAAGGTCGCCCGCGCTCTGGGCGTGGACGTAGAAGAACTTATGGAGGTGAAAGAATGAGACCGAACAGACAGAACAAGCCCCGGCGCATCATCCACAGCATTGATGAACTGCCGGTGATCTGCGATTGTGCTGACGCTGGCCTGCTGCTCCGGCGTAATCCGGAGGTGATCGCAAAGATGGCCAAGGATGGCGTGCTCAAGGGAGCCAAGCAGGGGCAGGCGTGGTACTTCCGCCGGGATGACCTGGTGGCGTACATGGACAAGCTCTTTGGGGGTGATGAAGGGTGACCGAATTCCCCGACTTCTACAACCACCTAGGAGAGTGCAACGCCGAGACCATCCTTTCCCCCAAGACCTTCCTCATGATGGTTGACGTGGATCCCGACAACACGAAGGACGCCCAGAACCGAACTGAGATGGTGCGCTATGAAGCTGTTGAGAAGTACCACATTGGGGAAGAGACGTTCTGGAACTGGTTCGGTGAGATGGACGACCTGTGGGTGAAGGATGAAGCGTCCTTCCGACAGTACGAAGCCAGCGGGAAGCCCCTTGACCTGGTGAAAGCCTCCGAGGTTACATATGAGCCGCCCCGCTGGCTCATCCCCCCGTACTTCCAGAAGGGCAAGGGAACGCTCATTCAGGGCGACAACGGCAGCGGTAAGACCGCGTTCATGTGCGCCATCGCCGCCCACGTGTCAACCGGCCGGCCGCTGCTAGACATCCCCATTGAAGGCCCTGGCCCCGTGCTCATCCTGTCTGTGGAGGATGACCTGCCCATCTTGCGCGGTCGTATCGAAGCGAACGGCGGCGATCTGGATAAGTGCTATTTCCTTGACAACGCCGCTGACCTGACTTTCCTGAGTCCGGAGTTGGAAGCAGCCATCAAGCAATGTCAGGCCGTGATGGTCATATTTGACCCCTTCCAGGCGTTCCTTGGCTCCGACGTGGATATGTTCCGTCCCAACCAAGTCCGGCCGGTGTTGGCCAAGCTCTTCAATATGTGCGCGCGGAACGACTGTTCCTGCGCCATCATCGCCCACATGGGCAAGAGCGGGGCGGACAAGTCTCCCGTCAACCGCTCCCTGGGCAGTGTGGATATTCCGGCAGCTATGCGCAGCATTTTGCAGCTCATCCGGAACCCGGAACAACCAGAAGAGTGCATCATGGTGCATATCAAGTGCTCCAATGCGCCGCGGGGGCGTGGCCTG
>ERZ827150.1425-NODE-1425-length-30016-cov-26.200761_pt1 | contig 30016 bp, 20 predicted proteins | sample MGYA00519779_ERZ827150 | MGnify/ENA primary metagenome ERZ827150 (study PRJEB31778, sample SAMEA3449267) | human gut metagenome | biome: human gut; feature: human-associated habitat; material: faeces | place: United Kingdom | collected 2010/2012 ...
AGCAGTACCGGCGCGGCGTTCTGCGTGCCTGTAAATCCTACGATCCCACACATAATAGACCTCCTTGTTGTATCTTCCTACAGCGGCTTTTTTACTCCCATTCCACCGTCGCCGGGGGCTTACTTGTGATGTCATACACAATGCGGTTGATATGGGGCACTTCGTTGACAATTCGTACTGAGGCGCGGTCAAGCACCTCATAGGGAATCCGCGTCCACTCCGCCGTCATAAAATCGTTGGTCGTGACGCTGCGAAGGGCAAGAACGTTTTCATAGGTGCGGCCGTCGCCCATGACACCGACGCTTCTGGCGTTGGTGAGAACCGCAAAATACTGGCTGCAAATGTCTCCAAGGTCGGCCTTGGCGATCTCCTCCCGGAAGATGAAGTCCGCCTCCCGGAGAATGTCCAGCTTTTCTTTCGTCACGTCGCCGAGGATACGAATGGCAAGGCCGGGGCCCGGGAAGGGCTGACGGTGGACAAGATAATCAGGAAGCCCCAATTCTTTGCCCAGCAGCCGAATTTCGTCCTTGAAAAGATGATCCAACGGCTCCAGAACGGCCTTGAACTGCTCAATGACCTCTCTGGGCAGGAGCTTGTTGTGGTGGCTCTTGATGACGTCGGCATCCCCCGCGCCGGACTCGATGACGTCGGGATAGATGGTGCCCTGAGCGAAAAAGTCCTCTTTGGTGATGCCGAATTTCACGGCTTCATCCAGAAATACATACCCGAACTCCGCGCCAATGATCTGACGCTTGCGCTGGGGGTCTTCCACGCCCTTGAGCTTGTCCAGGAAGCGCTTCTCCGCGTCCACCCGGACAAAGTGGATGTTCCACTTGGCAAAGGCGGCTTCTACCTCGTCGCCCTCATTTTTGCGCATACAGCCGTGATCCACGAATACCGCGGTCAGCCGATCCCCTACCGCCTCGGCCAGCAGCGCCGCCAGAACGGAGGAATCCACGCCGCCGGACAGCGCCAGCAGCACGCGACCCTTGGGGCCGATGGTGTCCCGGAGCTGTGCCACGGTATTTTTGCAGAAATCCCCCATCGTCCAAGTACCCTTGGCACCGCAGATTTCGTAAAGGAAGTTGCGCAGCATCTGGCTGCCGAACTGGGTGTGATTCACCTCCGGGTGGAACTGAACACCGTAGAAGCCCCGGCTCTCATCGGCAATGGCGGCATTGGGGCAGGCGTCGGTATGGGCGACCAGCGCAAAGCCCTCCGGAACCTTCGCCATGTAATCGCCGTGGCTCATCCACGAAATGGACTGCTCCGGGATGCCCTTGAACAGCTTGCAGCCGGTATCGTAATAGGTGACGGTCTTGCCGTACTCCCGGGCGGTATCCTCCTGCGCGGCAGTGACCTGACCGCCCAGCGTATGCGCCATCAACTGGCAGCCGTAGCAAATGCCGAGAATGGGAACCCCCAGCCGGAACACTTCCGGGTCAACGTGGGGAGATTCCTCCAGATACACGCTGTTGGGGCCGCCGGTGAAAATGATGCCCATGGGCGCAAAGGCGCGGATCTCGTCCAGGGTTGTGGTGTAGGGCTTGATCTCGCAGTAGACATTCTGCTCCCGCACCCGCCGGGCGATCAGCTGATTGTACTGTCCGCCAAAGTCCAGAATCAGGATTTTTTCTTGCATACAGTGCTCTCTCCTTCCCTGCCCGCCGGTTAAATATTGATCTCCGCCTGTTCGCGGTCAATACCGGCGATCAGAGGGGCTACCTTTTTCACATAGCTTTCCACTTGCTCCGCACACCGGCCGGTGTACAGCATGGGGTCGAGAACGGCCTCCATCTCCTGCTTCGTCATGCCGAATTCCGGATGGTCGGCCAGATCGGCCAGAAGATCCCAGCGTTCGCCGTTTTTCATCTTGGCCGTGGCGTCCATAGAGCAGGTGCGGATGATCTCATGGAGCTGCTGACGGTCGCCGCCGTTCTTGACGCCCTCCATCATCAGATTTTCCGTGGCAATGAAGGGCAGATACTCCCGCACGGTCTTCTCTACGATCTTTTCGTTCACGTGCAGGCCGTCGGTGACGTTCTGTGCCAGCCTGAGAATGGCGTCGGCGCAGAGGAAGCCCTCCGGCATGGAGATGCGCCGGTTGGCGGAATCGTCCAGGGTGCGCTCCAGCCACTGGGTGGAAGCGGTCATGGGGGCGTTCAGCGCGTCCGCCATCAGGTAGCGGGACAGGGAGCAGATGCGCTCGGAGCGCATGGGGTTGCGCTTATAGGCCATGGCGGAGGAACCAATCTGGTTCTTTTCAAAGGGTTCTTCCACCTGACGGTCGTGCTGCAAAAGTCGAATGTCGTTTGCCATGCGGTAGCAGCTCTGGGCGATGGAGGAAAGGCAGTTCAGGATGCGGCTGTCAAGCTTCCGGGGATAGGTCTGGCCGCAGACGTCGAAGCACTGACTAAAGCCAAAGTCCGCGCTGATGCAGCGGTTCATCTCGTCAATTTTTGCCGTATCCCCGTCAAACAGCTCCAGGAAGCTGGCTTCCGTGCCGGTGGTTCCCCGGCAGCCCAGAAACTTCATGGTTTCCACGACAAAATCCAGCTCGACCAGATCGCTGACCAGATCCTGCATCCACAGCGTTGCCCGCTTGCCCACCGTGACCAGCTGGGCGGGCTGATAATGGGTGTAGCCCAGCGTGGGCGTAGCCTTGTACGTTTCCGCGAAACGGGAAAGGTTGGCGATGACCTTCAGCAGCTCTCCCCGGAGGTATTTCAGGCCGTCCCGGTAGAGAACGATGTCGGCGTTATCGGTGATATAGCAGCTGGTGGCGCCCAAATGGATGATACCGGCGGCGGAGGGCGCGGCCTTACCGTAGGTATACACGTGGGCCATCACGTCGTGGCGAACTTCCTTTTCCCGGGCAGCGGCACAGGCAAAGTCAATGTCCGTGATGTGGGCTTCCAGCTCCTCGATCTGTTTCTCGGTGATAGGCAGCCCCAGAGAATGCTCGGCCTTGGCAAGAGAAATCCAGAGCTTCCGCCAGGTCTCAATCCGCTTCTGCTGGGAAAACAGGTGCAGCATATAGTCGGAAGCATACCGGGAGCTTAAGGGGGATTCGTATTTGTCCGTCATAGTCTGCCCCCCTGCTCAGCGAATGATGATGCTGTCCCGCTCCGGGCCTACGGAAACGTAGCCGATGCGGCAGCCAATCTTTTCTTCCACGTACTGCACGTAGTTCCGCGCCGCTTCCGGGAGATCTTCCCACTTGCGCACGCCGGAAATGTCGCACTTCCAGCCCTCCATGTATTCTATCACGGGCTTGGCGCTGCTTTGCAGTGTGGGGAACGGGAATTCGTCGATCACTTCCCCGTTCAGCTCGTAGTGGGCGCAGACGGGGATTTTGTCCAGATAGCTCAGCACGTCCAGCTTGGTCAGGGCGATGTTGGTCGCGGCCTGTACCTGAACGCCGTAGCGGGTGGCAACCAGGTCGATGGGGCCGACCCGGCGGGGACGGCCGGTCTTCGCGCCGTACTCGAAGCCCGCCTTCCGGAGGGCGTCCGCTTCGGCACCGAACATCTCACAGACGAAGGGGCCTTCGCCCACGCAGGTGGAGTAGGCTTTCACAACGCCGATGACCTCGTCGATCTTGGCGGTGGGCAGACCAGAACCCACAGGGGCGTAGGCGGCAATGGCATTGGAAGAGGTGGTGTAGGGGTAGATGCCGTAGTCCAGATCCCGCAGAGCACCCAGCTGGGCTTCAAACAGGATCTTCTTCCCTTCCGCCTGCGCCTTGCGCAGGTATACGCCGGTGTCGCAGATGAAGGGCTTGATTTTCTCGCAGTAATTGTCCATCCACGCTTTCAGCTCGTCCATGGTGACAGGCTCGGCGCCGTAGACGCCGGTAAGCGTCAGATTCTTCCACTCCAGCAAGTCCTGCAAATGCTCATAAAGATGCTCGGAATGCAGGAGTTCTCCCGCCATAATGGTCTTTTTCTGGTATTTATCGGAGTAAAAAGGCGCAATGCCCTGCTTGGTGGAGCCGTACTTTTTATCCTTCAGCCGGGCTTCCTCCAGACCGTCCTGAAGACGGTGCCAGGGCAGCAGCAGAGACGCCCGGTCGCTGATTTTCAGATTGTCCGGGGTGATGGGTACACCTTTTTGGGCAACATCCTGCATTTCCTGCCACAGATTTTCCGGGTCAACGGCGACGCCGTTTCCCAGGATATTCACCACACCCTCCCGGAAAATGCCGGAGGGCAGCAGGTGCAGGGCAAATTTGCCGTGCTCATTGATAACGGTATGGCCGGCATTGCCGCCGCCCTGATAGCGGATAACGATGTCATAGTTTTCGGTCAGCAGATCGACCATGCGTCCCTTGCCCTCGTCACCCCAGTTGATGCCGACGATTACTGTATTAGCCATTTTGGATTTCCTCCGATTCTAAAATGTAAGGATCGATGACAGCACGTTTACAGGGCGGAGGGGTTCCTCCGTCCTGTAGAATACGGTTATTTCAGATGCTCTTCCAGACGCTTCATGATCTCGGCGTAGGCTTCTTCCACGCCGCCCATATCGCGGCGGAAACGATCCTTATCCAGCTTCTCGTGGGTCTTGCTGTCCCACAGGCGGCTGGTGTCGGGGCTGATCTCGTCAGCCAGAACGATGGTGCCGTCGGACAGGCGGCCGAATTCCAGCTTAAAATCCACCAGAGTCACGCCGCAGGTCAGCCAGAAGGCTTTCAGTGCGTCGTTGATCCGGAAGGAGTAGTCTTCAATGGTCTTGATCTCTTCGGGAGTCGCCAGCTTCAGAGCGAGGGCGTGATAGGTGTTGAGCAGCGGGTCGCCCAGCTCGTCGTTTTTATAGGAGAATTCAATGGTGGGCTGCTCGAACACAACGCCTTCCTCCACGCCGTAGTGCTTGGAGAAGGAACCGGCAGCGATGTTGCGGACGATGACTTCCAGCGGAACGATGGAGACCTTCTTCACCAGCGTTTCCCGCTCGGACAGCTCCTTGACAAAGTGGGTGGGAATGCCCTGCTTTTCAAGATAAGCCATCAGGCGGTTGCTCATCTGGTTGTTGATGACGCCCTTGCCTGCGATGGTGCCCTTTTTCAGCCCGTTGAAGGCGGTGGCGTCGTCCTTGTAATCCACGATCAGGAGTTCGGGATCGTCGGTGGCGAAAACCTTTTTGGCCTTGCCCTCATACAGCTGCTGCAATTTTTCCATTTGTGTTTACCTCCATATGTGTATTCATTGTCGGTTTCAGGAAACGGCGGCAGCCCACTGCGGCCCCCATCTCACACTCTTTAGAATACCACAATATGTGGCGGAACGCAATCATCATTTCCACGATATGTGCCGCTTTTGCGGGGCGAAAATTGGAACTTTTGTCTTTCCGTACCGGTGCAGAAGCCTGATTATTTCCCGCTGTCGCCGTAGTTGGCGAGGACGCGGGCGGAGGGGTCGTTCACATTGCAGCCCTCCCAGGATTTGTTGGGCATCCAGAAGTCCACGATCATCTGGCTCTGTCCGGGATAGTATTTCTCGAAAATCTCCCGGTAAAGCAGGGACTCTTTGGTAAACGGCTGGGCATGGGTATACTTTGCCCGTTTTTCCTCAAATTCTTCCTGCGTATAGACGGTTTCGGCATATTCCTTGAGATAGTCCACCATGGAGTGACCCACGGCGTCGGAAAAAGCCGCCTTTTCCCGCCAGAGAATGTCGTGAGGCAGGTAATCGCCCTTTTCAAAGGCGTGACGCAGCAGATACTTGCCCTTTCCGTATTTGTTCAGCTTCATCTCCGGGTCAATGGCCATGACGTATTTGACAAAGTCCAGATCACCGAAGGGCACCCGCGCTTCCAGAGAGTTGACGCTGATGCACCGGTCTGCCCGGAGCACGTCGTACATGTGCAGCTCCCGGATGCGCTTCTGGGCTTCCTCCTGAAACGCCTTGGCAGAGGGGGCAAAGTCGGTGTACTTGTAGCCGAACAGCTCGTCTGAGATCTCGCCGGTGAGCAGAACCCGGATGTCAGTCGTCTCATGGATGGTCTTGCACACCAGATACATGCCGATGCTGGCACGGATGGTGGTGATGTCGAAGGTTCCCAGCAGCTCCACCACCGGTTCCAGCGCGGCGAGGACATCCTCCCTGGAGATGATGACCTCGGTATGGTCGCTGTGGATGTAATCCGCGACCTGTTTCGCGTATTTCAGGTCAATGGCGTCCTCACTCATGCCGATGGCAAAGGTGCGGATGGGCTTTTCGCTTTCCCGGGCGGCAATGGCGCACACCAGAGAAGAATCCAGTCCGCCGCTGAGCAGGAAGCCGACCTTGGCGTCGGCCACCAGACGCTTCTTCACACCGGCCACCAGCTTGTCGTGGATGTTGGCGCAGACCGTTTCCAGATCATCGGGAAGCACATGGTCTACCGCTGCGATGTCGCAGTAGCAGACGAATTTCCCGTCGCAGTAATAATGTCCCGGAGGAAACGGCAGGATTTTGTCGGTCAGCCCCACCAGATTTTTCGGTTCGCTGGCAAACAGGATCGTGCCGTTTCCGTCGTAGCCGTAATACAGCGGGCGGATGCCGATAGGGTCGCGGGCGGCGATAAATTTTTTCTGCTTTCCGTCATAGAGAATGCAGGCAAACTCCGCGTCCAGCTTGGCAAACATGCCGACGCCATACTTTTCGTACATGGGCAGCAACACCTCGCAGTCGGACTCGCTGGTAAAGGTGTAGTCCTTGGAAAGCGCCTGCTTCAGCTTTTCAAAGCCGTAAATCTCGCCGTTGCAGACCACCCAGCTGCCGTTCAGGCCGAAGGGCTGCATTCCTTCCGGGTGAAGCCCCATGATGGACAGTCTGTGAAAGCCGAGTATCCCCTGCCCCACGTCGATGACGCGGGAATCGTCAGGGCCTCGGGAAACCGTTCTGGCGAAGCCTGCATGAAACGCGGTCAGATCGGCGGGCCTGCCGCAATACCCAATGATGGAACACATAGGAATTCCTCCTCAAATAGCCCGCGGGAGAGCCTTGCGGCTCTCCCTTGGGTTCTCTTTTTATTCAACGTCCTGAAGCGCGTCGTAGCCTTCCTCCCCGGTGCGAACCTTGACGACATTTTCAACATCGTAGACGAAGATCTTACCGTCGCCGATATGTCCGGTATACAGCACCTTCTTGGCGGTCTCGATCACGGTGCGGACAGGCACCTTGCTGACCACAATTTCCACCTGTACCTTGGGCAGCAGATTCGTCTCTACCGGCACGCCGCGGTAATACTCAGGCTTTCCCTTCTGGATGCCGCAGCCAAGAACATGGGATACGGTCATGCCGGTGATGCCAATGGAGATCATGGCGTTCTTCAGGTTTTCAAGGCGGGATTCCTTGCAGATGATCTCCACCTTGGTAAACTTGGGTGCGCCCTCCTCCCGGAAGTCGGGAACCTTCTTCACGGGAACCGCCTCGGCAGCGGGAACATCGCCGGAAACGACCACGGGAGCCTCATCCGCCGTAGCGGTGTCAGGCAGTGTGGCAAAACCTGCGTAAGCGGTGGGAAGACCATGCTCGCAGACATCCAGACCGGCGATCTCCTCGTCGGCACTGACCCGCAGCCCGATGGTCTTTTTGATAATTGTGAAAACAACGGTAATGATCACTGCCACATAGGCCATTACGGAGACGACACCAAGGCACTGAATCCCCAGGAAATGGAATCCGCCGCCGTAGAAAAGACCCTTCTCCGTGGAAACACCCGTGGCAAACAGGCCGGTAAGGATGGTGCCCAGCGCACCGCATACACCGTGTACGGAGACGGCGCCAACCGGATCGTCGATCTTGGCAACCTTGTCAAAGAATTCGACGGAAAGGACAATAACGATACCGAACACCGCACCCATGATGGCAGCGCCAAGGGGAGAAACGGCGTCGCATCCGGCGGTAATGCCCACAAGGCCGGCCAGAGCCGCGTTATAGGTCATGGACACATCGGGTTTCCCGTAGCGAATCCAGGTGAACACAAGGGTCACGCAGCAGGCAACCGCCGCAGCCAGATTGGTATTGAAGAAAATCATACCGGCGCTGATCAGCGCGTCGTCGGAATCCATGGCTACCGTGGAGCAGCCGTTGAAGCCGAACCAGCAGAACCAAAGGATGAACACGCCCAGCGCAGCTGCCGTAATATTATGTCCCAGAATGGCTTTCGGCTTGCCTTCCTTGTCGTACTTGCCGATACGGGGGCCGAGCATGGACGCGCCGATGCAGGCGCAGATGCCGCCAACCATATGTACGGCCGTGGAACCTGCAAAATCATGGAAGCCCAGCTGACTCAGCCAGCCGCCGCCCCAGATCCAGTGCCCGGAGATGGGGTAGATAAACAGGGAAATACAGGCAGAGTAAATGCAGTAAGCGCTGAACTTGGTACGCTCTGCCATGGAGCCGGAAACGATGGTGGCAGAGGTCGCGCAGAATACGGTCTGGAAAATGGCAAACGCCCACAGAGGAACGCCGGCCGGGGTAATAAAGCTGTAATCCTTGGTGATGCCGGGATCCAGCCAGCCCACGACCGCGCTTCCCGCGCCGAACATAATGCCGAAGCCGAACAGCCAGAAGCATGGCGTGCCAATGCAGAAGTCCATCAGATTCTTCATCAGGATGTTGCCGGTGTTCTTCGCCCGCGTGAAGCCGGCCTCGCACAGGGAAAAGCCCGCCTGCATGAAGAAGACCATTGCAGCGCCCAACAGTACCCAAATGGTGTTTACGGAACTCAGTGTCATAGTGGTTACCTCCTCATTCTCTCTATTCAGTTAACATTTCATCTCCTGTTCACCGCTGCCCGCCCGGAGGGGGTGGTCAGTCCCCTCCTCTGCCGCCGTGATCGGCATGGGCAGCCGTGAAAAGAAGATTTACTTCACGCCAAACAGCAGTTCGCCGTAGGTGGGGAACGGCCAGTAATCGGAAGAAGTCTGGGTCTCCGCCTCGTCCGCGACAGCCCGGAGGGCTGCCATCTTGCCGAGAATGGTGTCCCGGATGGCGAAGGACTCTTCCTTCACATTCTCCGCGTTCTTCAGCTCGAGAACGGCGGATTCCAGCTCGTCGGTCTTCTCGGCGATCTGGTCGGTCAGGCCGGACAGCTTGGTGACAAGGCCGGTCTCATAAGCACAGGCCAGATTGGGCGCGACGGCTTTCTTCGCAGCCACGGAAGCGGCCAGCTCGGCGGCATAGCCTTCCACTGCGGGGAGGATCTGCTTTCTCGCCATGTCCACCATGGTGTTGGCCTCGATGATGACGGCCTTGCAGTAGTTCTCCAGCATGATGTCGCACCGCGCCTGAATCTCGGACACGGAGTAGATCTTGTGGGCGGTGAGCATATCCACGTTCTTCTTGTCCAGCAGATGGGGCATGCAGTCGGGGGTCGTGGGATAGTTGCACAGGCCGCGAACCTCGGTGGCTTCCTTGATCCATGTGGCATCGTAGCCGTTGCCGTTGAAGATGATGCGCTTGTGATCCTTGATGGTCTTCTTGATCATGTCATGCAGGGCGGTCTCAAAGTCCTCCGCGCCTTCCAGACGGTCGGCGTAAATTTTCAGGGACTCGGCCACGGCGGCGTTGAGCATGATGTTGGCGCAGGCGATGGAATTGGAGGAACCCAGCATACGGAACTCAAACTTGTTGCCGGTAAAGGCGAAGGGCGAAGTACGGTTCCGGTCGGTGGTGTCTCTGGGGAAGCGGGGCAGAACGTCCACGCCAAGCTTCATGGTGGTCTTCTTTGTGCCGCTGTAGGGGGCGTCGTTCTCGATGGCGTCCAGAATGCCCATCAGCTCGTCGCCAAGGAAGATGGAGACCACGGCGGGAGGCGCTTCGTTGGCGCCCAGACGGTGGTCGTTGCCTGCGGTAGCTACGCTCAGGCGGAGCAGATCCTGATAGTCGTCCACGGCCTTGATGACCGCACACAGGAACAGAAGGAACTGGGCGTTTTCATAGGGGGTTTCGCCGGGGGACAGCAGGTTCACGCCGGTATCGGTGGCCATGGACCAGTTGTTGTGCTTGCCGGAGCCGTTGACGCCGGCAAAGGGCTTCTCATGCAGCAGGCACACCAGACCGTGCTTTGCCGCGACCTTCTGCATGATCTCCATGGTCAGCTGGTTGTGGTCGGTGGCGATGTTAGTGGTGGTGTAAATGGGCGCCAGCTCATGCTGAGCGGGGGCGACCTCGTTATGTTCGGTCTTGGCAAGGATACCCAGCTTCCACAGTTCCTCGTTCAGGTCTTCCATGTAAGCAGCAACGCGGGGCTTGATGACGCCGAAGTAATGGTCATCCATCTCCTGTCCCTTGGGGGATTTGGCACCGAACAGGGTTCTGCCGGTGAAGATCAGGTCTTTGCGCTGCTCGTACATTTCCTTATCCACAAGGAAATATTCCTGCTCGGGGCCGACGTTGGTGCGGACACACTTGACGTCGGTATTGCCGAAGAGCTTCAGGATACGCATGGCCTGACGGTTCAGGGCTTCCATGGAGCGCAGCAGCGGGGTCTTCTTATCCAGCGCCTCGCCGCCGTAGGAGCAGAACGCCGTGGGGATGCAAAGGGTCTTGCCCTTGATGAATGCGTAGGAGGTGGGGTCCCATGCGGTGTAGCCCCGGGCCTCAAAGGTAGCGCGCAGGCCGCCGGAGGGGAACGAGCTGGCGTCAGGCTCGCCCTTGATCAGCTCTTTGCCGGAGAAATCCATGATGACGCCGCCGTCGGGAGCGGGAGAAATGAAGCTGTCGTGCTTTTCGGCGGTGATGCCGGTCAGCGGCTGGAACCAGTGGGTATAGTGGGTCGCGCCATGGGCGACAGCCCAGTCCTTCATGGCAGCGGCCACCGCGTTGGCGACGGAAGCGTCCAGCTTCGCACCCTCGTCGATGGTTCTGCGCAGCGACGCGTATACGTCAGCGGAAAGATTGGCCTTCATCACCCGGTCATCAAATACCATACAGCCGAAATAGTCAGAAACAGTACTCATAGCAAACGCTCCTTTTCAAATTTAGGAACCTCTGAATAAATCGTCTGCGGCTTTGAGCGGATCTTTTCCGCCCACAGTCCTTGCCGATTTAATCAGAGCTTCCTTATTGGCGTTCCGGGAATGTCCCGCCCGAACCGCCGAAAATAAAAAAAGACGGCAAGGACGCGCTGAGCATACACTCGGAGACGTCCTTGCCTTCACAGTGGGCATTCTACACCATCTTTCCCCATTTGTCAACACCCTGCACAAAAAAAGTTTTTTGTCTTTGGACAGATTGACAAGGCCCGATAAATTGAATATAATAATTTCGGAAGCATAGGCTTTCCGGGAAGTTTTGGCTTTTCCGGGAGAATCCCGCTGCTTTTCCTTTTAATCTGACTTCATTTGTTTGAATTTTACCGCGTATCGGGCAGGAAGGTTGGTTGCTGTATGAAATATACGCCTCAGGAGGTCATACAATTCATTCAGGAGGAGGACGTGAAGTTCATCCGCCTTGCGTTCTGCGACTGCTTCGGCAGACCCAAGAATATCTCCATCATGCCCCACGAGCTGGAACGCGCCTTCAAGTACGGCATTGCCATCGACGCTTCCGCCATCGCGGGCTTCGGCGACGAGGTGAATTCCGACCTGTTTCTCCATCCCGACGCTTCCACCATTGCCCTGCTGCCATGGCGGCCGGAGCACGGGAGCGTGGTGCGGATGTTCTGCTCCATCACCCATCCGGACGGCACGCCCTTTGCCCACGATACCCGGGGCATTCTCAAGCAGGCCGTTGCCGACGCCGCGAAGGCGGGCTACGCCTTCTCCTTCGGCTCCGAGCTGGAATTCTACCTGTTCCGGCTGGACGAAAACGGCGAGGTCACGGACGTTCCCTACGATCAGGCCACCTATATGGATGTCGCGCCGGAGGACAGATGTGAAAATGTCCGCCGGGAGATCTGCCTGACGCTGGAGCGGATGGGCATTCAGCCGGAATCCTCCCACCACGAGGAAGGCCCCGGCCAGAACGAGGTGGATTTCCGCTATTCCGATCCCCTGTCCGCCGCGGACAACGCCGTTACCTTCCTCACCGTCGTCAAAACCATCGCCGCCCGGAACGGGCTGTACGCGGACTTTTCCCCCAGACCTCTGGAGGGACGCCCCGGCAGCGGATTTCACATCAATATGTCCGTTCAGGGCGGTGCGGAAGCGCTCATGCACCGGGCGATGGGCGGGATTCTGGACAAGATCACGGACATGACCCTATTCCTCAACCCCACCGAGCAGTCCTACAGCCGCTTGGGCGCACACAAAGCGCCGAAGTACATTTCGTGGTCGAGCAACAACCGCTCCCAGCTCATTCGCGTTCCTGCCGCCTCCGGCGAGTACCGGCGCTTCGAGCTGCGCAGCCCAGACTGCACCGCCAACCCATATCTTGCCTTTGCGCTGCTCATCTGGGCGGGACTTTCCGGAATCGAGAACGACATTGCTCTCCCGGAAGCCTGCAACGTCAATCTCCACACGGCGGATTCCCGAAATGTGACCCTTGCAACCCTTCCCAAGTCGCTGTCCGACGCAGAAAAGTGCGCCGCCGACAGCAATTTCATTGCCCAGCACCTTCCCCAGTCCCTGATTGAGTTCTTTACCAAGTGATAAACTCCGCAAAACTCTGAAAGGAGGGAGCATTACCATGGTTTTCAGCGACCAGACGTACAGCGTTCTGGTGGTGTCCGCCGCGCAGAAATTCAACGAAGCCTTCGCCGCGATGCTCCCCGGTTCGGAGTATTATCCGGTTCGTTTCGTGGGCAACATTGCGGCGGCGCGGCGGGAGATGGTGAACAAGACCTACGATCTTGTCATCATCAACGCCCCCCTGCCCGACGACTTCGGCACCCGCTTCGCCATCGACGTCTGCAACCAGTCCGGCACCGTGGCGCTGCTGCTGGCAAAGTCGGATGTTTACGATGAGATGGAAGCCAAACTCACCTGTCAGGGCGTGTTCACGCTGGCAAAGCCCACGTCCGCTCTGCTGCTGAACCAAAGCCTGAAATGGCTCGTTTCCGCCCGGGAACGGTTACGGCGCATGGAGGAAAAGGCCACCTCCGTGGAAGAAAAAATGGAAGAAATCCGTCTGGTGAACCGGGCAAAGTGGCTGCTCATCGAGCAGCTGAAAATGACCGAGGCCGAAGCCCACCGTCACATCGAAAAGCAGGCCATGGATCGCTGCACGACCAGACGGGAGATCGCGCTGGGAATCATCAAGACCTACGCATGATTGCCCCCCAATATCTACATATGAAAACGCTGCAAGGGATAAATCCTTTGCAGCGTTTCTGTTTATTGCATCATTTCCAGGAATTCGTCCTCGGTGAGGATGGGGATTCCCAGCTCTCTTGCCTTACGCTCCTTGGAACCGGCGTTTTCGCCCACAACCACAAAGCTGGTCTTTTTCGACACGGAGCCGGATGCCTTGCCGCCCAGCAGCTCGATTTTCTCCGTGGCTTCTTCCCGGGTGAATTTGCTCAGCGCACCGGTAAGCACGAAGGTTTTCCCGGCGAAACGGGCGTCGGTTATCACCCGTTTGCTTTCAAAATTGACCCCTGCCTGCCGCAGACGCTCTACCATATGCGCGGACTGCTCCTGTCGGAACCACTGATAGATATTCTCGGCGGTGACAGCGCCCACGTCGGGAACCTCCGTCAGCTCCTCCACCGACGCGGCCATCAGGCCGTCCAGATTTCTAAAGGCAGAAGCAAGCACCTTGCCGGTTTTCGCGCCCACCTGACGGATGCCCAAAGCGTAGATCAGGCGGCTGACGTCCTGCTCTTTGCTGGCTTCAATGGCGGCAAGCAGCTTTTTCGCCGCCGTGGAACCGGCTTTCCACAGGCTCTTTACGCCGTCAAGGGTCAGATAGTAAATATCCGCCGGGGACTTGATCAGCCCCTTTTCGATCAGCGCGTCCACAATGGCCGCGCCAAGGCCGTCGATATCCATGGCGTCCCGGCTGACGAAGTGGGCAATGTTCCGGCTGAGCTGGGCGGGACACTCCGCCCCGGTGCAGCGCAGGAACGCACCGTCCTCGTCCTGCTCCACAGGTGCGCCGCAGACCGGGCAGCGGTCGGGGAGATGATAGGCCGCAGTTCCCTCGGGGCGCTTGGAAAGATCGACCTCCAGAATTTCCGGAATGATCTCCCCTGCCTTGCGAATGAGAACGGTATCGCCGATGCGGATATCCCGTTCCCGGATGAAATCCTGATTGTGCAGCGTGGCGTTTGTCACCGTCGTTCCCGCCAGACGGACAGGCCGCACAACGGCCTTGGGGGTCAGCACGCCGGTCCTTCCCACCTGCACCACGATGTCCTCCACCACGGTTGGCTTGATCTCCGGGGGATACTTGTAGGCAGCAGCCCACTTGGGGAACTTAGCGGTATTGCCCAGCCGTTCCCGCTGAGAAAGATCGTCTACCTTGATGACCGCGCCGTCAATATCGCAGATCAGCTTTTCCCGGTTTTCGTTGATGGACAGCACTTCTGCATCAATTTCCGAAACTTTGGACAGTTTTTTGTGGGGAATCACCTTGAATTTCAAGTTTTTCAGGTATTCCAGAGACTGGGTATGTCCGGTAAACTCCACGCCATCCGCAAGCTGGACGTTGAAAACATAAATGTCCAGTCCCCGCTTCGCCGCGATTTTCGGGTCGAGCTGCCGCAGCGACCCGGCGGCGGCGTTTCTGGGGTTGGCGAACAGGGGCTTTCCCAGCTCCTCCTGACGCAGATTCAGCTTTTCAAAGCTCTTTTTCGGCATGAAGACCTCGCCCCGGACGATAAGCCGGGAGGGTGCGCCGGTCAGGGTCATGGGGATGGAGCGGATGGTTTTCAGGTTTTCCGTCACGTCCTCCCCTACCGTACCGTCGCCCCGGGTCGCGCCCCGGACGAATTTCCCGTCCACATATTCCAGCGCCACGGAAAGACCGTCGATCTTCGGCTCTACGGAAAATTCCGCATTGCCCTCTGCCGCGATGGTTTTTTCCAGGAAATCGTTCAGCTCTTCCATGCTGAACACGTCCTGTAAGCTCATCAGCGGCACGGGGTGGGACACCTTTTCAAACTGGCTCAACACTTCCCCGCCCACCCGCTTTGTGGGAGAATCCGCCCTGGCCAGCTCCGGGTGGGCGCTTTCCAGCTCCTCCAGCTCCCGGTAGAGCCGGTCGTATTCGTAGTCCTCCATGGTCGGGTCGTCCAGGACGTAATAGCGGTAGCCCGCTTCCTTCAGCTGATCGGTCAGCCGGTCAATTCTCTCTTTGGCTTCCATAATATCCTCCGGTCTGTAAATAAGTGCTGGGTACCTCGCCGATGATCACCGTCTCTGCCACCACGACTTCCGAATGGATGGTAAAGCTGTCCGTCTCCCCCATGACCAGAACCGACACATCCACGCTGACGATCATGTTCAGCTGGTGAAGCGTCTGGTTAATGCCGGCCTGAGAAAAATTGCTTTCAAACGTGGCGTCGCTGTTGCGGATGGACAGGATGTGTACCGGGATCGCCGGGCCTTTTCCGGAGAAAAACTCCGGCAGAAACAGGCTCCCCAGCGGTATGCCGATGTCCGCGGTGTCAAGGGCTAAAATTTCGTCGTTGATAATGTTCAGGATATCCGTTTTCAGGTGGTTGATCTCGCTCATGTTGGTTTTCAGAGCGGTGATGCGGCCGTCCAGATTCTTTTCAAAATAGACGATGCGGTCGTATTGAATGGTGCCGTTGGCAATCTGCTTGGCAATGGCGTCATTGGTCAAGTCCGACGTGGCGTTTTTCACCTGTGTTTCCGCCAGCTCCGTGACGATCTCCCGGTAGCGGCTGCGAAGCATCAGAAACGCCACCAGAAGAATCACAACCAGAACCAGCAGCGTGTAAAAAAATCTCCGAAGCCGCCAGCGCATACCCATCCCTCCTGTAGAGGATATGCGGGAAAACGAAAAGCATTACGGAAACTCTGAATAAATCGTCTGCGACTGTGAGCGGATCTTTTCCTCCCACTCTTCGGCATTGGAAACGGGAAATACGTACAGTATTTCTCCGTTTCCGGTGCTTCGATTGGACGAAAAATCTCTCGCTCACAGTTCTTGCCGATTTAATCAGAGCTTCCTTACAGCTTTTTCATATGCGCCGAGGCGGTTTTTGCCATGAGCTTCTTTGTGCCGATGTCGTCAAAGGCGATCTCCAGCAGCGCGTCGCCGCCCATTTTCCGCACGGACAGCACCAGTCCCCGGCCAAAGGCCGCGTGCATGACCATGTCTCCCTGATTCAGCTCCAGACAGGGCGCGGGAGCGGCCGGGGCGGCGGAAAGAATGCTGCTTCTGGGCTTTCTGGTCTGGGGCGCATGGGAACCATAGGCCGAATAACCGCTGTGTTCGCTTGTCGAAGTCCGGTGATAGCCGCCCTTTTTCACGATACAGTCCTCCGGAATTTCCCGAAGAAACCGGGAGGGCAGCGCCGACGATGTGCGGCCGTAGATCATACGCTGGCGGGCATGGGTGATGGTCAGGCTCTGCTTGGCTCTTGTGATGGCCACGTAGCACAGCCGCCGCTCCTCCTCCATTTCCTCCGCGTCGCCGATGGCGCGCATTCCGGGGAACAGCCCGTCCTCAAAGCCAACGAGGAACACATGGAGGAATTCCAGTCCCTTGGCCGAGTGCATGGTCATCATCACCACGGCGTCGTCGTTTTCGTTGTACTGTTCCAGATCGGTATACAGGGCGATTTCTTCCAGGAAGCCCGCCAAAGTGGGCGTTTCCGCGTTTTCCACATAGGAATTGATGCTGGATTTTAGTTCTCGCACGTTTTCCAGCCGGGTCTTGTTTTCCTCGGTGTCCTTGCTTTCCAGCATATCCACATACCCGGTTCGGATGAGCAGCTCGTCGTAGAAGTCCGGCAGGCTCATGCCGTCCTCCAGAAGCTGCGCCATGCCCTCGATGAGGGCGGAAAACTGCATCATCTTGATGGCGGCCTTCTCCAGCGGGGCGTAGGAATAGGGGTCGGAAATGACGCTGTACAGCGGCTTTTCCTCGGCCTCCGCCAGTCGGCGGGCGGTCTCGATGGTTTTCGCGCCCAGCCCCCGGGGAGGATTGTTGATGATGCGTCCCAGACGCAGGTCGTCCGCCCGGTTGTTGATGACGCACAGATACGACAGCATATCCTTGACTTCCGCCCGGTCAAAGAACCGCGTGCCGCCGATGACCCGGTACGGAATGCCGTTTCGTTTCAGGGCAAATTCCATTGCGTTGGACTGGGCGTTGGTGCGGTACAGGATGGCATAGTCCTTGAAGTTTTTCCCACGGGAACCGGCCAGAATCTGCCCCGCCACGAAATTGCCCTCGCTTCCCTCGTCGGAGGCTTCGTATACCAGAACGGGGTCGCCCTGCGCATTGGCTGTCCAGAGCTTTTTCCCCTTGCGCCCGAGGTTGTGGGCAATCACCGCGTTGGCGGCGGTGAGGATGGCCTGGGTGGAGCGGTAGTTCTGTTCCAGACGAATGACCCGCGCGCCCCGGTACTGCTTTTCAAAGCTCAGAATGTTTTCGATGGTCGCGCCCCGGAAGCGGTAAATGCTCTGGTCGTCGTCGCCCACCACGCAGATGTTCTCATGTCCGCCTGCAAGCAGGGATGTTAAGAGGTACTGCATATGGTTGGTGTCCTGATACTCGTCCACCAGCACATACCGGAATTTGCGCTGATAATACTGCAAAACATCCTCATTCTGCTGCAAAAGCTGAACGGTGATGTAGATGATGTCGTCAAAATCCAGGGCGTTGTTGTCCTTCAGGCGGGTCTGGTACTTGCCGTAGGCACGGGCGATGTGCTGCGCCCGGATGTCGCCGGTGCGCTCCGCCCTGTCCAGCATCTCCCCGGGAGACACCATTTTGTCCTTCTCCCGGCTGATGGCGCCAAGGACATATTTCGCCGGAAACGTCTTGTCGTCCAGCTCCATGTCCTTGATGATCTCCTTCATGATGCGCTCGGAGTCCGAGGAATCGTAAATGGTAAAGCTCCGGGTGAAGCCCATCCGCTCGATGTCCCGCCGCAGAATGCGGCAGCAGGCGGAATGAAACGTCATCGCCCAGATGTCCTGCGCCTGAGGGCCGAGAAGATTGGAAAGCCGCTCCTTCATTTCGTTTGCGGCCTTGTTGGTAAAGGTGATGGCGATGATGCTCCACGGCGCGGCAGGCTCCACGGCGCAGAGGGCGTCCGCCCGGCGGGTATCATCGGGACTGGGGTCGTCCCCCAGATTTTCCAGAAAGGCCACGTCGTCCTCCGTGACGGCGTGGGAAATTTCGCAGCAGTCGCTGCCCCGGCCGAAGCGCATGAGGTTGGCAATTCTGTTAATGAGGACGGTGGTCTTGCCGCTGCCTGCACCGGCAAGCAGCAGCAGCGGCCCCTCCGTGGTCAGCACGGCCTGACGCTGCATATCGTTCAGCTGAGAAAACTGCCGCTCGATGTAATTTTTCCGGGCGGTCAGAAATCGGGAGTCCATTTGTTCTGTCATAATTGCACCTGTCTTCAACATGATGCCATTATTTTAGCGCATTTTCGGCAAAACGTAAAGAGGGAAAATGCCGTTTTAAGCCATCAGCTCCCGAAGCATGGCGACGGCCTTCTTCTCGATTCTGGACACCTGCACCTGACTGACATTCATCACCGCCGCGACCCGCTGCTGGGTCAGGCCGTGGAAATACCGCAGCTGAATGACCATTCGCTCCCGTTCCGGCAGGCCGGAAATCGCCTGCCGCAGAGCGATTTTCTCCACCATCCGTTCTTCCGATTCCGTGTCCGTCAGGACATTTTCCAGCGTGAAGCCTTCGTCCCCCGTTTCCCGCTGGATGGACTCCGTGGCAGCGGTGGCCGTTTCGGCCAGGGCGATTTCTTCCGGGGTAAGCCCGGTCTGACGGGAAATTTCCTGAATCGTCGGTTCCCTGCCCAACGCCCCGGTCAGGCGGCTGCGGGTGGCCTTGATGGTCGCGGCCTGCTCTTTTAAGCTCCGGGACACCTTTACCGCCCCGTCGTCCCGGAGAAACCGGCGAATCTCCCCTGCGATTTTCGGCACGGCGTAGGTGGAAAACTGGGTTCCGTAGGCAAGGTCGAACCCTTCCACGGCCTTGAGAAAGCCAAGGCACCCCAGCTGGTACAGATCGTCCGCTTCCGTTCCCCGGCCTAAGAACCGCCTTGCCACCGACCAGATCAGGCCGGAGTTTTCCTCCACCAGAGCTTCGGACGCTTCCCGGTCGCCCTGCTGCGCCTTGGCGATCAGTTCCTCCGTCCTGCTCATTGCCGCCGCTGCAGCTTCCGGCGCATATGCACCGTGGTTCCTTTTCCGGGTTTGGATGTAATTTCCAGATCGGTCATAAAACTTTCCATGATGGTAAAGCCCATTCCGCTGCGTTCCGCGCCGCCGGTGGTGTACGCGGGACGTCTGGCCTGCTCTATGTCCGGGATGCCGACGCCCTTGTCCTTGATGACGATGTCCAGCACGTTGTCCTTCAGGATACGGCAGCGCAGGGTGATATTCCCCAGCTTTTCCGGGTAGGCGTGGACGATGCAGTTGGTCACCGCCTCGCTCACCGCCGTGCGGATGTCCCCCAGCTCCTCCAGCGTCGGATCCATCTGGGCGGCGAAACAGGCCACCGCCGACCGGGCAAAGGCTTCGTTGGCGGATTTGCTGGGAAAATCCAGAATCATATAGTTGTCGAATTTCATGATACAGCCTCCTTGATCTCCACAAGCTTATCGATTCCCGACGCCCGGAACACCCGCATGGGCTGGGGCGCAATGCCTGTCAGAAGCAGCCGCCCCTCGATCTGGGTCATGCTCCTTAAGGCGTTGATGACCACGGCAATGCCGGAGGAATCCACAAAGGAAACCTCCTGAAAATCCAGCACGCAGACCTCCGGGGTGTAAGCCTCGATTTTTGCGGCGATGGCCTGAATATAGGCTTTTGCGCAGTGGTGGTCAATTTCCCCGGTGAGCGCCACCGTCAGCCGTCCTTCCTCCAAAAAACTGGTAAAGTGCATATTGCTTCCCTCCTAGGTAAATTTGCTGATTAACAGTATAAAATCCCGTTTCCGATTTTTCAGTCGGAAACGGGATTGTGTAAAAATAATACTTCTGTGCAAACGGCCGGATTGCCTTATACCTCCACCAGAAGAGTATCTTCTTTCCCGGAGGGTATCTCCTTCTCGATAGCGCCATTCCGGAACAGCGCCGCGCCGCCTTTTGCGAGTGGTTCAGTCAATTTGTCTTTGCAGAGGGAGTTGACATACAGCACCTCACAATGCAGCTTACCCGCCTGAGTGGCGTATTCCTGCTTTATCGACGTGTTCCACTCCCCGGCACTGTAATCCGTGTACACCGGCCAGAAAACGACATCCGGGGTCAGGCGGTTAATTTCGTCGATATTCCCGTCGTACCACAGGTCGCCGCACAGGCCGACGGCTACCTTTCTGCCCTGAAACGGGAAAGTGTGAAACGCTTTCCCCTCCCGGTAACGGCCGTCCGCGAAGGATTCCTTCCAGCCCGGAGACACCCGCCGGTAGACGTCGATGGTCTGCCCCGCGGCATCGATCGTTATTTGTGAACTGTAAAAAAGGTCGTCTTCCCGTTCGATAACCCCAAAGGAAACGGCAATCTCATATTCCTTCGCCGCAAGGCCGATCTCCTGCATAACAGTGTCATCCCGGCAGACGGCAATTTTCCTGTCGTGCGCCGGCGCAAATGTCGCGCCGTAAAACCCCTGCAAAAACGCTTCTCCGAAAATCACGATATCCGCCTGTCCCGAATACCGTTTCATGGTATCCAGAATCACGTTTTTGTTGTGCCGGATATCCTCATTGATAAAGCCCATTGCGGCCAATACACATTTCATTTTCATTCCCTCACAAGGAAAATCAGGTATCCGAATTTCCACGGATACCTGATTTCGTTAAATTTACAGGCTTTTCAGCGCCGCTTCGCTCTGCTCGAGACTTGCGATCAGGTCGCGGGTCTTCTGCGCCTTTTCCTTCTCCGCGTTCACAACGGCCTCGGGGGCGCGGGAGACGAACTTCTCATTGCTGAGCTTCGCTTCCAGAGAGCTTAAGAACTTGCGGTTCTTTTCCAGTTCCTTGGAGATACGGTCAAGCTCCTTGGCCACGTCCACCAGCTGACCCATGGGGATATACAGCTTGGCGTCGGCGGTGGGAATGGTCACCATGCCGTCCAGATTCTCCGGCTCCTTATCCAGCATGGTCACGGTGTCGGCGTAGGCCAGACGCTGGATGAAGCCCTCGCCCTCGGCGTAGACCTGAGGCTTGGAGGTCAGCACGTACAGCGCCGCCTTCCGGGAGGGCGGAACATTCATTTCCGCACGGCGGTTGCGGATGGCACGGATGGCGTCCATGACGGACTCCATGTGGCTTTCCTCGGCCTTGAAGGCAAGGTCTTCCCGATATTCCGGCCACTTCGCGGCGATCAGCGCGTCGCCCTCGTGGGGGATGCTCTGCCAGATTTCCTCGGTGATGAAGGGCATGAAGGGATGCAGCAGCCGCAGAATCTGGTCAAGCACGTACACCAGCACCTGAATCGCGGTCTGCTTGCGGATCGCATCCTCGGAGTACAGCCGCGCCTTGGTCAGCTCGATATACCAGTCGCAGTAGGTGTCCCAGATGAAGTCGTACACCTTCTGGACGGCCACGCCCAGCTCGTACTTTTCCAGATTCTCCGTGACCTCGGCGATCAGCGTGTTCAGCTTGGACAGCACCCACCTGTCGGCAATTTCCAGCTTGTCAAGGGCAGGCAGCTCGTTCTTGGCGTCCTCGCCCAGATTCATCAGCACATAGCGGGAAGCGTTCCACAGCTTATTGGCAAAGTTGCGCATGGCCTCGCACTTCTCGGTGTAGAAACGGGTGTCGTTTCCGGGAGAGTTGCCGGTGATCAGGTTCATCCGCAGGGCGTCGCAGCCGTACTTGTCGATCATTTCCAGCGGGTCAATGCCGTTGCCCAGAGACTTGGACATCTTGCGTCCCTGATTGTCCCGCACCAGACCGTGGATAAGCACGGTGTGGAAGGGCGTCTTGCCGGTATGCTCGCAGCCGGAGAAGATCATTCTCGCAACCCAGAAGAAAATGATGTCGTAGCCCGTGACCAGCACGTCCGTCGGGTAGAAATAGTCAAGGTCTTCCGTCTTTTCCGGCCAGCCCAGCGTTTCAAAGGGCCACAGAGCGGAGGAGAACCAGGTATCCAGCACGTCGGGGTCACGCTCAACGTTGGTGCTGCCGCACTTTTCGCACTTGCACACATCTTCCCGGGACACGGTGATGTGGCCGCAGTCGGCGCACGTCCATGCGGGAATCTGATGACCCCACCACAGCTGACGGGAAATGCACCAGTCGCGGACATTCTCCATCCAGTTGAGATAGGTCTTGCTGAACCGCTCGGGGACGAACTTGGTCTCCCCTTCCTTGACGACCCGGATGGCTTCCTCGGCCAGAGGCTTCATCTTCACGAACCACTGGGCGGAGATGATCGGCTCCACGTCCTGATGGCAGCGGTAGCAGGTGCCGACGTTGTGGCTGTAAGGCTCCACCTTCACCAGATATCCGCCCGCTTCCAGATCGGCGACGATCTGCTTTCTGGCCTCGTAGCGATCGAGACCCTCATACTTTCCGCCGTTTTCGTTGACCCTGCCGTTGTCGTCCAGCACCCGGATGACCTCCAGATTGTGGCGCAGACCCACCTCAAAGTCGTTGGGGTCGTGGGCGGGGGTCATCTTAACGCAGCCGGTGCCAAAGTCCATCTCGGCGTAATCGTCAGCGACGACGGGGATTTCCTTATTCACAAGGGGAAGAATGACCATCTTGCCCACAATGTCCTTGTAGCGCTCGTCGTTGGGGTTGACGCACACGCCGGAGTCGCCCAGCATGGTCTCGGGACGTGTGGTCGCCACGATCACCTCGCCGGAGCCGTCGGCCAAGGGGTAACGGATGTGCCACAGGTGGCCGGGCTTGTCCACATACTCCACCTCAGCGTCGGACAGGGCGGTGACGCAGTGGGGACACCAGTTGATGATGCGGCTGCCCTTGTAGATCAGACCCTTTTCGTACAGGGAGACGAAGACCTCCCGCACGGCCTTGGAGCAGCCCTCGTCCATGGTGAACCGGGCACGCTCCCAGTCGCAGCTTGCGCCCAGCTTCTTCTGCTGCTCCACGATGCGGTTGCCGTACTTGTGCTTCCAGTCCCAGACGCGCTCCAGAAACTTTTCACGACCAAGATCGTAGCGGGTCAGACCCTCCTTGCGAAGCTCCTCCTCCACCTTGATCTGGGTGGCGATGCCGGCGTGATCGACGCCGGGAATCCACAGGGAGTTGTAGCCCTGCATCCGCTTGAACCGGATCAGGGTATCCTGCAATGTCGCGTCCATGGCGTGACCCATGTGCAGCTGACCGGTGACGTTGGGTGGGGGCATGACGATGGTGAAGGGCTTCTTGCTTTCATCCACCTCGGCGTGGAAGTAGCCGCCCTGCTGCCACATGTCGTAGATTTTGGATTCCACCTGCTGCGGCTCGTAGACCTTTGGTAATTCTCTTGCCATTTTTTTCGCTCCTTTTGTTAAATAAGAAACGCCCTGAGCCGGGGAAGCTCTGAATCGGCTGACTCAAAGATTCCCCAAAAGCTCAGGGCGAAAATTTTCCGCGGTACCACCTGAATTCCCTTTCGGGCACTTAAAAACTGCTGTAACGGGCAGCCCCGTTCTTTCCTACTTTATTCAGAAAGACCGCTCCCGGGCGACCATCCGAACCGGCCAATATGCGCTCGCACCAGAATGCGCACTCTCTTCCTTGAGCCGGAAAACGGAACCTCCCGTTCACCGCGTTATCAATTTCATTTCATTGTATTGCAAAGGCAGTATTTTGTCAAGAAAAATGTTGGTGCCCTTCTGCCATCCATTGACATTTCCTGCCGGTCATGCTATGCTTTGGACGAAAAATCCTGCGGAGGCCATTTCTTCATGAAACAGCATTCTGTACCCAAATTCCTTGACAACTTTCTCACACGTACCCTGTCCGGTACGGTGTTTTCGTGGCGGGAAATTCTCCATCTGACCTTTCCCAACGTTCTGGACTGTCTGTCCATCATGTTCATCAGTATGCTCATCACCGCCCTCATCAGCAGCAACGGCGAAGCCAGCGTCGCGGCGGTGTCTCTGGTGACGCCGCTGGCGTGGATGATCACCTGCATTTTCAACGGTATCAGCGCCGGCGGCACGGTGGTGGTCGCCCAGAGCTGCGGCATGAAAGACCCTGTTCGTATCCGCAAGGCCGCGGGCATGACGCTGTGGCTGACGGTGGCAGTCGGCACCGTGGTGTGCCTGCCCCTACTGATGTTTCCCCGTCAGGTGCTGACCCTGCTTTACCCGGAGGCAGAAGCCGTCGTTCTGGAAAAAGCCCGGATTTATCTTTCCGGCAGAGCTTGGTCGATTCTGGTGTTTACCATATATACCGCAAACTTCGGCATTCTCCGTGGGCTGGGAGAATCCGGCCGGTGCCTTGCCCTGAGCGTCATCATCAACGCCGCCTATCTGGTGTTCAGCATTCTGTTTCTGAATGTGCTTCGGATGGATATTCTCGGCAGCGTTTTTGCCCTGCTGCTGGCGCGGTTCATTGGCTCCGCCGCGTCCGTGATCCTGCTGTTTTTCTGGAAAGCGCCGGTAAAAATGACCTTCGGGCAGATATTCACCGGCGATAAAGGGATTCTCCGCTCCACCTTGCAGGTCAGCATTCCCCTTGGGCTGGAACAGGTGTGCTCGTCCCTCGGAAATGTGGTGGCCGAAATGTACATGATCTCTCTCGGCACCACAGCACTGGCGACCCACGCCATTGCCAATTCCGTGATCGGTGTGTGGTACTCCCCTGCTATGGCCGCGGCGAACCTGTCCGTGACGGTGGTCGGCCGGTGCTTTGGCGCGGAAAAGTATGACGAAGCCAAACGCTACGGCGTCCGGTGCGACCAGATCGCCCTGATTCTGGTGCTGCTGACCTCCGCCCTGTTCATTCCCCTGCTTCCCGCGCTTCTGGGGCAGTACCACCCCACGCCGGAGGTTCTCGCCATGGCGAAAAAGCTGCTGTACTGGTCGATTCCCAGCCTGCTGCTGTTCTGGCCGCGGTCGAACACCCTGCCCAGCACCCTCCGGGCGGCCAACGATACCCTGTACCCCTCCGTGGTGTCACTGGCTGTGCTGTGGGTCGTGACCATCGGCCTTGGCTATGTGCTGGCGATTCCCTGCAAGCTCGGCCTGCTGGGCGTGTGGATCGCCATGTGGGCGTCGTGGGCAATCCGGTGCGTCATCTTCTCCGTCCGCTTCGGCAGCGGAAAATGGCTGCACAAGGCGTTGACGAGCCGGTAAAAATCGCATATAATGTATGCAGTTTATTGGAAGCGGGAGTGTTTGCTCATGAAATTATCCCTGGTAGTTCCCTGTTATAACGAAGCGGATAACGTCGCCCTGTTTCAGCAGGCGGTCATCTCCGCCTTTGACGGCTGCGGCTATGATTACGAGATCGTCTTCATTGACGACGGCAGCCGGGACGCCACGCTGCACAATCTGAAAAAGCTCTACGCCGCCCAGGAATGCCCCGTGAAGGTGGTATCCTTCTCCCGGAATTTCGGCAAGGAGGCCGGAATTTACGCGGGCTTGCAGCACGCGGCAGGAGACTATATCTGCCTCATTGACGCCGACCTCCAGCAGCGTCCGGAAATCGTCCGTAACATGGTGAAAATTCTGGACGAGGAACCGGAATTCGACGTGGTCGCGGCATTTCAGGATCGCCGGGGAGAAGGAAAGGCGCTGTCCTTCTTCAAAAAGTGCTTTTACAGCATCATCAATAAGCTGTCCAAGGTGACCTTGCAGCCCGACGCCAGCGACTTCCGTACCTTCCGCCGCAGCGTCCGGGACAGCATTCTGGAGCTTGCGGAATACCACCGCTTCTCCAAGGGCATTTTCGCATGGGTGGGCTACAGCACCAAGTTCATCCCCTACACCGCCTGCGAGCGGGCGACCGGCACCACGAAATGGAGCTTCTGGAAGCTGGTGAATTACGCCATCGAGGGTATCATCGGTTTCTCCACCGCCCCCCTGCGGCTGGCGACGTGGCTCGGCGGCGTGACGGGCGTTGCGGCTGTCATTTACCTGATCGTGGTGGTGCTGCAAAAGCTGATTCAGGGCATCGACGTTCCCGGCTATGCCACCATCATCGTGCTGATTTTGCTGCTGGGCAGCGTGCAGCTGTTCTGCATCGGCATCATCGGCGAATACGTGGGCAGAACCTTTGAGCAGAGCAAGGACCGCCCGATTTATATTGCCAAGGAAGTTCTGGATTACGAGCAGAACTGACATAATAACACAAAAAAGGAGCAATTTTATGACAATCACAAAGGACATCCGGTACATCGGCGTCAACGACCATGCGGTCGACCTGTTCGAGGGACAGTACGTTGTCCCGGGCGGCATGTGCTACAATTCCTATGCCATCGTGGACGAAAAGGTCGCCATTATGGACACCGTAGACCGGGGCTTTACCCATCAGTGGCTGGACAACATTCAGAACACCCTGGGCGGCCGCAAGCCGGACTACCTGGTGGTGCAGCACATGGAGCCTGACCACTCTGCCAACATTGCAAATTTCCTGAAGGTCTACCCCGAGGCGACCGTGGTTTCCTCCGCCAAGGCGTTCGTGATGATGAAGAACTTCTTCGGCGACGACTACGCCGACCGACGCATTGTGGTGGGCGAGGGCGATACCCTGTGCCTGGGCAAGCACACCCTGACCTTTGTAGGTGCGCCCATGGTTCACTGGCCGGAGGTCATCGTGACCTATGATTCCTATGACAAGGTTCTCTTCTCCGCTGACGGCTTCGGCAAGTTCGGTGCTCTGGACGTGGAGGAAGACTGGGCAGACGAAGCCCGCCGGTACTACATCGGCATCGTGGGCAAGTACGGCGCGCAGGTGCAGGCGCTGCTGAAAAAGGCCGCCGGGCTGGACATTTCCATCATCTGCCCCCTGCATGGCCCCGTGCTGACGGAGAATCTGGGGTATTATCTGAATTTGTACGACATCTGGTCTTCCTACCGGGTGGAGAGCGACGGCATTGTGGTCGCTTACACCTCCGTCTACGGCCACACGAAGGCGGCGGCGGAGCTGCTGGCGCAGAAGCTGGCGGACAAGGGCTGCCCCAAGGTCATCGTGCACGACCTCGCCCGGTGCGACATGGCCAAGGCCGTGGAGGATGCCTTCCGCTACGGCAAGCTGGTGCTGGCCACCACCACCTACAATGCCGACGTCTTCCCCTTCATGAAGGAATTCATTCATCACCTGACCGAGCGGAACTTCCAGAACCGCACCATCGGCCTGATGGAAAACGGCTCCTGGGCGCCCCTCGCCGCCAAGACCATGCGCAAGATGCTGGAGGGCAGCAAGAACCTGACCTTCACCGACACCACCGTGAAGATTCTCTCCGCCCTGAATGACGACAGTAAGGCTCAGATTGAGTCCATGGCAAACGAGCTGTGCAAGGACTACCTCGCCCGGCAGGACGAGACGGCGAACAAGAACAATCTGGACGCGCTGTTCAACATCGGCTACGGTCTGTACGTGGTCACTTCCAGCGACGGCAGCAAGGACAACGGTCTGATCGTAAACACCGTTTCTCAGGTCACCAACACCCCCAACCGCATCGCCGTCACCATCAACAAGCAGAATTATTCCCACCACGTCATCAAACAGACCGGCGTGATGAACGTATGCTGTCTGGACACCTCTGCCCCCTTCTCCGTTTTCCAGACCTTCGGCTTCCAGAGCGGCCGCACGGCGGACAAGTTCGCCGGGGTCGAGGAACTGCGCTCCGATAACGGCCTGCGGTTCCTGCCCCGGTATATCAACTCCTTCATGAGCCTGAAGGTGGAAAGCTATGTGGATCTGGACACCCACGGCATGTTCATCTGCTCCGTCACCGAGGCGCGGGTGATCTCCGACCGGGAGACCATGACCTACACCTACTATCAGAACAATGTCAAGCCCAAGCCGGAAACCGAGGGCAAGCACGGCTTCGTCTGCAAGGTCTGCGGCTGGATCTACGAGGGCGACACCCTGCCCGACGACATCGTATGCCCCCTGTGCAAGCACGGCGCTGCGGATTTTGAACCCATCGGGTAATTCGGGTTTGGAGGTAATCGGGCTATGAACAAGTTCAGAACGGTTGTATCCGTGATCGTCATGGTCATTGCCGCGATCGTCGGGTTCTTCATCGGCGCAAGCCTTGGCGACGCGCTGGGCGGGGCCATTCTGTTTGCCCTGATTGCCGGATTTGCCTGCGTGATCTATACGCTGGACAACCGGGAGCGATAAGCCAATTAGCACAATATAGTGTAATCCTCCGCATGGACAAAATCATGCGGAGGATTTTGCTATTACAAAAGCATAGAAAAAAGAGTCGTATTATGCGTTCTCGTCCAAGTACGACTGAATGCACTTGAGGAACGCCGTGCCGTACCAGGCGGCCTTGATCTCGCCCACGCCGGAGACCTTCTTGAATTCGCTCATGGTGGCTGGCTTCTTTTTCGCCATGTCTGCCAGCGTGGCGTTGGAAAATACCACGAACGCCGGAATTTCCGCCTTTTTCGCCAGTTCCAGCCGCAGCTCTTTCAATGCGTCAAACAGCTGGGCGTCGTCCGCGGTGAGCTTTGCGGTCTCCGTGACCGGCGTTTCCGGTTCCGGAGTCTGCTCCACCAGCATGGAGACCGTTTTGCCCCGGTAGAGAACCTCCCCCGCTGCCGGGGTCAGGAACACGGATTGATGCTCCTGCTCCGTCCGCAGATACCCTTCCGCCTCCAGATGGTCGATCATGGCGTGAATGTCGCTCCGTGTCCTGTCCTTCAGCAGACCGTAGGTGCTGATTTTGTCCAGCCCCAGCTCCTGCACCCGCTTGTTCCGGCTGCCCCGCAGAATGTTCCCCAGCAGATTCGCGCCCACATTGTAGCCAAGGGCGTCGTGTACCCGCTTCACGCAGGAGAGAATGATCTGCGCTTCCCGGGTGATGTCCACCGACTGGAAATTCCCCTTGCAGCTGCCGCAGTTGCCGCACATCGCCGGGTGCTTTTGCCCGAAGTAATCCAGAATGTAACCCCGCAGGCAGCTTTTCGTCTTGCAGTAGCCGACCATGGCGTCCAGCCGTTCCAGATCCTGCCGCCGTACTTCCTCCCGCTGCACGGCGTCCATTTCCTCGTTGTCGGAGCCGTTGTTGATGAGGAACCGGGCAGTCTGCACGTCTCCGGGGCTGAACAGCAGAATGCAGTCCGCCTCTGCCCCGTCCCGTCCGGCGCGGCCGGCCTCCTGATAGTAGGCTTCGATGCTTTTCGGCATATTGTAGTGAATGACAAAGCTGACGTTGGATTTGTCGATGCCCATGCCGAAAGCGTTTGTTGCCACCATCACGGTCTTGCGGTCGTACAGGAAATCCTCCTGATTTTTGCTTCGCTCGGCTTCGGAAAGCCCCGCGTGATACCGGGTGGCAGCGTAGCCGTGATCACACAGCAGCTCGCAGACGCTCTCCACCTTTTTCCGGGTGGCGCAGTAGATGATGCCGCTTTTCCGCTTCTGTCCGGCAAGCAATCGGAGAAGCGTCTTGTCCTTGGACTCCGGCTGGATGACTTCAAAATACAGGTTCGGCCGGTCAAAGCCCGTGACCTCCCGCACCGGACTGCGCAGCTCCAGAATCCGCTCCACGTCCTCCTGCACGCTTCGGGTAGCGGTGGCGGTGAACGCGCCCACCACCGGACGCTTCGGCAGGCTGTCGATAAACTGCACGATTCTCAAATAGCTGGGGCGGAAATCCTGCCCCCACTGGGAAATGCAGTGGGCTTCGTCCACCGCGACAAAGGATATGTTCAGCTTCTCCACCACGCCGCCGAAGCCCGGATAGTCCAGCCGTTCCGGGGCGACATAGACAATCTTATATCGCCCGGCCAGCAGATTGCGGTATGCCGCCTGCATCTGCGGCCCCGTGAGGGTGC
>ERZ827150.1446-NODE-1446-length-29676-cov-40.696668_pt1 | contig 29676 bp, 20 predicted proteins | sample MGYA00519779_ERZ827150 | MGnify/ENA primary metagenome ERZ827150 (study PRJEB31778, sample SAMEA3449267) | human gut metagenome | biome: human gut; feature: human-associated habitat; material: faeces | place: United Kingdom | collected 2010/2012 ...
TCCAACAGGGGGAGCCATCTCAGAAGCCTTGAGCCTCAACGGGTTCAGGGCTTTTTCGTTTTCTAAAATAGCTCGAAATTCCCATGTGTCTAACGTTTTGTCTAACATCTGTCTAACGCTTTTTAGTTCTTCAATATGAATATCTTTCTCTATTTTTATATATTGGTATTACTTTTGATTGCGATATGATTACTTTGGCGAATAAAAGTTGATTTTCTGAATTTTTAATACTCTTGATGATGTTAATTTGTACTCTTGTATTACTGTTCGCGAGCTTCATCCGCCTTCTGTGCAAGCTCGTCTTCTATGTTGATAAATACTGGAATCCCTCAATTAGTTTCTGAATAGCAAACTGAGCAATAACAGTGACGAGCGTACCTAAGGATTGTGGGTGTACTTTGTGATTGTCATTTGATAGCGAGAACTATAATTGCAACTACTAATAAGGGATTTCGTAAAACAGCAAAACCGGAGCCGGCACACATATTTACTTGCCGATCTGCACATTCGATTCAGGCTGCCTTCTTCGATATAATAGTTGCAGAATATCAAAGGAGAAACGGCGGATGAAGCCAAACTATTATCTAACGATTGATACGGCAGAACGGAGGCTTATCATCGGGGGCTTGAATAACCTGCAGAGTAGGTTTATTACAGCTGGACAGTTTACCGATGTTGTTGATGAACTACTACTCAAATTTGTAAACGCCAAGGTAGAAAAATTCAGGGCGTTTATACGGGATGACAGGAGATAACGATAATGACAAAATAAGAAAAGATGGGATGTATATACCGTCAGGCGGTGCCTTTTTACTCCGCTTTGTTAAACTTTGTAAAAAGTCCTCGTTAGGGACACCATAAGACCCGTTCATGGAAAAAGATTTGTTAATCAAATGCGGTTTGTCAAAAATTATGATAAAAGCGTGTATGTTTCGACACTTTGAATTGAAAAAACTAAATTTTTGCGCTATAATAAATAAAGCTGTTTGTGCTATATATTTGTCATCTAAACGCGCCTAAAAGGAAAATTTAAAAATGGTTAGATACAATAAGCCGTGGAAAATCCTAATTGATAGAGTATGACGAATGAGTATAAAGTCCGATTTATCGGACACGGATTTTGTTATAATCAGAGTGGGTGTAGAAAATGGAACTTATAAATAACACCACAAAGACTCTAAAATGAGGAGTTATCGCTCTATGAAAACCTTACACTGCATACCGAGCAGGAAAACCTGAAAAAGCAAATAGAAAAGCTGGAAAAGCAGGCACGGGCTGAAAAACAGCCGAAGAAAAAGTTTGAGCTTGTGCAGCAGATAAAGGAACTAAAGAGAAAGATGGTGAGCGAGAAATGAGTTGGGCGGACATTTGGAAGATCATCCTTGCTGCGTTGGCGAGTGTTGGCGGAGTCGGTGGATTGATAATGCTTGTGATAAAGTTTTCATCTAATCTGATTGCAGAACGTCTTTCACAAAAATACCAACTTTCGCTTCAAAAAGAATTGGAAAAGTACAAGGCTGGCGTTGAAAACAAAACATATATAAGCAAAGCAAGGTTTGACCGCGAGTTTTCTATGTATCAAGACTTGTGCGAGAAGAATATCACAATGGTCTATGACATGGGTGCAGCCGTAATGATTACTCGTGGTGCAAAGTATCCCAATGTAAGTAGCACACAAGAATTCATTCACCTTGCGGCGCAGCACATTGATGACGCAGAAATGCTTAACAAACGATATGCCCCTTTTATTGCAAAAGAAATATTTGAGAGCTACAAGGAATTGGGAAGCAAAGCATATTCCATTATTTCTTTGCTTGACTTGTGGGACAGATTTGAAACACAAAACTACATAATCAATTATAACGGAACAGCATACACAAGAGATAAAGCAAAAGACGAAATAGAAGCCAAACAGAAAATAATATCAAAACTTTCTGATGACATTCTTGATAAGCTGAGAGATTACCTCTCAAGCCTTGACACTTTGGAGGATAAGGTAAATGGATAAGCTGAAAATGCACACGTCGAACAAAGCGGATGAAAATTTCAGAAAGCTGGCGGCGATGTTCCCCAACGCCGTGACGGAGACGATCAACGAAAACGGTGAGGTCGTCCGGGCGATCGACAAGGATGTGCTGATGCAGGAAATCAACACAAAGGTCGTTGACGGCAATGAGGAGCGCTATCAGTTCACTTGGCCTGACAAGAAGAAGTCCGTTCTTCTTGCCAATGCCCCAATCAATAAGACGCTGCGCCCCTGCCGTGAGGAAAGCGTGGACTTTGATACCACCGAAAACCTCTATATCGAGGGCGACAACCTCGAAGTGTTGAAGCTGTTGCAGGAAACCTATCTCGGCAAAATCAAGATGATTTACATAGACCCGCCGTACAATACGGGAAATGACTTTGTGTATGAGGATGATTTTGCTCAGAACGCAGATGAGTACCTTGTCAACAGCGGACAGTTTGATGAGGACGGCAACCGTATGGTGCAGAACACTGAAAGCAACGGTCGCTTTCATACCGACTGGCTTAATATGATTTATCCTCGGCTGAAATTAGCAAAAGACTTGCTGGCTGAGGATGGAATCATTTTTGTATCTATTGATGAGCATGAATCTCATAACATGAGAAAAATCTGCGATGAGATTTTTGGAGCTGAAAATTTTATATCCCAAATCGTCTGGGAAAAACGTTACACAAGAAGTAATAATGCCAAACGATTTACGACATTAACGGAGCCGATTATTTGTTATGTAAAAAGCATCACTAGTGTTACTGACATTAAAGAGAAAAGGAGCGACAAGGCTGACTCCATCTACTCCAATCCAGATAATGATCCTCGTGGAGCTTGGACAAGTGTTTCTTATGTAAATCCAGCAACAAAAGAGCAGCGACCAAACCTTGTTTACCCAATTTTGAACCCAATAACTGGGGTCGTTGTTGAGCATCCAACTAATGCTTGGAAATACGAAAAGAGCACATATGATAAACATGTTCAGGAAAATCGGCTATATTGGGGAAAGGCAGGGGAAAACACATATCCCCGCTTAAAAAAATTTCTCTCTGAAATGGGTGGCGGAATGGTTCCTGTTGATTTGTGGAGGCAGGAGGACACTGGAACTACCGACCAGGGAAGCAAAGAGTTGGAGTCACTTTTAGGTCGAAAGATATTCGATTTTCCCAAACCCCAAAGCCTTGTAAAGCGAATTATCTCGTTGATTCTCAACGGCGATGATGGTAAAAATAATATTATTCTTGACTTTTTCTCCGGCTCTGCTACAACCGCCCACGCCGTTATGCAACTCAATGCTGAAGACGGCGGACACCGCAAGTTCATTATGGTGCAGTTGCCCGAAGCTACTGACGAAAAGAGCGAAGCCTATAAAGCGGGATACAAGAACATCTGCGAAATCGGTAAAGAAAGAATACGTAGAGCAGGGGCAAAAATTAACAAGGAAAATGAAAGATTAAAAGATGTACCTTTGTTAAAAGATGACAAGGATATCCAACTATTTAACAGTATTGCTCAAAACGGACATGATGCAGTCGAACGCACCAAATCAGCGTTTGAAAGGTGTGATGTTAGTTATTCACTCGATACCGGCTTCCGTGTTTTGAAATGCGATACCTCTAATATGAAAGAGGTTTACTATAACCCTGCGGAGTATGAAGCCAGCCTGTTCTCCAGCCTTGAGGATAACATTAAAGAGGACAGAACCCCGGAAGATTTGTTATTCCAAGTTATGCTTGATTTAGGTGTGCTTCTTTCAAGCAAGATTGAAGAAACAACCATCGCCGGAAAGAAGGTGTTCAATGTGGAGGACAACTATCTGATTGCCTGCTTCGACAGCGATGTGACCGATGAAACCATCACAGCCATTGCCAAGCAGAAGCCTTACTATTTTGTGATGCGTGACAGTTCTATGGCAAACGACAGCGTGGCAACCAACTTCGATCAGATCTTCGCCACCTACAGCCCGGACACAACACGAAAAGTGTTGTGAGTGTGAAGGGTTGAGAGTGGAGTGTGAAGTTATGGACAGAGAAAAAACAGTTAAATACAAGAGCAAGAAATTTGCTGTAAGAATTGTTAAGCTTTACAAGTATTTGTGTGACGAAAAGAAAGAGTATGTTTTGTCAAAGCAATTATTACGCAGTGGAACAAGTATTGGCGCTAATATCGCTGAAAGCGAATGCGCTATAAGCGAAAAGATTTTCTTTCAACAATTTATATTGCATTAAAAGAGTCGGCAGAAACAATTTATTGGTTGGACTTGTTGTTCGAAACTGATTACTTATCTGAAATTGAGTACAAGTCTATAAAAGATGATTGTGAGGAGTTAAGAAAAATGATGTCTTCTACTACAAAGACAATGAATTCCAAACTCCACTCTGCACACTCCAAACTGACGAAGGGAGGTGCATCCTAATTGAAGTTTAATTTCAAAATACAACAATACCAAACCGATGCGGTTGATGCTGTTGTGCGTGTCTTTCAGGGGCAGGGCTTTCACGACAAGATCAGCTATATCCGTGACCGGGGCAAGGTCAAAGCGGAGCCGTATCAGATGACCCTCGGTATGTCCGATGAGGAGCTTGAAGTCATTGACCCGCTGAACGATACCGGTTATAAAAATGAAGCGATAGAGCTTTCCGACGAGCAGCTTCTGCACAACATTCAGACCTTGCAGAGTCAGAACAACATCAAGCTCTCCGCTTCCCTTGTCAAAGATTTGGGGCGTTGCAGCCTTGATATTGAAATGGAAACCGGCACGGGCAAAACCTATGTCTATATCAAGACGATGTTCGAGCTGAACAAGAAGTACGGCTGGAGCAAGTTTATTGTGGTCGTTCCCTCTATTGCGATCCGTGAGGGCGTGAAGAAGTCCTTTGAGATCACCGCAGACCACTTTATGGAGCATTACGGCAAGAAGGCTCGCTTCTTCATCTACAACAGCTCCAACCTGAACCAGTTGGATAACTTTTCGAGCAGCTCCGGCATCAATGTGATGATCATCAACACGCAGGCGTTTGCCTCCTCGCTGAAAGAGGACGGTAAGAGCAAAGAAGCCCGTATCATCTACTCCAAACGGGATGAGTTCGGCTCTCGCCGCCCAATCGATGTTATCAAGGCAAACCGTCCGATCATTATTTTGGACGAGCCGCAGAAAATGGGCGGTGATGTGACGCAGAAAGCGCTGAAAAACTTCAGTCCGCTGTTCTCCCTCAATTACTCGGCTACCCACGCCAAGCAGCACAACCTTGTCTATGTGCTGGATGCGCTGGATGCCTTCAACAAGCGTTTGGTTAAGAAAATCGAGGTCAAGGGCTTTGAGGTCAAGAACTTCCGTGGCACGGATAGCTACCTCTACCTTGAACAGATCATTCTTTCCAGCAAAAAGCCGCCGATGGCAAAAATCGAGCTGGAGATTGGCTATAACAAGTCCATCAACCGTGAAACCCGTATTCTCGGCGTTGGGGACGATCTCTACTTTGTTTCGCAGGAAATGGAGCAGTACAAGGGATACACCATCTCCGAAATTGACCCGCTGCGCGGCACCGTGACCTTCACCAACGGCGAGGTTATCAAAGCCGGTGATGTGGTGGGCGATGTGTCCGAAAAAGATATGCGCCGCATTCAGATTCGTGAAACCATCCTCTCCCACTTTGAAAAGGAGGAAAAGCTCTTTAATATGGGCATCAAGTGCCTGTCCCTGTTCTTCATCGACGAAGTGGCAAAGTACCGCCAGTACGACGAAAACGGCGACGAGGTGCTTGGCGAATACGGCGTGATGTTTGAGCAGGAGTATCTTGCCATTCTGAACGAGTACATTACGATGTTTGACACGCCGTATCAGAAATATCTCAAATCCACTTGCAGCGATGTGAGCCGGGTACATAAGGGCTACTTCAGCATCGACAAAAAAACCGGGCGCAGCGTGGACAGCCAGCTCAAGCGTGGCAGCGAGTTCTCCGACGATATTTCCGCCTATGATCTGATCCTGAAAAACAAGGAACGGCTGCTTTCCTTTGACGAGCCAACACGGTTTATCTTCTCCCACTCTGCACTGCGTGAAGGATGGGATAACCCGAATGTGTTCCAAATCTGCACTCTGAAGCACTCCGACAGCAATACGGCGAAGCGGCAGGAAGTCGGGCGTGGTCTGCGCCTTTGCGTCAATCAGGACGGCAACCGGATGGATGTTCAGAGCTGCGGCGACAGCGTTCACGAGATCAACACGCTGACGGTGGTCGCCAGCGAAAGCTATAAGACCTTTGTAGCAGACTTGCAGTCGGGTATTAAGACCGTGCTTTATGACAGACCCACGGTTGCTACAAGCGAATACTTCAAGGGCAAATATGTCAAGGTGGACGATGTGCCGACGCTTATCGACGATGAAAAAGCCAATGCCATCGAGTTCTACCTCATTCAGAACGGCTATGTGGATATGAAGCGCAAGGTGACGGACAAGTACCGTCAGGATATTAAGAACGGAACCGTTGCAAAGCTGCCGGAGGAATTGGGGCCGATTGCAGACGGTATCCACACGCTCATTCAGGCGGTCTATGATGATAGCGTTCTCAAGGATATGTTCTCCGACGGTCACGAAACCAAGGTCAAAGATAACCCGCTTAACGAGAACTTTGCCAAGAAAGAGTTTCAGGCATTGTGGCGTGAGATCAACCATAAGTACGCTTACACCGTCGATTTTGACAGCACCGAGCTGATCCGCAACGCCATTGCCCATATTGACGAAAAGCTCTTTGTTTCCGAGCTGCAATACACGACCACCATCGGACGGCAGAAAACAGAGATGAACGAGTATGAAATCGAGCGTGGAGCATCCTTCACCGGTGAAAAGACCCGGACAAAGACGCTCAAACACGCCGAAACCAGTCAGATCAAGTACGATCTCATCGGAAAAATTGCAGAGGGCACCGTTCTGACACGGCGCACAGTTTCTGCAATCCTGCAAGGCATCCGTGTGGATAAGCTCTATATGTTCAAGAACAACCCGGAGGAGTTCATCACGAAGGTCATCCGGCTCATCAACGAACAGAAAGCCACAATGATCGTGGAGCATATTTCCTACGACACCATTGAGGGCGAATATGACAGCTCTATTTTCACGGCTGAAAAGGCAACGCAGAGCTTTGATAAGGCATTTCTTGCAAAGAAAGCCATTCAGGACTATGTGTTCACGGATGGATTGGCGGACAAGAGCATTGAGAGAAAATTTGCTGAAGATTTGGATGCGGCAGACGAGGTGTGCGTCTACGCCAAGCTGCCGAGAACCTTTCAAATCCCCACGCCGGTGGGCAACTATTCGCCGGACTGGGCAATTGCTTTCTATGAAGGTACGGTTAAGCACATTTTCTTCATAGCTGAAACGAAAGGCACAATGAAAAGTCTTGAGTTGCGTCCCATTGAGCAGACGAAAATCTCTTGTGCCAAGAAGCTGTTCAACGAGATGTCTACAAGCAATGTGGTGTACCACGATGTAGATAGCTATCAGAGTTTGCTCAATATTATGAATTCTATTTGAATACATTGGTTGGTCAGGGGCACCCTGATAAATACCGTTTTTTCAAGAATAGGAGTAAAAACGGTCTGCCTGCTAAAATAACGCATTGCAAAATTGAATACCAAAAAATGCAGAGGCGCAGCTTTTGGAGTGATCTGTTGGCTGCGTCTTTATTGCGCTTTGAAAAATATTTTAAGCCGTTTGCAAAAAGCCCCTGCCCCAAAAGCACTCCTTGTCTAGAGTAACTGAGGGAAAATTTTTAATGAGAGAAAATATTTACGACCTCATTATTTTCTGGGCTATATTGATATCCCGAAAGCACCGCTGACGGAGTATTATGTTACAGGAATTGCTGTGGAGTACATCCCGACATAAAAAGAGCAGGCCAGTCTTGCTCAAAAAAGAAGCACAAAACGAGTGTTCATAACTCAAATCTGTTATGAACACTCGTTCTGGTTGCGGAGACAGGACTTTAACCTGCGACCTCCGGGTCACGAGCCCGACGAGCTACCAATTGCTCCACTCCGCAATATAAAACAACAGCAAGCAAACCGTCTAACAATTGTCTAACACCATTATTATTTAGCGATTTTTCGCACCACGCGAACCGTTTATTAATTGCGTTATATAGGTAAAATCACGGTTCTACACTGCATGGAATCGAATGACACTGTTTGATATTCGCGTCACAACCACTGTTAACCGCAGGGTCGTTGGTTCGAGTCCAACAGGGGGAGCCAAAAAAAGCACTTGCATTTGCAAGTGCTTTTTTTAACGAAATAAATCCCTTTCGGGATTTGTGAAATGCCCTGCGGGCGTGAAATACGCCTACGGCGCGTGAAATCGCTTCGGCGTCGGCACAGGAAATAAAGAATGGGTGAAAATCATTGCATCTGTTCTGGACATCGAGCTGTTGCTTCCGGAGGTTGAACACGGAGCCGTTTTGGGTGCCGCACTGTTGGGCGCAAGGGCCTGCCTGCCGGAGGACGGCTATGAGCGGTTAAGAAGCGCCGTCAAGTCAGGCTACACTCGCGTTCTGCCCGACGGCAAGCTCACGAAATACTACGGTGAAAAATATTCGAAATGGGCGGAGCTGTATCCCAAAATCAAAGAGTGATATGCGAGTCCGATAAAATAAAAAATCAAGGCAGATGTACAATCTCTGCCTTGATTTTTTTAGCATTGATAAAAGCTTGCTCGGTTTATTAAGCGCTGAATGTCCGCGAGCTTGGATGTCGCTTATATTATTCCAAGCTCAACAAAATCACATCGTTTGTCTCAATGGTCAGTTTTACAATTGTTGAGCCGCCGCTTGCCGAAAACGGAATCTCTTCTGCTTTAAGGGCAGTTTTTGCTTTTATTTCCGCCACCTGACTCTTTGTCAGGATATCCGGGCTGCCGAGAGCCTCTCACTCGGCTTTTGGGTTGCAGTGATTGTTGTCTATAATTTGCGCCGTTACCGATTTTGCGGAAATGTTTATTTCAACTTCAATTTCCGTTTTCTCGGATTTGCCGTAATCATTATCCTGCGCATATATCAGCACCTGAACCTTTTTTCCGTCGGTAAAAGCGGCGTATTCTATGTCGGAATTGCGGCTTTCGGGCAGGACGAGCCTGCTTTTGTGTAATCGAGAAAGAATTTTAAATGCCCAGAAGTTCGGTTTAGGTATGCCGCAGTTGCTGACAAGTCCGAATCCGCCGTGAAACGGCGTGCCGAGCATGAACTGTTCTTCGTAGATATCGGAACAGCACCAGAACATTGTCCCCATAAGCCGGGAATCGGTATCCACACAGGTTTTTGCAATAAAGGCTGCGGAGTTTTTCTCGTCATGAATGGGTGAAGCGAATACGGCCATGCTGCTCCATTCGGTGATTATGAGAGGTTTGCCGTTCGCCTGCTCCAAGGCTTTTTTGTCGAGCTCATTCAGAACGCCTCTGCGCCATGTTTTGTAGATGTCCGGACGGAAGAACATTTCTTTCATCGTTTTTGAAAGCCCGATTTTATTTTTTGCCGCGTTTTTGGCGATTCTCATCATCCTGAAAGCGTCTTTGGCGGAAAATGTGTTTCCAAAAGCGTCGCCGGGATAGTGATGCGTCGAAATGAAATCGCAGGGAACATCATTTTTGCGGCAATATTCAGTAAAATCTTCTATCCACAGGCAGGCGGATGATGACGGACCGCCGACGCACAAGTTGCTGTTGACGGACTTTACCGCCCGCGCAGTAGAAGCGTAGAGGCTGAAATAGTCCTTCTGACTGCCTTTGAAGAAAATGGCGAGGTCGGGTTCATTCCATACTTCAAAATACCAGCTTTCAATCTCTTCGCTGCCGTAATATTCCGACAGGAATTTAATGAATTCCTTTATGAAATCCACCCATTTGTCCATTGATTTCGGGCGGGTTATGTTGTTGAGATAGCGTATTCCGGTTTTCTTTCCGCTTGCGAGTGCGCCGGGCATAAACGAGAGCTCAACAAACGGTTTCATTCCGCAGGCGAGAACATTGTCAAAAACATCGGCAATTTGTTTGAAATTTATCTCATCTATCTTGTCTGAAAACGGCACAGCGGCAAAAGGCTTGTAATCCGAGAGCCGCTGAAAACAGAGCATATCATCATCAAATATGCCGTGAAAGCGAATATATTTCATGCCGAGCTCATCGTGAACGAGTTTTACATGGTCGCAAACATCCTTTCTGTGCAGCTGGAATGCATGATCGTTGCCGACTCCGAACTGCCAGGAAAAATTAGTAGGAACGGTTTTTGCGTTTTTATTTACTGTGATTTTCATATGCACCTCACAAGAACTTTCACTATCTGCTTGACGCTGTGCTGAAGCGCGGCTTTTGATATCTCGTTGCGTTTGATAGCTTTTAATATCATACGGAAGTGTTTTTTGCTGCCGGGGGTGAGCAGATTCGTGCCGGCACAGACGCTTCTTATGCTGTCAGCGGTGTCATAGGATCCCCAGTCTGTCATAACAAAGCCGTCAAAGCCCCACTCGCCGCGTAAAAGGTCATTTAGCAGTGCGGAGTTTTCGCATGGATAGATACCGTTTACCGGGTTGTATGATGTCATGACACAGCCTGGCTTATACAGAGAGAAAGCTTTGTCAAATACTCGCAGATAAAGGTCGCGCAGGGTGTTCTCGTCAATTATCCCGTGCGCCGATTTGCGCTCGAACTCCATGTTGTTGGCGATAAGATGCTTGTATGTCGCTATAACTCCATTTTCCTCTAGCCCTCTCGCCTGATATGCCATTAAAGTTCCCGTCAGTATCGGATCCTCCGAGTAATATTCCGGATGGCGTCCGCAGAGAATGTTACGGTGAAGGTTTCCGCCGGGGCCGAGATTTATTGAAATGCCGTTCTCTTTTGACTCGTCCGCAAGCACTTTGCCCACTTTATATGCGAGGCTTTTGTTGAATGTTCCGGCGAGCAGATTGCTTGACGGAAATCCGGTCGTAGGACGGTTGAGATTGACGCAGCAGTTGCCGTCGCTCATGTACAGCGTCGGCACGCCCAGACGCTTGCTTGAAGCGAGTTTTCCGGCGGCTCCGCTTTTGCCGGGACCCCAACAGGAGCCGTTGCAGACGGTAAAATCTGCCAGCTCCCTGAGCGAAAACTGTGAGACGAAGTCACCAAGTTTAGTCAAATCATTCTTGACATCGGAAAGTGTTATGGTACAGCCTCTGTATTGGGGCAGCTCATTGTAAGAGGGTCTTGTATATTCGGCGTGAACTGCTATGGCTTTTTTAGCCTCAGTGATTTTTGTCTTGTCCGTGCGGACATTGCCGTTTTCGTCAACACCTGTTATTTTCTCTGCCTCACGGCAGACGGATACGGTTCTTTCACAGACTACATCGTCTTCAAGGACGAAAGAACAAATTGTTTTGATCTTGTCCGCTTCGCCGCCGACCATAACATCGTATTGACCTTTGGAGAGAATGAACGCGTGAATGTTTTTGTCATAGTGCGAAAAATCTTTCTGCGGTATATCGATCGTCAGTGTTTGGCGTTCGCCTTTTTTCAAAAGTGCTGTCTTTTCAAAGCCGCAGAACAGCTTTGCGGGTCTCGGCTCATTCCCGCGCGGCGGTTTAACATAGACGAGAACAGAGTCCTTTCCGGGAACATCGGAGTTATTTGTAACTTCTGCGCTGACGCGGAGTATGCCGCCTTCAAATGATGCGGAGGAGCGGACGGAAAAGTCGGAATAAGACAGTCCGCGACCGAAGTAATAAGCGGCGTCTTTTTTGAACGAGTCAAAGTAGCGGTAGCCGACAAATTCCTGTTCCTCGTAATATACGCTTGCGCCGAAGCGCTTTCCGTCGTCGGAGTAGAGCGGAGAGTTGTCATCGAGATTGATGAAGTTTTTTGCGGACGGCGAGTCGTAATAGTCTATCGGCCATGTGTCGGCAAGCCTGCCAGAGGGGTTGACTTTTCCGCAGAGAATATCAATAAGGCTTTCGCTGCCGCGCTGGCCGCTGAAGCCTGTCCATATAACAGCCGACGCACCGAGACCGCGGATGAACCCCATCTCGATAGGATATCCGGTGTTCAGAATGATTATAAGATTTTTATACTTTGCGGCGGCTTCGCTGAGTGCCGCCTTTTCTTCGTCTGTCAGATAATATTCACCCTTTATCGGTCGGTTGTCTTTGTTTTCGCCCGAGCCGCGGGAAATAAAGAACAGAGCCGTCTCGGCGTTATCGCGTATGCTGAGTGCCCCTGAATGTTCGACGGCTTCGGGAACGGTCAGCGTCCAGCGCGGCTTTATGAGGCTTGCGCCGATTGCCGTTATACGAAAATCATTGTAAGCCCCCAGCAGTTTTATTGAGCTGCCGCTGCCAAGCGGGAGAATACCGTTGTTTTCGAGCAGAACGATGCCCTCATCGGAAACCTCTTTTGCCGCTTGCTCATTTTCTTTGTGCAGACCGTCATCAATCGGCTTGGGCGGGGTTTTGAATCTGAAGGTGCAGTCGGGAAAACGTCTGCCGTCAATATCTCTATAGCCGCTGAGCTTTACGGTGTAGGTCTTGTCAAAGTCCTGAGCCGCTTCGCCGACGGGCAGGAGATATATGGGCAGGGGTGAGAAATCAAATTTGACGCACTTGCCCTTTGAAACGGGCTTGCCGTTTACCGTGGCTGTTCCGTAGCCGTCGTCGGCTATCATTTTTGTGCAGACTATGGGCAGGCTGCGGGGCGCTGCACAGTTCATTGCAAACATCCCGTTGTCAATGTCATAAGGATTATATTTTTTTGCCAGTACAGTGAAGAACAGAGGCATTTTATTTCAACTCCATTTTCAAAAAATCTGCTTTTCTTTTGCCTCGATATACTAAATACAGGGCATCAGTTTTTTCTCCGGGATCTATTTTGACGGAAAATGTTTTCCATTCCGTCGATTGAGAAAGAGGAATAATTCCAACATTTCTGTCTCCGATTTTTATATCCATCCTGCCGTTTGCATTTCTGACAGTAACAGAAATGCAGACGGGCTTTTTGAAATTAAAATATTTGAAACCGATGACGGTGCCATTGGTAATTGCCGTTACAAAGCTTTCGCCGTTTCGCGACGCGATGTTGGGCTGCCTGTCTCCTTTGCCGTTTCCCTGAACATTTTTAGTGCGGCGGTTATACAGATTGCAGCACAGAGCGGCGGAATATTCGCCAGCTGCGGGCAGGGGAGCACCGACACCCTGTGTGGTTATCTCAACCTGATTTATTGTTCCGTCTGCGTTTATTGTTACGGGTTCCGCGCAGGCTTGACGGGAGAAATCCGTATTGTTCGTGCAGCGGTGATAGAAAACATAATATTTTCCGTTAATCTGTTCTATCGAGCCGTGTATCGTTCCTGCGGGAGCTTTTCGCTGCTTGTTGCCGCGATAGCCGAGGTCGCTGTTTGAAATAATAACGCCGCGATATTGAAAACCCCTGTCCGGAAATTTGCTTGTCGCGTAGGCAAGCTCGTTGTTTTCGCCGGATGAGTATATCAGATAATACAAATCGTTTATTTTTCGTATGCATGGAGCTTCATAAAACGGGTGACGATAAAGCTCGCTCGATTTATCCGCAGTAGTCTTGCTGTCGAGAACCGCCTTCGGTTCGCTCTTTACCGTGCACATATCATTTTCAAGTTCGACAACTGCGCAGGAAAGTATGCTTGGGCTTGTTTCCTTTACCTCGCGATACGAGCGGTTGGTCAGTTTGCTGAGCACAAAACGGTAGAGCGGAGAAAACACTTTGCTTCTGAAATCTCTGCCGAGCCCCCATCCGTAATAGAGCCATATTCTGCCGTTGTCGTTTATGACCGCGGGGTCGTTTGTAAGAAACTTCAAAACCGGAGCGCCGTTTTTATATTTTATATCGCTGAGATATTCAAACGGACCGTCAGGACTTTCCGAAACGGCGACAGACATCGGACCGAATGCAGATGTGTTCGGCCCCGCAGCGAAATAGTAGAGATAATATCTCCCGTCATTTCCCCTTACGCAATCTGGTGCATAGTAATCTACAAGGCGACCGTCGCGGCTTCTCGGATCCTGAGATTTCAGGTAGGCTTTTTCTTTGCAGCTCCAAGACGAAAGGTCTGAGACGGGAGCCGACCAGACGGAGTAATCCTGCACACAGAATCTGTCCGAGTTTTCGGCATCGTGACTGCCGTATAGATATACCCTGTCACCGAAAACATGAGCTTCGCCGTCGGGAATATATTCATTTAATGGAAAAAGCGGATTCATGGTATTATCTCTCCGTTTGTTTCGATAATCTTTTTATAATGGTACGCGGAATTTTTAGGTGTGCGCTTGAGCGTTTTATAATCGACATATATGAGCCCGAACCTCGGCTCGTAGCCCTCTGCCCACTCAAAGTTGTCCATAAGCGACCAATGCTGATATCCGAAAACCTTGACTCCGTCATCGATGGCTCTTCTGACATTTGAAAGGTAGTCGTTCATAAAGCCGATGCGCACATCGTCCCTGACTTCTCCGTCCGTTATGCTGTCGTTGTTTGCCATGCCGTTTTCGGTTATGATTATCGGCAGGCGGTATCTGCGATAAAGGAACTTCAAGGTCCAGTAAATCGAGCGTCCGTCTATTACCCAACCGAGCGAGGTGGTGTTGAGCTTTGATTTGTCAATGCTTTTGTCGCCGCCCCAGGCGGAATAATTGAATGCCTCATAGTGGTTTACGGCAAGAAAATCAAAATCTGTTTTAAAGCGGGGCATATCACTTTTATGCGTCGCGTAAATTCCGTATGCGGTGACGGGCTTTCCAAGAAGAATGGGATCCATCCACCAGCGGTTGTTCATCGTGCCCATAGTCACATTGAACGATTTGTTGTACGCTTCTTCTACGCTCTTCGGGTCTGATTCATCATTGGGTATAAACGCGCCCGACGCGAAAGAGAGACCTATAAGCGGCTTCTTTTTTGCGTATTTTCTGATGGTTTCGACCGCCCGACGATTTGTGAGCATAAATATCTTCGTGAACTTCGGCAGGGCAAGATAGCGGTGCTTGAACGGCGCATGAACTCCCTGCATATAGCCGTTCATGAGAAAACAGGACGGCTCGTTGAAGGTTATCCAGTATGTTACTCTGTCGGACAGAGCCTCGACGACTGCTTTTACATAGAAAGCAAAGTCGTCTATAATATCTTTTTTCAGCCAGCCGCCCTTTTTATATTGCCAGAGCGGCAGATCCCAGTGGTAGAGCGTAACGAGCGGCTCGATTCCGTTTTTAATGAGCTCATCAACGAGATTGCTGTAAAATTCAAGTCCCTTGGGGTTGACCTTGCCGTCTTGGGAGATAACTCTCGGCCAGGATACGGAGAACCTGTATGATTTCAGCCCCAGCTCCTTCATCAGAGCGACATCTTCCTTGTACCTGTGATAATGATCGCAGGCGACATGGCAGTTGTCGCCGTTTTTTATTTTTTCTTTCGGAGCTTCATCCCATATGCTGGGCGTTCGGCCGTCCGAATCATATCCGCCCTCGATCTGCGGTGCGGCTGTCGCGGCTCCCCAGAGAAAGCCGTCGGGAAAAGCATTTTTGCTCACGAGTTATCCTCCTTGCTTGTTGTAACGGTGAAGTTCAGCAGATTCAATTTGCCGGAGCCTTCGAAACGAAAATACAAGGCCGACTCGGCAAGAGAGAAACGAATACCTGTCTTTGCCCGCCGTGTATTTGGACGAATATCTATTTCTCCGATACAATCGCCGCCGATCTGTGTGAACAGGCGAAGTTTACCGCGTGCTCTGCCGCTGACAGAAGCAATGATGCCGGCGGCATCGGACAAATCAAGATATTTATAACCGGTAACAGTTTTGTCTTTTATATTTGCAATATATTGGCAGGGATTGCATTCACGGTATTCTCCTTTTTGGGTTATGTACGGATAAGAGCGCTTGTTGGTCTTTGTTGTTTTGCATGCGCTCTGTTTTCCGTACAGCACGCAGGCAATCCCCGCTTCATATGTATAGCCTGTCACCAAACACATAAGGCTCTCTGTCGGGAACATATTCCCATGAGGGCAGATATGGATTTGTAACTGCATTGTGCATATTAAAACTCAGCCTTTCTTTATATCCGGCAGCTTGCTGCGTGCCGCCCGCTTGAGAACGAATATGTGCTTGAATCCGGCAGGGTAAGGCTACATTTTGTTGATACGGGAACTTCTATTTCTATCTCAAAATTGCCGTCTTTTATTGTCCATTCTATCTTTATCATTCCGTATGGCGTTTTTGTTTCACCCTTTGCATGGGTAAGCCCGCCGCCGACAATCGGCTTTACGGTAAAGCTCTTATATCCGCCGGAAGTTGCTTCAAGCCCGAGTACCCTGCGGTAGAGAAATGCGCCGACTGCGCCATAGGCGTAATGGTTGAACGAGACCATGCTGTTTTCGCCCTCAACATCGCTGCCGCTGAGGTTGTCCATGTTCACGCTGCCGTTTGGTCTGAGCGCGTCCCACTGCTCCCAGGTTGTCGTTGCGCCAGCCTTGACGCAATAGAGCCATGAAGGACATGTGTCCTGAAGCAGCAGGCGGTAGGCGGTGTCAATGTATCCGTTGTCTGCGAGAGCAAACAGCAGATATGGCGTGCCGGTAAATCCGGTGCTCAGGTGATAATCATTTTCAATGACAAGGCGGTTGAGATTCGCTGCCATGTTTTTCTTCTCTTCTCCGCTCACCATTCCGAAATGCAGCGGCAGAACATATCCGGTCTGAAATTCTCTTTTCAGCTTTCCGTTTCCGTCAGTAAAAGTTTTTCTGTATGCTAAAGATATTTCGTCTTTTAGCTTTCGGTAATATTCTGCATCGTTTTTGTAGCCAAGCAGCGAGGCGATTTCCGATACGATGGCGCAGGAGTTTGCGTAGTAAGCCGTGGCGACCCACTTGCCCTTGCCCATCCAGTCCTTTATTCCCTCTCCGGGAGCGCACCAGTCGCCGAACTGGAACAGCCATTTCCAGATATGCTTTCGATATTTTCCGGGACCCGAAAGACTTGCCCAGAATTTGACGGCTCCGAGGAATTTCTTCATAACCGGGTATTGCTCTCTGAGCATTTCAATATCCCCGCGCGCGAGATATTCGCAGTAGGGGACTATCGTGCAGCAGTCGCCCCAGCAGGCGGTGGCGACTGTCGGCGCGCTGTTGCCCTGTTTCGGAACGACCATAGGTATTCCGCCGCCCACGCCCTGTTCCAATTTGACATCGGCAAGCCATTTGTCAAGAAAACGCGAAATATCAAAATTGTAGCAGGCTGTGTCGGCGAAAACCGAAATGTCGCCCGTCCAGCCCTGCCGTTCGTCTCTCTGCGGGCAGTCCGTCGGAATATCGACAAAGTTTGACTTTCCGCTCCAGCGAATATTGCTCTGGAGCTTATTGATGAGCGGGTCTGAACATTCGAATTTTCCGATTTCTTCAAAGTCGGAGTGGATAACGAAGGCTTCAACCGTTATATTTTCGGGGTTTATCCCGGATATGCCGATATACCGAAAGCCCATGTAGGTGAGCCTCGGCGAATATTCCTGCTCTCCATCGGCGCAGACATATGTTGCGGTGGCTTTTGCGGTACGGAGAGATTTGACGCAAAGGTCGCCGTCAATGAGCAGCTCCGCGTGGCGCACCGTTACTATTTGCCCGGCTTTGCCTTTCATTTTCAGATGCACTGCTCCCGCAAAATTCTGTCCGAAATCGTAAACAGTTTCTTTTCCGTTCTTGGCAGGAAATGAATCTATCAGCTGCAGTATTTCGTGTGCGGTGACTTTGCAGCCGTATTGCGCCGAAAGATGCGGCTTGAACTTTGGCGTGTATATATCCGCATCTGACCACTTGATTTTGTTGAGGTCAACTGTTGCGTCATAAGTTTCGCCGTCATAAAAATCACCGAAACGGTAGTTCCCTTGCGTTGTGACCTGCCATGTGCCGTCGGTGACGATCTTCTCTGTTGAGCCGTCTCGATATTCGAGAAACAGCTCCATCAGGAAAGCCTGACGGTCGCAGGTGATGCGGCTTTTGCTCGAATATGTGAACCGTCCGGCAGCCCATCCGCCGCCGATAACGGCAATGATTGTGTTTTCGTCGGCAAGCAAGTTGCCGATATCGTATAAATTATATTGCAGGGAGTGCTTGTAGCTCGTGAATCCGGGCGCAAAGTATTCGTTTCCGACTTTTTTCCCGTTTATGTTCAGCTCATAGATGCCGAGCGCCGTCGCGGTCACAAAAGCCCGCTTAAGCGGCTTCTTGACGGAGAAGCTTTTGCGGAAGGTAAACGGGGCAGGTGAGGTATTCTTTGCAAAAGAATAGACTTTATCTGTTATCCAATTCGCTGTCCACGGCACGGAAAGTCTGCCCGTTGAAAAGTCTGCTTCTTTTGAAGCGCTGCGCCCCATGTTGTCGAAAGCCGTTAATTTCACCGTATATTCTGTGAACGGCTCGAGTCCAAGCCCATCAAGGACAATGCCGGTTTGCCCGGTAACTTCTTTTTTGATATCGCCGACACAAACAACTGCTCTGCTTAATTCACAGCCGTCCTCGTCGGAGCGGAGAGAAAAAGACAGTACCGGTTGAGTGTTGTCGGTGACTACATCCTTTTTTGAGTGTTCTATTTTTATTTCATCAATTTCAAACATAGTGTTTTCTCAAAACTCGTTTATCGAACCTTTGGTTATTCCGCTTTCGTTGAATGAATCAACTGCAAAATAATACTTTTCTGTTTCTTTATTTAAAAATGTTACCGTATAGTCATTTTGACCATATAAAAGAATGCTGTTATAAAGCTTATCGGGGGCGATTCCGAGACGGATGCAATATCCCATAGCATCGTTTTGACTGTTCCATGAGAGCCTTGCTTCGGTGGCGCTTGTTCTCTCGGCATTTTCGCCGGAAACAGCCGAGGGCTTTTTATTATTGCCGAGACCGAATACTCTGAGCCCGGATATCGAAAAATTCTGCCCGTATGGAGCACTTGCAAAGACTATGCGGATATAACGCGCCCTTGCGCGGCGAGGGATGAGCTTGTGCGGAAAAACCGTGTTCTGCGTTTCTTCGTAAGGAGCCCAATCGGTGCCGTTTGAACTGTATTCTATTCTGTATTCATAGCGGACAAGTTCTTCTTCGATATATCTCTCCTGGGTGAACGTTCCGCCGTATTCTTTCATCGGGGCGCGCTTCTTTTTTGTGAAGCAGTCGGCAAAATTTACCTGTACCGCTTCAACCTTATATTCTTTCCCGAGATCGACGCTCAGCCATTCTCCGCTGTTTCCGCTGGTTGCCGACCAAGCGCTTTTTATGCTTTCGTCAAAGGCGTTCTGCGGGTCGAATCCGCTGCGGCTTGAGGAGGCGCACGCCGTCTTGTGATAAGACAAAAGCATCCATTCCGGCTCAATGGTCAGCGGGTCAAATTTTCCGTCAGGGATGTTCTTTGGATAGTCCGCAAAATACTGGTTACAGAACAGTAATCCGTCTTTGTCAACTCCCGCAGGCCAAAGACCGAGACGGCGTTCAAAATTATGGTTGACACCCACGCAGACCGTGGAGGCGTGCCAAAGATTTCCGGATTTGTCGCTGAATGTGCTGCCGTGACCGGCTCCGCAGGTGAATCCGGACGGAACAATGGAATACGGATTGTGCTTCTGCCATTCGAATTTGCTGAGCGGGTTATCTGAAATCAGAACCGCATCGCCGTAGGTCGGAAACTCCGTGCCGGGAGTTGCATACTGAAAATAGTATATGCCGTTTATTTTGTTGAGAAATGCGCCCTCGATAAACGCGCCGTCTCCGACAAACAGATTGATATATTTTTGCCACAGACTGATTTTTTTGTCGGCATAGATATCCTTGTTGTCTATGCCGTGGTTCTCTTTGTCGCCGGACACTATCGGTACCTTTTTGCCGATGGGAGTCATCGTCTTTATATCCATCTCGATTGCATAAATAGGCTCTTTTGAAGAACAGCCCCAATAGAGATACGCTTTGTTGTCTTCAAAATGAAGGTGAGGATCCCAGAATGCAAACGGCGCCGAGACAAGCTCAAAGCCCTTAAAGGGGTCGCGTGTGCGCAGTATCCTGCTCTTTTTTGAATAAGAAGAGGCGCAAAAATACAGCCATCCGTCATGCTCACTCACATCGGGAGCATAGCCGTGTATTTCAAGCTTTCTGTCCTCGTGAAAGTCCCAGTGGAACAGGTCGTCCGAATAATAGAAGCCTCCGCACTTTGAGGTAAAAAGAAAATATTTGTTATTGAAGAGAATTACAGTCGGATCGGCCGCTTCCTTGTAGTCATATTTCCCGAACAGCGGATGCTGATATTTATATGCTATTTCGAGCGGATTGCAGTATAATTGCGCCATGTTGTTATTCCTCTTTTCCGCCCGTCACTTCTATGGAGAACGAGACAGGCTCTGTATTTTCGGAAGATACCGTGACGGTTGATTTGCCGTCGGCTTTCCCTGCGCGGAACACAGCGAGCGCTCTTCCGCGGTATGTATTATGATAAGGGTGGATAAAAACTTCGTTGGTTTTTGTCAGCGCGCTGCCGAATCCCTGCAGAGTGACTGCATTGCCGTCAATTTTTATGTCAACGCGCTGTTCCATATACGGAAGAAGCACTCCGTTTTTGTCGGTGAACTCAATTTCCGCAAAGCACAGAGCCTGCCCGTCGGGGGGCAGAACCGAGCGGTCGGGCCTGACTGTCAGAATCGGAGCTTTTTCGCCGCTGATAAGTCGAGTGCGCCCCGTCTCGTTCTCGCTTCTGTCCAAGGCTATCGCAGTGAGCGTGCCGGGAGCATATTTCACGGAGAACAGAGCTTTGTTTTTGTGGACTTTTTTTGTTCCTATAACCTTACCGTTGAGCTCCAGTCTGACGCTGTCGGCTGTCGTATAAACCTCTGCGACGGTCGGCTTTCCTTCAAAGCCGTGCCATGTCCAGCTGTCGAGCGCATTTGTGAACTGCCATGCGCCCTTGCTCGGCGTTTCTCCGCTATGGTTGAGCGGCCTGACTGCGAGAAACGGCTCGGTTTCCGTTCCCCATACGGTTCGGAGAAATGCCATTTGCGCCAAAGGCAGACCGGTAATGTCAATCATTCCCTGCCCGGAGAGGAGCGGAAGCCCCTTGTAGGACTGATATGTCCATCCCATGCAGGTCTCGCCTATGTAGTCCCATGCCGACCATACGAAGTCGCCTATCAGCTGCTTGTGCCTGAGAACGCGGTTCCAGTTATACGGCAAATCGGCGGACATAGTCTCTGTGCCTATCATCAGCCGGTCGGGATATTTTTCGGCATCCTTGTCATAGCGCGAGGATGCGTAATTTAGTCCGACAATGTCAAGGGCGGGGGATATGTCACGCACTGCTTTTTCTGCCAGTCGGGTATCACTCAGCACAAAAAATAACTTGCCGAGCTTTTCCGCCCAATAATTAAAAAATGCCGAACCGGATTTCTTTTCTTTGTAGCCTTTGACTTCCGGCAGAGGTTCTCTTTTATATTGCTTTTTGTCGCTGTAAACGCCGATGCCAAGACGCGCATAGACGTCGAGCAGGACATTTATTCCGCAAGTGACCGGACGAGTGCCGTCGAGCGAGTGAACTGTATCGCGCATTTCGGCGCACAGCTCGATTCCGCGTTTCGCAGCCGTTTCTGTGACCTCGTTGCCGAGAGAATACATTATAACGCTCGGATGGTTGTAGTCGTTTTCGACCATTGCAGCGAGAACGGATTTGTAATCGGAGAGAAAACCACGCGAATAGTCATGATATTCCTTCGGTATATACCATCCGTCAAATGCCTCGTCCATGACATACACACCTATTCTGTCGCAGGCATCGAGCAGTGAGCGGGAAGCGGGGTTATGCGCCATGCGCAGAGCATTGAAACCCTGGCTTTTCAGTATTCTTACGCGGCGTTCCTCGGCATCGGCAAAAGAACAGGCACCGAGAACACCGTTGTCATGGTGGATGCATCCGCCGCGAAGCAAAGTCTCCCGGCCGTTGACAAGCAGCCCGGTTTTTCCGCTCCATTCGAGAGTGCGTATGCCGAATTTTTCTGTCAATTCTTCGCCGCCTCTCGAGACCTTACAGGTATATAGATACGGCGTTTCCGCGGACCACAAGTGTGCTCCGCTAATCTCAAACCGACCTTTTTGACCGCTTGCGGCAAGGCTGCCATCGGCATCGAAAATCTGTATTTCCGCGCCGTCGTCGGTATCGATTTCGACAACGGCGGGTGAGATGCCTACGGTTTTTATCTTCAGAAAAGTCGGGGCATATTTTCTTGAAATTTCAAGATATACAGGGCGGTATATGCCGCTGCCCGAATACCAGCGGCAGTTCGGAACAAGGCTGTTGTCGGCAAGGACCTCCACGGCGTTTTTGCCGCTCGTGACTTTTTCGGTGAGGTCGGCGGTAAACGGCGAATAACCGTATTTGTTTTCTTTAACGGCTTCGCCGTTTACGCTCACAACTGCATTGCGGTATACACCGCCGAAGTGCAGTCGTATATTTTTGCCGATATCACTTTCGTTGATTTGAAATGTTTTTGTGTATCTGTACTTTCCACCCGGAAAGTATCCGCTCTGAACCGCGTTTCTGCACGAAGCATATCTCTTTTCGCCGAGCATCGCATCGTGCGGAAGACAAACGGAGAAGCTTTCACCGTTTTCTTTTGTCAGCGTCCAGCCGTCATTACAATCGAATATCATTTGGATTCACCATGTTTTTTGGCGAGCTTCGCCGCCTTTTTCTGTTCTTTCTTTGCCTTTGCGGCGAGATATTTGGCGTTTTCTGCCTCAAAGTCAAGTCCCTTCTTTTCACAGAGGGCTTTGAGATCCTTTATTCTGTTTTCCTCGTATTCGTGCTCGTCGCGTTCTGCCTCCAGTCTGTCCAGCTCTTCCGGTTCGATCCACTCTTCACCTTTGGCAAGGACAGCTTCTCTCTTTCTGCGGAGCAGTTCGGCGGAAATTTCGGGCATCTTCTTTTCTACATCCACGAATGGAAGCAGAATTATGAACGCTGTAGAAAGAATAATATCGAACAGATAGAATGAGAGGGTCATGAATGCTCTGACTTTTTCGTTTGGCATAACTCCGGCAATATCAACGAAGCCGAGGCGGAGAATAGCCGATTCGCATCCGCCGGCAAACGGTGCATATATAAGAGTCATAACAGCAGTGACAATACCTGTGCCGAGAAGTCCCTCAAGGCGGATATGCGACTTGTATTCGATGCTGTCAAATGCAAAGCAGGTAAGCGTTGCAAATATATATGCGTTGGGAAGCCAGCCGAGGTTTCTTAAAAGTCCCGCTATCAGAGCAGGAATCATTTTATCCGGGAATATCCAGCCGATGATGCTGCCGATAAGCACAAGCGAATATCCGCCGACGGTCAGATTCTTTATTCCGACTTTTTTGGATATCGGGTATATCAGGAATGCACCGATACCGAGCGGAACTCCTGTTACGATCTGATAGATCATCTGCATGAAATCGTTGTTGATGCCGCCGAGCATATATTGAATATAGAAATATTGAACGTTTCCGCCCTTGTAGTTGTCAACAATTCCTCCCAGAAGCCCAAGAAAAGTCAGAATGACCCAGTATTTATTGGTGAACAGTGCTTTCATCTGTTCTTTAAGAGGAATATTGTTTTCTCTGTCAATGCCCTGTTCGAGTGCGATATCTTCGATAATGCGCTCTCTGGTGAAATAGTACTCCATGAGCACAAGCGGAACGGCGACTATCGAAAGGATTATCATAAGTATAGCATATCCTTTGATATCATACTGGAGCCATAACGGGATAATGACCGAAGAGACAAGCATTCCGATGAGTATGCCGGAAATGAGAGTCCACGACATTTTGCGTATAAAAGTCAGCTGAGCTTTCTCTTTGGCGTTGTGAGTTGAAAGAGATACTATGTTGTCGCGGAACAGGTAAAAGTAGGAGGTTCCGATTGTATGATAGCATATGAGCAGGGTGAAGAAATAGTACCAGTAGTTATCACCCAGAGTATTTCCCGAAAACAGGAAGATGGTCGCCGCTATTGCAACGGAACAGAATCCGAAGATCAGATACCACGGACGGAGTCTACCCTGCTTTGACTTTGTGTGCGAAATGAGCCACGACACCAAGAGACCTGTAGCGACGGCAAGAATCTTTGCAACAGTCATTACCATCTCATATTTTTTGCCCATTGCGGATATCATCGCGGCGTTGCCTTCGCCGTACATTGCGCCGACCTGCTGAGTGAAAAATTTTTCAACGAGCGCGGCGACAGTGTTGACAACGAGAATGAGTCCGAGGGGACCGATGAGGTGCCCAAGGTATTTTTCTTTCCATGACACCGAGCAGGTTTTTATCTTTGAATCAAAAAACTTTGTATTTAGTATGCTTTTTTCAAGCAAGGATATTTCTTTCATAAGTTCACCCTTTTATCAATATGTGCCGTCGAAGTGTTATTTCGATACTTTGTTGAAATCTATTTTTATAGTTGTTTTTCCGCCCTGTTCAAATGTTACCGGAACGGAGAAAACGCCGTTTTGACCTTTGAATGTCTTACTTTTTCCGGCGGCAACGCCTATGCTGCCGTTTTCACTCTGGTTTTTAGGTGTGAGGGTCAGCTCCGTTCCATCGTCATTGATCTCCCAGAAACCGTCGCTCCACATGGAATATTTTCCCGCAAACTGGGCGCAGTGAAGCTCGTAGATTCTGCCTTTTTCACCCCACTCGTTTGCGTCAGAGGTGTTTCTGAGCAGTATGTATGCATCGCCGACGACTCCCGCCCATATCTTGCTTTCGGAATCGGATCGCAGAATGTCGCCTTTTTTATCCTTTATGAAGGCAAACTTGCCGACAGAAACAGACGGCTGTTTTGCCGGGACGGCTGTTGTTCCGCTTGAAGAGGCATCTGCTTTTGTCTCTTCAATGGATGCGGATTCGGAATCTGTTTGCGGTGTAGTGGAGTCCTGCGGAGCCGCAGATGGGTTCTCAACTTGAGCTTCAACGCTTCCCGAGGATGCGTCGGTGGTATCGGTTTCGATGTTCTTCTGGTCGCGGCAGCCTGCAAATAAAGCAAGCATCGCCAGTGAAAGAAGCGCGCAGATAAATTTTTTCATATATGATCCTCCTGTTTTTGATTTTGCTCTTCTGCTGTGATTTTAGACGCGGCAAACACACAATGCCCAAAATCAGTCAACAAAGTCTGCAAAAAATAATCATTATACATTGATTTTAATCAAAAACAGTTGAACAGTATTTCACTATCGGGTATAATATTATAAAATAAGGTTCGCGGGGGTGTTATTTGTGGATGACAGAATAAATAATATATGCAGTTTATTTTACGCTTCACATTATATACCGCTGGCGGTGTATGAAGAAAGGGCTATAGTACATATTTTTTCGTCGGCGGGCAGCAGTCTCGATTTGTTTTCTTTGTTTGAGGCTCAGTCGTTTTCCGCCGAGCAGACTATGTATATCCTGACTTTGCCTGAACAGGGGACGTATGGGCAGATAAGAATAAAAAACAGCCCGATGAGAGTACTTCTCGGTCCGGTTTTTCCGACGCCTATTACGGAAGATACGGTTATGACTGTTGCGCGAAGAAATTTAACGGATAAAAAAGATATGGATGCGTTGGCGGAATTTCTGTATTCCATTCCGAATTGCTCATATAATCAGTTTGTGAACCTTACCGCGCTTCTGAATTTTATTATCAACGGTGAGATGTTTGACATTGCGGAGCAGTTTCTCGAAGAATCGTCGGATGTAGGAAACAAGCTTGCGGTTACATATACCGAGGACTTGTACAAATCACAGGACGAGCAGGTTCTGCACGGAACATATCAGTTTGAAAATATGCTCCTCTCATTTGTAAGGGACGGCGAGACAGACAAACTGAATGCGTTTTTGACCTCCACCGCGAAAACAACGCACCTGCGGGAGGGAAAACTTGCGGAGGCGCCGCTGCGTCAGGCAAAAAATCTTTTGATAGGCGTAGCAACCATGGTCGGCAAGGTCGGCGCTATCGGCGGCGGACTCGGAGTTGAAGAGACTTATCGCCTTATCGATCTGTATATCCAGGAGTGTGAAAAGACCTCCTCAACAGAGGAGGTTAAAGTGCTGCAGTACAACATGCTTCTTGATTTCACGGACAGGGTTGCACAAGTGAAGGCCCCGCGGAATGCGTCGAAAGAGATATATGCTTGTATGCAGTATATTCAAAATCACACAAACTGTCAGATAGGAATAGATGATGTTGCGGGATTCATCGGAAAGAGCAGGACATATGTAACAAAAAAATTCAGGCAGGAAACCGGAGAAAGCATTACAGATTTCATTATAAAAAGTAAAATAAGAGACGCCAAAAGGCTTCTCAGATACTCTAACCGAAGTCTGTCGGAGATCAGCACCCATCTTTGCTTTTCAAGTCAGGCGTATTTCCAAACCGTGTTTAAAAAGTCTACGGGTATGACGCCGAATGAATACAGGAATGTTCACAACGAAAAGTGATTGGAAGTTTATTTTAAAACAACAGCAAGCAAACCGTCTAACGACTGTCTAACACTATTATTGATTAGCAATTTTTCGCACCGCACGAACCGTTTGCTAATTATGTTCTATGGGGAAAATCATGGTTCTACACTGTACGGAATCGAATGATACTGTTTGATATTCGCGTCACAACCACTGTTAACCGCAGGGTCGTTGGTTCGAGTCCAACAGGGGGAGCCAAAAAAAGCACTTGCATTTGCAAGTGCTTTTTTTAACGAAATAAATCCCTTTCGGGATTTGTGAAATGCCCTGCGGGCGTGAAATACGCCTGCGGCGTGTGAAATCGCTGCGGCGGTGAGGGATTTATTTCATTTCACTTGATGCGAAGCGGCAAATATCACAATTTGCAGAGCAAATTATTTCACCGTGAGCGAAGCGAACGATTTCACTTTTTTGTTAAGATTAAATGCTTTGAATATTAGACGCGGAGCGTGTCAAGGGGTGCAGAAGCACCGACCGAGCCGGCAGGCGAAACCAAGTTCCTCTCTCCCTGTCCCAAAAGCAAATGCAAGTGCTTTTTTTAACGAAATAAATCCCTTTCGGGATTTGTGAAATGCCCTGCGGGCGTGAAATACGCTTGCGGCGTGTGAAATCGCTGCGGCGGTGAGGGATTTATTTCATTTTTGCACTTTCTACAAAAAAGAAAATTATAATTCATGCGAAAAAATTTACACATGTTTTCTTTTTACACATAATTAATGACGAATAAGCATAATTGTTTTTTTGAAAAAAACATTGAATTTATTATTCATATATGGTAAACTTGTATATGTCAAGGCATTTTGATGCTCTTGAAGTACTATATTGCAATCTGTATTGAATTCAAGTGGGGGCTTGAACATGAATTTAACAAAACCGCAGAAACTAATATATGACATGGAGAAGTATGCCGGAGGGGCGATATCCGTAATATGCGGAGGAATGTTGATCCGTGGCAAAAAAGGAACGACTGAAATACAGGCAGCGGTGAATGAACTTTACCGACTTAATGATGCCCTGCGTATTAGGATCAGTGAAACGGACGGCACAGTTTCTCAGAAAATAATGGAATATGCCGAACAGAATATACCGGTTCTTCGCTTTGAAAGTAAGGCGGAGATGGACAGCTATGCCGAAAAATACGTAAAGACGCCGCTTGATTTTTATGGCAATCTTTGCGAGATCAGTGTTGTTGTGCTGCCGGGACAGTATGGTTTGCTTGTGAAGCTTCATCATATTATCGGCGATGCTTGGTCATTGTCATTGCTTGGCACGCAATTCAATAAGCTGTTGAACGGCGACTTTTTCGAGGCTTATTCCTATGCCGATTATGTGCAGACTGAGGAAAAATATATTCAAAGCAAGAGGTATGAGAGAGATAAAAACTTCTTTGTTGAGCAGTTCAAAAAGTGCGATGAAGCGACATATATAAATGAGAAGCAAAGCGATTCTCTCAATGCAAAAAGAAAAACTTTTGCGATAGATAACGCACATGCAAACCTTATCAACAGCTTTGCCGAAAAAAACGAAACATCTGCGTTCATGCTGTTCACAGTTGCACTTTCGGCATATATGAACAGAACCAAGATGAATGCTGAGAAGTTCTATATCGGAACGGCTGTTCTCAATCGAAGCGGAAACAAGGAACAGAACACAGTCGGAATGTTTATTAACACAGTGCCGATGCTTATTGAGCTTGACAATGAAAAGTCATTTTCGGAGAATTTATCATCTGTTGAGGAAACGGCACTTTCTGTTTTTCGACACGAAAGATATAACTATGGAGACGTACTCACGAATCTACGCAAGGAGTTTAATTTCGGCGAAAAGCTCTATGACACAATGATAAGCTACCAAAATGCCAAGGTAGGGGGAGCTGATGTTGAAACGACATGGTATCATGGCGGAGAGCAGAGCGAAAGCTTGCAGATACATATTGACGACCGTGACAGTGAAGGAATTTTCAGAGTACATTATGATTATCTGACCGAAAAATTTACAGGAGATGAGATAGAGAAGATACATCGGCATATCTGCAATTTGCTGTTTGACGGAATAGCCAATCCGAACAAAAAGCTGCATGAATTAAATATACTTACACCCGAAGAGCAGCAAAAACTTCTCTACACATTCAACGACACGGCTGTTGAGTATCCGAAAGATAAGTGTGTGCATCAGCTTTTTGAGGAGCAGGTTGAAAGAACGCCGGACAAGACAGCGATCGTAGCTTGTGACAAAACGCTGACATACAGAGAACTTAATGAAGAAGCAAACAAAATAGCTCACTCATTGATTGAGAAAGGAATCGGAGTGGGTGATATAGTTGCTTTTATGTTATTGAGAAAAAGTTATATGATTTCAACTATACTCGGTATACTTAAATCTGGCGCTGCATATTTGCCAATTGATCCTGATTATCCGCAGGATAGAATTGACTATATGCTCTCAGACAGTAATGCGAAAATTCTTATTACTGAGAACGATATCGAGGGTTTGCTTGACAATAGCAAGACATTTAATCCGTGCGTTAGTATGTCAAGTGAAAGTTTATGCTACTGCATCTATACTTCCGGTTCAACCGGGAGACCCAAAGGAACTACTATATATCACCACAATTTGGTTAATCTATTATTGGATAACAAGAGATACATTAGAAGCGACTATAGAATTGCACTGCTTACAACAATTTGCTTTGATGTTGCGGCACAAGAAATATTAGGTACTTTAACATTAGGACTGTCTGGATATTTATTTAAAAACAAAAACTGTATATCAACGATTGATGCTTGTGAAATGATTAGCAACAATGAAATTGATGTTTTGTTTGCAACCCCAACATATTTTGATGCGCTAACCCAGATTCCAAAGTGTGCTGAAATAATCCTTAAACATCTAAAATTTGTTGTACTTGCTGGGGAAAAATTTTATTTAAACGATGTCGTTAAAAGACTTGCAAATGAATCAATCACTTTCTTGAATCAATATGGTCCTGCCGAAACACATGTTTCCACTTGTTGTCAACTAACCAATGAAACAACGGTTCATGTGCTTTTTGAGGAGCAGGTTGAAAGAACGCCGGACAAGACAGCGATAATTTTTAAGGACACAGTGCTTTCATATTTCG
>ERZ827150.1447-NODE-1447-length-29654-cov-12.336396_pt1 | contig 29654 bp, 50 predicted proteins | sample MGYA00519779_ERZ827150 | MGnify/ENA primary metagenome ERZ827150 (study PRJEB31778, sample SAMEA3449267) | human gut metagenome | biome: human gut; feature: human-associated habitat; material: faeces | place: United Kingdom | collected 2010/2012 ...
GATTATCAGATTGACGATTTAATCAACGCTTATCTCGCTGATGATACAGACTATCAGTATAAGGTGGAAGTTCCTGAGCAGTTCTCAGCACTAGAGCAGGAGTACAGATTGATAACCGCTCGTATGGATGCCCTGAAGATTAAGCAGGATGATTTGAAGGAGCAGATGATGAAGATGATGGAAGCCAACAAGCAGAAATCCATCAAGACTCAGTTCGCCTCCTACTCTTATGTTGAGAGCACAACTAAGAGAACGCTCGACACGAAACTCTTCAAAGAGAAATATCCAAATGCTTACGAGAAATTAACAAAAGTCAGTATCTCCAAGCCGTCAATAAGAATCAAACTTAATTAACATGAACGAGATTTGGAAAGATATAGATGGTTACGATGGTATATACCAAGTTAGTAGCCTAGGAAGAATCAGGTCAAAGTGGTCTGGTTCACACTCGGCATTAGGAAACAAATACAAAATACTCAAAGGTTCTATAAGTAGAAACGGATATATAACTATAAGTTTATGCAAAGATGGTAAAGCTGTCAAAAAGACTTTACACAGATTAGTTGCTTGTGCCTTTTTACCAAAATTAAAAGACAAGAATTTTATAGACCATATTGATTGTTGTAGAACAAACAATAATATCAACAATCTCAGATGGGTAAGTCAAAAAGAGAACAACAACAATCCTATAACTTTGCATCGAATTACTCTAGCAAATAGAGGAAGAGCAAAAAGAGGTTCCGAAAATCCAAATGCCACTAAAGTTTACCAATACAGCTTAGATAAACAATTAATTACCTCATTTGGTAGTATTATTGAAGCATCAAAAGAAACGAATGTAAGTTACAAGAAAATAATACACAATATTTTAGGTGAACAAAAGACAGCAGGTGGATATATCTTTAGTAAAACTTTAATTTAAATAATTATGAATATATCATTTACAGGAAGAATTATTGCCCAAGGACAAATCCAGACGGGAACTAGTCAAAATGGAACACAATGGAGCAGTTGTGAATACACTATCGAAGAGTTGAACGAGCAGTACCCTTCAAGAGCCGTTATCTCGGTATATGGCTCAGACAAGTTGCAGCAGTTCAACATTCAGTTAGGAGAAATCATCACCGCCCACATCGGATTGAAGGCACGCCAGTCTAAGGAAGGACGTTGGTTCAATCAGTTGGACTGCTGGAAGGTGGAACGACCAAATGGTCAGCAGCAGGGACAGATGGTACAGAGCCAGATAGGTCAGGTTCCTCAGCAGCAAGCAGCCAACTACCCACCGCAGCCAGCACCTATCCAGCAGCAGATGCAGGCTTTTCCCCCTCAGGTTAATGCAAGCGGTCAACCTATTCAGCAGAACGCTCAATATGCAGGTGGTCAGCAGAAAAGTGGTCTCCCATTCTAACCAATAATAAATAAGGTATGGAAATTCATCTAGTAAGAACCTCCACTGGTCTTCGCCCCTACACGGATGATGATTACGAGGAAATGAAAAAGATAAAGGTTGGTTCCATCGTCAAGGCGAACATAGTTCGACCAAGGAACATCAAGTTTCATCGCAAGTTCTTCTCCCTTATCAGGGCAGCATGGGATTGTCTAACCGAGCAGCAGCGCACAAACCTACGTTCTATAGACACATTCCGTGAGCAACTTCTGATAACATCAGGATTCAGCGAACCGCTCTACGACCTCAACGGACAGAAGTTCTTGGAGCGAGCCAAGTCTATCTCCTTCGCCAAGATGGATGAGCCAGCCTTTAATGAAGTATATAATAGAGTCTTAGACACCATCATCACGATACTCTATGCAGATGGTGTTACAGAAGACGAGTTTAATAACATTTTACAAAATTATAGTTGATATGACACGTAGAAACGACAAGCGCAACAACAGACGTAATCGTCAGCGCAACAACAACCCAGAGTTACCACCATTTGCACAGATGCTTTTCGGAGCAATCGTTGGCAAAGGTGTAGACATGAATGCCAAGAAGATGGCAGAGATTGCCGAGGAAAAGACTCCTGATATTCATGCCGAAGGCATCAGTAATCAGGACGTTACCAACATCAATAACGGAAAGGCAACCTTATCTAAGTTGCGCATTCCTGCTGATGGTTCGGCAGTAGAGTACCCTATCCCTGATAACCTCCAGTTCTTCTTCGCTGAGGATGGTAAGTTGATGGTTCGTCAGAAGATTGAAGGAGACGAGAATCCTACTGATGCAGGGGAAGGCAAGCCTACCACTTATGATGATATTTGCAAGGAGTTGTTCTTGGACAAGAAAACATACTGGCTTGGTAATAAGAAAAGCAACTATCTATATTCAGATGAATATAACTATAACGACCTTAACAACTGCACTAGCATGGCTCAGGCAAAACATGTAGCTGCTTTCATCAAGTTGCAGAACATCGCCAAGTATCTCAACAAGGGATGGAAGTCTAATTTCGACGGCGATACCAAAAACTGGCAAATTAATTACGATAATGGCAAATACTTGCCTAAGTGCACTTCTCTTTATGACGATGCCACTGTTTGCTTTCCATCAAATGAAGTAGCACTCGAAGCCATCCGCATCATGGGAAAAGAATCTCTCAACGACCTTTTCAACAAAGACTGGTAATGGAAAGCTACGCTGAAATCAAGGCAAAGCTACAGCAGGAAGGCAAGAAGATACGCAAGCGAGCATCCTACGATGAGCACAACTTGCAAGCCGCAGAGGTCAGGTATATCCGTGGGGTATATCCTGACCTTGAAGGAGTCTTCTTTGCCGTTCCCAATGGTGGCAAGCGAACCTCCCGACAAGCCGCATGGCTTAAAGAAGAAGGCATGAAGGCAGGAGTATCTGATATGCTGCTCCTAAAGCGCACCTCCCAGTACGGTTTCCTATGCATAGAAAACAAAACACCGAAAGGTAGGCAGGAACCCGAACAGAAGGTATTCCAGCATGAAGTAGAACGACATGGTGGCAAGTACATCATCGTCCGCTCTATAGATGAATTTATCCAAGCAATCGACAATTATTTAAATGGGGAACTATGAAACAATTTCAAATGCAATTAATGCCAACATTTGTTTATGGTGAGAACTTAACAGATAGATTAATTGAAGAGTTCAAAGAAAAACAAGAAGAAGAGTTAACGGAAAAAATAATCTCTATCTTGGAATCCAAAGGTTACAAGGTAACACCACCTCCAAAGCAAGTCAAAGACGAATATACCTTTGAGCGAGCATGGAACTTGTACGACAAGAAGGTAGGCTGCAAGGCTAAACTGGAAAAGAAGTGGAACTCTATGAGCCAGAAAGACCGCAAGGCAGCTATAGAGTATATTCCATTATATGTGATTGCAACCGAGGATAAAAAATATCGCAAGAACTTCCAAACCTTCCTTAACCAGCGAGGTTGGGAAGACGAACTCATCGGAGCAACACCACCGCCAGCAGCCGTTAACGAGCAGCCTTCTGAAATCAGCCAACTTATCGCAAAGACGAAGGCTGAACAGAACGTAACAAATGCGGATAAGGACAACGTTTTCAAGACACGCATCATTGGTATGATAGAGCTTCTGCAAAAGAATCCTCATAGCCTATGCCGAAAGCAGTTGGAGATATACCAAGCAAATGGAACCTTGGAACGCTTGGGCATCCAATGGAATCCATAAACCACAAATCTGTTTACCAAAATGATAGCAATCAGTAAGTACAACAAGCAGCATCCTCTCAGAGTCTTTGAGGCATTCGCTGGGTATGGTAGTCAGAGCCTAGCCTTCAAGTACCTCAAAGATAAGCATCCTGAGTTCGACTTCAAGGTAGTGGGCTACTCAGAGATAGAACCATCAGCCATCCAAGCCTACGGACTCCTGCACGGAAGAGATATTCCAAACTTTGGAGACGTGACAAGGATAGAATGGAATCAGGTTCCAGACTTCGACTTCATATCATGGTCTTCTCCCTGCCAAGACTTCGCCAATGCAGGACTTCGCCAAGGAGCAGAGGAAGGCAGTGGTACACGTTCTTCCCTTATCTTTCAGGAGAAGAGAATGCTGGCAGTCAAGAAACCAAAGTACGTGATGCTAGAGAACGTAAAAGGTCTACTCACAGAGAAGATGAGGAAGTACTTCTTCCAGTACATCAGAGACCTCGACTCTTTCGGTTACACCTCCTTCTACAAGGTACTGGACGCAAAAGATTATGGTGTACCTCAACATCGTGAACGTATCTTCGTTATCTCCATACTCAGAACAGAGGACGAGCCGAACCCAGAGTATCACTTCCCTTCGCCTATCAAGTTAGAGACAACGGTTGAGGACATCTTGGAAGACAACGTATCTCCCGAATATTTCCTATCCCAGCCGCTCCTAGAAAAATATCTCACAAAAGCAGACATCAATGAATCAATCGAAAAACTCTACCCCGAAGATAGCAATACCGAAAACTGCTGATGGATGCTCTGTAGCAGTCACAGCCAGTTTCTCTATGATAAGTATCATGAACCTCATAGACACCGCTCATTATCCGAAAGGTGGAGTTTTAATCATCAGAAGAATCAAATAGTATGCGAGAAACGTGGAAAGAATGTGTCGGTTTCCCCAACTACCAAATTAGCAATCTAGGTAGAATCAGGAATAAAGACAAGATAATGAAACCGCACAACAGATGGGATGGATATTATCATATAGGTCTATGGGGAGAAGATGGCAAAAGGCACTACCCAGTAATACATAGGCTGGTAGCCTTAGCATTCTTACCCAATCCTCAAAACCTTCCGCTTATCAATCATAAAGACGAAAATCGGCACAACAATAAGTTGGAGAACCTTGAATGGTGCGACTCATCTTATAATATAAGGTATTCGTTGAGAAGGAAAAAGTATGGAAGGAAAATGATAATAAAGCCCAATGAAGTCTTAATCGTCAAAAGAGTAAGCTAATGTGCGACAAAATTATAAAGCTAGCAAACCTCCAAATCAAAGGCAGGATAGAGCAGCAGACCAGAGTCTATTCCACCAAGGGAATCTCCCCTACTCTCAATTCTGCTATGGGTCACGGAGGTAATTGCATCCCACTATTCTTAATCGTCAAAGAGATATGACATTCGTAACCATAATGAACAAAGAAATCATTCACACCGCACCAAACGGAAAGAAATACTCCATCCAAATCAGAAAGTACACTCCAAGAGATTGTTTCCGACTGATGGGAGTTCACGAAGCTGACATAGACAAACTCCTGAGCAAGGAGAAGTCTGGTCAACTCATTATCAGCAAGAGCAAACTCTATGCCCTAGCAGGAAATTCAATAGTAACCAACTGCCTGACCGCCATGTTCGAGGAACTAATATTCCCATCAGGAAATCACTACCACGACAAGACTGGTCAGCTATCACTCTTCTAGCTTATGGAATGGATTAAAATCGAAACAAAAAGAAAAATTCATAATAGAAGACTCTTATCAGGAAAAGATTTACTTATTAAGTATAATGAGTTATATCTTACAGGAATGTATCTTTTAGATGATTTTTGGTACTACGATGTATCAGGAGAATTATCTAAATTAATGTTTCAAGATAAAGTCACACAAGTTTCAATCATAGATGAAACCAATTATTTCACTTCAAGAAGAGAAAGAAAAAATCCTAGCCATCATCGCTGAGATTCAGGCAGAGCGTGAAGCTGACCACATCGTGCCGCCTCACGTCCTCACAGCAGAAATCATCAACCGAGGATGCCATCAGCCATATCAAGCCATCAACAAGTTATGCGCAGAATGCAAGATAAACTGGTGCCGCACCATCAACGATATGGCATTCACTATCAGAAAATAATAAATCAAAACAATATGGAAAAAGAAATTATTACAAAGAAGAAACTGATTGTCTTGGCAAACGATGCTTACTTGAATGCACAAAGACATGGTTTCTATCCTGACAACACAGATATAACAACCGCTCTGATGCTCATTATCACAGAAATGGCAGAAGCTGTTCAGGCAGACAGACACAACCGACACGGAAGTATCGAAGACTACGAGAGCGAAATACAAATGGGCAGAGATATACATACTGCCTACAAGAACACTCTTGAAGGAACGGTTGAATCAGAGTTCGCTGACGTTGGCATCAGAATATTATCACTCTTAGGATGGATGGATATAAAAAAACCAACAAAATTTCAAAGCGACTATTATCTGAAAGAAGAGTATGAAATCGCTAAGATTAAATACAAGTATAATATTGCTAAATGTTTCTACCATATCATCAGTTTCCTATGCTCGTTTACTGACAACAACTCACCGTATTGGTATATTTCAAAAATTATCCAGAAGACGCTCATGCAGGTTTTCGCACTAGCACAGAACAACAATATCGACCTGATTGAGCATATCAAGTTAAAAATGAAGTATAATGAATCACGTCCGTATCTTCACGGATGCAAATATTAGGAGGGCAAGATTATGTTTGGAATAGAACAGATTTCAAGAAGGTGCTTAATGACTTTGAGTGATGGAAGCAAAATCCAAGCTACCATCTACATTCCAAAGCCCACCAAACCCATCTTCCCTGAGCAGATGGAACGCAATATCATCGAGCAATTTAATAAATTGCAACCTCTTGCAGTAAACAAGGTTGTAAAGTGTCACATCATGAGAAATTAAAGTTATGGAAGATTTACCTATTGGGTCAGAAATCATCTTGAAGGTGGTAGAGACCGAGAAAGAACAATGCAATGGTTGTTTTTTCGATGAGATATGTAACAATATCTATGAGAATGTTTGCGAAGATTTTGACTGTAGCGCAAGCACTAGAAAAGACGGAAAGGCTGTTCAATTTAAAAGAGTGAAGTAATCATGATAGACGATAAGGAAATAGAAGCTGCTTTCGAAAAGTACAACGAGAAAGTTGAAAAAGAATTGGAGAAGAAACACATTCCAAAGCGGACATTTGCAGAACGCTATGCAGAATCAGCAATAAGTGAATGTGCTTTTAAAACTGGTGCCAAGTGGGCAATCTGTGAATTCCTTAATGACTTGTGGCATCCTGCTAGTGAAAAACCTCTACTACGAAATGGGAAATGCTTAGTAGTATACAATAGTGGCAAAATTGATATATTTAAAATCTCTTTTGTTTATGAAATGCTTTCCAATTATGGTAAAGATGGTATGGGCTGGAAATGCTGGTGTTATATATCCGATTTATTCCCAAAGGAAGGAGGTGAGCAATGAAAGAGTATAAGATTGGAGAATGTTTCAATTACAATGGCAGAAAATTCATTGTTATTGAAGATGATATAGGAGACTGTTATAATTGTGCATTTTGTTGTAACAGGTGGTGCGCTAATAATACGTTGAAGTGTAAAAATCATGCTTGGAACATTTTGAATAGGCGACTAATTGATGATTGGTTTGAAAGAGAACGTTCTGACAATAAGTGTGTAATCTTTAAAGAAGTTAAGAAGTAAGCGTATGGATAATAAATTAGAATATATACCAGGTGATTTGGTAATGACAAACGGAGTACCTTTAGGTACTGCAAAAGATGTCGTTTACCGAGTAACATCATCTGACCCATCAAAGACTTTGGAGTTAGGCGATGGAACGGTTCTGAAAGGTATTGTCTGCTTAGAGAACATCGAAGGTGCAGAATTTGGAGAGAAAGGCTATCTCTTAGGCGATAGCTGCGCTTGGGTTAAGGATATTGTTCCGATTCCACTTACTTCTGAGATTCTAGAAAAGAATGGATGGAGTAAAGAGCAAGAGAATTACTTTAATGATAGCTATCATATATTTTTAGAATGCAAATATGAGAAATACTCTGCCTACAAAGTTGTACATAATAATGTAGTATGGCTAAGAGACGTAAGAAGTGTTTCCGATTTACAGCACCTTCTCTTCGGTCTAGGTATTAATCACGAAATGGAGGGGTAGGATGAGTATAGTATTATCAATCATATTCATAGCTATAGGCATAGCATTTATGTATGTAGGCATAAGATTTTGCAGATATGTATGGCTTGCTCATGAATGGATGCTTGTTTTTGCAATAGGCTTGTGTTTTGTTTTTATGGCTATAAAACAATTAATGGAGGTGTAGTATGGAAGCATTCACAAACAATACTCAGGTTCTTTATTCTAGAGTGAAGAATGTGATATATGAATTAGTTGAAGAGAAGCCTTTTGGGACACCACTTACCCATGGTGAGGTAATCGTTGCTCTTGAAGCTATTATAAAGCAGTTAAGCTAACAGCCTTCGGGCATAAAAGATAGAATATGACAGTAGAAGAATTGATTAACGAATTATCAAAGATTGATGATAAGACTATGAAAGTCAACTTCCCATATTCTCATGGTACACAAGAGAATGGGCAACCCATGAAGGTTGATAGTGTATCAGTATTTGATGATTGTGTTGTGATTTATTAACCATCCTGCAAAGGATATAAATATAAGTAATATGGGTAAACAAAGAAAGAACCCACCTTGTCCTGTTTTTGAGAATATTAGATGTAAATATTCTGTGCAAGGGCAAAAGTGTAGAATAGATGGGTGTTATGACCCAGCAGAAATTGATAGAAATAGTAATATTCATTCTAAAATATAATTAATATGGAAGATTATCAGAAAAGAATGCTCGATGAGCATAGTGAGTTGAAAGACCGTTGGCTAAAGTTGAATGCAGCTTTAGCTAAAGATGGTTTCCGTGAAAAAGTTGGAGACTATCAGTTTAAATTGATGAAAGAGCAGTCATTGGGTATGAAAAAGTACTATCTCGCTTTAACAGCTCGTTTGACAGATATGGGTTTATTTGAATTGTGGCGCAATATGCCTGAGAAGTAACTAACCACCATCTCCTGTAAAAGGGAGATGGTAAAAAGAAGAGAATATGGACTTAGTAATTACAATATTAGGTTGGATTGCATTAGGCGTTATATCTGCTTATCTGTTAGCAATAGTATGTAAAATAATCTTTGATGCTGCAACCGCTGATTATAAGTTATACAAGCATGTAAGATTGTGTCGCAAGAGATTGCTACGAAAGCGATATGAAGATTATGCTTGGCTATTATTCCAGTTAGAGAAAGATACGGAAGTTTTCAATCTTACTCATAACACAAGAGATTGGACTTTTGAAGATTGGAGAGAATTTTATCTTAAAAAAGCAAAGGAGAATAAGAAATGAACAAAGAAAAAATAAAATCAGCTATTGAAAAGACTATTAGTTATATGAATGGTAACTATTATTCAAAATTTGAAGAAAAAATGATTGTTGGTTACCTGAAAGAAGCACTTAAAGAGTTGGAGGATTAACGTATGATATTGTATCAGATTTGGTGTAAACGTACTTATGTTAGTGGCGGTTTCTGTGAAGGCGAAGATGAGCCAACACAATTAATATTTACTACATTAGATAAGGCACGTTCAAAAATACCAAAAGACCATTATAGTAGAGAAAATGGTTCACGTGAATATCACATTGAATAAATTGAAATTGAATAAATAGTTATGGCAAGAGAATTTGAAGTAAATATTAGAGTTACTATTGACTCTAAGTGCAAAGATAGTGACGATGATATTATAGAAGAACTTATGTGTGGAGCAGATAAATATTTCTATCCATATTGTTGTAATAATGAACATATAGAGCATACTAATAGTACTGCTCACAAAATTAAATAAAAATGAGAAGTATTTTGTTTAAAGCAAAGAAACTGAGTGATGGTAAATGGGTGAAAGGTTCTCTGGTAAAGACGCCTTTCGGAACATTTATTGAATGGTATGAGGATTCTATCTGTAACAAGAGAGAAGTTGATACAGATACTGTTTGTCAGTCCACAGGACTGACAAGATTGCGAGGGCAAAGAAATTTGGGAAGGTGATATAGTGCATGACAGTTATGACCTTTTATGTATAGACAATCTCTATGAGGTAGTTTATATTGAAGAAGAAGGAACGTTTGCCTTCAAGAGTTTAGATAAAGTTGACAATTACGAGCCGTTTGTTAATTTATTTGAAGTTTATGTTGTTGGCAACAAATTCGATGAGGAGGAGTAGCGTATGAAGAAGATTATATTATTATTTGTATCGGTTATATTCCTGCTCGTTTCTTGCAACGAGAACAAAGGAATTAATGTTCCAACACAAGACTCTATTAATGAAATTAAAGTAGAGAAGCTATTTGTTGTGGATGGTATAACCGTATATCGTTTCTATGATGGTGGCAGAGTTGTTTATTTTACCAACAAAAAGGGAGAGGTAAAGGCTCGTCATGACGAATATGACCCTGCAACAAAAACCATAAGAACAAAGGTAGTAGAAACTTTATGTAATGAAGAATAGTTATGACTAAACCTTACAGAATCAAGCATAAGGCTAGTGGGTTATACTATCAGCCTTCAAGAAATCATAGTAATCTTTCCAAGAATGGCAAGGTGTACATGACAAATAACTCACTATTGATGATAAATAATAGCTATGATTATATAGCTATTAGTGTTAGAAAAGGCACGAAGGTACATGATATTTTAGAAAAGGAAATGCCCTTAAAAGGCGTAGAACGTTCCTATGGTGCAGAAGTTTGTTATCGTGTTCCAAAGAGTGAATTTGAAAAAGAAAATTTGTAGCGTATGAAAACAGAAAATATCAAGTTCAAGGCTAAACGTCTTGACAACGGAGAATGGATTGTTGGTAGCATAATCAGAAGTACTGCTGGAGTAAAAGAAAGAGCCTACATAGTAGATAACTTTAGTAGTATGAGTGATTATAGTGTTGTTGGTGTTGACCCTTCTACCGTCTGCATGTTCACAGGACTGACAGACAAGAACGGAGCACCTATCTATGAGGGGGATATAGTTATGCACAAAGATAACAATGCGGAAAGAAGAGGTGATATTAATTGGGATAGTAAAGCTGCTGCTTTCTACTTTGGTCAAGATTTCTTAGTTCACTACCATTCTGAAGATATGGTAGTTGTCGGCAACAAATTCAATAAGTAGCGTATGAAGAATAAGATATTAAACTTAATCAATTCAGCCGTTTGGTTTGTCTTGTGTTTGTTTGTAGGAGCATTGATTTTTGAGGGCATTCGCTCGTTGGCTAATAGCAATGCACCTGCAAAGAAGATTGGTATGTCAGTATTCACTGAGGAAGGACACGATTATCTGGTTGTGGACACGAAACATGGTGTTTGCGTTGTTCACACAGAGAGCTGCCCTTGTCATAAAAATAAGTAGTTATGGACAAAACAAAATTACATGCATCATTACTCTTCCTGATGCTAAAACTGGAAGAGGCAAAGAGCAACCCGATGTCTGACAAGAACTTTGTTGCTGCATTGACGGAAGTGCTCAGATTTTTCCGTGATAACGGAGAGTTGAAGAAAGCCTATGAAAGCCAAAAGGAATCATTGGCAGATATGGCAAATAGTTCTTGGGTAAAACTGGTAATGGGTATGCTTACCTCAAAAATGCAAGAAGACAAAGTTGATGCAGAGTTACCAGACATTGATGCTCTAATAAAGGAGAGTTCTTCTGATGAGTTCATCAGAAAGAAAATCAATGATATTCTTGGCGATAATTAAGTATAATTTTTTAAAGAAGAAATTATGAAGATAGAGAATTACAAAAGAGCAGAACAAATTCTTTCTACCATCAGTAAACTTGATGAGTTGAAAGATTGTATCGATAAGTTTGACGATGTAGAGTGGAGCTTCAATTATAAAGCAGTTTTTAATCACAATTTTTCAGAGATTGCAACCGACAAGGATTTTGTCTCTAGATTCAAAGATTTTATTGAGAAAGAGAAACTGGGTTTAAATGAAGAGTTTGAAAATTTATAAGCTATCTAAAAAAAATATTCCATGAAGATAGAAATCAGAAGAGTAACGGACTGGCAGCGTGTAGTGGATGCTGCTCGGTTCACACAAGGCAAGGAACCGCTGGGACATGAGCCTAGCGATGAGTTCAAGAAACAGATGATTCTCAGCGAGCATTCACCGCTTAGAGAATTGGAGTTCGATATTAAGATGTATGGCATACCATACTGGGTGAGCAATCATTTTGTTCGCCATGTTCATGCACAGCCATTCGTTTCCACATCACGACCAGATATTACTGGCTCAAAGGTGTCACGTCACGATATGCGTCAGGATGATTTGGTCAACTTGCAGCTATCCCTCAACGCTCAGGAGATTATCAATATCTCAAAACTGAGGCTCTGCAACAAGGCATCCTATGAGACAAGAGAGGTGTGGTATAAGGTACTTGATAAGTTGGCTTGTATCGAACCTTTGCTTGCATCCGCTTGTGTTCCTCAATGTGTATATAGAGGATTCTGCCCTGAGCCGAAATCATGTGGCAGAACAGGAAACAGTACATTTTCTGTCACAAGAAAATTCTACAAAAATCTTAAATTATATACTGCCAAATAATGAAATATACAAAATTTAACGTCAATGAATTTGTCAATGGGCACTTTGAGTACATCACTCCATGCCCATTCGGCATATACGGCAAGTACACCCATGAAATACTGATGGTAGGTAGCCTTGCTTGCCAGCGATGCGAGCACTTCCGAGGTATCAACAAAGAAGATGGTATCGTATCTTGTGGAATCGAATAGTTTTAAGAGTGCAGCCTATCTGCATTCTTCTTAATAATTAATCAAATTTTATATATGAATACAAAGAAAATCTCAATCATTCAGCGTATCAAGGAGAAGTTCCTTGGTAAGCAGTTCTTTATTGCAGTAATCGCTAACAAGGGAACCAGTTCCTACTTCGTCAACTCTACCATCTACCGCTCAGAGAAGGAGGTGAAGGCTTACAAGAAGTACATCACCACAGACGAGCGCATGAAACAGAGCTTCGATTTCGTAGGCTATTATGGTTTCCGTTCAAAGTTCGACTTCCGCATTCCTCTTAGCGGAAAGCCAGTATCAGTTGAAGAGGCAAAGAAACTGGCAGAGAAGTAGTATGGGAAAGTTGATAGACCTTACTGGACAGCGTTTCGGCAGATTACTCGTCTGCCGAAAATCTGATAAAGAGAACCACCAGCATGGTGCGTTCTGGATATGCAAATGTGATTGTGGCAGGGGTTGTACGGTTCTAGGTTCTGCTCTTCGTGACGGACGAACCAAATCATGTGGCTGTTACCGCTCTGAGCGAGCATCTGCCATCATCACCAAGTATGGCAACCGCAAGGGTAGACCCAAGCGGAAAGAGAAAGTTAACGGATAATATACATTTTATCACTTTTCATATTATATTTGCAACATGAAATTCAAGTATTTAATAGATAAAGTCAATGGTTTCAGACACCGCAACGATTTTGTGGTTCTGGACGGAAGAGCAAACTCGGTCACGCTCTCCAAGGGCATCTACGACCACATCATGCAGAAGGAACGTATAGACACTTCTATCTTCGTATTCAGGCTACCTGACCGAGGTACATACGGATTCTGTATGCGTGAGGACTTGGAAGAACTTCGCAAAGCCAACACCGCCTTCGCTCAGCTTCAATTTAATCAGAAGTATAAGAAGGTAGGTTTCAGAAGTGACTACCCTTCCATCACCGCCATCCTTGATGATTACAATCTTCCTATCAACAGAATGGTTCGCCTGACTTGCATCCCACGCAAGTCAGCCAAAGGAGAACCTTATTACGAAATCATGCGACCAAACTTAAATTCGAGCACATGGCAACAAGACAAGAAGTAATACTCAAAGGGCTTACCCACTCTCCATCCGACTACGATTGTCAGGATGGGGAGTTGGCAACCTGCCTCAACCTCATCAACGAAGATGGGGCACTCCACCCTATTCACCAGCCAGTGGTGGTTGATGAGAATATCTACATTCCTGATGGAACCACCATCGAAATGGTTCACAAGGTTAGCTACGACAATGCCATCCATTCCCACTACATCATTCATGGCAACTCATGGTATTGGAAAGAGAAAGGTGGAAACGGAGAAGCCCACTCGATTACTGGAATGAGTTCTTTTCATGTGAATGCGGTTACAGCCGTAGGCAACATCCTATGCTTTGTCGGAGAGAGCAAGACCATATATGCGTACTGGAAGGATGGTCAATATGTACTGATGGACTTCTCCACTATTAAATATGCCGGTATCAGCGTAAGAGAAAACAGTAACAAGACATACGATGTAATCGAAACTAACGATACTGTTTCTGACATAGATGACCATGCAACAGACAAAGGTAATCATTACATCAAGTTCAAGGATAACATTGACGGAAATGCAGCCCACAAACTCTTCTTAGCCAAAGATGCCTACCTGAACAAGAAGATGGATGATGAATCTTTCAAGTATGTTCAGTTTGGTGTATTGGCATTGAAGCTGTATGATGGTAGCCACATTCTTGTCGGGAACCCTTTTACCATCACAAACGGTGAAGGTGTAGACAACAACATCAATCTTTGGTACGCATACCAAGGTGCTACATTTCAGGTAGAAGGACAAGGAGAGAAGTTCACTTCTACAGACAGAACTCATTATGCCGTACACCTTAAACAGAGCCTATTCAAGTACAAGTTAAAGATTGATTTCAGAGACATAAGCAAATACGAAGACATCATTGATGGTGTAGATGTTTTCGTCAGCAATAGCATATATCCGTATAAGACCAACGTAGAGCTCAACGAGGTACAGAAAAAAGCATATAATGACAACACAGACCAGTTTCTGCAAATTAAAACCGAAGAATACGGAACTTTGATTCTAAGAAATGTGTTTGGACTAGGTGCAAAGGAATGTCTCGGTCACTGGTCATACCCTGCTCTATCCAAGGATGAGTTCAACGAGAAAGTAAGCAATCTTACTTTCTACAAATCGGTCAGCTTCACCTACAACGATATTACCAAGCATAAGGAGAAATACTTGAAGAGAGTATTGGAGACGGAAGAATCGCTATCATTGGCATCTAGCTTCCGAGATTCTTTCGGGGCAAAGTGTGCCATCACATACAACAACCGTCTGCATCTGGCTAATGTCAGTACCACCAAACGCTCTACGGTAAACGGATATGTCTCCAATAAACTAGGGTATGCTAGGGTTATCACACACGTCAAATACAAGTACAATGGCAATACCTTGGAATCATACGGTGTAGACAGTCTGCAATTCCCTCTCGACCCAGTACTGGCTTTTCCAAGCGAAAATGTGATTTCTTACGAAGTATACGTCAACTACGGTGGTTCGTACTACCATAAGGAGGTCGAAATCTACGACAAGAACCAACTTGGTCTCTCATTCTATACCGAATATGATTCAGGCAAACTGCAATATATTAATTCAGATAAATTTGAGTCCATTTCGTCTTCCACTTGGAATCAGGTATTGGCAACAGCAACCTCCTTCCAGCCAGCCAACATATATTCTCCCTCCCTTGTAAAGGTGAGTGAAGCAGAGAACCCTCTTGTCTTTCCTGCAAAGAACAGCGTTCAGGTTGGTTCATCTGTAGTGAATGCGCTTGCAGCCAACACCCGACCTATCAGCGAAGGTCAGTTTGGAGATGCTCCTCTCTATGCTTTTACCGATGAAGGTGTATGGGTATTGATGCTGGGTAGTGAAGGAACCTATCAGGCTCGCCAACCAGCGCAGCGTGACATCTGTTCCAACCCGAAGGGCATCTTGCAGATTGATGATGCCGTTCTGTTCCCTACAGAGCGAGGAATCATGATGCAGCACGGAAGGGAAGCTGTATGTATCACGGACGTATTGGACGATTATCCATTCGACTTCTTGCAGGTTTATTCCAACTCCACAAATGATAAGACCTACCCGAACAGATTGCTTGCGCTCGGAAATATCCCTGAGTCAGACGTGCAGTACGTGAGGTTCAGAACCTACCTACAGTCAGCAGATATGATTTACGACTATTACGATAGCCGTATCATTGTCTTCAACCCAAGCTACACCTATGCTTATGTGTATTCATTGAAAAGCAAGCTGTGGGGTACGATGCACAATGTATTCAGCAAGCGAGTAAACATCTATCCTGAGTCATACGCAATCAACGATAACGGAAGTATTGTTGATGTATATGTCAGGGAGCCAACGGAAGACGTGAGGTACTTCCTCTGTAGCCGACCGTTATCTCTCGGTCAGGAAGATGTACACAAGACCATGCTTGATTGTATAGCTAGGGGTAATATGAACGGTGTAGTGAATGGAAAATGCGGTATGGTACTATTTGGTAGCAACGACCTGAATAACTGGTACTTCATCGGTTCTTCTGCTATCAAATACCTCAGAGGGTTGGTTGGTTCACCATTCAAATATTTCAGAATCGTCATGATGGGATGTCTCAGAGTAAACGAGTCTATCAGCAGACTCTCTACCGACTTCCAGTCAAGATGGCAAAATAAACTCAGATAATTATGGCAGAAAAATTATTGAATTTCGATTATAGTAAGGCTACGTTTGGAGCATCCGTAGGATATATGGCTGGAAACATAATTAAGATTGCCACTTATGTCTCATTCGAGTCAGACACATATTTTGATGGTTTTATCTCTTTTGGAGATAACTATAAGTATGGTTTTATGAAAGACGGAAGATTCTATACCCAAGAAGGCATATATATTGCCCAACTCGGTATTGTTGATTCCACCATCACAAAGACCACAGGAACGAAACTCGTCAGAGAAACCTTTTCCGATGGAACATCAAACGCTCGCCCATTCCCTAGAAACGGAATAGAAACAACATCAGAAACAGGTGGAACAGAAGAAAGTGACAAAACAGAGGAAATCTTCTCCATCGCTACTCTACAGCCTAGAGAAGAAGTAGCCGCAAGTTGCTTGCAGTCTATGCTCCAGCAGTATGAAAATCCGCTCAATATAGACAACACCAAGATTAAGCAACTTGTAAGCAAGTCATTCTTGTTTGCTCAGGAGTTCATCAATCAGGCTGTTCTGTATCGTGAGAAGGAGACAACATCGGCAACCGTTGAGAACAACAAGTACGCATCAGTTGATTCTGATTCTCTCAGCAGCGACACCGATAAACTGCTCTACAACATAGCTACAGCTATCAACAACTTTATCGCTCAGGATAAGAATCAGTATGCCGACCAGCAGAAGAACGGATTAAAGCTGGCTGCTACAGACGTAAATGTCAAGACCTTGCCTGAGAGTATCAATATTAATGCTGCTGTTACTGGTTCGGTAACTACCAAGCAGGAGTCCACGTCTAGTGGAACATAAACTTAGATAAATATTTTTTTGCTATATAAAAAATAAAGGGAAGCAGTCCGTGATGGATAGCTTCCCTTGCTTTATCTTAGCCTTAAACGACTAATCATTTAAAATGGATGCAAAGCGATTCTTGCTCTAACAGCCGAGCGGTTGCTTGCATCCTTAATCTTCTGTTTTTTATCCTCAGCGAGTGCCCAGAATCTATCAGCACCATCAGGAAACACAATTATTAACCATTCATAAAGGCATTGGTTCACGATATAGTCATGCAAGTAGACGGTCATGGTATGTACACTTGTCTTAGAAAAACCTTGCGGCATTCTCATCGCCAAGTAGTAGGCATCCTCCTCGTTGGTAGGCGAACCTATACACTCTTCCCACTCGTTGGAATCAAAGCCGCCACCGAGCATTTCCACCTTGGTGAAACGGAAAAGCATTTCTCTGCAATCCTCTACTGCTGAGTCTAGAATCCTTGCTAACTTATCTCGGTTTCCTTCCTCTGATACGTCAAACACATTCTTTAATTGTTTTTCATCTATACCTTTCTGCTTGGAATAAGAATCAGCAAAAGAAAAAGCAGTATTCTTGATGTCATATACCAACTCATTCTTTTCCAACTCTATCATCACTTTATATCCTTTATTACAATACCTCATATCCTATCCTCCTATCTTGTTGGTCTTTTACGTGTATAAATGATTGCGTCAATCTTTAGCAGCAAAACGTTTGCCTTGGAGAGATAATCTTCCACCTTATCCTTATAGACTACTGAACACCATTCTGCTACTATTTTGTTGACTACATAACTAAAAACCGTTGATTCTAAGGTCTTAAATAAACTCTCATTAAAAAGGCTGCTTACTCTCAGACCAAAGACCTCGTTGCTGCCTGAGTCACACTTCTGCCATCCAAGAATACTCTCCAAGGCTACGGAAACATCATCAATGGAATCTTCCCAAAAGCCTTCCAGCATTTCTCTATCAGCTTCCGTCACAAACACTTGGTCATACAGACTTTTTCCGTTTTTATCCAAGTTCTTTCCTCCTATGTAGGCAGTAGTCTTTGCCACCTCCTCATAGATGTCACTTTTCGTGATTGTCAATGTGAAATTTGCCATTCTTTATCTTTTTATAGAGTTTATAACCTAATACGATTAGCAGAATGCAGAGTGCTCCAAAAGACCATACTGCATACTTCAACTGAAACTGCTCCCACTTGGAGAGTTGTTTTTCTACTGGGTAGGGAACTGGGATGGAGTCTCTTTTCAGGAAGGAATCCACCTTCACCTTATACACATTTTTATAAATGCTCTTCTCATGCCATCGGTCAAGAAAGCAAGTATCTCCCTTCTGTCTGAAGAAGATTGAATCACGCACAAAAACGCTGTCAGAAGTATGCAGCGTATCGTGTTTTACTACGTCCCGACATACAACTTTTTCCATCGGGACGTATTTTGTTTTGCATCCCGACAGAAAAAATGCCACCAGCAAAATGCCAATCACGTATAGTGCTACTTGCCAAAAATCAGTATCGTACCATTTTACTTTCATAGGCTAAACATTAAAGACCTTCTTTGCTCTTGTAAGAAACTTTCGTCTTGATTCCAAGCCGTTGGTTCCACCATTGATTGTTTTGGTAATAGCAACGAACCTATCACTATCAGCCAGTTTGTTCAGGTCATGTTTCCACCACCACCACATAGCACTCTTCGTTGCTCCTAGCGGAAGCTCCAGCAACTGAGGATTCTCCATGATGTCACCAGTGCAATACTTGCTGTTCTGATAAGCCTGATAGTTGGCTCTGCCAGTAATCTGAATCAATCCCCTACCCCGATACTTGTAGCCATCACCATCTTTAAGGTTGCCGAGCATGTTCTTCAACTTGCCCACATCATACCTATGGAAGTAGTTTCTGTTGCCGAGTTCCTTGGTGTATCTCAGTTCGCCACTCTCATGTGCAATTTGAGCCAAGAAATGAGCCATTCGCTTAGGAGTATCAATATGGAACACCTCAGCATAGCCATTGATATAAGGAAGAAACGCATCCACCTTATCCTTGGCATTCGGCATAATAGCCAAAATCTGTTCTCTTGTTACCTTCATATTACTTGCCCTCCTTCACTTGTTTCAGCATACTTGCGAGTTCATCCTTCACCTTGCTCTCAAAGTTGCCTAGTTTTGTCTTGAAATAAACGTTTACCCCGAATATTGCTCCAGAGTAAACCAATGTCTGACTGACATACCACAGCACACCATCAGACACCACATAATTGTTGAGAAAGAATGATAGGAAGGTGAGCACAACACCACTCACTAGCATTCCTATAGCTGCACCATATTGCAATCCTTCACGTACATTTGGAGTCATATCTTATATTTATATATTATTAATAATATGCAAAGATAAGAAATGATTCCCAATTAGTTACTTTATCCGTTTATTGTGTGCCATATTTTGCTGGTAGGATGCAAGCAGTCAGGGTCTTGCAGATACTCGATAGCCATCAAAACCACCATTTCCTTCAACTCATCAGCATCTTTGCTATATCGCTCCAGCATCACATGATGGTCACTTCTCATCAGGTTCATAGTCACAGCCAAATCATGGATGGTATAGTCAGAAATATCATCCTGATGCTTGTCAAAGGCATCCTTTATCTCATCATCCGAGAAGAAAGGAGCCGTATGCTTGGTTCCGTCAGCATCCTCATACCACATCTTGCTGATAGCATCATCGGCAAAGTGCTTGTCAAAATGCTCTTCGCTCAACACACCATACACCATCGCACAAAGATGATGCTCCTCCACATCGCTCAACTTGCATGAGAGATACTTGCCGACTGCCTTAGCTATAGCCAACATCTGTTCAGGAGCCATTTCCTGCTGATACTTTTCTACGAAATCTACGAAATTCATACCTATACAAATTAAAAGTTTATGATGTTGCAAAGATACGAATATCTTAAACGCAGCACCATAAACTCGTAGATATTTCTGTAGCTATCTGAATATCAGACAAATACAGTTACGATAAAAAACACCTCCTTTCTTTATTCGTCCTTAAATCTGGTTCTCTTCTCTCCACCCCTCGTCCAGATGTCGCTTTCCTTGCGTTTCGCCACCTTTCCGATAACGTCATTCTCGTAAAGTTCGGGCTTATTCTCCCTACCTTGGGTCTCTGAAGCAACACCACCATTCGGGTTGCCACCTTGGCTGGCATCAGGTTTCCCATTGCCATACCATTCCTTGTCACTTGGTTTGTCTGCAATCATAACTATAAACTATTAACTATAAATTATAAACTAAGCAGCAAGCGGTGGGTTCTGTCCGTCAGGACTCACTCCCTGACCGCTCATCATCTGCTGCAACATCGCCTGAGCCTTCGGATTGCTCTGTGATGCCTGAGCAACTTGGGCTTGAAGCTGAGGAGAGAATCCTTGTGGAGTCTCACCATTCTGAATGGCTTGCTGGTTGGATGCAACCGATTGCAACAACTCCTCTCCAAATGGGAAATCTCCTACTTGCAACAACTGCTCCAGCGTGATAGCCTGATTCTGCCATAAGGTCATAAGGAACTCATTTGCCATCTGTCTGTATACAGGAGTAGCCGTACTTTCCGTGATGTTGATGTCAAACTCAACGTCTCGTATCTTCTTAGGGTCGTAGTGTACAATCTGTCCTGCCCTACCCACGATATTGAAGTTACGAGCCACGTCATAGTACTGCTGCATATTCTTCACGGTCTTGTAAGCACCATCAATGATGAACTGGCTGAATGTCTCCAATATATCAAGCAGCGACATGGTAGCATTCTGTGTCTGCTGTGCATAGAGCGAACCGCTCGTACCTGATACTCCTGGTTTACCTTGCAATGCTCCGTTCACTCCCGATATATCCTCAAAGAACTTCAACTGATAGCTGAGCAAATCACCGATACCGATGTTCGTAGAGTTATTCGCCACTTGCTGAGGAACCTGACCGCTCTTGTTTGGCTTGTATCTCACCACACCATTGAATCTACTCCACTCATCGCAGAAATCATCCCAACTCATATCATCAGGAAGACAATCCTCAGGACAGAGCAGCACACCCTTGGCACTCGCACGCATGATGAAGTCATACATCGTGATAAGTCGGTTCACGTATCTCTGCTGGTCAATCACATCTTCCACGAAGCTGTGAATCTCGCCATCAATAAACGGATAGAACTTAAAGCAGTATGGATGCTCACCATGAGCATAAGGAGTCTCGCCTTCTCTCAGAATATCACCGAAAGGAGAAAGATAGTAGAAATGCCAGTAATCATCCATAAACCACTCGGCATCAATCAGAGGAATATCCTCTTCCAGCATGCCAGCAGCCATACCTCGCCTGATTCTGTCTCTGTTCTCTGCATCTACAATATCAGCCTTATCCTCAATATCAATCTTGAAATCATCGCCATTGTTGTAGTCGTGGCATCGGTACCTTGGCTTACTCTCCTTGCGCCAAACCTCAATCACTCGGCAGAGCGAAGGGTTGGCAGGATTCATAAAGTCGATAGTCTTAGGGTCGAACTCACCGAATCGCTGAGTGCAGTCTGCAATCACGAAATCTCGGTTAGCCGCTAACCGGTATATTTCCTTCAACTTCCTAGCTTCAGCAGGAGACTTGGCAAACTCTCTCAGCACGTTGCCGATGGTAATGTCATGCACCTCACCCAAACAACTCACGTCCCAACCACGGAAATCCCTCATATTGTTGTCTATGAAGAAATTGTTCGGATTCACGTAGTCAGTCCAGCAATCCAACCTGCCTCTTCGCCATCCATACTTTTTCTTATAGATAGCAGCACCGCTTATCAGGAACTCTTCCATGGTTCGTGCATCCAGTTCCGTCTCTCGGTTCAGTTGTCGGTTACATTGCAGCACCACGCTCATGGTCTCACCATATCGTTTCTCATCCTTATCTCTGGCATTGCAGGTAGGTTCCTTGCTCTGGGAGCGATATACACCCAGCACATTCTTCACCAACCTACGGATAAGGTTGTTCTTCAATGGTTCGCTACCCTGCTCACGGATATAGTCTTCCTCCTTGATACGCTTTTTAAAGCCACACTTGCTTTTGAACTCAATGGTATCGCCCCATTGGTCTCCATAGCAGTATCGCTTGTTTCTCAGTCTTCGCTTTCGGAAGTTATCCATGTTGTTGTAGTATCGTTGAGCCTCCAGCAAGATTGAGAAGGCACGCTCGTATGGCTTGTCAAATCGGTTCTTGGATGCCTTCACGCTATCCAGTTCTTCCTTGTCAAGCACCCTACTCAACGATAGCAGTTTGGTTTCTTCTTTCTTCTTTGCCATAATTTATGATGTTGTAGGTTCAACAATATGTGCCAACTTTCTAGCCACTCCAAGGAATCCGCTTGCAGTATCGGTATCGCCAAGGCTGATACAAGTGAGATAGCCAGCCATGTATAAGATGGAATCTTTCAGGACGGAAGGCAGACTGATTTTCTGTTCGGTAGTGATAGATGGAACCTGAACGTAGATGAATGCCAATGTAGCATCCTGCTTTTTACTAGTATATAGTTCGATACTCTTGCCGTTAGCCGTATGCACGATAGCCGCAATCGGTCGCTCAGGATTTCCCCTAACTCCATATTTGCAGTTCTGATACTTGTAGGCATCATCGCTCTCTGAAATGATTGTAGCAGGACGGTTCCAGCCTTCTGCCTTCACAGAAAGTATTCTCAGCATATCGGTAGGCAAGACCATCTTACCCACGTAATAGCCGTTGCTATCCGTCCACGTTACAGCATTCTTACACGAAGTACCTTCCACCTCAGGAGCATCCGAAAGAATGATTCTTGCTGCATCTACGATTTTACTCTCAATAAGTTCTGCTTGCGAGAGTGTATCAGAATCGCTAGGAGCCAGCAAACCAGCAGACTCTTGGTTTCTATCCAAGAGCACCTTCACCTCTTTCACTAAATCAGATACAGCATATTCTACCATTACTCTAAACCTTCTAGTTCAACACCATTTTCTTTAGCAATCGCCAAGATGTCTTCCTTGGTCTTCATCTTGGAACGGCTCACACCATAGGTCTCAGCCAGATAGTCCTTGGCATCCTCAACGTCTGTCACTACGTGGGTCTTCTTCTCGTCAGCCACCTTCTTCTTTGCCTTGGCAGCAGCCTTCTTCTTAGCTTCCGCAGCTTCCTTCTTCTCGTCAATACTCTCTGCCAAGAAGAACTTGTCTTTGAACCAATAATGAGACTCGATAGCCTTCTGTACCTTAGGGTCTCTTGTCATATAGACACTGCTGCCCATCGTTTTACCCTCAAAGACAATACGCATTCTCTCATCACCTACCATAACGCTGAATGCCAAATCAGTACCTGCTTGATATTTATTAAACATGATTATACCTTATTATATATATGTGTTACTAAAAAAGGGATGGGGCTAGTGCCCACACCCCTCACTATTTGATGAATAAATTGCAATTCTACTTGCTTTTAGGCAGCAGCCTTGGTTTCCTCTGTATCAGAAAGGCTATCTGTTGCAGGAACCGCAGCAAGGCGCATACGAGCGTGTGCCTTAGGGTACTTCAAGTACAGACAAGCTACCTCCTGAATAACTACTGCATCGGTGTTACGGATGCCAGCCTTCTTCAAGTCGAGCACGTTTCGAGTCCAAGACAAGTGTACTCGCTTAACCAAGAACTCAGGGTCAAGAGCAAAGCCGCAGTCACTCATACCGAAGATGTCAAACAACTCAGAGTGAATCATCAACACCTCACCGAAATCGGTCTCCCAACTCTTGAACTTCAAGTCCCAAACCTCAACGGTGTCCTTCAAGCGGAACTTGTCAGAATCAATCTTACTGAATGCGCTCACGAAGTCTGAACCAGCGATAATCACCTTGCGCTTGTTGCCGATACCAGTACCAACAAACAAGTCTTTTGAAATGTCAACCAACTCCAAATCAGTAATCACTCGTTCATTCTTGCCGTAGCCCTTCTTAATATCGTCAGCAGTAGCAACATGACCTACCTCAATATCCTTACCAGCCATCCACCAAATACCCTTGGTAAACCACTGGGCAGAGTTGTTCTTGGTAGTATGCTTGATACAAGCCATATCACCGAAGAGATAAGTACCTTCCATCGCAAGACGCATATCATAGATACTATCCTCCTCGATGTCAGAGAAATCCCAGTCTACTCGCTTAGCTGCAATCTTATTAAAGGTACTCTCCTCTACCTGAATCATGAAGTTCTGGCAGTACTGAATCTCAGAATCAGGAAGGTTGTTGAAACGACCTGTCTGTACATCCAACTCACCGCAACTCTTAGCCATACGGATAAGTACCTGACCCTTCTTCAAAACAGGAATGCCGATAGCCTGCTTGCTGACCAACTCACCATTTACAGCATACACAATAGGATAACCCTCTGTATCTTTACCGCAAACGCAAAGTTCCAAATCAGGAGTAGGAGCATCTGTAATTGTTGAATAGGCAACACCCTTATAGTTGGTAATAGCCTTCACACCCACCACTCGGATGGTATCATCCAAAGTAAACATTTCAGGGTCTTCTACCTTCAATACCATAGATGTACCAGTACTCTTCTCGGTATCCTCCTTGACGGTTGTCTTGATAGGACGTGTACCGATACTCCAATACTCAACTACAAACGAACTAGCAGGCTTGGTTGTCGCATAGCGTGAAATCTGGTCAACTGGAGTAGCCATCGGACGAATCTTGGTAATCTTGTCGTTGATGTCGTTCTCATAGAACTCCGTACCATTCTCGTTAAAGTGCTCACGACCTTTTCCCTCAGTAGCGATACCATCATCCTGACGAGCCGCACCACCATTGCCAGCATCATCGGCAGCAGTAGCACCACCAGCTTCCGCAGCATGACCACTCTCGGTAGTACCGCCATCAGGCAGAGCCGCCTCAGCCATGATAACCTGACCATTCACTCCAAAAATAACTGCCATAACCATCAGGAAGACGGAAAGCAGCCGATTAAATGTACTTTTCTTCATTGTTATCCTAAATTAATTAAACATTATATATTATCTTTTTACCTTTTCTCATTATCGAATGTGTGTTCTCTTCTCGTTGCCACGCTGCCAGATATTACCCCTACGTGATATTCTACCAACAGCACCAAGGTCAGGCTGATTATCCGTAGGCTTGGTCTCCGCATTGGCAGAATCAAGGTCGGCAGTACCATCACCCTTCTTTCTCAGTTCAAGGTTCTTGACGTGCTTGCTGTTCTTGCCACGAACCTCACCTTCATGGGCTGCATCAGCCACATCGGTATCATGGTTCTTAGCCTTGATAAAAGCAGTAATCATTTCCTCTGTAAACTTGCCAGTCACCACATTGCGCATTGTCTGAAAGCACTGGTCGATAGCATCGTTCACAGCTTCCTCGCCATACTTCTCCTCTAACTTGTCGAACACCTCGTAACTGGATGGCATATTCTTGTCATACTCCTCCTGCAATTTCTTGCCGTTGGCAGCATTCTGCAAGAACTCCGACTGAGCCGATGCTATCTCATCCGCATTGTCTGGGTCAGAGTAGTAGTCAATGGCATCCTCGCCATGTGTGCGAATCAACTCGGCATAAGGACTCTTACCTGCCTTCATTGCTTGTAGGAAGGTAGCTGCCTCAGGGTCACTGCCCAACCAGTCACCCATCGCCTTCTCATTATCCTTATAACCCTGCAAAGCCTTCTGGTCGGCATCATAATCATCATTGATGGCTCCATACATAGCTTCATCATCCGCATACTCCGTATCAGGGTGGCGGGTCTTCAAACGCTCCAAAGCCAAGTCTCTCTTGGTCTTGGTATCTTGCTGTTTTGCAGCACCAGCATTCTGCTCAATATTTGTATTTTCGTCCATATATATATGTGTATATTTATAAATCAATGCCCAAAATTAATGCTTTTTTCCGATTTTCATCTTTTATCCGTTAATTTAGTCTAATCGGATGCGACTAATTCAATACTTTTTTGTATATTTGCAGGGTCAGATATGAAATATAAGGATTCACGATGCTATTTTATAGAGGAACGTGATGCTGATTTATTGAGGGCTTACAAAGAAATTATTAATGTAAGAGACAATATCAGACTCTCAGAGATTGAGGAAAAGCTAGCCCAATCTCCGAGCAGAAGATTTTGGGTTTCAGAAGACCGTGCTTATATAGTCATATTAGACTTGCTGAAAGGAAAACCTCTTGATAACATGATTCCTACCCGAAAGGAAATGTATCAGGAGATTTTCAGACGATTCCAGATTCATAAGAGTAATGAGCCATATCTGAGTAATATGGATATTATCAAACGTGTATGTGCTGAAAAAGCACCCAGTTTCTATTTGACTCCTCAAAGCATACACGTAATTCTTAGCAGGGTGAGAAAGGAGGAGAAGCAAAGATGCTACGAGATACGAAAGAGAAGATTGCGCTTTATGCTGGGTACATTATAATAATGTGTATCACTTTTCTTGGATATGATGGCATGGGTCTCTTTGACGATTGTTCTATTCAGAACCGACTAAGCTACCCTTTCTTTCATCAGAACATCTTTCATGCAGCCATCAACCTTTATGTCTTCCATCAATGCTACCGAGCCATCCCTTGTGGCATCGGTCACTTGGTGGCATTCTATCTTATAGCCATCAGCTATCCCTTCACCTCATCCCTACCAATCATCGGTCTAAGCGGCTTTATCTATGCTTACATGGGCTTTATCGCCCCATACGTGGAGAATAAGGTAAGATACAATCTCACCATTCTCCTATATATCTGTGTTGGAATCTTCTTCCCTTGCATGGCAGTTGGAGTCCACATCTATTGCTATGTACTTGGTCTGTTGTGGGGTTATTTAAATGCACCGCTATGCCAAGACAAGTAACCGCCAAACTGACTGATGCACTCGATAAACACGTATTGGGCATCCTGAAAGAGAACGAGAAACGAATCAAGGAAATCAACACGCCATTCAATCCTATCAAGGGTGAAGGTTGTGGAGATAAGCGATTCCTGCTATTTCTTCCTGATTTCCCGATTCAGAGACAGCAGCTTCCAGTTTCAATGAAGAAGATTCCGCTCGTCAAGATGCTCATTGAGTTTGGTAGTTGCAAGGCTGTAATCAAGGAACTGCACAAGGATATAGACGAACCATACGACCTAGAAGAAGAGATTGAGCAACTGGTGGAGCAGTTTACTCGCATCAGGATGAAACACGACCCTTTCTTCTTCTTTGCCACATTCATCTATATCAAGCCGAAAGGTGGAGGTCTCCCCTTCCGCTTTGTGCTCAGAAGACCGCAGCGAAGACTGCTCAGGTGGCTGGAGGAGCGAAGGAAGAAGAATCGCCCTATCCGTCTCATCCTGCTGAAAGCCCGACAATGGGGAGGTTCTACGGTTATTCAGATGTACTTCCTCTGGCTGCAACTCATGTGGCAGAAGGGTCTCAACTCGCTCATCGTGGCTCAGGTGAAGGACACAGCAGAGACCATCCGTGGTATGTTCGAGGAAGCTCTGAAAAACTTTCCTACCAAGTTCCTCTACGAAATGGGAGAAGCATTCTCTGAGAACGAGCCGAAGTTTGTTGGAGTAGGAACATCAGGTAATGTAAAGAAGGTTCCTCAGCGATTCTGCAAGATTAAGGTTGGTTCCATGGAACGACCACTATCAGCCAATGGTGAAGACTACAACTTGGTACACCTTTCCGAGGTTGGTTTGTGGAAAAAGACGGATGGTAAATCTCCTGAGGAGGTAGTACAGAATGCTACCAATGGTATCTTGTACCGACCATACACGATGATTGCCTATGAATCCACAGCCAATGGTACTGGCAACTTCTTCCACAAGGAGTGGCTTGCAGCAGTCAAGGGAGAATCTCAGTTTGAGCCGTTCTTTGTTCCTTGGTACGAGATATACGATATGTATCATCTTGAATTTGAAAGCAAGAAACAGAAGGTAGAGTTTGCCAAATGGCTATACGAGAACCGCAACAATACCAATACGATGTCCGACCGAGAGGAGCCATGTACCTATCTTTGGAAGTTATGGACACTGGGTGCTCCACTCGAAGCCATCAACTGGTATATTGCCGAGCGCAGGAAGTTCACCGACCATGCCGATATGGCTGCTGGCTACCCTACCGGTGATATTGAAGCATTCAAACATTCAGGAGCCAAGGTGTTTGCCGAAGACAAGGTTGACAAGTTCCGCAAGGGATGCCGAGCACCTAAGTTCATCGGTGATGTTTATGGTGACGGATATAAGGGAAAGAAGTGTATGCTGAATATCCGATTCTGTGAAGACAAACAGGGTCAGTTGTGGATATGGAGCAAGCCTGAGACCTTTGATGATTGCAAGGTGATAAACCGCTATCTGGTAGTAGTGGATATTGGTGGACGTAGCAAGAATGCCGACTGGTCTGTTATCTGTGTCATCGACCGCTATTGGATGATGGAAGGCGGCAAACCATACGTGGTAGCCCAATGGTACGGACACATAGATATGGACTTGCTGGCATGGAAGGCGGCTCAGATAGCCAAATACTACAACGATGCTCTGCTGGTGATTGAATCCAACACCTTGGAGACGAAAGACAAAGAGCACATCTTAGAAGGTGGTGACCAGTCTGAGTTCATCCTGAATCAAATCAAGGACGTATACGACAACCTCTATGCACGCAAGCAGAGCGAATCGGACATCAAGAATAAGGTTCCAGTGAAGTACGGATTCCATACCAACGTGGCAACCAAGCCGATGGTTATCTCAGTATTGGTTCAGGTTATCCGTGAACAACTCTATGTAGAGCGAGACGATAGATGCTTAGATGAATATCTCACCTACGAGAAGAACGGAACCGTATACGAGGCAGCAGACGGAAAGAACGATGATTTGCTCATGACCAGAGCCATCGGACTCCACATCTGTTTCAATGAAATGGAAATGCCTAAGATGATACAGAATCAGGCAAGAGTAATGAGAAGAAAGGTTTCTGTTTCGGCAGCAACCATCATATAGTTTCAAACAATAATAATTACGATTATGAAAGTAACAAAGATTTTCAAGCGCATCAAGTGCGAAATCATGTACCGCCAAGCTACGGCTAAGGCAGACTACGCATCCAAGAAGAACAATGGTGAAATCTTCTATGTTCTTCCTACGCAGAAGGGCAACCTCATGATTATGAACCGCAATCTCTTCGAGGCATTCAAGAAGACCAAACTGGTAGACAACGACATGAAGGTCAGAGACCTATTCAAGGATTGTGTCTACCATACCAACTGCAAGAGTGAGAAGGGAAAGCGCAGCCGCAAGCGCAAATTTCTCAGATGGAAGGGATTAATCTAAAATTTTTCTGCCCTAAATAAACGGATAAAAGATAGGTGGAGAAAATTCTGCCTATCTTTG
>ERZ827150.1463-NODE-1463-length-29376-cov-3.852120_pt1 | contig 29376 bp, 29 predicted proteins | sample MGYA00519779_ERZ827150 | MGnify/ENA primary metagenome ERZ827150 (study PRJEB31778, sample SAMEA3449267) | human gut metagenome | biome: human gut; feature: human-associated habitat; material: faeces | place: United Kingdom | collected 2010/2012 ...
AGGCTTATAATATCAAAAATACAGCGTTAAATTACGAGGCGGTGAAGAAATCTGACTACCGGATGAACCGAAAAAACCGAAAAATCATATTTGAGGACTTGCAAAAGTCTGTTATGTAGGTGTTTATAAGAAATTTAAGTGTAAATGTTTAAAAGTGGTGCATTTACGTTCATAATAACGAATGGTATGGTTGTACAACAAGTTGTAAAGATAGAATACTCGCTACTTCAATGGATTAACCGGGGAAGGGCGGGAGATGTTTTCGTGGAAGTTGAATTTTTACCGGGGAAAGATTGGCAACCGTTCCCTTTTACCCCGGGAACGGGACAATTGATCGAGAAGGCGGCACTTTCAGAGGCGGGAGTATCTTACAAGACAGAGGTGAAATGTAACGTGACAACGGATAATCCAACCATGTTGTCAGGGTTTTCTGTGCTTGAGCGTGCGGATGTCGTGATCCGGGTAATGTATAATTCGGGAGAGTGGAAAGTGATCGGTATCCCTGGGAACACGGTAAAAACGTCGGCAGAGTTGGAAGTGGCTAAAAGTGGATTGTTCAAGGTTAGTTTTCAATGTGATTCCATTTATCGTGCTCGTTTCTTGAAGGCTTAAAGTCCTTTAAATATTTCGTGTATGCATCTATCTTTCGTAAAAAAGAAAGATGTATCCATATTTAATATCACAGATTTTAAAGGGGGTATGGTTCCTGCGTCCGGAAGATGCCATCGCCGGACACGTGATTGTCAATAATATATTGACGGGAGCTTATAGTGATGAAAAATTTACCAAAACTCTTTCCGAGATAACGCCGATACAACAATTATCCCACGAAGGTGAAAGCTCGTATGATAAATCCCCGAAAGGGAGTACGGCGATTATTTCGGTAAAGGGTACGATGATAAAATACGGAACCTTTTGTTCATACGGTGCGGATGAGATTGCCATGCAGATCGAGGAGGCAGCTCTACACGAGAATATTTCTTCTATCGTTTTGGATATAGATTCGGGTGGAGGGGCGTGTAACGCTGTTTCCCCGTTATGCAAGGCAATTGCTACCGCGAAGGCAAAGGGGAAACCTGTTGTTGCCTCCTGCGATGTCGCGGCTAGTGCGGCTTACTGGATCGCTTGTAATTGTGACCGGATCGTGGCGGATAATGACGTGAGTTCGGCGTTCGGGTCAATTGGCGTGATGTGTAGTTTTTCAGACTTGAAACCATTCTACGAGAAGATGGGTGTGAAATTTCACGAGATTTACGCTGACCAGAGCGAGAATAAAAACGAGGCGTTTCGCCTTGCGTTGGAGGGAGACTACACGAAAATTCGTCAGGAGAGCTTGAACCCGATGGCTCTCCGGTTCCAGGAGGAAGTGAAAGAGAAACGGAAATGTTTAAAACTGGATACTCCGGGGATTCTTTCGGGAAAAATGTTTTATGCCCGTGAAGCTGTTGCCGTGGGGTTGATTGACGAGATCGGGACTCTGGGACGTGCCGTCGAGGTGGCGAAGGAATTGGAAGAGATGAATCTTATTAATAAATACATTAATTCGTGATATATGTTTGACAAACTGTTAGCGGCGGTAATGAGCCGATTGGGGATTACGTCTTTCGAGAAGAAAGACGGGAAATACGCTTTGACCGAGGAACAGAGAAAGACCTTGGTTAAAATGTATAACGAGGATTTCGTGAATAAGTTTGAGAAGGACTTATCCGGGATGAGTGATGATCATGGCCTAGGGAATGCTCTGGATTACAAGAATAAGTTAGAGTCGTTGCAGGCTGAATATGACGCGTTCAAGCGAAATGCGGAGGAAAAAGAGCGTAATTTGACCGAACTTGTGGACACGTTGTCTGAGTATCCGGAGCAGGATAAAAAGATGGAGAAAACTCAAGCGAGTGATCGGGGTAATTTTAAATTGAACATGGATTTTCTGCATAATAAAGTGTTGGAAAACTTCGTGAACGGGGATGGGTTGATGGTGAACGCTGCCGATACGATCGAGACGGATGAGTTGAGAGAGGAGTTTGGGAAGTACGTCGCTAACGTGAAGTACGACATTATCACGTTGTTGTTCGGTAAATTGCAGGCAACGCAGTACATGACAACCAAAATGACGGAAAAAACGGTTTGGCGGGCGATCCAGTCGCACATCAGCGATTTGATGCAAAAATTCACCCCGTACTGGACTCCTTCCGGTCAATCCAAGTTTACCCCGATCGAGATTCCGAATCACAAACACAAGATCAACGTGCCGATCAAGCCCGCGGAGATCATGGAGGACGTGATCGGTTATCTTTACGATGAAGGCTTGCAACCGAAGGATATGCCTATCGTGAAGTATATTATCGAGGTGCTATTGAAACCGAAAATTGAAGAGGAACGTGACGAGCAAATAGCCGTGGGCGTGTACGATGAGAACAAAAATTCCGGAAAGAAAGACGGGGATGCGGGAGACGTGTTCGGTTCGATAGATGGGTATATTACCGTGTTGAAGAGAATCCACGCGGATGAGTCGTTGAACATGATTCGTCTATTGAAAGATGTGGTGTTGACCCGTGAGAATATTTACGATAAGTTTGACGAGATTTACCGGGAGATTCCGAAAAAGTACCGCACGAAGGCCCTTCCTATTTTCATTGATCCGGATTTATTGAATCTCTACGAGCTTGCTCGTGATGATAAGTTCCCGACTTCAAAGAACGAGGACGAGAAAAAGAAACGTTTGCAACACACGAATTTCACGTTTATCCCGCTGGATGGAATGGTTGGAACGGGTTGTTTCTTTATCACCCCGAAAGAGAATTTCATTCACTTGTTGTCTAAAAACAAGGGAGCGACGAAGATTTGGTTGCAGGGTGAAAACTACGATGTCAAGATTTTTGCTGAATGGTGGGAGGCTGTTGGATTTGCCATTGCAGAGTTGTTGTTTGGTTACGTTCCTCCTGTTGAATCCGGTTCTGATTCAGAAACGGGATCAGGTTCTGGCTCAGAAGAGGGACAAACGGTTTAACTTCTAAAATAGTAATTTTATGGTAGGATATTCTCCGGTTAGTGTACCGAAAAAAAGTAATGGTGGGCGCACCAAACCGAAAAAGGCGAAATTGATCCTTTTCCGGTTGAATGATGTTAAAACATTCCCGACTCCGGATGAGAAAGGGGTATTGATTAAAGAAAATTTAGTCCTCCAAACGGGAGCGAAGGCGTTTTTCCTTGAAACGACAGCTTCCACGATCAGCGTGGGGCAGACTTCCGAGGGCGATCCTGACAACAAGGGATTCAAGCAGAAAATTGAATTTAGCCGTCCCGGATCGGATGACGTGGAATTCGAGGAGTTCATGGAAAACAACGTGAACGAGGATTTGTGTTGTATTATTGAATACCAGTTATCCGGTAAAAAGAAATTAGCTGGGTATCCCGGTAATCCTTTACAGCTAACGACTGAAAGTACGGATAATAACGAGGGAGACGTGAATAAGGTCACTTTGGAGTCCGTGCTTCGTGGGTCTCGAATTTACTTCTACGAGGGGGATATGCCCGTGATTGATGGTGTTGACGAACCGACAGGATCGGGTGGCTCTGAATCCGTGTAGATTTGAATTTTTGTTTATGTTTTCCCGTGGCTCCGGTCACGGGATTTTTTTTTCTTTTGATGGATAATAAAAATATTATCACAAACACTTGTAACGTGATAACAAAAATATTATCTTTGTAATGTCATTAAGAAAAGAGCTCTTAAAATGACTGATGACAAAGGTCTAAATGACCAGGTAGAAGAACTCCGTAAGGAGTTAGAAGCTGATCTTCTCTTCTATCTCCGTATGTACAAGGAACTCTCACAGAGAGGGAAGCGTATGAAAGCGGTGCTTGACAAGGAAATTAAGGAGATTGAAGATCGACTTAAAAAACTTGGATAGCAAAACAGGAAAGCCGCCCGGATTCGTCCGGGTGGCAATTCTTAAATTTTAAATTAGAGGCTATGAACGAGAAAGAGATGTTGAAAAAGATGAAAGAAGATTTCCGGAAGTTGAAAACGGAAGAAGAGCGGGAAAAGTTTGTCAAGGAATCAGGCGATAGGCTGGACAAGATGACGGACAAGGAAATGGAGCGTTTGACGGATGCCGTGGAGGCCGACTTGAAGGAAATGAAAGTTCGGGTTGATGAAATTTTAGTCCGAGAAAAGATGGAGGCTATATTGCCTATGATTTCTGTATCGTATCTTGCAAAACATTATTTCGGGAAATCGAGTTCGTGGTTGTATCAACGAATTAACGGGAATAAAGTACACGGAAAGCCGGCTAAGTTCACGGCACAGGAATTAGAAAAATTGAGGTTTGCTTTGAAGGAAATAAGTCAAAGTATAGCGGGAATAGTGTTGTGAAAGTCGTGATGTAATCTTTTTATTGAAGAAATTAATGATATATTTCTTCCGGGCCTGCGAGTTACAGAAAGTGATGTCGTAAATAATAATTCTCATTTTTAGAAATGGAAACTGTATTTACTTGGATAGGAAGTATTGTATTACCTGTGATTGCGATAGTAATTGCTATTTGTTCTTCACGCCAAACCTCGAAAGATGCAACACGTCAGATAGAGAGTATTAAACAGTTAGCTGAAAATCAAATAGATTTAATACGTGTACAATTAGATACAGTGGAAAGTATTAAACGGTTGGCTGAAAATCAAATTGAAACGACACTTCTACAAATCGAGGTTGAAATTCAAAAGAATATACTTCTAGCGCGACAGGCTCGTGAAGAATGGCAAAAAATTAGAGATTTGAATAACTCGCAGTTGGGAGGAGACGAAAGCTATAGAAATCTTAGGAAACGTGAGATTATGGAAGAAAGACCTCAAGAGCAAGAAAAGTTTTATAATGCATGTATTCGAAGTTTGAATGAAAGCAGTGGTAAAATAACTAAGCTTAAAGAAAAATTGAAATAGTTTTTTGTTTTGGAATTGGGCGGTACTGGTGACGGTGCCGCTTTCTTTGTCCTTTAAGTGCAATTGCAAATGTATCAATTTTAAGATTATGAATTACTTAAAATTGGATGTATGGCAAAGAAAACTACAACAACGAAAGAGAATCCGGTGGAGGAAAAATCTATTGATATAACCCCGGAGATGGAAGAATTAAAAAAGCAAGTGGATGGATTGAAGTTGGAGAATGAAGAATTGACGAAAGCAACTAAAGAGTGGAAGGAGAAATACGAGGAATTACTTGCAGAAGAACCGGAGTTCACTCCTGAGCCTTACTTGGTCGTGATCCCGTTCAAGGCAGGCGAGGCACAGGGAAATGAATTAATGCTGGCCATTCGGGGGTGGATGAAACATTTTAAAGAACAATTTAGAATCGTGGTTGTGGGTGACGTGGAAGATTTGGAATTGCCGGGTTTGGAAGGCGGTTGTTTGGAGATCATGGTGATTCCTCACGAGTGCAAAACGGACAATCCTCCACTTGATATTGTTTCGAAATTATTGTCTGTCGTGGAAGAATGTCCGGAGGTTGAAAATATCATCCTCACGAACGATGATATTTACCCGGTAAATGATTTTGATGTTACCGAGGTGAAGATGTTGAAGGCTGATGGCTTGTTGACTTCGAATAAAAAATGTGGGGATTTGTACGCCTTGAACCGGGGCAAAACGTTGAAAATGTTGCAGGAAAAGAAATTGCCCGTGTTTGACTACGGTTCTCACTTACCCATGTTTTTCGAGGTGGAAAAACTTTTAGACGTGATCGAGAAGTATGATTTGAAGAAAGAAGCGATGTTGCTTAGTTCGTTGTATTTTAATACCGTGTTCCCTGGTAGAATCCCGATGATGCTTGATATGTCAAGGGATCATCTCAAGGTGATCGTGGGACGCAAGAACGCGAACTTGAGACTTTTGCGGGAATATATACCTAAGAAAGTGTTTGTTAATAATTCGGTTTCCGGGTGGAGCGAGGATTTGGAAAAGATCATTTCTGAATTTGTATGAAAGAGGAAATCGTGGCATGGTTGAAAAGTGGGTGCAATCTCGGAAAGGGGGTTGCACTCTACTTGCAATACGGGGATAATGCACGTTTTAAAAAGATGTTGCGCCTCGATCCTGGAAAAAACTTTTTAAAATTAAAGTTGTTGCTTTGCCGTTTGGCCGGGTTGGAGGAAACGAATTATTCCGGGGCGATCCGGGAGATGGAACGGGATCGGTTCCGGGAGATGTATTCTTTTTTGTCAGATCGGGATTGCCCGAACGAGCTCAAAATATTGGCGGCAGATAAGATTACAACGTACTGGCGGATCGTTGAGTTACACGAGAAGATATTTCGTTGTGGTTCCGTGGAAGATTGTTTGGCCGTGTCTTTCGAGCTGGTGAACACGTTCATAGAGGATTATCGCATTAAACAGGAGTTGGATTATTACAAGAATCATCACGGGGTTCTGGGTAAACACCGGATATTCGAATCACAAAGTCGTGTTGATAAAATGCGGAAAATGTCCGTGAAAGAGTTAATCCGGAAGGAAAAACAATTGCGGGACAACATTTGGCGTATTAAATCAGAGATCGCGAAGGGAGATAAACCGTATTTATTGCATGATCGGGAGCAACGTTTGAAAGAAAGGGAAAAGGAGTTGGAACTCGTAACCCGGATGTTGGATGAATAGTTTGTTTTCTCTCTCGGAATTGGGAAATCGTGAAGTGGAACATGGCACGGGGCGGGATGTCGGTAAAAGCCGGGTTGTGAAGTTTGAAAAGATACATTCTGCGAAGATAGAGAACATTAAAAATCTCTGCGGACAATTGCCCGCTCCCGGGGAGATCGTCTTTCTATGGACGTGTAATAGCTTTAACGCTTTCACTTTTATTCCTTACGTGATCAAGTATTCCGGGATGATAGAAGAGTTGTGTATAAGCACCTATTCGATTAATACCCGGATCGTGGAGTCTTTGGCAAAATGGTATGATAAAGGAAACGTGAGATCAATATTGCTTTACGTGTCGGAAAGTTTACGGTTCCGAATGCCTGCCGTGGTGGATTTGTTGGAAGCGAAGGCGAGAGATCGGGAAATCTCGATCGTGTACGCTTGGAATCACTCGAAGGTGCAATTGATCAAAAGCAATGGGAATTATTTCGTGGTGGAGGGTTCGGGTAATTTCTCGGAAAATGCCGCTAATGAACAATATATTTTTTTGAATAATGAGTATGTCTACAAATTTAGGAAAGGATGTTTTGACACTTCCCGATGATAAATACGAGGAGTTGGAACGATTGTCCGCTTTGGGGTATTCCGAGGCGGATATGGCGATGTATTTTGATGTGCCGGGGGATGATTTTTCAAGGGCGGCACTCGATCCGGAAAGCAAGATAAATTATCATATCCGGCGTGGGGTGTTAATGAGTGGGGCGTTGGAACAAATGGGATTGCTTTCTGACGCGGAAAAAGGAAACGTTCAGGCGATACAAATGCTGTACAAGGTACGTTACAGGCGGCAGTTCGAGGTGGCGAAACGGGAAATACTGTATAATCTTGATATTGACGAGAAAGTATTTCAACGGTTGGAAAATTATATTGAATCCGGGTCACTGGGTAATTTGAAACCGGATGAAGCCATCTATATCGAGTTGCTCACGATGATGAACGCCATGCGTCGGAAATACGGGAGAGCGAAGACGATAAAATTCTTCTGTAAGCCTCCGTTTTCGTTTTCCTATGCCCAATCGAGGGATATGTTCGAGCAGGCGATAAATTTGTTTTACGTGGATTCAAAAGTTGAGAAAAAGGCCCTTCGAAACTTGAAAGCGGAACAATTGGAGGAGGCCGCTGAAATGGTGCGGGAGATGGCAACGAAACCGGAAGATTTCGAGGTGTACGGGAAGTTGATGAAATTGTCAGCGGAAATCCGTCAACTGAATTTACCTGATCCCCCGGAAATGCCTAAAGGAACATTTGATCGTCCTTACAAGGTTTACACGCTTGATCCGGCGTTGATCGGTATAAATAAACCGGATCGTAACGAGCTGGCCCGGCAAATAGATTCGATTGTCGGGGCAACGGAAGCCGAGAAAGAGAAAGCGAAACGGGATGCGGGGATTGTTGATGTTATACCTTTTGATGAGATGTTAGATGAGTACGAAGAAGAAATTAAATCTGAAAAGCAATAAAGTCGCTTTAATGTTTTCGAACTGGCTTGCCCAGCTCGTGGCGTTGATCAAGCCTCGTAACCTGTTCCTCGTGATCGGTCGAGGTGGAGGAAAGACAAATGATTTCCTGACAGAACGGTTGATGGATATGGTGTACGATATGCCGGGGGCCCCGGTGGCTCTCGTGTCGGATACCTACATGAACTTGCAAAAGAATATATTGCACGTGATCCTTGACGGGTTGGAACGCAAAGGATGGATGGAAGGGGTTCATTACGTGATCGAGAAGGAACCGCCGGAGGTGACGGAAGAAATGCTAAAAGCGTGTCCGGAAGAATTTAGGGAACACTTGTGGAAGCCTTATAACCGGATTCTCTCGTACAAGCACAAAATTATATTCTTTACCGGGTTTAATATCACGTTGGTTAGTCTGGATCGCCCTTCAGCCGCCGCGGGTAATTCTTACGTGCATATCATCGGGGACGAGGTGAAATTTTTCCCGGAGGCAAAAATTGCGAAGCTGACGAAGGCTCTCCGGGGATATTACGTGAAGTACGGGGATAGCGTTTATTACCGGGGGCAGACGTTTACAACGGATATGCCGAACATTAATAATGTCGGGGAATACGATTGGATTTTGAAACAAGCCTCCCGGATGAAAAAGGAGAGCATCATGAATATTTTGAAGGTGGCTTTCGTGATGAACGAGGTGACGGAGGAATTGATCGTGGCGAAGGAGGGAGGTGATCCGGTGGAGATAAAGAATAAACAACGGCTTTATGATCGCTGGAAACAACGTTATGACGCGGTACGGTTGAAATCCACGTTCTTTTATATCGCCTCTTCTTACATTAACGCTGATATTTTACGCCCGGAGTATTTCGAGGATGAATTCGAGGGTAATTTGGAAGACGTGTTGACTGCTATATTATCCACGAAACCGAGGTTGGCGGCGGGAAACAAATTCTATGCGGCCGTGACCTCGATGAACTTCTACGGGGATGGAACGTCTTCCAAGTACGCGGCAGAGTTTGGGATTCGTGACGAGGAAGATTGTCGGATATTGAAGTACTTGCGGAAAGATGAACCGATCGAGATCGGGATTGATTTCGGGAACATGATTTCTATCTCGATAGGACAGGAACAGGGGAAGGATTACAGGGTTCTTAAAACATTATACACGTTACCCCCGGAGTGGATTCGTGAGGCCGCGGATAAATTCTTGCGTTATTTTACTTGTCACGATTGTAAGAAAGTTTCGATGTTCTATGATCGCGCGGGGAATCAATACGAGAAGGTGAAACAGGATTTGGCGGGTAAGTTGAAACAGGCTATCGAGAAGGATAGAAATGGGAAGAGGACGGGATGGACGGTGACGCTGGAATCAAGGAATCAGGGAACGATTTATACCTGGGATGAGTATGATTTCATGATGGAATTATTCTCCGGCAAGAACCCGAATTTACCTAACGTGTTAATTGATATGTACCATGCCAAGCCGTTGAAATGCTCGTTGGAGATAACTCCGACCAAGATCGTTGAATTTAAAGGTAAGAAGAGGATCAGCAAGGATAAACGTTCGGAAAAACTCCCCGCTCATCGTTTGCCTTATGAATCAACGAACTTCTCGGATTCATTTAAATATTTGATGATGAGAAAGAAGTGGGTTAAACATACCAAGGTGAAGTCTAGTAATGTATCGTTGAGTGCGGGGTGATCCTGCACTCTTTTCCTTGAGGTGTCAAGGTAAAAGACGGTTAGATTTTTTTGAAAGTTAGCTGTAAAGTTTAAGCGGTTGCCCGCGGCGGGAGAAGAGTGTAAAAAGTTGTGTTAAAGTGTGTAATCATATTTCATTGGGTAGGTAAGGATTTGCAATCGTGAATCAAGAAGGGGGCGGTCGGGGTTCAATCGGTTCAGAATTTCCGTGAAAAACGGAAATTTGAGCCTAATGTTTTGATTATTAGCGTGTAATTTATAATGATTCTAAAAAATACCTCGAAAGATGGCCTGTAAAGGATAAATATTGGCTTTTTGAGGTTTGAAGATAAAAAATAATTTTACTCGGTTACACGTGTTATTTGTAAACGTGTATTCGTGTGATTGAATGTAAGTGGCTGTTTCGTATTGTGTTACTGTCTTGGAAGGTCTTGTTTTGTAGCGGGAAAGTTTGTAACTTTATGGTACAGAAAGAGAAAAAGAAGTGATCAACCCGCCAGTCGATCACTTCGTAATTCAAAGATGAATGTTTAACTATAAAATCTTTAAATCATGAACAAAAATACAACAATTATCGAGAGAAGAAAAGAATTAATCGAAGTTTCTAAAATGGCAAAGGCCATGAGAGCCGCGGAAGAAATAGACGGAACGATTAATTACGTGTTATTGAATTATATATATAAAACTGAAAACGCTAACGAGTTCAAAACATTCGAGGAGTGGCAAAAGGAAGGGTTTGGTGTGCGTAAAGGGGCGAAAGCGTTCGTGGCGTGGGGAAAGCCGAGAGAGAAAAAAACGGATCGTGGGGACGTGGTAAAATATTACCCGATCACTTATTTGTTTTCGGATTTACAGGTTTACAAGAGAAAAAAAGAAATAGGAGTTAAGGAGGCGGGGATCAAGTATGAGAATTTTGTTGGTGAAATAAAAGTTTCTTATAAACGACATTCAAGCCCAGTTAGAACACGGGTAAACGGTGCAAGTCAAGTCAGCGAGGTATTGAGAGAGGTTTGGAATGATGATCTTGATTACAGGGAATCCTTTTACGTGTTGGCAATGAATAATCAGTGTGATATACTGGGATACGCGGAACTTTTTAAAGGTGGTGTGTCTTCCACGATTGTAGATGAAAGGATGGTGTTTCAGTTACTTTTGAACGTGAACGCGACGGGGTTTATCGTGGCGCATAATCATCCGAGCGGTACACTTCGTCCGAGTAATCCCGATCGAGAATTGACAAAAAAACTTTCGGCTTGTGGTAAGCTGTTTAATATAGGACTTATGGATCATTTAATACTGGCGGGAGATTCTTATTATTCTTTCGCGGAAAACGGGGAAATTTAAGCCGTTAAAATCTTCTTTTCGTGAGGCTCTTTTTCCTGAAACGGGGGGAAGGGCTTTTTTGTGGTGGGGCTACTTTTTATTATTCCGAAGCCATAACAAAAAGTAGCAAAAACTAGGCTTCCCCCACGCTTTGAGCCGTTGGAAATGGATTTTTTTGTCCTTTATCCCGTGATATTCACGGGGTATTTTTATATCATGAAATTGTATGAAGCTATAAAAAAGATGCGCCAGTTGACGGCGGAAGGAAAGTCTTTCTCGATGGCCTTCATGAGCCTGAATATGTCGGAGATGAAATCCGAGGGGGTAGTGGAGGTCGAGAATGCCCGTTTACGTAAGAAAGCGGATGCAACAACTTATCGAAATGCTGATTTCTTGATTCCTTACATGGATTTGGATAAAGGGGAGGCCAGACAATTTTACCTCCCTCTTTTGATGATGTTTAACGGTGAAAAAATTACGATACGATGAAAAACGTGAAGATAAACAGGGTAGGCAATACCCGGTTCGTGAACATTCCGGGGGTTGGAGTGGGAATGTATTCGGGGATGGGCGGAACCTTCTCTGCCGGGAATCTCTCGAAAACTTGGGAGGTTGAACCGGAGATTGTTTCGGGGAAAGAGGTGGTTCCTTATGGAGTGGATAATAATCTCCCTTCTTTTGTCCGGGATATGTTGGATGAAAATAATTTGGCTCCCGGTATCCTGGAGCGGGAAAAAGGGTTGTTATATGGTCAAGGGCCGGAACTTTACAAGAAAGTTTACGAGAACGGGGAGGTGATCCGGGAGTGGGGACGTGATGCTAAAATATGGGAATGGTTGGAGTCGTGGGATTATCTTCGTTACATAGAGATGGCGATTACCGAATACAAGTATTTGCACGGTTATTTCGTGAAACATTTCCCGACACGGGGGAAAAGAATCGGTAAAGAGGCCAAAATTGCCCGTTTGGAGGTGATCCCCGGTGTAAATGCACGTTTGGGGTGGGTGGATAGTAGGAAACTAGAAGACGTGAGGGAAATATACGTGGGGGATTTTGAAAATAATTGTATATCGGGAATTGCAACGTACCCGGTGTATGATAAGAATGATCCGTTTCGAGCTGTTTCGATTTCATATCACAATAGTTATTCCTATGCCCGGTCTTTGTATTCCATTCCTTCATTTTGGGGGTCTCGTAACTGGATCATGCGTTCGTCAGACGTTCCACAGGTGTTGAAGTATATCACGGAAAATTCGATAAACGTGGCGTTTCATATTGAATCACCGGCCGAGTATTGGGATATACAAAAGGATAAGATCGAGCAACGATGTACCCGGATCGGGATCGAGTATAATGATGAGATGTTGGAAGAGCATAAAGATGAAGTGCTGCGTTCGTTAGCAAATGCCTTGTCAGGAAAGAAAAATGTGGGAAAGTTCTTTCATACTATATCTCTGAAAGATGATGAAGGGAAAATTTGGGAATGGAAGATTACCCCGATTGATCAGAAGATAAAAGATTTTATCGAGGCCCAGATACGGGTAAGCGAGAAGGCGGATAGTGCAACCACTTCGGGGATTGGATTACACCCGGCGTTATCAAATATCATGGTGGATGGTAAATTATCATCGGGTTCAGAAATGCTGTACGCCTTGAAATTGTACCTGGCATCAGACACCACGATCCCGGAGGAAATTATTTTGCAGGCATTGAATGAAACGATTCGTTTAAACTTCCCCGGGACCCCGTGGAGGGTTGGTTTCTACCATAAGATTGTACTCCGGGAGGAAGATGTTGCACCAAAAGATAGAGTAAAACAGAATGTGTGATGAAGATATTATTTGAAAATATAGAGGAATTTCGGGCGTGTGTACCTTGGTTGTATGCCACGGCCAAATTAGATTCGTTCATGTTGGATATAGAACTGGCAACGGAAGATTTGATCGAAGTGTTGGGAGAGGAGATTTATGAACGAGTGTTGAAGGCGTATAATGACGGGGAACAACAAGAGTTTGACGTGGAATTGATTCGTCGTTTCCAGCTCCCGATAGCGTTAAACGCTTATTTGTCATGGTCACGGAATCAGGATGTTTCTCATGAAGAGGACGGGCGTAAGGTAAAGATTGACAAGGAATCGGAGAGCCTGCCGTGGCAATGGATGTTGGATCGGGATGACGCGGGTATCAGGGATAAGGCCGGGAAAGCGGTTGATCGCCTGATCGCTTTCCTGGATAAAAATGTCGAGTCCATCGTGGAGTGGAAGGAATCGGATCAGCGTAAGGATATGAGATCGTTATTCGTGAGTAACGCTACCGAGTTTGATAACGTGATCCCGATAGATAGGAGTCGTTATTTCTTTTTGCGGGTGTTACCGTTTGTTCGTTCCGTGGATCGGGATATGGTAAAATATATCGGGAAGGAACGTTACGATGCAATAAAGGATTCGATGCGAACGGGTACGCCTTCCGGGGAACAGGAACGGGTGATCGAGTTGTGCCGGGAAGTGGTTCCTCATTTGGTTATGGCGAAAGCCGTGCGTCGCTTTTCCGTGAAAGTGTTACCGGATTCCGTGGTTACTCGTTTTGATTCGGAACGGCAGACAAGAGACGCGAGTTTGCCGGCTTCACGGGATTTAATCGGGATCATGGAAAATGTTTATACCGGGGATGCTCAACGGGGTATCGTGGAATTACAAGATTATATAAAAGAGATCACCCCGGGGGATGGGACCGCGTACGTGAGAAAGAAAACGGATTATAATCAAGAAAAATTTTTCACGGTATGAACGTGATCGAGATTCCGGAAATCGGGAAGAAAGTTTCTTATCCTTCTTGCTGGGAGGACTTGAACCGGGAACAATTATTGTTTATTATCCGGCAGGGATTACGTTTGATCGCGGGAGAAACGAGCGTGTTGGAGTTTAAAGTGTTGGTGTTTTATCATCTTGCCGGGATCAAGCGAGGAAGGAAACATAACAGGCGAGATAAGTTCTTGACAAGGGAAGAGTATGAACAGAAGTACGGGAATATCGTGTTAGCGGCAGAAACCGTGTCGTTCATGTTTGCCGAGATGGATGGCGAGCTGGTATTCAATTTTGATTGCGTGACTAATTTATTGCCTACCGTTCGAATCGGGCGTAAGGTTTTTCATGGTCCGGACACGGCATTGTTTAATATTACTTTCGGGGAATACCAGGTGGCGGATGATTATTATCGTAAATACATGGAAAGCAAAGATGAAAGTGATTTGAATGCTTTGTGCGCGGTATTATATCGTCCCGCTCGATCGGGGGGTGAATCGGGTGATATCCGGGAAGAGTTTAACCCCCACGTTTGTTTGAAACGAGCGGGGAAATTTCAAAAATTGAGTTTTGAAGAACGATTCGTGATCCTGTCGTGGTTCTCGGCCTGTGATCATTACTTTAAATCAGGTGAGATTGAAATTGACTGGCGTTTGATCTCGCTGGCTCCTTTGTTTAAACAGGCGAGTGATTCGGGAGAGGAAGATAATTCCGAGGGATTGGGATTGACGGGAATATTGCTTGGGGTCGCTGAAAACGGGGTGTTTGGAACGGTTGAAGAGGTGAAACGGACAAACTTGTATTCGGTTTTGTTGCGTTTGTATTTATGGTATTTGGATAATAAACGTTTAGAAAAGATGTACGCTAATGGTAAATCTAAGTGAATATAAAGATTATTGTACTGATCTATTGAAGTTGATCAGGGCTGATGAACTCGTCATGGTGGTACAGGAGGAGCATTTGAAAAAGAGGTTAAGAGACGAGACGGGAGTGATCATGGTGGCGGTCTACCCGACAATCGGTAGCACGGGAAACGAGGATAACATGGGAGATAACAACACGATCCTTTTGTTCGTGTTAGAATATGCCGGGAAGGCTTCCGTGTCACGGGATAACGAGTTCGAGAGTTATGAACGTTTACAGGGGTTGGCCGGGAAAATTCGGGATAAATTAATCGAGGATTCGGATGCGGGGCATAGTTTGTTACGGAATCTTGACCGGGCTTCCATCGAGATCGAACCGGAGTGGAATATTGCCGGGGCGTATAACGGTTGGTCGATAGCGTTTAGTTTTGGGAATTAGAGCGGGAATTTTCCCCGCTTTTTTTGTTTTTACTGTTATCTTCTACTTGTTAAATCGTTGATTTTGATTTAAATGTCTGATTGCCAATAAAATATGTAATTATTTTTTGGAAAATTGGAATTGTTTTATTTATCTTTGTTGTGTTGAATTTAAAACATATAGTTAATAATAAAACAATGAAACATGGAACAGAAATTTGAATTTAAGGGGAATTTAGTCAGGCTGAAGACAGATGAAAATGAGCAATATTGGTTTGCTGGTATTGATGTATGTAATATTTTAGGATATGCAGATTCCTATCAAAAAATTAAAAGTTTGGATGAAGATGAATATAGGCTTGACCGTATTATAGACGGTCAAGGTAAGCAAAAAGAGACCTTGACCGTGAATGAATTTGGTTTGTATTCTTTAATCTTAACAAGTACTAAACCAGAAGCGAGAGAATTTAAACGTTGGATAACACATGAAGTATTACCGGCAATACGTAAGGCGGGACGTTACACGACGGATCAAGAACGGGATAGAGAGGAAGCGATATTAAAAATGACGGGTAAACTTCGATCTCTAACTGTTGAAAAAGAAGAACTTCAACGAAAACTAAACGAAAAGCGAAAGATTATTGAGAAAACATCGATTCAGTTGATGCAACTATTAGAATCTGACTTCCGGCAATTTAAACTACCATTTGCAGATTAATAGATTAATGATAAAGCGGGATTTTTCCCGCTTTTTTTTGTTTTCTCGGGAATTGTTTCCATCTTTGTGACGTTCAAACTATTCAAGAAGGTGGGAGATAGACCGCCCTCAATCCGTGGAGCGGATTTTTTATATCTATCAGAAAAGTGAATATTGAGATATAGGCGTGTACCCCCGTCTATATGCTATAATGGCATATAGGACCCTTCTTGAGAGTTTGAACAACGGGAAAGACACGCCGTTTTTCGTGCCTAAAATGTTCAAAAATCAAGAATTATGAGTAAGAAAATCAAGACTTCTAAAGTCGCAAGTTTGTCAAATGAGATTCAAATGGACAAACAATTTGTGGAGAACCTTATGCGTCGGATCGCACGGATACGGTTGGAATTGAAAAATCATTTTGAAAAGGGTAAAACGACAAGCGAGAGCGAGATTTTGGATAACGAAGTTGCCTCGTGTGATAATTGGTTGTTTGAATCGTATTACGGCTTAAACGGTATTCATGCCACGTTGATAGAAATGGAGGTTCGGCATGGATAATGAATGTTTGGTAAGGTTGACAACCGTTCGGGAGTGGTGTTCTGATGGTAGGAATGATAATGAAATGTACACGATTATAACCTCTGATGGTTCGGGATGTGACGTGAATCTAAGTTATAATGAGATCGTGGCGATTCATGAGTTGACAGGGCGAGTGATCCGAGAACGAGAGAAAAAGGAGGTTCATCATGGCTGATTATTTGGTAACGTATAAATTTATCGGGTTGACTGGGGAGGAACTGGATAAATTGATTGATGAGATATTTGAAGAGATGGGGATTGTTCCGCTTCGGGTGGAAAAGGTGGAGGAATAGTTGTATATTAGCGGCAAGAATATTAAAACGGAGAGGTTATGGAAGGTGTATTATCTATCGTGCTGGTGGTGGGGGTGATTGCATCCTTGGTTTTTGCGGTGGTGATGGCTGTACGTTCCGGCCGGGGTGGAGAGGTGGACGAGGAAAAGATGGAGCGGCGATTCGAGATCGTGTGCGGGGTGATCGTGTTGGGAGTGATTGGTGCGGTAGCGTGGTGGTTGGAGTTGGGGGGAATCGTGTTGTTGTTGTTGGCCGTGTTGTTGCTGAAGGGGGGACTCGTGCAGGTGTTAATGAGGATGTGGTGGTTGTTGATCGTGTTGGGGGTTGTGGGGCTGTTGATCGCACTGGTTTAAGTGAAAATAATAATTAGAATTTGCATGAGCGGGGAGTGATCCCCGCTTTTTTTGTCCTTTAGTTACAGGTGTTTCTCTTGTAACTTGCTTTCATGGATAGAATTGTAGAACAAAAATTTGTCGAGAAGGTTCTTCAACATCAAGGTAATAGGCTGTTGAAAAATCAAGGACGTGCGCTTTACGTGAAAGCTCGTTTCCGGTCCGGGAGATTGGAAAAGGCACGTTCTGTTTCCGTGTCGGGAGGTGATGATTTGAGTGGAGAGTTGGTATTTAGACACGTGGATTATGAACGTTTCCTAGATATGAAACGAGTGATTCAAATGAAGAATGGTAGAACTCGCCGAAGGACTGGATATAAAATTCATAATCGGTTTGTTTACGGGCATTTCTTGGCGATCGCTAAACAGTTAAGCGTCGGTTTTACGGAGAGCGTGAGAGATAAAATTAGGGCAGAACTAAAGGCAGAATAATGGGTAAAAAGATTGTTGACGAGGATATGCGCCTGAACATTAAGATTAATGGGAACGAGGCGAAAAATGAACTTTTCGAGTTGGAAGAGAAGGTTCGTGATCTGAGGGCTGAGAATGATAAACTGGAAAAGTCCATTGATAAATACGGGAAGCAGATCGAGCGAAACGAGAAACAGGTGGCGAAATACACGAAGACGTTGGAGAAGGAGAGAGAAAACGTGGAAAGGCAGGAGAAAGCATATGCTTCGGCTCGTTCCAGCATGACGGTCATGTATGCTACCTATAAAAAATTAGATCAAGCGGGAAAAGAATCCAAGTATGGGCAACGATTACTTGAGGATATTCGAAAGCAGGAAGAGATTATTCGTAGAAGTGGAGAGGCCGGGAAAAAGTCCGTGTTAGCCGTGGAAAATTTGGAAAAGAGTTTGAAGAAGCTGGAAGCGGAAAACACGAAATTGATTAAAAGACGCGAGGAGGATACCGCGACACTGAAAAGGAACAAGGTAGAATTAGAGGCAAATAGCGGGAAGGTAGAGAAGTTGCGTAAGAATTTGGATATAACAACATTGACTATCGAGGAGCTGAACCGGGAGATTGCGAGGACTAGCACGTTGTTCCGGCAGACTGATCCGAATGATCCCAAGTGGAAGGAATATCAAAAAACTTTGGTTTCACTGCGAAAAAGACATAGTGAACTGAGTGCCCAAGCCCAAGCGACTCACGGTTTTTTGTGTCGTGTCGCTGATGGTGTAAATAAATATTGGAATCTGGTGGTATCTGGAATGGCTTCGTTTACCGGAATTATCTTCGGGATCAAATCGGCGATAAACAAGTATGTTGAATTTACGGACGTTATCGCTGATGTGCAGAAAACAACGAATTTGGCAAAAGAGGAGGTGATCGAGTTGAACGAGGAATTAAAGAAGTATGACACGCGTTCGGCACAGGATGAATTAATGGGGTTAGCCCGGATCGGGGGAAAATTAGGTATAGAGGGAAGGGATAATATTCTGGGTTTTGTTCGGGCGGCAGATAAGATCAACGTGGCACTGAAGGAAGATTTGGGAGGGGACACCGAGGAAGCGATCCGGCAAGTGGGGAAGATCGTGGATATTTTCAAGGTGAATGATCAGTTCGGGATAGAGGCGGGAATGTTGAAAGTTGGTTCCGTTATTAACGAGTTGGGGATGGCTAGTACGGCCAACGAGGGATATATTGTTGAATTCACGAAACGGGTGGCGGGAATTGCTCCTATCACGAACGTACAGGTTCCGGCCGTGATGGGATTGGCGGCAACATTAGATAAATTCGGTCAGACCTCGGAGGTGTCTAGTACCGTTTATTCGCAAGTGATGACGCAAATGTTTAAGAAAACAGGAACGTACGCGAAAATTGCGGGAATGGAAATAAAGGAGTTTTCCGGGTTGTTACATAGAGACGCGAATGAGGCCTTTTTGCGTGTCATGGAGGGATTGAGAGGTAACGAGGGAGAGATTGAAAAAATGATCGCCAGTATGGGGGATATGGGGATGGAAGGGAAACGGGCTGTTGGTGTGTTGGGGGTTTTGGCTAATAATACAGAGGTTTTGCGTGCGCAACAAAGATTGGCGAACGAGGCTTTTGACGAGGGTATTTCTTTGACAAACGAGTTCGAGGTTAAAAATAGTAACTTGGCGGCACAAAGGGCGAAAGCCAAAAAGGATTTGGACGAGAGGATCAAGCAACTGGGAGAAAAGTTGTATCCCTTGATGACTCACGGTATGAGTTTGATGAGATTAACCGTGAGTACCTTAGAATTGTTGGTCGATTTGATCACGAAACATGGAGGAAAAATATTGTGGTTGACGGGGGTTCTCGGTACCTATTGGACGGTACAAAAGGGTGTTGTTGCCTGGAGGAGGATTGAAGAGACGTTAATCACGAAGGCTATCGCTTTGGGAATGGCCGAGGCGAACGGGGTGAAAGTTATGACGGCGGCAAAGGTGGTGTTTGTGGGGGCGGTGAAAAAGGCCACGGTGGCGATGAAGGCATTTTTGCTCTCTTTGGTAACGAATCCTGTCGGAATAATCACGTTATCAATATTGAGTTTAGGTACCGCTTTTTACAAGGCTTATCAAATTATTGATGAAACGACCGGGGGGATTCGTCGTTCGTTGAAACGAGTGCAAGAGGCGCAACGTGAATTTGCTCGGGAGTCGACGATGGAGCAAATGGCTATTGATAGGTTGTTTGGAAAGCTGGATGCGCTAACGAAGGGTACGAGCGAGTATCAGAAGGTGAAGGATGAGATATTGAGCAAGTACGGGCAGTATTTGAATGGATTGAGTGCAGAAATTCAAGCGTTGGATGACGTGAAAGGGGCTTACGAGGCTATATCAACGGCCGCTAAACAGGCAGCGAGGGATAGGGCAATTGATACCGCAACCACGAAAGCAACGGAGGCTTACGTGGAGGTAGAAGTTGAAAACTTAGAAAAAATCCGGGAGGCATTGCAAAAGGCTTTTGATCCACGAGAGGCCGCGAAATATTTCGAACAGATTAAGGCCGCGATGCAGGAAGGGGGAACGATCCCGGAAGATTTGCAACAGTTGATAGATGAAACGTTCACGACAGAACACGTGTTGTTCATGGATAAGTTTACATCACATATATACAAGACAAACCCGGTTCAAGAAGCGATAAATGCTATTCGTGCTGGAAAAACAACTTTACAAAGGGAAATTGATTCCGTGAACGAGTTACTTGCAAATGTTGGTGGTCGTAAAAATAATGTCGATCCTTTAGGGCTTGAAAGTGATATGGAGGTTATTGATTACGTTTCGCCAAAGGGTGGTAATACGAGTTCTATTGAAAATCAGATGATCGCTTTAAAAGATAGATATGCTCAAAGGTTGATCATGCAAGAAGAATATGAAAATAAACTTGACGCGTTGGAATTGGCTCATCTTGAATATCGTTTGAAAAACGAGGATATGAACGAGGAGAAGCGAGTTGAGTTAAGACAGAAGATAGCCGATAAAAAATTGGAGATTGCCGAGAAAGCGAGGAGGAAAGAGGAACGTGTGGATGCGATCATCGAGGCTAAAAGTGATCCGGTTTTGAAGGAGGAAAACGCTTACCGGAAAAGGTTGGAGCAGGCCGGGTTGTTCGGGAAAAAACGGGAAGATTTGACGGAAAAACAATTGCAGGCGTTGGAAATCTTGGAACGAGAGCATGAGGCTAACAAGGATAAAATTTTGAAGGATGCCCGGAAAAAACAAACGGAGGAGTACATGAAGGGAATAGATGAACGGATCAAGAACCTTCAACTGGGGCAGAGCATGGAGGTCATGGAGTTACAAATGGCTCAAAGTGCAGAATTGGAAGGTTTTTCCGGGTCATTATTTCAACGTCAGGAACTTTTAAAGGAGCATCAACGTCAAGAATTAGCGTTGTCGGAAACTCATGCAGGGGAGATGATTGCTTTACTCGGGGAGATATTTGGAGAGATCGAGGGCAAAGAAGGTGGTTCGGGAGAAATGGTGTTGACCGAGCAACAGAAAAATGAGTTGAAGAAACGATTGGCCGAGGTTGGTTTGTCTCTCTCGAAATTGAAAATATCACGGGAGGAACTGGATAAGAAGAAACAGACAGATTTTGATGTTCTAGGTATGAACGCTTCGAAATGGGAAGAGTTCTTCAATAATTTGAGACAGGGGAAAGCGGGAATCGAGGAAATCGAATTTGCCGTGGGAGCGTTGGGAAATGCCTGGTCTGCCTACACGAAATTACGAGCTGCGCAGACGCAAAAGGAACTTAAACAATACGAGCAAAAAACGAAGAAAGAGAAAGCCGAGTTGGATAAACAACTGGATTCCGGACAGATTTCGCAGGAACAATATAACGCGCGGGTATCGCAGTTGGATGCGGATTTGGACGCGAAAAAAGAGAAGTTGGAGAAAGAGCAACGTGAAAGGGAGAGAACGCAGGCAATATTCTCGACAACGGTAAGTACGGCCGTGGCTGTGGCGAAAGCTTGGGAGTTGGGGCCGATCCTTGGCCCGATTCTGGCAGCCTTGGCCGCCGCTATGGGTGTCGTGCAGATTGCAACGATTAAGGCGGCGCAGTACGCGACGGGAAAGTATCCAGTGATCGGGGAGGATGATGGACGAAGATATGAAGCTAATTACGTGGGGAATCGTATCCAAACCGGGGTATATGATCAACCGACGTTAGGATTGTTCTCGGAGAAGGAGCCAGAAATGGTGGTAGATGGTAACACGACTCGGAAATTGATATTAAATTATCCACGGGTGTACAGGAGTATTATTGATATATCACGGGGACGAGTTCCCCAGTTTGCCGGGGGACGCTACCCGACAGATAGTTCTACGATTTCATCGGGAGCTTTTGATGTGGGAGGCAGTGATCCGGCGATGAACCGATTATTGGAGAAGAATATCGAGATGATGAATCGGTTGATGAACATGGAGTTCTCGATCCCGATGTACGGGAATAACGGTTTGGTTAAGAAGATAAAAAAGGCACAGGATTATGAACGAGGCACTAAAACTGGAAGAGGATGAGCTTGCAAGTAAAAATTAATTCAAAAGCGGTACGGTTGCCGGAAGGTTTTGAACTGGCGATTAATTTGAAAAATAACTTACTGGATGGAGATCGTGAAGATGCGACATACCCGATGGAAGTTAATTTGGCATCGAATAGACAGGTTTTCGGGTTCGTGGATCGTACCCACACGGATATGACGGAAAAGTTACAGGCAGGAGTGAGTTTTGGTCCGTATCAGTTATTGAACGGGCAATGCGTGTTGACAGATGTCGGGGAGGGCAACGTGGAGTTTTACATTTCAACAGAGAAAAACTCTTTTTGGGGGAAAGCGAGGGATAGGATGCTGGATGAGTCATGTTGGGGGCAATTCACGTACAGTCCGGGTAATAGAACGAATACATTGGAACAATTTTACAAGAGTTTGAAAGAACGGATGGATTACGTGGTGTGCCCTGTTCGAGATTCATATATAAAGAATTCGTTGGATACGGAAGTGGATTTTTATAATTACTTGGAACCGGGAGAGGAATATTTTAGTTCGAGTTACCAGATAAAGCCGATCTATTTTACTCCTTTTTTGAGGGTGATAGTGGTTGTAAAAAGGGTTTTGGAGGGTATGGGATACACGATAGGAGTGGATGAATTTTCCAGTGATGAAAATTTGAAAGATTTGTTGATTATCTGTCGAAGGAACCCGATAGACGTGAACCGGGGATCGGAGGTTGCGGATAAATATCGATACGGGGAACATTTACCACGTATTTCTGTTTATGATTTCTTACGTGAGATTGAGAATAAATTCGGGTATAATTTTATCGTGGATGAAACCACGAAGAATGTAGATATTCGTCGGTTAAATCTTTCGTTGGAAAAAGAGGTGAAGGTGCTGGATGGAGTGGCCAAACACTTCCTTTCAGATGAAGATAGAGTAACGGGAATTATTTACAAGGATGTTCGTAGTAATGACGAATTGGTGAAGTCGCTCGAATATTTCCTAAGTTATGTTTTTGGAGAGGAAGAAGATGCGGAAACGGTGGAATGTATTTCAACGATCGTGGGGGTTGCATCGGACGTGAAGACATTCGTGAGGCCGAATGTTAAACCTGATTACAAGTATGAATATCGTTTTGCGGCATTTCAAGAGGAGTTTTCGGATGAATATGAACGCGTGGAGCTGGTTTCGAAAGAATTGCGATTTTCTATTTACCGGGGTATGATCAAGTCGGTACCAGTGGATGGATCGGGAAGGTCTTACGAGTTTTATTATCCCGTGGCAAGCCCTATCGCCGAGTCCGATGAGAATGGAACATTCTCGCTATTGTGGAATGGGGTTGATGACGGCCTAAGCGAGTACGTGAAAGAACGAGCATTGTTATTAATCGGGGCGGAACAATATCACGAATTTTACGTTTGTCCTGATATTAAAAATTTAGACAACTTGCAAGATTTTTTTTCATGTGTTCTGGTCATCCGGAATAGGAGATATATGTGTTACGAACAGGAAATAGTGTTGAATGGGAACTCTATTGTTTCGCATCTAGTACGTTGTTATCCTCTTTAAATTGTCCTTTGTAAAATCGGGGTGTTGAGTAGTTTAGAGGTAAAATTAAAGCGATGAAAATAATTCAACAACCTGATATTTTAAGTTTTGCCGGGAACGTGAATGATTTCGTGATAGAAGATGTTGCGAAGTCTCTCGTGTTTAAATTGAGCGTGGATGGAATGGTAATCGTGGATGAAGTTTACGTGGCGGAAGGGGGTGAGGTGCGAGTATCGATGAAAGATATTGTGGATTGTTTTTTATCAATATCGATTCCACGGGCTGATTCAGATTATATTATTCAATCTTTAGCGGTAAAAAAATTCAAGGCCGAGATCGAGGATTCCGTGATAGAGTTTACCGTGGTGAAGGGGGGAATATCGAACGCTGCAGAAAGTTCCGCGGTATTTTTAAAAACGCAATGGCTAACTTTACAACCTCAGGAGAAAAGAATCTTGGTGCATCAACCGGAATACTTGTCGTACTATGCCGGAGAGACTTGTGCGATAAAAATGATTGCGTATTTTGCGGATGGAACAGAGGATAAAACTTTGTTATCCTTGGAAGCGGGAAAATTATACACGGTAGATGTTTCTTACTTGAAAATATCGAGCAAATTTGAACGGGCAGTAGGATGTTATGATGTTTGGGTTGAGAATGAGGCAGGACAACGGTTGACATATATACAACGTTATATATTGAGTGCTTCAAATTCGGCGGCGAACGTGTACTTGTTTGAAAATACTTTAGGTGGGATGGATTCTGTTGTTTTTTCCGGAGACTTCACGGAAAAGATTCAGACGGAAGGAACGATAACAACGGTATTGGAGGAATCAAGTGATAGTGATATTGATTTAAATTTTTCCTGCGAGCAAAACACGGGATTCATACCTTCGATTGATTATGCTAGATGGTTGCGAGGTTTCTTTGTGTCAAAACAACGTTATCATGTTTCCGGGGCTTTGAGGCGAATATATTTACGAGAATCGGAAAATGGATTTACTATAAATTCGTTGAACGATTTCACGTTTGAATTTTTTTATTCAAAGCAGACAAAATATGATGTTGTTACTCGTAACAGGGATAAATTGACTTATCTATTAGAGTTCCCGGAGGTGGACTCTATCCCTTTTCTCGCCCCGCGATTGGCTGAGTTTCCGATCGCGGTTGTTGCGGATGATTTAATGCTCCCGGTTCAGTACACGTTTGAAAACGCTTGGCGTAGAATTTCGGTTGCAGCAATTACCCGTGTGGCCTCGGACGAGGCTGTTGATAAGATCGATTTATCATCGTATTGGAAAAAGACGGAGTTAGTACGAGAAGGATTATATTTGAAATTCTTGGATAAGTATATCCGGGCAAAATTTGCGGATGATAGTGAGTTGTGGGACGGGAAGACTTTTCCTGATTGGTTTGATCAAGCCCTTCGAACAACGGATTCCCCGGAATTTGTAGCCCTTCTGGCGAGTTACTTGAAATCGAAAGATTTCGCCTCCGGTTTAACTGGTTATAAAGTTGGCGTGGACACGGAGGTAGAGACTTTGAAAGTGCGGAAACGGTTCTGGGCGGAGGAATACATCTTGAATCAAATCTCCTTGATCGGTGATGAATTTATACTAACGGAGGGCGGTCAAGTTGACGAGGTAGAACCGTTGGAAGGTGGTTTATACAGGGTCACGCTAAGCGAGAACTCCGTGAGGACCGGGCAGTTAAAAGCGGGAGACATCTGCGTGACGGATTTCAAGATCGAGACGGGCTTTCACCGGATTTACTTCGAGATTACCAAGGTCGGGGATGATAACACGATCGAGGTGTACCCGAAAGACCCGGCTTATCCCCCTCAACCTCTAATGACGTTCAAGCGGGTCGGTAACTTCACGGACGAGACAAGGCAGAATAGCATCCGGTTATCCTCTCATGATCAAATCATAGAGATGCTTTCAGGTGTCAATTCTTACGACGTGACGTGGAAGAACCGGGATATACTTATCGGCAAGATAAAAGACCTTATCCCGGAAATCAAGGGGTTGCCGGAGAGGGCGAGGGAGAAGGCGACATTCTTCGGTCAAAACATGGTCTTGCTGGGGAACGTCTTTCAAGTGAGTGCTGACGGGGTGACACAAGAGAGAGTTCCCTGTTACAAGGGGCTGTGGACGATCGAGAAGGCCCCTTTCTTTTATTACGATCAAGTGACGGACGGGTATTGTCGTTACACGTGCGTTTATGAAGGCGAGGAAGGGACGATGGAGGCTCCCCGGTTCGATTCTGACGCGTGGCAGGTTGCAGACGGCGACACGACGTTAAACATGAAGATGTACAGCAGTACCGGGTCGTGGGAGTTCTGGGACAGGCTGGATATACTTTTCGATGTCTCGGTGGAAGTGTTCGCCGGGAGCAAGCCGATCAACGACCTCGTGAACGAGTGGGAGTGGTGGATCGAGACGGGGAACGAGGAGTTCGACACGGCTTGGAAATCGTTGCACGGTTCCAAAACGGACACGCAACACGTTGACGGTTCCACCTTCCCAACCAGCATGCAGGCGGGAGTTCCCGTGAAGCTGTGGTGCAGGGCGAGAATTTACAATAACGGGAAAACGAACACGAGTGAAGGATATTTAAATTTATAATAACATGGCAAGAGCTTTAGCAAAAACACGAAAGAGATACACGCCTCTCGACCTCGCTTATTCATCGAGCGTTTCCGGGGCGTTGAACCAGAATTACGACGCTAGTTACCAGACGTACGATCCGGACAGGGGTCTAGTACCGTTAGAAATCCTTTTCACGGTGAAGGCGACCGACCCTAAAAAGGTGATCAATCCCGGTGTCATCAACAGTAAACTGACGGACGTGAAGTGGTACGAGAACGTGGTGGACGAGGCGCATAACATCACCGACAGCAACACGGCTTACGTGATAGACCGTAACGGGAACACGGATAGCCGGGGCAAGATCACGGTAAAGAAGAACACCCCGCTAGAGGGCGTCGTTTTGATCTTCACGGCCAAGTATACCGACCCCCGAAGCGGGAAAGTGATCAACGTCAACGAGACCATTCCTCTAGGCGTGACTGTATCGACGGACGAGCCGTTACGGGTGAAGGTTGATTACCCTTACGGTCAAGTGGTGGACCCGACCGAGAACCGGGATATAATAGAAGTGGATAACATCCTGTACCGTGGAGATTCCGGGTATGAAGGCTCGATTTATCGCTGGCTGAAAAAAGAGGGTGGCGATTACACGGGAATCGAGGAAGGAGACAACGGTATCACGGGGGCTTACACCGGGAAACTGAAGGTTCCCTGTGCCGCCGTGGGGAAACGGATGGATTTGAGGTGTATCACTGACGTTTTGCCGGATTTGACGGGCGTGAACTTGATTAGCAAAGCGATGATCAGTGATGATTGGAACGCTATTGCAGCGGGAATAAGTACACCGGGGGAGGACGCTGACGGGAAGTATTTCGCAATTGACCAAAAGGCGTTATATAACGCTTTTAACGATGGAACAGAGGATATTTTCTTTGGCAAGATAAAGTACAAGGCCAATCAACGTTACCGTCTTGATGTTAGCTGGAAATTACAAGCGGAACAAAGCTCTGCAGGGCTGAGTATATGGATAAAATACACGGATGGTACAAATAGTAATTTAGCTATTGCCGCCGGTCAAACAACACGAACCACGGGGACATTCACCACGGATGGAGGAAAAACAATAGCTAAAATAAGTGGTTCTTACGGTGTTAACACGTCCAAAACCAACCTTTATGACATCCAACTCGTGGAGTGGTATGGAGCGGATAACCTCGTGTCGGGAGGGGCTTACAAGAGAATCCCGGAGAGCGGGGTGGCAGGAGGTAACGAGTTCGCCTCGTTCCCTATAAGCGAGAAGATGGCGGCGCAATTGCAACCCGGGGTAGAAGTCACGTTATCGATCGAGGACGTGAAAATTCTGGCGGGTAGTACACCCTCTTTATCCTGGAATCTTTATGACGGGGTGAACATGTCAAACGGATCGGGCCTCCCGCTATCCACGTTGAAGGTTAGCAGGACGATAATAGATAATCCCAATTCCACGACCCCTCAAATAACAATTTATGGCGGTGGATTTAATAACATGGTAGGTAACGCCATCGAGGTGCGTGGCGTGATGCTCGTGATCGGTGACACGGCTTACAAGTATTGCCCGGCGGCGGGCGAGTTCGTCCCGGCGATCGCTGACGGCGGTGAACGCTGGCAAGAATCAACGTCAAGGGCGATCACGACCGATCACGTCCTCTCGACCCAGTACCCGAAATGCAACACGGAAATCGTCGCCCCTTCCATGATCCTAGATAACACGAGGCTGTTCGAGGCGAGCGTGGTGATGCACTCCAGCCGGGGGGACATCGAGAACCCTCAACTGTACTGGGGCTTCCCGTGGAGGGATAAAACGGGGGCGATTTTCGCCCGGGGTAGCAAGATATTCATCAAGGAAGAGCAGTTCGATAACGGTGAGTTCGATTACAGCGTTGACCCGGTGGAGGGGCTGGACGAGGCGAAATGGGCGGCGAACTTTAACGGGATTGACCAGTACCTACATAACAACAATAATACAGCCATTTATCCATGGGGGTACGGTGGTGCCATAACGCACGTCGTGGAGTTCATCATTGACGAAATAAACGAGGTCGACCAGGTGACCCTTATCTACGTGTCTTACGCGAAAACAGACAAATCCTTGATCCGGGGGTTCTCTATCGCCTTGAACGCGAACGGTAAAATTCAATATCGTGTCGGGGGTGCCAATGACGAGTTCTCGCTGAGCCTCACTCGTTACGGATCGACGGTCCTCGTCCCGGGTAAATTATACCGGGTGGAGGTGATCATCGCCATGGACGGTTCTTTTATCGCCAAAGTAAACGGGGTGGAAGACAAGCAAGTGACCGGGGGAGCGGCGAATTACAGTTCGAGTTATATTTTCATCGGGAGCAACGCTTCCAAATTTTTCAACGGTAAAGTACTCCGTTACGAGATGTTCAACGAGGACAAGTCCGTCTATCACCTGTGGGACTTTCAACCGACAAACGGTGACCGGGCGAACATGCTAAAGAACAAGAACGAGGACGGCTCGGTGAAGGGAACGTCAAACTTGACCCCGGTAAACGTCCCGGGCATCGACAACGTTGACCCGGAGAACGGATTTTTTGTAACGATTTAAAATAAAACGAATATGGTAAAGAAACAAGCGAGTTACGTTTTCTGCGACACGGCCAAGGCAGCCGGGGCGGGAATATTGCAGGAGTCGAGACGAAAGTCGATAGACGGGAGTCTCGTTATATTACACGAGGACGATTTCAAGCTTTACTTCCCGGTTATCAACGATGAAACGGGAGAGGTGGCCTTGACACTCGAGGACAAGGTGAAAACGGTTGACGGAAGGATCCTGACGACGAGCCAGGCTCAACGAGAGGTACAAGGCGAGAGGTGGAACAGCGATAAAAACGAGGGCGATGAATGAAGTTAGCGTGTTCGGTTCGGTGACGCTGTTAAAGAACGGCGTTTCCGTGTCGGTGAGCTTGATCCCGACGAAACTTTTACAACAGACGTTCAACGGCGAGAAGGTAACCCCGGACTGGGGAGAGACGGCGAACCAGCCCGTGATCTACCCGTT
>ERZ827150.1472-NODE-1472-length-29272-cov-4.141116_pt1 | contig 29272 bp, 20 predicted proteins | sample MGYA00519779_ERZ827150 | MGnify/ENA primary metagenome ERZ827150 (study PRJEB31778, sample SAMEA3449267) | human gut metagenome | biome: human gut; feature: human-associated habitat; material: faeces | place: United Kingdom | collected 2010/2012 ...
GGTCATCATCTGCCATCCTTCCCAGTCTTCCTCCTGAAGCCCATCCTCAATGATTACATCGTCCCCTTCATCGGCAAGGAAACGACAGCGGCGGATCTTTGGCCCTTTGTCCGGATGCTGATGGTCATGGCGGGAATTTATCTGATCGGAGCCCTTTCCGGATATTTCTGCAACCGGATCATGATCCGGATTTCCAACCAGACCTTGAATTCCGTCCGGGGCGACCTATTCAACAGCCTGCAGGATCTGCCTATCTCCTTCTTTGACGCACGCACCCACGGCGAGCTGATGAGCCGGTTCACCAACGACGTGGACACCCTTCGGGAAGCCATCAGCCAGGGCGCGATCCAGCTGATCTCGTCGGCGGTGACAGCGGTCTCCACCTTCGTGATGATGGTGATCTTAAGCCCCCTGCTGACCCTGCTGATCGTCGTTATGCTGGTCATCATGATGGCCCTTATCAAATTCATCGGCGGGAGGAGCGCCCGGCTCTTCAAGCGGCAGCAGCAGGCGGTTGGCGCCTTGAACGGCTACATCGAAGAGATGACCGAGGGGCAGAAGGTGGTCAAGGTCTTTTGCCACGAGGAGGAAGCCAAGGAGGGCTTTGATAAGCTCAACGAAGAGTATCGCTCGGCGGCCACGGATGCAAACACCTATGCCAGCATCATGATGCCCATTATGGGCAACCTCTCCTATATCAACTACGCTTTAACGGCGGCCATTGGCGCAATGCTGGTGATAAGGGGTTCCATGGACCTCGGCTCCATCGCCTCCTTCTTACAGTACACCCGGTCGTTCTCCCAGCCCATCACCCAGATCTCTCAGCAGGTGAACACCATCCTCTCCGCCGTGGCCGGCGCGGAGCGGGTCTTTGAGATCATGGAGGCGGAGCCGGAGGTGGATGACGGCAAGGTGACGCTGGAGCGGGTGAAGGAAAATCCGGACGGCACCATCACTGAGGCGGATTACGACACCGGCGCGTGGGCGTGGAAAAAGCCGGACGGCAGTCTGGTGCCCCTGCGGGGGGATGTGCGGTTCGACCATGTGGTGTTTGGTTACGATGACCGGAAGATCATCCTCCATGACATTTCCCTCTTTGCCAAGCCCGGTCAGAAGATCGCCTTTGTAGGCTCCACCGGCGCCGGAAAGACCACTATCACCAGCCTTATCAACCGGTTCTATGAGATCCAGTCCGGCACCATCACCTACGACGGCATCAATGTTCGGGACATTCAGAAAGACTCTCTGCGGCGGTCACTGGGCGTGGTCCTGCAGGATACCCACCTCTTTACCGGCACGGTGGCGGACAACATCCGCTATGGCCGTCTGGACGCCACCGACGAGGAGTGCATCGCGGCGGCCAAGCTCGCCGGCGCAGACGACTTTATCACCCGCCTGCCCGACGGCTACGACACGATGCTCACCGGCAACGGCGCCCAGCTGTCGCAGGGCCAGCGCCAGCTGATCTCGATCGCACGCGCCGCCGTCGCCGATCCGCCGGCAATGATTCTGGACGAGGCCACGAGCTCCATCGACACCCGCACCGAGGCCATCGTGCAAGCGGGCATGGACAAGCTCATGGAGGGCCGCACGACGTTTGTCATCGCGCACCGCCTGTCCACCGTGCGCAACTCCGACGCGATCATCTGCCTGGACCACGGCCGCATTATCGAGCGCGGCAACCACGACGAGCTGATCGCCAAGCGTGGGTATTACTACCAGCTCTATACCGGAGCGTTTGAGCTGGAGTAGTTCGGCCCGCCGAGATGGCCGATTTGTCGCTCATTCGTCGGGCATGACCCTAAGGTCAATGCCCTCCTCTTTCGGGGCAAATCGACTCATCTCAGCGACCCAAACACAATGCGCCGCAACGAATAAAGCCTCCGCAGCCACACGAGCTGCGGAGGCTTTTCTATACCCTCTGTTACAGGCTTACCGCTCCTCGCGTTGCGGCCCAGCTGCCTCGGCTGTCTTTACGCGGTTCTTGTCGATGTACATGTTTTTTCGGCCTGGGAAAAGAGCTCACGCATGGTAGGCGGTACATCAAAATCACTGGAAAGCGCGTAGCCCACCGCATAGCTGATAGGCATGTCGGGGTGAGCCCCGCAATACTCGTTCACGTTCGCACGAACCCGAGCGAGACAGGACTCCACGGCAGCTCGGTCGGCATTCCACAGCACCGCGATAAACTCATCGCCGCCGTCGCGACCCACAAAGCAGGTCTCGGACGCCACACGCCCCAGCTGCCGGGCAAAAGAGCGGATGTATTCGTCGCCCTTCTCGTGACCAAAGCTGTTATTGACCGTATGCAGATTGTTAAGGTCGAATACGCACACCGCAACGGGCGCCTCCGCGGAGACAGGCTGCTCCTGCCCCAAGATCTCCTCGCACTTGTTCTTGTTGGGCAGTCCCGTGGCTTCGTCAAGATAGACTTTGCTCTGCAGCTCGCGATTGAGCGCGGCAGTTCGCACCGCGCGAACAAGTTCGACCGCAAAGGTCGCCACCAAGCCCACGATGTCGATGATCACCAGGCCCTCGAGATAGTTGAGCGCCGACGCCTTCTCCTGAGAGTAGTCCTCTGCGAGTCGCGTAGCATCGTCGCAAATGCCAAAGAGCTCCTCGCTCATAGAGATGATGTCGGTGTTCTCATAGCCGACTTCGCGCACGCGGATGATCTCGGTGCAAAGCTCATCAAAATAATTAGCAAGCTCGGTCATTTTTGCCTGATACTCGTCGTCGTCGAGACGGACGAGGTTGAGGTCGGCACTTCCGTAACGCAAACCGTTGATGTATGAATCCACGGCTTTGAGCAGGTCATCTTGAGGCTGGCCCGCGTCCTCGAGCTTAACGATTCGCTGCGTGGTACCGCGCACCAGACCGGCGTAGTTGACCACGCGCGCCGTGCCCTGGATATCGGAGACGAGCAGCATAACATTGATGAAGAAGAAGATGAGAACTGCCGTGAGTACCATCATGAGCAGGCGCACCGCCTGGCTGGCCTTCTTGGCGACAGAAGTATTCACAAGTTCAATCCCCCAAATGGCAAAAGAATAGGTGGCGCATAGCGTCTTGTAAATCATGCGGGGTCAACTCTATCAGATGATTTTTCTAGGACGGGGGCTATTTTGCACCTCGGCTTGATTCGTTCGCCACGAAATGGGCCTATCTACTACGTTTAACCGATCGCCCTCAACCATGCCGAATTTCGCGAAATAAAAACCGCAGGTAGACGGCTTGCGTATTCTCTGAAAACCGGGGAATGGTCGACCCATATGGGTTAAACGTAGTAGATAGGCCGTTTTCGTGACGCGGGCCCAAAACAGTCTTTTGGGACGGGTGGTATCCTTGGTAGCCCTGTGCTGCAAACGCACCTTAAACGCAAGGAGTCCCATGGATCTTATCGCCCAGCTCGCCCGCGAGCTCAACCTTAAGGCCGCCAACATCGAGGCAGCCGTCAAGCTCATCGACGAGGGCAACACCATCCCCTTTATCTCGCGCTACCGCAAAGAAGCAACGGGCGGCATGGACGACGTCGCCCTGCGCGCGCTCGACGAGCGCCTGTCCTACCTGCGCAATCTTGAACAGCGCAAAGAGGACGTCATTCTGCTCATCGACGCCCAGGGCAAACTCACGCCCGAACTCGAGCAGCAGATTCGCGAGGCCACGCAGCTCCAGCGTGTCGAGGACCTCTACAAGCCCTACCGCAAAAAGCGCATGACCCGCGCGCAGAAGGCCCGCGAGGCAGGCCTGGAGCCGCTCGCCAACATGATCATCATGCAGGCCTCGGCCAAGGGCAGCGCACTCGATGCCGCCGCGGCCTACGTCAACGAGGAGGCCGGCTTCGACACGCCCGAGAAGGCGCTCGCCGGCGCGGCGGACATCGTGGCCGAGACGGTGGCCGAGGACCCCGAGAACGTCGCCGACCTGCGCGCTTTTACGCAAAACACCGCCGATATCGTCGTCGAGGCCACCGACCCCACCGAGAAGACCCCCTACGAGCCCTACTACAACTTTGACGAGCCGCTGCGCCGTATACCCAACCACCGCGTGCTGGCTATCGACCGCGGTGAGCGCGAGGGCAAGCTCCGCGTGCGCGTGAACGTCGACGGTGCTGCCGCCACGGCACGCCTCGGCAGCCGTTGGCCCCGCCGTCAGGGCGTGTTTGCTCCCGTCTTTGACGCCGCCATCGCTGACGGTTACAAGCGCCTCATGGCCCCCTCGCTGGAGCGCGAAGCCCGCGCCAAACTCACCGTCCGCGCGCAGACCGAGGCCATCAATGTCTTTGCCAAGAATCTCGAGGGCCTGCTCTCGGCACGCCCCGTGCGCGGCGCCCGCGTGCTCGCGCTCGATCCGGGCTACCGCACCGGCTGCAAGGTCGCCGTCATGGACGAGACCGGCAAGCTGCTCGACCACGGCGTGGTCTACCCCACCAAGCCGCGCCACGACGTCGCCGGCACCAAGCGCGAGCTCGCTCGCCTCGTCAAGAAGGACGGCGTCAACACCATCGTCATCGGCAACGGCACCGCCAGCCGCGAGACCGAAGAAGTCGTCTCGGAGTTCATTGCCGAGCAGGCGCCTGGGCTGCGATACACCATTGTTAACGAGGCCGGCGCGTCGGTGTACTCCGCCTCCGAGCTCGCGAGCCAGGAGTACCCCGACCTGGATGTCACCGTGCGCGGCGCCATGAGCCTGGGTCGTCGCCTGCAGGACCCGCTGGCAGAGCTCGTCAAGATTCCGCCCCAGTCCATCGGCGTGGGCCAATACCAGCACGACCTTGACCAGGCCGAGCTCTCGCGCACCCTGGGCCACGTGGTGGAGGACGTCGTCAACCGCGTGGGCGTCGACGTCAACACCGCGAGCGCGAGCCTGCTGGGATACGTATCGGGCATCACGCCGAGCGTGGCCAAGAACATCGTGGCCTACCGCGAGGAAAACGGTGCCTTTACCGATCGCCGCCAGCTCAAGAAAGTCCCCAAGCTGGGACCCAAGGCATATCTCAACGCCGCGGGCTTCCTGCGCATCAGCGGTGGCAAGAACCCGCTCGACGCGACAAGCGTCCACCCCGAGAGCTACGAGGTGGCCACGGCCGTCCTGGAGCGCGCAGGCGTTAAAGCCAGCGAGCTCAGCCGCGGCGGCGTGCCCGACATCGAGCGCCGCTTGGGCAGCATCTCGGCGCTGGCAAGCGACCTGGGCTGCGGCACCCTCACGCTCATCGACATTGTCAACGAGCTCAAGAAGCCCGGTCGCGACCCGCGCGACGACGCGCCCGAGGTGGTCTTTAGCCGCTCGGCGCTTTCCATCGACGACCTGGAGCCCGGCATGGAACTCAAGGGCACGGTGCGCAACGTCGTCGACTTTGGTGCCTTCGTCGACGTGGGCGTGCACCAGGACGGCCTCGTGCATATCTCCAAGCTGGCCAACCGCTTCGTCAAGCACCCCAGCGACGTGGTGCGCGTCGGCGACACGGTCAAGGTGTGGGTCGAGAGGGTCGATCGCGACCGCAAGAAAATCTCCCTCACCATGGTGCAGGGGAAGTAAACCGCCAAAGCAAGGGTACCCCCTGCAGCGACGTGCAAAATCGCGAGTATTCTGCAAATTCCGCCGTTCCGGATGTCCCTCAGAGACGAAAAAGCAAAAAAACAGCCCCCGTTTTAGCGTCATCAGAGCCAAAACGGGGGTCGTTCCGTGCTTCGATTAACTGGTAAAAGCCTTTACCTTGCTGAATACTCTCAATTTTGCACGTCGCGGGCGGGGGTACCTTTGAACACGGCAGGATATGGAAGCCGATTACTAACCTACTGGCAAGCTCGTGCCGGCAGCCCCGGCCTTCCCTTTCCCTAGCGCAACTCTCGCAAAGCGCGTGAGCGATAGGGAAAGGGAAGGCCGGGGCGAACAGCCCACGGCGCAGCCAGTGTTCGCCCTACGGCAGAATATGGAAGCCCAAAGCGGCGATATCCTTAGCGAAACCGCGCACGGTATCGAGCGAGACCTCGTACGGGTCGCGGCCGATGTTCTTGCGCTTGGCCAGAATACTGTTGGGCGCCGTGATGATCTGGCAACCGCATCCTTCCGCCTGGTAAATGTTGATGAGCTCGCGCGTGGACGCCCACAGGACCTCGCAGTTGGGCTTGGCGGCGGCCTTCTTGACCGACTCCGTCATAAACGGAATGGGATCGACGCCGGTATCGGCGATGCGGCCGGCAAAGAGCGAGATGATGGACGGCGTCTCGACGTCAACGGCCTCGACCATCTCATCGACCTGCTTAGGCGTAAAGATGGTAGTGACGTTGACCTTGATGCCGTCGGCCGAAAGCTTGCGGACCAGCTCGGCGGTGGACTCGCCCTTGGTGGTCACGCACGGAATCTTGACGTAGACGTTCTCGGCCCAGGTAGCGATCTCGCGAGCCTCGACCTCCATGGTCTCGACGTCATCGGCAAAGACCTCAAACGAGACGGACACATCGATGATGTGGGCCAGGACCTCCTTGGCAAACGCGCGGTAATCCGTCACGCCGCCCTTCTTCATAAGGGACGGGTTAGTCGTGAAACCCTGAACGTTGCCGTTCTCGTACATGTCGAGCATGCCCTCGAGGTTTGCACCGTCAGCGAACACCTTGATTGCCATCTGCCTGATTCCTTTCGTTAGCATACGGCCGATAAACTGATAAACACTTTACCTACGTTTATCAAGGCGTTAACTGCGGTTTTTTATCTTCTCGGCGAACGGTTTTGCAGATTTACCATTTTTATATCGACGCCCCAGCGGCAAAACGTTTTTGCCGATCATCGCGGTTGATTCCGTTCACGGAACAGAAGCAGCGCCTTGCCGGCTCGTTTTCACAATCGCCCCAAAGCAAAAAGCGGTGACGCCTCATTTGAGACGTCACCGCTTCCGTGTAGGAGCCGGTTATCGGAGCTCCGCCCGATTAGGGCTTAACGTACGCCTGGATTACTCTTCCTCAACGTGATTGATCACAGCACCCTTGGTGTGGATGAAGTTGGGGACGAAGGCGACGACCAGAAGGACAGCGAGAATCGCGTAGACACCGGTGGTACCGAAGGCCTCGGCAGCGCGGCCGAGCGTAATACCAATGACAGAGAAATCGAAGTCGCCGAACGTAGTGTTCTTGAAGCCAAAGACGTCAAGAACGGGCAGGAGCAGGGCCGGGGCAAAGGTGATGAGCAGGCCGTTGACGAAAGCGCCAAGAGCTGCGCCCTTGCGACCGCCAGTAGCATTGCCGTAGATGCCGGCGGTAGCACCGCAGAAGAAGTGGGGAACCATGCCCGGGATGATGAAGATGCCCAGGGTAGCGCCCACGATGAACATACCGACTACGCCGCCGATGAAGGAAGCGACAAAGCCGAGGATGACGGCGGTGGGAGCATAGGGGAAGAAGACGGCGCAGTCGACGGCGGGGATGGCGCCAGGGATCAGCTTGTTGGAGATGCCCTGGAAAGCCGGGACCAGGTCGGCGAGGATCATACGAACGCCGTTGTAGACGATGGTGACACCAACGGCGAAGGACAGGGCACAGGTCAGGGCATAGACGATTACATTGTCGCCGCCAGCGGTCTTGGTAACGACCGCAGGATCTGCGATGTAAGCGGCGAAAGCGGTAACCAGGTAGAAGAAGGCCATGGTAAGAGCCGTGGAGATGGTGGTGTCGCGCAGGAAGGAGAACTTCTCGGGAACCTCGATCTTCTCGGTGCTGTTCTCCTCGGCGTCCTTAGCAAAAAGCGTACCGACTGCAGCGGAGATGTAATAGGCGAGTGAACCGAAGTGGCCCATGGCGATTTCATCGCCATCGGTAACCTTCTCGGTGAAACGCTGACCAACGGCGGGAAGCATAGCGCTCACGAGACCCAGGAACATGCCGCCCACGATGACAAGCTGGACATCCTGGAAGCCAGATGCCTGCAGAACGGCAGACAGCAGGCAAGCCATGAACATGCTGTGATGGCCCGTCAGAAAGATGTACTTAAACTTGGTAAAACGGGCAATGATAATGTTCACGACGTAGCCGAGAATCAGGATCATCATGGTCTGAACGCCGAGGACGCTCTGAGCCATCGAAACGACGACCTCGTTGTTGGGCACGACGCCGGTGATGTGGAAACCGGTCTCGATGAAGGTACCCAGCGGAGCAAGGTTCTCCTGAACAACAGCAGCGCCGGCAGACAGCATGATGTAACCAAGAATGGGCTTCAGGGTTCCCGTCACGATCTCGCCGCGCTTGAGCGCAACAAGGCCCACAAAGGCAAACAGACCCATGATCCACGCTGGCTTAGTCAGAATCGATTGGATAAACTCAAGTATGGGAAGGATGGCTTGCATCTGCGCTTCCTTTCTCTCTAACGTGGGCGCGTTTCCCTCTTCCACAGGGAACCGCCCTTTTTCGTGCCGCTTTAGGCGTTAGCGGCGGCCGCCTTGATTGCCTCGAGGGCGTCTTCGCGGATCTTCTTCTTGTTCACATAGCTGCGAACGATCACAACGTTGCCGTGGAGCTCGGGGGCGAGCTCCTTAACGGTGATGAACAGATCCGGATTTGCGGAAGAAGCACCGTTCAGGTCCATAGACTCAACGTCGGCCTTGATGCCCTCCTCCTCGCAAAGCTCCTCGACTTTGCCAGCGAGCATCAGGCTAGACCCGATGCCGTTTCCGCATACGGTGATGATATGCACGGCAACCTTCCTCTCCTACACGTGACGGTTTTCCGTCTATCCAAAAGCGGCGACGCATCGCCGTGCCATTAAGGCCTAAAAGAATGAACGCATGGTCTCCAAAACCTGCTCGGGCGTATCGCATGCGCTGAGCTTGGCAACGCAGTCCTCGTCCTCGAACATCTGCGAAAGCTCCGCCAAGCAGCCAAGATGAGCCTTGGGGTCGGGTGCGCAAATACCCACGAGCACGTGAACCGGATCGAAATCCTCGTGTCCAAACGCAACGGCAGGGTCAAGCGTGACGATACAGATTCCCGCTTCACTCACATTGCCATCTGCCTGGGCGTGGGGCATGGCGATGCCCTCTTCCAAGACCATATAGGGGCCGAATTTGTGAACCGATGAAATCATGGCGTCAACATAGCTCTGGTCGCATTTGCCAGCGTCTACGAGCAATTTACCGCATGCCCTGATCGCTTCCTCCCAGTCGGAGGCCTCGACGTGGCAGGCAACAAGCTCGGGTTTAAGAAGATCGGTCAGCATGCTCGTCCCCTACTCCTCGGGCAAGATATGAAAACCAAGCGCCTGAACGTCGCGGGCAAAGCCCTTGACCGTATCAAGCGAGTACTCAAGCAAATCTTTCCCGAAATTCTTGCGCTTGGCAAGAATGGCATTGGGGACCGTAATGATCTGGCATCCAACGGACTCTGCCTGGAAGATATTGAGGACCTCGCGCGTAGACGCCCAGAGAACCTCGGCAGCAGGCTTAACGGCAGCCTTCTTTACGGACTCCGCCATGAGGGGCAGCGGATCGACGCCGGTATCGGCAATGCGACCGGCAAAGATGGACAGAATAGAGGGGGTCTCGGCAGAAACGGCATCGACGAACTCGTCGACCTGCTCGGGCGTGAAGATAGTGGTGACATTCACCTTGATGCCGTCGGCAGAAAGGCGCTTGACCAACGCGGCAGTAGACTCGCCCTTGGTGTTGAGCGCAGGGATCTTAACGTAGACGTTGTCTGCCCAGGTTGCGATCTCGCGAGCCTCGGCTTCCATACCAGCCTCGTCATCAGCGAAAACCTCAAAAGAGACCGACACATCGGTAATGTGCTCAAGAACCGTCTTGGCAAAAGCGCGGTAGTCGGTCACGCCGCCGGCCTTCATAAGGGAAGGATTGGTCGTGAAGCCCTGAACGTTGCCATTGTCATGCATGTCAAGCATGCCTTCGAGGTTAGCGCCGTCGGCAAACACCTTGATCGCCATGTTCGGTCCTTTCTCATCTAACACTATTGCTATCGAAAGCCTTCTTCTTTGTTTCAAAAGCTTTTCGGTTTTCTTTTATAAACCATTTCAAAAGCTATCGAAAGCTCAATTGTCAACTTTCCGTGAACGGTCGAATATCGGGTGTGAACGTGCTTCTTTTGGGCGGCACCTCCAGAACAAGCCCCTCTATACGCTATTTAAGTGCGAACTATCTGCTACATATGCATTCGGGACATGCCATTCCGTTCATTTGATTCATACGATTTTGCCTTGTTCTTTTCATATCGATACGTTATATTTCGATTACGAAAGGCGCATCTTTTGCCTTTTGTTCAAAAGGAGCGGCATATGGCATCTGCTTCAGACCTTTCACCGGCCGAGCGTCAGCGATTTATCATGAATTGGCTGGCCGAAAAACCAAATATCTCGGTATCCGACATCGTTCGCCGTTTTTCGGTTTCGGAAGTCACCGCACGACACGACCTCGTCTCGCTGGAATCCGAGGGCAAGCTGCGTCGCGTACGCGGTGGAGCGGTATCGCTTTCTCGCTCCAACGCAATCTCGTATCCCGAGGAGCGCATCAATGTCCAAGTCGAGGCCAAGGAGGCCATCGCCGCAACCGCAGCAACTCTTGTTGATGATGGCGATGTTCTGGTAATTGATATCGGCACCACGGGCTTTTACTTCGCTAAGGCCCTCATGGACAAGCGTGAGATCACCATTATCACCGGCGATCTTGCAATCGCGAACTACGCCAGCTTCAATCTCCCCAATGCTTCGGTAGTGCTGCTGGGCGGCTCCGTGCGCAAGGGTCACCTCTATCTCGCGGGCGCACTAACGCTCGACTGTATGAGCAAACTACATGCCGACAAGGCGTTTGTCAGTGCCGACGGATTCCACCCCGACCACGGTTTTACCGTCGAGCACGACTTCTCGGCCATGATCAAGCATATGTACCTGACCAACTCAAACCAGGGTTACATGATGGTTGACCAGGGAAAGTTCAACAAGACCAGTTTTTATCAGTCCGCGCAGATCGATGACCTCGATGGCATCATCGTTGACGGAGACGACGAGGGCATCATGACGGCGGCGATCGAGAGCAGCCGCAGTCATCCCAAGCTCTATATTGCAAAATAGCCCAAATGGCCGGGTCGCCCCCCCACTGCGGGCGACCCGGCCATTTACTAAATCAACCCAAAGTGGTGCATGGCGGTGACGGTGCCGTCGTGTGCGACATCGTCGGTCACGTAGTCGGCGACCGCCTTGACCTCGGGCATGGCGTTGCCCATGGCGACAGCCGTCTCGACCGCAGCGAGCATGCCCAGGTCGTTACCCGAATCGCCGAAGCCAAAGGTGCGCGCGTTGCCGGTGCGACCCAGGTATTCCAGCGCTCGCGCCACGCCCACGCCCTTGTCAATGCCCTTGGGGCTCAGCTCGCGATTCTGACCACCGGTGTTGCACAGCGCAAACTCGCGGTCGATAAAGCCATCATCGTTGGCTACGCGAGCCAGGTCGCTCGCGACGATGCATACCTTGCCCACGCGCAGACGGCCGTCGACGCGCATTTCCTCGGTGCTGTGCACCACAGAAGTGCCGATCAGAGACGACTGCTCAACACCCGCGGGTTCCAGGGCAAAAGTAGCCACGTTGGTCTCGAAAAAGGCCTCAATCCCTGCCGCGGCCATACGGCGTGCGAGCTCCGCGATAACGTCCTCGTCAAAGCAGTCCTCATGCACCACGCGTCCCTCGATCTCGAGCGTCGCTCCCGCCATGGCAACGACACCCGCAGGCTCCAAAGCGCGCAGGCCATCGGCAATTAGCCACAGGGGACGACCCGTGCAGATAAATGCCTGGTGACCCGCATTGCGCAGACGACCAAATGCATCGACAACAGCCTTCGACGGATGGACTGCATTGAAGTCCTTATCGGTCATATCGTCGGGATCGAACGACGTCAGCGTGCCGTCCACGTCAAAAAAGAGCACAGCGGGTTCGGGACACGCATCAATCATATGGGTTCCTTTCGAGGATAAGGGCAAACGAAGCATCCATCATATAATGGAGCGACGCAACCAGAGAGGTCATCCATGGAATTTTACGCAAGCTGCCCCGAGGGCTTTGAGTCCGCACTCGCCGATGAGCTTAAACGCCTCGGGCTTTCGCATGTTCGCCGGCTGAAGGGCCGCGCTACATTTGAGGGCGAGCTCGAGCAAGGCTACCGAGCATGCCTGTGGTCGCGACTGGCGAGCCGCGTGTTCGTGGTGCTCGGGCGCTTTGAGGCGCATGATGCCGATGAACTGTACGATAGCGTTTACGACATCGCCTGGGAGAGCATCGTCCGCCCCGGCGCCACCATCGCCATCACCGCCCGCGGCGTGACCGAGCAGCTGCGCAACACGCGCTTCTCGGCCCTGCGCGCCAAAGACGCGCTGTGCGACCGCCTGGCCGAGACCACGGGACGTCGTGCCGACGTCGATGCCGCCGACCCCGATGTTCACCTACTGCTTTCGCTGCGTCAGCGTCGCGCGAGCATCAGCCTGGACCTTTCGGGCGACCCGCTGTTCAAGCGTCTGCCGCCCGCTGCGACTCGTGCCGGCGAGGGCGCACACGTGTTGCGCCCCGACTACGCCGCCCTGGTGCTGGCGCAGGTCGGCTGGACCGCACTATGCGAGCGCGAGCTGACGGCCGACGATTACGAAAACGAAGCCCTTCCCACGCTGATCGATGCCTCGTGCGCCGGCGGCGGTCTGCTGCTGGAGGCCGTGAACATTCTGACCGACCGCGCCCCGGGCGCCGCACGCGAGCGCTGGGGCTTTGAGGGCTGGCAGCTGCACGACGCTGTTCTGTGGGAGCAGCTGCTTGCCGAGGCGCGCGAGCGCGAGGCGGCAGCGCGCGAGCGCCAGGCGCGCATCGTGGCCGTAGACATCGACCCCGCCGCCCGCAAGACTGCCGAGCGCATGGTCAAGTGCGCCGGCTACAAGCGTTTTGTCGACTTTTGTGCCGCCAAGCCCGCCACCGTGCTGGACCATGCGGGCGCCGTCGCCGGTGCCGCCCTGGTCGCGGACACGACCGAGACCCCGCTTTCGCTCATGCACGATGCCATGACGCTCATCGGCGAGCTGCGCCGCGCCCCCGAGCTCGCTTCGGCGCCGGTCGCCGCTCTCACCCGCGACGGCTTGCTGGCCCGCGCGCTCCACGCCGAGCCCGAGCGCTCGATCGCCGTCATGCCCAATAACGAGGAGGCGGCTCTTGAGGTTTGGCCCTCGCTCGACCACGCCGCCGCGGCATTCGAAGCTGCGACCAGCGCAGATGCCGAGGAGCAGACCGCAGATGCCCAAGGCGAAGCCGCCGACACCCTCATGCCCGAACCTACCGCCACGCTCGACCTGGGCGACGGCAAGCCGCTGCCCGTGCTCATCCCGGAGTCCGAGCAGTTCGCCAACCGCCTGCGCAAGAACGCCCGTCTGCGTCGAAAGTGGGCAAAGCGCGAGGGCGTGAGCTGCTACCGCGTCTACGATGCCGACCTGCCCGACTACTCCGCTGCCATCGACCTGTACGAGGGTTGCCCGCAGACGCCGGGCCGCTGGCTCGTCATCGCCGAATACGCCGCGCCCAAGACCATCGACCCCGCACTGGCCCAGGCCCGTATGCTCGACATCTTGGCCATCGCGCCGCGCATCCTGGATGTTCCGGCCGAGCATGTGCACGCCAAGGCCCGCATGCGTTCGCGCGGCGGCTCGCAGTACGGCAAGCAGGGCGCCGGCAAGGGCGCATCGGGCGAGCGTGCCAATATCACACGCCGTCGTCTGCCGCTCATCGAAGAGGGCGGCCTCACCTTTGCCGTCAACTTTGACGACTATCTGGATGTGGGCATCTTCCTGGATCACCGCGTCACCCGCAACCTAGTGCGCGAGCACGCCAAACAGGCGCGCCGCTTCCTCAACCTGTTCGCCTACACCGGCACTGCCACCTGCTACGCGGCCGATGGCGGCGTCGAGGAGACCGTGACGGTCGACCTCTCCAACACCTATCTGGACTGGGCCGAGCGCAACATGCGCCAGAACGGCTTTGTGGGGCCGCAGCATCATTTTGTGCGCGACGACGTGCTTGCCTGGATTCGCGACCAGCGCCAGACGCGCAACCGCTGGGACCTGATCTTTGTCGACCCGCCCACGTTCTCGAACTCGTCAAAGATGGGCCGCCGTACCTGGGATGTCCAGCGCGACCATGTTGAGCTTTTGGCCGGCGTATCTCGCCTGCTCGCGCAGGGCGGCCATGCCATCTTCAGCTGCAACCTGCGCGGCTTCCGCCCCGAAACGCGCAAGCTCGCGCGCGCGGGCGTCGTGCTGGAGGACATTACGGCGCAGACCATTCCCGAGGACTTCGCACGTAACCAGAAGGTGCACCACTGCTATATCGTGCGCCGCCTGCCCATTGAGGACGCCATGGCCGAGGTCGGCTTTAGCGCCGAGGAGATTGCCGAGCGAACCGAGGAGCTGCGCAACCCCGAGGCCCGTAAGCCTCGCGCGGCAGTGCCCGCGCACGCGCAGGCCGGCAACGGCAAGTCTAAAAAGAAGAAGTTCTACGCCAGCAAGCCCAAAGGCAAATAACAAAGTTGCGGTGGAATACGGACTGTTTTGCCTGGAATTAGGCAAATATAGACCGTATTTCACCGCAACTCATAGTGGGATGGTGGCCGGCGATCTAGCCTTGGGTGACCAATCGGTAACCGATACCCACATGCGTTTGAATATAGCGCGGATGCGCGGGATCGGACTCGATCTTCTTGCGCAGCGTGCCCATAAAGACACGCAGGCTCGCCAGGTCGCTCTTAGTTGCCGTGCCCCAAATCTCGTGCAGGATAAACTGGTGCGTCAGCACTTTGTCGGCGTTGTGTGCCAGCAGGCACAGGAGCTTATACTCGATCGGCGTCAGATGCAGTTCCTCGCCATCCATCGTGGCGATGCCGGCATCAAAATCGATATGCAGCTCACCGGTATCGAACGAGCCCTCGGAGGCAACACCGCCCGTTTGCGCATACGAAAGGCGCCTGAGCGTCGTGCGAATACGCGCGAGCAGCTCCTCGACCGAAAACGGCTTGGTCAGATAGTCGTCGGCACCGGCATCGAGCGCGCGGATTTTGTCCGCATCCTCGCTGCGCGCCGAGACCACGATAATCGGCATGCCCGACCATGCGCGCACCGACTCCACCACCTTGACGCCGTCCATATCGGGCAGGCCCAGATCGAGCAGCACGATGCTCGGTGCCTGCGATGAGGCGGCGGCGATGGCGGCATGGGCGGTCTCCACGGCCATATGGCGCAAGCCGTGCGCCTCGAGCGCGGCAACAATAAGATTGCGAACGGCAGGGTCGTCCTCAACGACCAAGATGAGCGGTTTTACGGCAGAGTTCGGCACGGCGCTACTCCTTATCAAACGAAACGTCGGCGGCAGGAAGCTCAATCGTAAAGACCGAGCCGTGCGGGTCCGCCGCGGCAACCTCTATGCTACCGCCATGCGCCAGCGCAATGGAGCGGCAGAGTGAAAGACCCAGGCCCACGCTGCGGTGACTGTCAGCCAGACCGTGGTTGGCGGTGTAGAACGACTCAAAGATCCGCTCGCGATCCTCGGGTGCGATGCCCGGACCATCATCGGCCACCGAGCACGTCACGCGTCCATCGTCGACGCTAATCGAAATCATGATATGCGAGCCTGTGGGCGTATAGGTGATGGCGTTGTTCACCAGATTGACCACCAGCTGCACCATCAGGCGCGCATCGACGTTGACGAGCGCCGGCTCATCGCACGCCACCACCTTAAGGTCGTGCTCGCGCACGGCAGGGTTCACGTGGCGCAGCGCCTCCTCGACGATATCGTCCATGAGCTCGAGCGTGGTCGACAGGCGCATACCGCCACCCTCGAGCTTGGTGATGGCGAGCAGATTCTCGACGGTGGCGTTGAGCCACAGCGCATCCGAGCGAATGGATAGAAGCAGGCCGCGGCGCGTCCGGGCATCAAGCACCGCGGTGCCGGTCGAGCCCTGGTCGAGCAGGACATCGGCATTACCCGAAATACTGGTAAGCGGCGTACGCAGATCGTGCGAGATGGAGCGCAGCAGGTTGGCGCGCAGCTGCTCGTTTTTGGCAAGCACCGCCGCCTCCTCGCGGGCCTCCATGGCGCGAGCGCGATCGAGTGCCAGCTCGCCTTCGCTCACGATGGCATCGGCAAGCGTCCGCTCCTCATGCGTCAGCACGTCGGGCTCGGCAACGATAGCCAGCACGCCCACCACCGAGGCGGGGTCGCCCGAGCGGACGAAGCCGTCGCCCGTGCGAACCGTCAGGTAGATGCCATAAAACGCCGAGCCGCCAAACGTGGCGTCGAGCGGCGTTCCCACATAGGCGGACGCCGAGAGCCGCGGCGGCATCTGCGGCGCCAGTTCATGCACCGGCGCGGCATCGCCCACGGCCGTGTATGTCGCACGCGGCAGCAGGTCATCGCCCTCGGCGTCGGCGCTGTACCACACGACCGGACAGCCCGAAAGACGCGCCAGCTGCGTTGCCATGGCGTGAACGATCTGCTGCTCGTCGGCGCACCGCTGCAGCATGCGGTTGGTCTCGAGCACCATATGCGTGCGGCGGTCGCTGGCGGCAGCCTGTGCCAAGGCGCGGCGCAGGGCCAACGCAATCGAGCTCGACACAAGCGAGACCACGAACATGATGAAGAACATGCCGGGATAGCCGCGGTCGATAAGCGACAGCGAGTAGCGCGGGTCGACAAACAAGAAGTTGTAGAGCGCCACGGCGGCAGCCGAGCTCAGCAAGCAATACAGGCGACTCCAGGTAAAGAATGCGCACAGCTGAACGGCGAACACATAGACGATCATGATGCTCGGCGCGAGACCCGGATGGTCGAGCAGCGCGCCCACAATCGTCGCCGCGACCAGCAGTCCCACCGATACGCAGGCGTCATACAGAGGAGTGCGGCGCGTCAGCGTTGTGCGCCGCCACCAAAAGTTATCGGCAATATCGCCGTCCGTACGGACGTCCATCAGCGCCCCGCTCCTCTCTCAAAAACAAAAACCACCACAAAGGGACAGGCACCTTTGTGGTGGTTTCCCTTGTGGTGGTTCCAAGTGTATAGCCTTTGCAGCCGGCGGTCGCTAGACAAACAGCACGTGCGCGAGCAGGGCGCACACGCACACCGCTCCAAATACCAGTGCCACAATCGAGATCACGCGGTCGGCCATATCCATGTTGGCACGGTTCGTAAAGAACCGATCTTCGGCGGCGTCGGCGCGTGCCTCACGTACCAGCTCGGTCGCAAGATCGCAACCGTCAAGCACCTTTGCATCCATGGTTTCCTCCCAGGACTCAATCCCCGTCAATACAAACCCGCCCGTTCGCAGACAAACCTCGAGCGTCGACTACGGCCGCTCATTGGGGGCCAGGCGTTGCATCTTGTTCACGGCCTTGAACTTGGTGAACAGCGGCACGTACTCAAAGCTCACGTTGGAGTTCTCCAGGCCGTACCAACGCGCGGGCGTGCCGGCGGCGCGGCGAATGATGTACTTGAGCGTGATGGCCGTACGCTCGCTGGGCTCCACATCGCTTTCGGGCGCCAGAAGCTTACGGATCAGGACGAACTTGAACGTGCCGATGTTACCCGGATCCTTGTAGACCGAGTAGTCATGCGTCTGCGGCGGCAGCTCGCCGGTGGCAGCCAGGTCCTGAACAACCTGACGCAGGTAGGCATTGACGCGCTGGTTGATCTTGTAGCCCAGGTACAGGTGCACGCGGAACACGTAGTCGGTGCCGAACGTCTCGACCGAATAGGCAAAGGTGTGCGGTTCGTCCATGGTCTCGACATTCACGAACCACCAGGCGCGGGCACGCTTGGGATGCTTGTCCAAGATCGAATAGACGATATCGCGGTCGATGTAGTCGGTATGGGTGTCCTTGGTCAGGTACACGACGTTGTCGCTCATGCGCTCGTAACGGTCGTCGTCGCGCAGGCGCTTGAGCTGCGGCAGGTAGCTGCGCAGCGGCAGCAGCGTAAACTGGCGCTGCTCGACCGCCGTGCCGTTGTACCAGCACACCATAATGCCCATGATGAGTGCAGCCATGAGGATGGTGAAATAGCCGCCGTGGAAGAACTTGGTGAGCGAGCTCACGAAGAAGAAGCCTTCGAGCAAAAGGAAGAAGGCCGCGAAGATCCACGGAGCAACCTTGAGCTTGCGCTCCTCGTGCAGGTAGAAGAAGAGCAGCAGCGTGGTGCACATCATAGTCAGCGTAATGGCAAGGCCGTAGGCGGCTTCCATATGCGCCGAGTTCTGGAACAGCAGCACCACGATGACGCAGCCGACAAGCATGACGTTGTTGACCATGGGGATGTAGAGCTGGCCCTTGGTCTCGGCAGGGTAGAAGACCTGCATGTGCGGCATGAGGTCCAGACGGCTGGCCTCGGACACCAGCGAGAATGCGCCGGTGATGAGCGCCTGCGAGGCAATGATGGCCGCAACGGTGGAAAGGCCTACGGCAAAGGGACGCAGGCCCGGGGCGAGCATCTGGTAGAACGGGTTGAGGTCGGCAATGCCCATGAGCTCGGGGTTGGCAGCGTTGTTCATAAGCCAAGCGCCCTGGCCCATATAGGAAAGCAGCAGGCAGCACTTAACGAACGGCCAGGTAGCGTAGATGTTGCCGCGGCCGACGTGGCCCATGTCGGAGTAGAGCGCCTCGGCACCGGTGGTGGCGAGGAAGCAGCTGCCCAGAATCATGATGCCCGCGTGGTTGTTGGGGCTCAGCAAAAAGGCGATGCCGCGCACCGGGTTGAGGCACAGCAGCACGGCGGGGTGCTGGAAGACAAAGAACAGACCCGTGCCGCCCAGGAACAGGAACCACAGCGTCATGATGGGGCCAAAGGCGTGACCGATCTTGGCCGTACCGATGCGCTGTACCAAGAAGAGCACGATGATGATGGCGAGCGTGATGGCGACGACGCGGCCCTGGTCATCGCCCAGCACGGCATGGACCGCCGGGATGGTGCGCAGGCCCTCGATGGCCGTGGTAACGGTAACGGCCGGCGTCAGGATGCCGTCGGCGAGCAGCGCGGCGCCACCCAGCATGGCGGGGATGATAAGCCACTTGCCGCAGCGCTTGACCAGGCTGTACAGGGCAAAGATGCCGCCCTCACCATGGTTATCGGCGCGCAGCGAGATGAGCACATACTTGATGGTGGTCAGCAGCGTGACCGTCCACACGACAAGGGAGAGCGCGCCGAGCACGAACTCCTCCGTCACGCTTCCGATGCCGCCGTTGCCGGCAACGAGCGCCTTGGTTACATACATAGGGCTGGTGCCGATATCGCCGTACACCACGCCCAGCGTGACGAGCATCGCCGAGATGCTCACAGGAATCGCAGCGTGCGAGGCTGCCTCCTTGGCCTTTTGTTCCATAAGCCGGTTTCCTCCCAACTTTAATGTTCGAAGGGATTATAGGTAATCGACCTGCGCTTGCACGGCACCGTTTTCCCAGCTAGATAAACATTTATACGGCCTTTAGGCCACTACGGCGATATGGAATGCGACAAAGGGACTGTCCCTTTGCCCCATCTGTCATTTTCCGAGCCAGTTTTTGAACCACCACTCCATGGAGCGGCTCATCTCGGCCATAAAGGGACTAGTGTGTTTGCGGGTGTAGATATCCACCACGCGCTCGCCCACCTCGCGGGCATGCGGGCGAAACATCGCGTCCATCTCGGCCACCTGCGCGTCCATGGTCGCAGCATCGGCGCGGCAGTAGCGCTCCTCGTGCACCAGGTTCACCACGGGATGCGCAATGGCCGGACGCTCCTTACGGGGCGTGCCGATGATGAGCATCGACAGCGGCATGGTATAGGGCGGCAAATCGAGCAGCTCGGCAACTTCCTCGGCGTTCTCCACGATGTCGCCAATGTAGCAGCTTCCCAGCCCCAGGGCCTCGGCGGCAACCACGGCGTTTTGCGCGGCGATCACGGCGTCCTGGGCCGCGATGGCAAAGTCGCCCAAACCCGGCGCGCGGCGGGGCGCCTTACCCGTGCGCTCGACAAACTCGGGCTCAAAGCAGCCCACGTGCTCAAACAGATCGATCCACTTGGCATAATCGACCACAAATATTAGTGCCCAGGGCGCCTTGGCGATCATGGGCTGGTGGTCGCACAGGTCGGCCAGATGGTCCAGCGTAGCCTGTTCGCGGATGCTCACGATGGAATACATCATCATGGCACCTGCCGACGGCGCACGGCTCGCCGCGTGCAGAATCGCTGCCCGCTGCTCGTCGGTCACCGCCACGGGGCGACCGTCGTCATCGCGCGCGAAGGCACGCGTAGACGAGCGATGCTCCAAGATGTCCAGCACCGCATTGCCCGTAGTCTCGACCGGATAACCGTTCGTATCCACGCCCGCAGCTCCGCCGCAGTACTCGGCACCCGTCATACAAACCTGCTCGCCCATAGCTCTATCCTCGCCAATTCTTTAAGAAGCCTTTACGTTTCCGTGTAATTCCCGTCCATTATCGCGCAGGTCGCCACTACATTGCGCCACACCGCCACACGTGCGCGTTAATATGGCTGGTTGTTGTGCGCAGCCACCAATTGCAGCGCATATCTTGGTAACAATCGGGTAAACCCCCGCTTTCGTACGTTTTAGTTTGTGAGGAGTCTCAGCATGTTCGCTGCCGCCATCTCGCTCGTCGGTCTTGCGGCGACCGTCTACCTTGTCTTGCGCGAGGCCAAGGCCATTCGCGCTCAGTCGGGCACCGTTGCCAAAAGCGCTCTTGGGTGGAGTGTCGCCTTCGGCCTGTTCCAGGTCTTTTTGACCATTTGGGGCGCCATTGGCCTCGTCGCCCAAAACGAGCCGCTCGCCTTTGTGATGCTCATCCTGACCAACGCCATCCTCACCGGCTGCGCTTGGGCCAGCATCGCACGCGACCGCATCGCCCCGCGCGTCTTTGCGTTCGCCGCGCCCGACGCCCCCGCTCCCACCGGCAAGCTCGCCCGTCTGCGCGGCGCCTTTGTGGGCAAGCCACTCGTCGCCGCCGTGCTGTGCCTGCTGCCCGCCGGCGTCTTTGCGCTGTTGGGCATGGAGGTCTCGTCCAACCACGACTTTACCTGGGTCTACCCCCTGTGCATCCTGCTCGAGTGGGCCATCATCACCGCACTCATGACCGGCTTGTTCTTCCTATTCCAGCGTCATGGCGCAGCTCCCGCGGTCCTGGCCTTTGCCCTCTTTGTCCTGGGCATTGCCGAGTTCTTCGTTATCACGTTTAAGTCCATGCCCATCCAGCCGGGCGACCTTTCGGCCATCTCCACCGCCGCCGCGGTCGCCGGCACCGGCTACACCTTCTCCATCTCGCTGTTCTGCGTGCTGTCCATGGGCTTTACCGCCATCGCCATGCTGCTGTGCGAGTACGCCGGCCTGGTGGCACCGCACCGTCAGAAGGGCGCCGCCAACGCCAAGCGCATGCTGCTCACCAATCTGCTCGTCGCCGTGCTGTGCCTAGGCGGCGTGACCGCGCACGTCACGCTCATCGACTACTACAACACCCTCGGCATCACCGTCTACACTTGGCGCCCGCTCGAGAGCTACTGGCGCGAGGGCTACCTGCCCGCTTTCATTAGCGCAGCGCAGTCCATCAAGCCGCCCAAACCCGCCGACTACTCCGTCGACGATGCCAAGGCCACGCTCAAAAAGTACGCCAAGGCCTACGACAAGTCCGACGCAGCCAAGAGCGACGAGCGCGCCGCCGCAAAGGAGCAGTTCGATAGCGAGAAGCCCACGGTCATCGCCATCATGAACGAGACCTTCTCGGATCTGTCGATCTACCAGAACATGCGCGCCGGCTACGAGGGTCCGCAGTACTTTAAGAACCTGTCCGACTGCCTCAGCCGCGGCAAGCTCTATGTGAGCGCCTACGGCGGCGGTACCGCCAATACCGAGTTTGAGTTTATGACCGGCAACTCCATGGCCAACCTGGGCTCGGGCGTGTACCCCTACACCATCTACAACATGGAGACGACCGGGAACTTAGCCGAGCAGTTCAAGTCGCTCGGATATTCCACCACGGCTATGCACCCCAACCACGCCACCAACTGGAACCGCGAGAACGTCTACAAGGACTTTGGCTTTGACCAGTTCCTGTCCATCAACGATTTCCAGGGTGCCGATACCCTACGCGGCATGGTGACCGACCAGGCTACCTACGACAAGATTCTTGAGCTGCTCGACCAGAACGCCGATCCGCAGTTTATCTTCGACGTGACCATGCAGAACCACTCGGGCTACGATACGGGCCTGCTGCCGGTCGACAAGCAGATGCACCTCAACATCGACACGACCGATCTGGACGCCAAGACCGTCGAGGACGGCACGCTCTCCGATGTCGACGAGTATGTCTCGTGCATCGAGCAGTCCGACCAGGCGCTTCGCTACTTCCTCAACGCCCTGAGCAAGCTCGACCGTAAGGTGGTCGTGGTGTTCTGGGGCGACCACCAGCCGTTCTTCCCGTCCAGGTTCAACGATAAGTGGTTTACCGGCGAAGACGATGCCACGCATCAGGAGCGCCTGTGGCAGACCGACTACATCATTTGGGCTAACTACGACGTTGCCGGTTGCGACCAGACGAGCGAGGTCGACGACCTGTCCACCAACTACCTGTCCACGCAGCTTATGCAGCTGATCGGCGCACCGCTGACCGACTACCAGAAAGCGCACATGACGCTGCGCGAGTCGCTGCCCGCCATCAACTCGGTGGGCTACGAGGACGCCAGCCTGCGCTGGGCGCTTTCCTCCAACGTCACCGGTGACGACGCCGATGCCGCAGCCGCCACCAAGGCGCGCGAAGATTACGCCAAGATGCAGTACTACGAGATGTTCCGCGACGGCAAGAACGTGTACACCGAGCACTTCCAGACCGAGGCCAACGAGACCGACCCCAACCTGGCACCGGGTACGACCAAGATCAAGTAGCGACCAGCTGCGAGTTCATAACTGAAACGTCTGTCCGGGCGGCGGCATATAAGGTTCCCTGTTCGGACAGTCCTGCGCAAGACGGAGGCCACATTAAGTGGCCTCCTTTGCGTGCGGAACTCGCGATGAACCTTATATGCCTCCGCCCGGACAGACGCCCTGTTGTTGGAGCGCGGCTTGTCATAGGGGTATCCGCTGAACATATATAAGTCGAAGGCCACGTCTTGTGGCCTTCTTTGTATTCGGAAACCGTGTCCCAGAATTCACGTCCGGAGTGGGATGCAGTTTCCGCTTACGGCCCCGTTGGGAAACCGCATCCCACTCCGATTGCAAATTCCGGGTCGCATTTTCCACCAGAGCCCTCAACCGGAAACCGCATCCCATTCCAAAGGCAAATTCCGGGACACACTTTCCGAAACCCCATCCATCCGGAAAGCCCGTCCCACTCTGAATACATCCAGCAAACGCATGCGAGTGTGTCGTCCAGGACGGTCTCGTCATCGGGGTAATGGAAAATGTCACCCCAAACGCCTGCCACGGTTGCGCCTACAAGTGTCAAGAAAAAAGCCTCGAGAACTTCGAGGCTTTCACATTTGTATTGTTTTGCACGAAGGACCGCGAACGGCGAAGCTACTCTCCCAGCACGGCCTTCTTGGCGGCTGCAGCCATGTTGTCCAGATCTTCCTTGGTGGGATGGTCCTTCGCGGCAACCCAGTTGTCGAGCAGCATCTTATAGCGAGCGTTGTCGGGATCTTGCTCGAGCATGGCCTCGTAGCGCTGCCTGACCGCGGGGCCCATCTTGCCCTGGCACATCGCCCAGCCCGCAAGCTCGGCATCCCCAGCCAAATTGGAAGTTACGCGGTCGATAATCTGCTGATAGTAGCTCTGGTCGGCCCCAAAGCCGCAGGTGCCAAACAGGAACACGCGCTTGCCGTGCAAGGCGGAGAGCAACGCCGCGACCGAAGGCGTGCACGCGCCCTTGTCGCACCAAAAACCGACGAGCACCGTGTCGGCCGCGCAGGCGCCCTGCGCCTCGAGCGCAACCTGATCTGCATCCGCATCGTCGCTCAACGCCGCGGCATGGACAAACTCAACACCCGCAGCCTGCAGAGCGCGCTTGATCGCGCCCGAAACCATCCTGGTATTACCGCTCTTGCTGTTAACCACCAAAGAGCACGTCATAGTCACGTTGCCTCGTATCCCCCAAAACTAAAGCCACTAATGCAATTTATTAGATGACTATCTTAGTACTAACGTGAAAGATGTAAACCACCGTCTGTCGATTGATTAATTTGCCCCACGGGCTTGCTCACTGGGCAAACTGGCTGCGATAGAGTTCGGCGTAGAAGCCGCCTGCCGCTAGCAGCTCGTCGTGCGTGCCGCGCTCGATAATCTGCCCGTCGCGCATCACCAGAATGCAGTCGGCGTTGCGGACGGTGCTCAGGCGGTGCGCCACGACAAAGCTTGTGCGACCGGCCATGAGCTCGTCGAATGCCGCCTGCACCTGCAGCTCGGTGCGGGTATCGATACTCGAGGTCGCCTCGTCCAGCAGCAAGATAGCCGGGTCGGTGAGCATGACGCGCGCGATGCACAGCAGCTGTTTTTGACCCTGGCTAAACGTGCCGCCGTCCTCGCCGATGACCGTATCGTAGCCGCCTGGCAACTGCACGATAAACTTGTGCGCGTGCGCGCGCTTGGCGGCTTCGACAACCTGCTCGCGCGTAGCTCCTGGGCAACCGTAAGCGATGTTGTCCGCCACCGTGCCCTCGAACAGCCAAGTGTCCTGCAGCACCATGCCAAAGGCGCGGCGCAGGCTTGCGCGCGTGTAGTCACGCGAGGAACGGCCATCGACCGCAATGCGACCGGCATCGATATCGTAGAACCGCAGAAGCAGGTTGATGAGCGTCGTCTTGCCACAGCCCGTAGGACCGACCAGGGCAAAGCGCATGCCGGGCTTAGCCTCGATGCAGATGTCCTGCAGCAGCCTGCGGTCGGGCACGTAGCTAAAGTCCACATGCTCAAGGGCGACCTCGCCCTGCGGTGCGGCAAGTTCCACGGCATCTGGCGCATCGGGCTCCTGCTCGCGCGCATCGAGCAGCGCAAACATACGGCGCGCCGAGGCATACGCCGTCTGGATCTGCGTAATGACGTTGGTGACCTCGTTGAACGGCTTGGTGTACTGGTTGGCGTAGGACAGGAAGATCTGCACGCCGCCCACCGTAAGCGCCGCGGGCACGCCCGTGATCACGCCCACGCAGCCGATCACAGCGACCACGGCATAGATGATGTTATTGATAAAACGCGTACCGGGGTTGGAGAGCGAACCCATAAACTGCGCGCACTCGCCCGCGGTGTAGAGCTCGGCATTGAGGGCATCGAAGCGCTGCTGAGCGTTGGGGCCATAGGCAAAGGCGTCGACAAGCTTTTGCTCGCCCACATACTCCTCGATATGACCACCAAGCTGCCCTTGAATGCGCTGCTGAGCCGTAAAGCTCTTGTTGGAGAGCTTGGCAATAGCACCGGCAGCAAAGATGGAAAGCGGCGTGACGAGCACCACCACGAGCGTCATGGTCAGGTTAATGGAGAGCATAAACGCGAGCGTGCCCACGATGGTGATAACGCCGGTGAAAAGCTGGGTAAAACCCTGCAGCAGGCCGTCACCCACCTGATCGACGTCGTTGACCACGCGGCTCATAAGGTCGCCGTGGGCATGGCTGTCGATAAAGCTGAGCGGCATACGGCTGAGCTTGTCGCTCGCCTCCACGCGCATGTCGCGCACCGTCTCGTAGGACAGGCGGTTGACGCAGTAGCCCTGTAGCCACTGGAAGGCCGCAGCACCTACGACGACAATCGCGAGCTTGGTAACGAGCGGCAGCAGTGCGTCAAAGTCCACCTGCCCGGCGGCAACGATCAGGTCGATGCCCTCGCCAATGAGAACGGGCGTGTAGAGCTGCAGAATCACCGAGACGGCAGCACTCAAAAACGATGCCGCAAACGAGACGCGGTGCGGACGGACATAGCCCAGCAGGCGGCGGGTCACCGCACCCACGGGATAGCGCTCGGGATCGCCGGGCTGGCGCGGACCGTCTCCCAGGTCGTTGAGGCTATCGTTGCCGGACACGTTGGCCGTCATCGTGGCGACCGAACCGGAGGAAGTGTACGGATTCATTTAGCAGCCCTCCTTTGCGCAGACGGATGTGGGGACGGTCGGGGCGCCTGGGGCGGGCGCGGGCGCCGTACTCCCCTGCTGACCCTCGAGCTCCTCGCGGCGAAGCTGCGACTGGCAAATCTCGCGGTAGAGCTGGCAGGTCGTGTAGAGCTCATCGTGCGCGCCCAGGCCCGCGACCGAACCGTGGTCAAGTACGCAGATCATATCGGCGTCGCGCACGGTCGAAACGCGCTGGCTTACGATCACCGTAGTCAGCGGCAGCCCGCCCTCGGCGGCACCGCGCACACTGCGCTCGCGGATGGCATGGCGAAGCGCCGCGTCGGTCTTAAAGTCGAGCGCCGAGGCAGAATCGTCCATGATCAATATCTGAGGCGAGCCCACCAGGGCGCGCGCGATGGTCAGGCGCTGGCGTTGGCCACCGCTGAAGTTCTTACCGCCCGCCTCGACCGGGGCATCGAGCCCCTGCGGCTTGTTGCGCACGAACTCGCTCGCCTGCGCCATGTCGAGCGCCACCCAGAGCTCCTCGTCGGTCGCAGCCTCGTCGCGCCAGGTCAGGTTGCTGCGGATGGTGCCGCTCACCAGCGACGCGCGCTGTGGAACGGTCGCGACCACACGGCGCAGCTGGTCGAGCGGCCAGGTGCGCACGTCGGCGCCCATCACGCTCACGCTGCCGGTACTCGCATCGTACAGGCGCGGGATGAGCGAGACGAGCGTCGACTTACCGCTGCCCGTGCCGCCGATAATGCCGAGCGTCTTGCCCAGCGGCAGCTCCAGGGTCACATCGTTGACGGCGTTGGCAGCGCCGGCGCCAAACGAGAAGCTCGCATGGCTCAAGCCCAGCGCAGGAACGGGAGCGACATTGCCCGGCTTGGGCAGCGCGACCGGCTGGTTGCCCTCGTCGGTGATGCTCGGCACGCAATTGAGCACCTCGTTGATACGTGACGCACTGGCGCTCGCCTTGGTAAAGACCACGACCAGGTTGGCGACGTACACGATGGAGGTCAGGGTCTGCGTCATGTAGTTCACAAACGCCATGACCTGGCCCTGCGTGAGCTCGCCCACGTTGACCTGAATGCCGCCCGCCCACAGGATGGCGCACACACCCAGGTTCATCACCAAAAACGTCACGGGGTTGAGAACCGACGAGAGCTTGCCCACCGCGATGGCGGTATTAGCCTGGTCATCGGCGGCTTGGGCAAAACGCTCACGCTCGTGGCCCTCGCGCACAAAGGCGCGAACCACGCGGGCGCCCGAAAGCCCCTCGCGGCAAATGAGCGCGATGCGGTCGAGCTTTGCCTGCAGCTGCCTGTAGTACGGAATGCAGCGCGCCATGACAAACCAAAACACCAGGCCGATGGCGGGCGTGCAAATCAAAAAGATGATGCCGAGCTTAAGGTCGATGGCAAGGGCCGCGACCATGGAGCCCACCGCTAGGAAGGGCCAGCGGATGAGCATGCGCACGCCCAGCGCCACAGAGAGCTGCACCTGGTTGACGTCGTTGGTGATGCGGGTGATAAGCGACGGCGTGCCAAAGCGGTCGAGTTCGGCATAGCTCAACTTGTTGATGTGCTGGTAGAGCGCACCGCGGATATCGGTGCCCATGCCCTGCGAGGTGAGCGCCGCCATCTTTTGGCAGACGAGCGTAAACGAGATGCCGATCACAGCCATGGCGCCAAGCAGCATACCGTAGTGGACGACGGCGTTGACATCGTGTGCGCCAATACCCTTATCGATCATCTGGGCAATCACCAGCGGCGTCAGCAGGTCAAAGATCACTTCGATTAGCTTGCACGCAGGGCCGATCACCATATATCGGCGAAACTTACCACCAAAACGCCTGAGCAGCTCAATCATGTATAGGCGCTCCCTATCATCATCCACATTCAATTCGAACCATGATAGTACCGCCACCCCAAAAGAAGCGTAAACAACTCGTCATTTCTAACGGGATTCAGTTTTCAGGGGGGGCATACGCGCACACCCAGCCAGTGTCGGGTCAACTAGCATGGTATATTTACATTAGTGCTACCAAGTGAGTCGCCGACCCTTGAAATGAGGTGCCGAGATGAACGACATTCTCGCAAGAAGAGCAAGACGAGCAACTGTGGGCATCGCCCTTTCCGCGGCACTTGTCGCGGGAATCGCCCCCGTAACGGCGATCGCGGCAGAAACCAGCGCCCCCACCGGTGCAGTTGCCTTGCAGACGGAAGACGCGGCCGCCGCAAAAGAAAAAGCGTATGCAGCCATGCAGGAAGCGCTCAAAAACCTCGAGGCCGCAAAAGACGCCGCAAGTCCCGAGAAAATTGCGGAAATCGATGATGACATTGCCGCATTTCAAGAACTCTACGACATGGTGGTGGCGGAAGCCGCCAAACGGAGGGAACCCCTTCCCGCCATGCAAGCGAACGTCGATGCAGCCCAAGCCAAATACGATGAGGCCCACAACCGGACAAGCGGCCTTCAGGCAGAATTAGATAAGGCACTTGAAGCACTCGGCGGCGAGGAGCCCAGCACAGCTATTAAGGAGCATATTAAGCAGTTGCGCATGGAGATCATGACGGCACAAAGGCGAGAAGAATCTTGTGAAGATGATCTTCACCGCTACCAACGCCGGCTCGAAAGCCAGGAAAAACAGGTTCAGTATTTCGAAAGTGAGGCGGAGAAAGCTAAAGCCCACATCGACGAGGACATAGCCAAACGAAATGCGCTCCTTAGCGATTTGGAAAAGGCGCAAGCGGCCTATGATGACGCCTGCAAGGCATACGAAGAGGCAAAGGCCGCGGCAGATAAGACCACCTCGCCCGAGATAACGAAACCCGCCGAGACAGTGCTCCCTCCGGCTCAACGCAACCCGCCGAGGCGACACCGCCCGTTGCCTCACCTGCAACCGGCAAAGACGCCCTACCAAGCTCCACCAAGCAGGCGAACTCGAGCAGCGGCAAGCAAGCAAATACGACCGCCGGCAAGCTCGCGAACACGGGCGACACAGCACCGAGCGCAATAGCACTCGCAGGAATCGCCGCCATGGGACTCGGAATAACCGCCACAGCCACACGCCGCCTCAAGAACTCAAAATAGCCGCCAGCGGCTATTGTCTTCGCCAATCCACAAGCCCAGAGACAAAAAGAGGCCCGTTTCCCCACCTAGGGAAACGGGCCTCTTTAACTGCAAAAATT
>ERZ827150.1483-NODE-1483-length-29117-cov-6.683091_pt1 | contig 29117 bp, 22 predicted proteins | sample MGYA00519779_ERZ827150 | MGnify/ENA primary metagenome ERZ827150 (study PRJEB31778, sample SAMEA3449267) | human gut metagenome | biome: human gut; feature: human-associated habitat; material: faeces | place: United Kingdom | collected 2010/2012 ...
GCACCTGACTGTTAATCAGGGGGTCCAAGGTTCAAGTCCTTGTTGAGGAGCCAGAGAAAAGCACTTGCAAAGAGATTTGCGAGTGCTTTTTATTTAATGCTTAACGGATCTTGCGTATGGGGCTCACGTAAGTTTTAAATCTTGTACTTTTTCATTAACTGGTATTATCTGTAAAGCATTAAATTCGGCATATCCATTTTAGCACGGGTTAATATTCATTTGTCTTTACAAAATTACTCGTCCTTCGAATCAAATGGAAGTTCCCTCCTCTACCTTCCCAAAAATCCAAACATACACTCCATCGAGACTTTACTTTTTATGAGTGTCAGCACAGGATTATCATACTCTTTCACCTTTGATGCAATTTGCTGCAGATCCCCACTCAGCTATCCTCATCCATAGGCGTTCGCCAATTTTAAAGAAGGTATGGTAATCATAGAGCAAATCCCGGAAATAATTCGCCGGAATCACACCGAAATTTTCGAGTTGAAAATCTATTTCCTAAATTTGTAAAGCAGAGCCATGAGATCGAATCGGATAATCGGAAAGCGTTTGCTCCCATTAAGATCATTCGTGAATCAAGATCGTACCAAAATGACAAAAGAGACCATCAAAGAGATCGACGTACAAAGCGTCATGACCAAATCAACCCTACCCGTAGGCGGATATTCGGTGAACCCATACGTCGGATGCTTGCATGCCTGCAAATACTGCTACGCTTCGTTCATGAAACGGTTTACCGGTCACACGGAGCCTTGGGGTACTTTTCTCGACGTCAAAAACTGGAAACCGATCAGCAATCCGCACAAGTATAACGGACAACGGATTGTCATCGGATCAGTAACCGATGGATACAATCCCTATGAAGAGGTGGCCCGACGTACCCGACGACTGCTCGAAGAGCTACGGGGCTGTGAGGCCGAAATCATGATATGCACCAAATCGGACCTCGTCCTGCGCGATCTCGACCTGTTGAAACAATTCCGCAAAGTGACCGTATCTTGGTCCATCAATACGCTCGACGAACAGTTCCGCGCCGATATGGATCACGCAGTAAGCATCGAGCGAAGAATTTCGGCCATGAAACAGGTTTACGACGCCGGCATCCGGACCGTATGTTTCATCTCTCCGATCTTTCCCGGAATCACCGATATCAAAGCGATCATCGAACGCGTAAAGGACCAGACCGACCTGATATGGCTGGAAAACTTGAATTTAAGAGGACAGTTCAAGGGGGACATCATGAACTATATTCGAGAAAAACACCCGGGACTCATCCCTTTGTATGAAGAGATCTACAACCACAAACGGCTCGACTATTGGGAATCGCTCGAAAAGGAGATGTCGGCTTACGCCGCCGAACACGAATATCCCTATCGGATCAACGATCTACCCTACGGACGCTCCCAGAAGGGGAAACCCGTAATCGTCAACTACTTCTATCACGAAAAGATCAAACTGACAAGATGATCGAGCCGACAGAAGGGAGAGATGCTACCGATCCGGAACCACTCGGTCCCCTCGATCCTTGAACACTTTTCCAATACAACTTATAGCGTTCTTTTTCATATTCACACGCCTGTTTTACCGTCGAACCATGATTCGGGTATAAATATCCGTAAAGGATATACAAAGCGACTCCACGATGCACCTAATTTTGCAATCGAAAAGATGAGTCGAATCTTAAAACAGGAACCCGTATGAAAATCAAAATTATCCTTGCGCTCGTCGCAATGGCAATAAACAGTACAGCAATTATGGCACAGGAAAAGATCAAACAAACGGCTGGACGCGAACAACTCGGAGAATTCGCTCCCAAATTCGCGGAACTCAACGACGATGTACTTTTCGGTGAGGTGTGGAGCCGCACCGACAGGCTCGGACTGCGCGATCGCAGTTTGATAACCCTTACTTCTCTGATCAGTCAGGGCATCACCGACAGCTCCCTGACCTACCACCTCCAAACGGCCAAGCAGAACGGGATCACCCGTACCGAAATCGCCGAAATTATTACCCACATCGGATTTTATGCCGGATGGCCCAAGGCTTGGGCTGCTTTCCGACTCGCCAAAGAGGTGTGGTCGGAAGATACGACCGGAGCGGATGCCAAAGCGGCTTTCCAACGCGAAATGATCTTCCCGATCGGAGAGCCCAACTCGGCCTATGCACAATATTTCATCGGGAACAGCTATCTTGCCCCGATATCGAAGGAGCAGGTCAACGTGTCGAACGTAACGTTCGAACCGGGTTGCCGGAACAACTGGCATATCCACCGGGCAAAGAGTGGCGGAGGGCAGATGCTCATCGGTGTAGCCGGTCGCGGCTGGTACCAGCAGGAGGGTCAACCGGCAGTCGAGATTCTGCCCGGAACCGTAATCCACATTCCGGCCAACGTCAAACACTGGCACGGAGCTGCAGCCGACAGCTGGTTCGCCCACTTGGCGTTTGAGGTTCCGGGCGAAGAGAGCTCCAACGAGTGGTTGGAACCGGTTACCGACGAAGAGTATAACAAACTAAAATAATTCACTGTTAATCAGAAAATACCATGGAAACAAGACTCAATTATGACATGTACATTCCCACCCGGGTTATGTTCGGGGCCGGAATGTTGAACAAGTTAGGACAACAGCCCATGCCGGGCAAAAAAGCGTTGATCATCATCTCCAACGGTAAATCGACCCGTGCGAACGGCTATTTGTCCCGGACGGAAGAACAGTTGAAAAAAGCGGGTATTGAGAGCGTCGTTTTCGACGGAGTATCGCCCAATCCGACAGTAGCCAATGTCGATGCCGGAGCAAAAGCCGCACGGGAGAACGGATGCGACTTTCTGGTAGCACTGGGCGGAGGAAGCGTCATGGACTGTGCAAAAGCGATCGCCGTGATGGCTACCAACGACGGTGTCCTGTGGGACTATGTAGCAGTAGGTTCAGGCAAAGGGAACCCCATTCCGAACAGACCTCTGCCTATCATAGCCATCACTACTACGGCCGGCACGGGATCCGAGACCGACAATGCGGGAGTAATTACCAAAGAGGATACCTTTGAGAAGGCTTTCATCGGCTCACCGAGCCTGTTCCCCTATCTGGCTGTCGTCGACCCGGAACTGATGCTCAGCGTTCCGGCCGGATTCACCGCTTTCCAAGGATTCGACGCCCTGTTCCACAGCGTTGAAGGCTACATCGCCAAAGGAGCCAACCTGATGAGCGACATGTATGCCTTGACTGCCATCGAGAATCTAGCGAAGTACCTGCCTCGTGCCGTCAAGGACGGTAACGATATGGAGGCCCGGACGCATGTCGCTTTCGCCAACACCCTTTCGGGTGGGGTTATGTGCCTGACTCTGCTTACCAGCGAACACGGTATGGAGCATGCTCTTTCGGCCTATCACCCCAGCCTGCCCCACGGAGCCGGACTGATCATGATCAGCCGTGCCTATTTCTCCTATTTTATCCGTAAACACGCCTGTGACGAACGTTTCATCCGCATGGCCCGTGCGTTGGGCATGCCCGAAGCCGACAAACCCGAGGATTTCATCACGGCTCTCACCCACCTGCAGGAAGCATGCGGCGTAGCCGATCTGAAAATGTCCGACTACGGCATCGCTCTCGACGAATGCGAAAAACTCATGCGCAATGCACGAGAGGTAATGGGCATCATGTTCACCAGCGATCGGGTCCAGATGTCCGATGCAGAGATTGTCGACATCTATAAAGAGTCATGGAAATAACGGCACGATCCGCTTTATCATTCCGATTTATATCAGCCTCCGACAGCGTGTGCAGAGGCTGATATTTTCTGTCTGATCCTGCAAATCTGTAATGGAGGAGGTATAAAACAACGACAAAACAACGAACAGCAATTGTTCTGACCTATTCTCTCATCTATGTAGCGTAAGAATTAAACAACTATTTCATCAATGTCACCCTTCGCGGCATTCCGACATTTCAGCTGGGTGCTCTGTGTTTCTCTATTGCCGGATTCTGTTCGCCGTTTCTGTCTCGTTGCAATCCACCTCTGTTTCGGTGGCTTGCCGTCCCGGGCAGGATGGCCCTGACCAATTATATCGGACAGTCGGTCTCCGGAATGCTGATTTTCTATGGCACAGGGCTGGGATGGGGAGCCAACGTCAGTCTGCTGTGCACGGAACTCATCGCGGGAGCGGTATACTGTATCCAACAATTTTTCAGCAATCTATGGCTCAGATGGTTCCGCTTTGGTCCCTTGGAGTGGATATGGCGCAGCTGACCTACGGGCATTGGATCAAGTGCCGGAAGTCCGAACAGACCGACTCTCAGCTCCAATCGGAATAGGAACACTATATCGGAGGCTGCTCACACAACTGACATAAACAACCAAAATAAAACTTCTGTTATGAAAAAAGTAAAAATTACCGTATTGCGGGTAACATTCAATGAAGATTTTGCCCGCGATTATGCGATGCCGGGACTGAAGCCCTGCTCCGTCATGAAGGAAGGACAAGTATTCTATGCCGAGTTAGGAAAACCCGAAGGTCTGTGCGACGGCGCATGGCGGACGATCCATCCCTACGTATTCGCCTTAGCCAATGGAGCCCGGCACTTCTACTTCAACGATTGGGTTCGGCAACCGGGAGTAGCCATCACCTGCTGCAATGACGGACTGCGTCCCGTATTTTTCAAACTGGAAGCCACCGACGAGGAGGTCAAGTCTCCGTTTATATAAAGGCATAAGATAGATGCGTAGCCTTATGAGTACGGAGGATCTCTGAACGCATAGCATATGGTAGTATTTTCTCGATCGGTTTCGTACTTCGGATCGCATCCTCACCCGTCGAATATATCTACACGAGTAAAAGTCCCCGCATTGAAAATTATAATACCTGTCTGTTTCAAAAAGAGAACCGTAAAATATTTGTAAATCTGGATTCGGAGGACTATTGCATCTGTTCTGGCGCCGTGTATTGTCGTCTGGCCATGATCGGCAAACCGCACCGAACACCTCCGTGCATCACCGAAATTCCACCGAGCATACCAACTCGCTTTCGAATTGGAAAATAAAAACGAGCTGCGAGTTGGAAAAAAGAAATTTCCGTTATATTTTTGCGCTCGGAAAGATGGCAGAGTGGTCGATTGCGGCGGTCTTGAAAACCGTTGAGCTGCGAGGCTCCGGGGGTTCGAATCCCTCTCTTTCCGCCACAAACTTTTTGACACAAAAAACGGTAAGCGATTGCTTACCGTTTTTTTGTTTCTTTTGGCGTGAAACCCTACTCTCAACCAAGAAAGTAACCATCATCAATATCGATCCCAATCGACCCAAAGATGCCCGTCGTAACGCCAACTGTCCAGCAGTGCCACCGAGAGAATCTTGTTGGAGAATACGAGCAATTCAGAATCAGGCTCGGCCGCCTTTATCCCATTGGCATAACCTTCTGGAATACAAAGAATCTTGCTATCGCTGGCTGACAGATGAAAAATCTCGGGCACCAGATCTTTTGACGGATTTTCCCAATTATCGATCTTCACAAAAGCCGTCGTAAACGATCCTCTCAATGCGTAGAACCATTTCTTTTCCGTCTGATGTCCATGCCATGCACGAATGATCGACGGATCGTTTTGTCGTATGACATAAAAACGTGCCACATCACTCATATCCAGATCATTCACATGAGAAATAGCCCCTCGAAAATCGGTCGAAATTCCGCCCTGTACAATTTTAATATCACTCATTTCCTCTGAATTTGTCTATTATAACTGTTATATCGAACCATATTTTTGTCATCCCAGCATTCTGGTGTCGCCGCATCGGTTTACAAATATGCAAAAAACTCGATTTGATGCCAACACCCCCTCACATCTACTCGGACCGGACAAACATTTGTCCGCTCCGGATATAACTCCAAGACCGTCTTAACAATGGAACCTCAACATGATCTTCAAAAATCAATTTAGCTACTCTTTTCGCTGATAATACCTCACCCAATCGATCTCCAGATAGGCCGGCAACTGCGTCGAGTCTATCTCGCCGACCCAATCACCTCCCAACTGCGCATCCATCCGCAGATGGAACGGGTCGTAAGCAAAGGGAAACTGGCCATCCTTCCCGCCGTTGACCTTCGGATAACAGATCGAACGCCGGCCGTTCGTGAAATAGACCAAGCTGTCCGGATACATCTCCACGGCGTAGATGTTGAAGCCATCCCGATCGATCGGTGCCGTAGCGTATTTGGGCGGATCTTCCCGCTTCAGATGGATCGTATAGTAACTATGGGAGGTTTGATAAATAAAATCGTCGAAATTCAAATGCTCCATGATATCGATCTCACCACCGTAGGGATAGGGAATCGGATCGGGACACATCCACAGAGCTGGCCAAAACCCCTGTGCACAGCTCATTTTGGCCCGAATCTCGATCCGTCCGAATTTGAACTCCTTTTTATAGCGGCTCCAGATCCCTCCGGTAAGGTAGGCCGATGTATCCTCCGGATGATCGGTATTGCAAACGGCCATCAAACGTATGGTACTGTCCGTAAATTGGTAAAGCTCCTCATACGGTGCCATGTGTGTATCCCAAGGCGACTTTCCGCGCGGAATAGTCGACCATACGGTCGTGTCGAGCCGACCGGAATTGAAATTCTCCTCCCAAACCAATTCCCACGACTCTTCTTCCCGACAACAACTCTGAAAAATGCACGACACCAATCCGAAAAAACAAAATATAAAAATTCGCTTACTCATTCTACTACCTCTTTTCTTACCATTAATACTCTTTACATTGTGTCCAAAAGTGTCTTTTAGTTAAGATACTGCCAATAGCCATCGTGTTTTTTCCGATCGAACTTCCAGTTGCCATCACCATCCTTGTACCAAACCATCTTACGGAGCATCCGAAGGTATTTCTGTTCGTTCCGTTTACCCTCGTTGGTAAAGAAGAGCTTTAAAGGAACCCCGGCTCGACCCTTTTTGAAAATGATCATTCCCGTACAGTAAACATAAGGTTCCAATGCCGGTTCCATGGACATTCCGGGCCCTCGCGAAAATACATTAATGCCCGGCAGCGTATAGACATAAACCGAATCGGCATTGAACCACCGACGAACCTTTTTCCCGGTGCAAATCTTCACATAAGTATTGAAATCCTCCAACGTAAACATCATACCCGGGGTTCTCCGGTGATTTGTAAAATATCCGGGCTTCCGTTCCAACTCTATATATCCATAAGCCGAAGCCACTTCACTCGCTGCACGAGCCCGTGCACAATTATCCTTGTCGGGACGCAAGGCATACCACCCCGAAGAATCGGCAAATGGTTCTTGGGTCGAACCCTCCTTAAACACATCTATTTTACTACATGTCACCAAAAAGTTCCGGTCTTCGGATTCAAGCATGAATGCTATCGCATCTCTGCTGGTAATATTTTCTCTACAGAACCACAACAAATGATTGCACCACTCCCGATCGATCATTTGTTTGGGCTGGGTCAACTCGATATTATATACATCGTCATAGAATTGAGCCCAACGATCGAATGAGTTGGACGGATTACTTTTCACCGAGTCGGACATTTGTGCAGAAACTTGTGCAACAGCCAACACGAAAAACACCGAAAGAACCATACGCTTTTCCATAACACGACCATTTATAAGGGTTAATATTTTGTGTTACAAGATAATAATAATAATACACAAGCCGCTGGTACATTTTATTGAACGACAGGAACCGTATTCAAGGTTCCGCCCTCGTTGTACTGCTGGTTGTTGGGCAGGCCTTTCTCGTTGACTCCCTCTTTCATCAAGGCTTTCAGGTCATTCAGGTGGTAACGATACACCCCTCGCGGCGTCGTATCGTATTTTTTACACAACGAAGCGGCCATCCCGACCACCTCTCCCATCATACCCGTCGTCCGCATCACCCGCACCGTTCCCAATGCCACGTGCGTCACGCTGATGTTACGCCCCGCCATAAACAGATTCTCCACATTGCGGGAGTAGAGACAACGATACGGCACCGGATAGGGATAGATCAGGATGTGGGTCGTCACGGCCTTGAACTCCTGATTCGGAAAATATCGGCTGTTCTTCGGATCGGGGCGGTGCAGATCGATGCTCCACGTCGTAGTGAACGAGGCATCCTCGTGCGCCACATGTTTCGTCAGATCGTCCTCCTTCAGAATATAATCGCCCAGCAACCGGCGCGATTCGCGTTTACCCGCCATATAGGCAACCCACCCCAACTGCCGATTCCGATAGAGGTCGTTCCCTTTCAGCCGATTCTTCAGGTAGCTCCAGTTCGAATAGATGACCAACATCCCGTAATCGCGAATCCGCTCGAAATCCTTGATCTGATCGAAATTCATTCCTGTCTCCCATGTCCACTCGCCCATCGTGACCCTTTCGCAGCTTTCGTCGGTAAATTCGATCCCGTAATCGAATTCGGGAAATGTGCTCGGGCCATCGGTTTCGACCGAATACCACTGCACCGAAGCCCCCATCGTCATTTTGTCGGCCTTTTCGGGTGCAATGCTCTCGCCGAACTCCTCACGGCTTTCACGCCCCATACGGTAATCGGCCCCAGCCAGATAGCCGACTGTCCCGTCCCCCGTGCAATCGGAAAAGAGCGGAGCCTCGAACCTCAACTCACTGCCGTTTTCGATATGTTTGGCCGTGACGGCAACAATCCGGTCGCCCTCCTTCTCCACTCCGATCACCCGATAGTTCAGGAAGAGCGACACCCGCTCCTCACGAGCCAACCAATCCAACTTCTTTTGATCTTCATAGGTTGCTGCGGGTTGTGCATTGCCCCCCTTATCGGGCCCGAACTCCTTCTGCAGGCCTCCCAACTCCTTGTAGGGGCCCATTTCGATCCGCCCGCCCAAATGGACACGGATTTCGGAGCTGTTGTTCCCGCCCACTACCGGACGGTCGTTGATCAGGGCTACATTACACCCCAGACGGGCCGCCGAAACTGCCGCACTCATGCCGGCAATTCCCGCTCCCACGACAACCAGATCGTACGTTCCCGCCGACGGCACCTTATCGGGCAGATGCAAGGCCTTGCGCCGGAAAGCATCCAGCTCCGCAAGATCGGAGGGCGGTACATCCCCTTTTTTCGTCGTAAAATAGATCGCATCGCAACGGCCGTCGAAACCGGTCAGGTCATGCAACCGGATCACTGCGTTCTTCTCCTTCACCGACACCTTGCCTGCCTCCTGCCACATCCATGCCTCACCCGTACAACCCAACACCTGCGAAATTTTCTCCTCGCCCACCGAGAGCGTAAATCGTCCGGGGCCCTCGCCCTGTCTCCACGGAGCGGTCCAGTTGTACGTACGGACGTAGACGTAATACTCTCCCCGCTTCGGGAAGGTCACTTCCGTAGAGGCATCCTCCACCGGAACCCCCATTCCATGCGCCAACAGATAGGGCGAACCCATCAAGTCCATAAACTGCTGATCGACTACCCATCCGCCCTTGTTGCTGAAGCTCTCCGCCTCTACGAGCAGATCGGCTGCCTGCGATCCCTGCACAAACAACACGGTCGCCAATAACGAAACCCACAAATTCCGCATACCCCTATTTTATTAATACCGTTCAATAACAATTACATACGCTCACTCATCAAAAACAAAATAGCCAAAATTTCTCCCAACAAAGAGAAAAAAGGTTTTCAATCCATCCTTTTTCACAATTATTCAACACATCAATATCGTTTCGATTGACACAACTCAATCAAAATCATATAAAAGCTTGTTCCGTCCATTTACAAGCCAATATACAATAAAATAAATTTACAACAAAACATTGAGTGACACGAAATTGAATTTCATACTTATAGAAATTATAAAGCAGCGGCAGAAATTTCTCTGCCGCTGCTTTCCATTTTCGGAATTTGGCAAAAGACAAAACGTCGTCGCTTTTGCTTGATCTTACTTCTCTTTGTAGATGTAGTTGAATCGACTGCCGGGCGCCGTATCTCCATTCACATACCAATCCATGGGATCCTCCTTCTGCATGTTATCGGCCCACTTGAACTGGAAGGAGACGGAATCGCCATTCATCTCAAGCCCCTCGATCGGAACCGTTATGCTCATCTCATTACCGTCAACCACATGTGCAACTTTCGCCACTTCTCGCCATGAATCGCCGTCATAGCGCATCAAACGATCTCCAGAAATGACCTTATAATCATAACCACACCATCCGGTGGTACCCTCATTGTCCGTATCCAAATAAAGCGTCATCCAATTGGCTCCATGATCGGGTGTTATGGCCTCAACAGTCTGCACATAGAAATAGATATTTTTCCGATCACGAACGACCTTCATCTGCGAAAAGTCGTTGCGTCCCGTATAATTCGTATATCTTACTCGTGGTTCGGTCGGCGCTCCATAGGCATCACGATGCAACACGTCGCCCTCGTAATCGATATAATACGCGGGAACACTCGCCCAATCAGACATCTGAGCAATCGTCCGATGTGCAGGCACGGACGGAGCTGCCGGCATCCCTTTATAACGACGAATGTTCGCGGCCAGCTGCATGTAGTAGTGGTCATCCAATCCTGCTGTCAACGAAGGTTCTATATCGCGACTGTACTCGGGACTCGCCTGATCACAAAACCACGAGTGTTCGGGATTATCATCGTGACTGTTCCACTTGCCGGCAATCCATTCGTTCCAGCCGGTCACGAATACATAGGGAACATCCTGCGTGAGAGCATAATTCCACTGTTCCTGAAAATTATATCCGTACCGGATATCCTTCTCCGGATCGCCGTGCGAACCGTTCCGATAGCTTCGTCCCCAGTTATCCTGATTGCCGTAAAAAGCCGATCCACCCATACCGGCATCCGGATTGGGATGCTGCGATACCGACACATTGATGATCTCCCGTTCGCCCCGGTGATTCGAATAGACATGTTGCGGACGGACAAACTCGATCCATGGCCAACCATCGGTTTTAGTCGCCTCATTCGGCCACTGCGACTCCCGAATCGTGAAGAATCCCTCATAATCTTTCCCTTGTGCCTGCGCCGATATACCCAAAATCAGCGGCTTGCCGTCAAGGTAATACCAACAATCCGGATGGCGGTATTTAGCCCCCTCCTTATAGATATCATCGTAGATCTTCTGCATCGTTTCTCCCGACTTCGTGTTGGTATAGAAAACGATCTTCGGAGCTTGCAGTCCCTGTCGATTTACGGCTTCCATAGCTCGCATCAGGGCATCCGCCTGTTCGGGATAGTGCGAATTGTTGGTCGCATCGATCACCAGCATATCGACTCCCGCGTCGGTCAGCAACTGGATATTCTTCAGATGTACCCAATAATCCAGACCGTGGTAGTAACCGTAGATGGGTTGGCCCCAATAGTAGTAGCGACCGGCTATTCCGGCTCCACCGCCCCAATAAGGGCTACTGAAATCCTCGAATATCTCTGGATGTTCATGCCACATGACATCCAGATCCCACGAACATTCGGCGATGTTATCGCCGTCGCCCATCCACAGAAAATAGAAGAGTGCCACGTGACGATTCGATTGCGGATCTCCAGTCTCTTCGTTCTGGGGCAACACGCGTCCCAACCCATCGGTAGCTGCATAGGGTTGAATCTGTCCATACGAAACCATCGTCGCTGCCGACAGAAGCAGGGTCAGTAAGGTTTTAAATTTCATAGTACGTAATTTGATTGGTTAGTTAGTTTTTATGCCATCCTTTTCCGGCCGGCGTTGAACAAAGATACGATTTGAGGCGTAAATTACAAAATCTGATCCTACACATAGAGACGATGAGACCAAATCAGTTGTCCCGACAAACCTCAACCCCTGATGTAAAAAAAACTTTTTCTGAGCAGAGCTATCATGCAGAATCGGCTTGCATGGTTTCATTCTCCACTAATCGCCCTCTTCCATATTGAAATAAATCGGCAAATCGAAAAGGAACAGATCATCGGACGTGTACTCCGAATTCAACTCCGGCCGTACTGCTTCAGGCAACAAGTGCAATTCATATGTTTTACCTTCCCGTTTTTTGTTTACGGGATTTCCATCCATCAGCGTCCATTCTTTCACGACAATGTGTCCAGAAGGAATCGTTTCGGAACCCTCGATGACCTCATACTCCCGCGATACGATACACCGCCGATAGCCCTGTTCCAACACCTCCGATGGAGACGGGACCGTACTCGAACGCACCAACCGCGCCTTGACCGCAACCGGAGCAACGAAAGCCAGCTCATCCGAATGTTTCATGACGCTCTTGGCCCGCTGCTTCATCTGCTTGACGGACAGCGCCCAACCGTAAACGACTACGTTGCGGATATTTCCCCGCCATGCACGATCGCCACCCCACTCGTTTCCGAAGATCAACCGGTTATTGTCGCTCCAGTTCGAAAGATCCCCCTGCACCTTCATCGTCTGATTGATCCGGCCGTTGATCGACCACATCAGGATTCCCGGTTGATAGGAAACAGCCACATGATACACCTTTCCCATCTCAATGGTGCCAAGCTCTGTCTCCGGCGGAGTCCCGTTCGGTCCGGTTTCGGTAGTTCTCAACCGCAGGACCAGCTTATCCTCCTGCTGTCCCAACGTCCAGTTTCTGTCGCTCGTTCCGTCGGAAAGACTAATCATTCGGGCCGGGCCGGAAGCTTCCGGATCGTCCGCACGAAATTCGAGTTCAAACGCAAATTGATTCTCCTTCCGGGCAATATCCGTAAACAAACGGTTCACCTCATCGTCCATCGGTGTAAAATATCCGTTACGAATCTCCATCGAGTTACCCTGCCCGATATAGGCATATCCGTGGGGCACCACGGCATCCGCCCGGACAAATTCGCCCGAAGCCGAAACGATCTGATTATTGCTCAGACTATTACCCCAAGAGAAAATCGCACCATCGGCACCTACCGGATAGCGCCCCGTCTGAGCCGCCGTCACCGATGCGATCTTTTTCGTCCGCTCCACCGCCTCTTTCGACCGCCCGGTCATCAGATACTTCGTATTGTACCGGATCGCCTTTTCGCTTGCCCGATCCTCATACACGTGCACATCCGGGAACGACCCTTCATCGGTGATCTTCACGATCTGCTCCGTCTCGAAATGGGTATCGTCCGCCCACAAGGCACACAGATGTACCATATTGCCGATATTCAGGTTCGGCGAATCGCCCATCGTCCGCGTGATGAAGAAGTGCATGTCCTGCGACGAGCCGTAATGGTAGTTTCCGCCGGCTCCGGCATCTCCCCGGGCAGAACCATCGCTCCGGACCGCCTGTTTTTTTGCGTGATAGACCCACTTGCTGTCAGCCGTCACATGTGGATGACAACCATTGGTCAATAAAATCTCTTTACCTTTCAACGGACCTTCAAAGTAATATGTGTAAACATTCGAATGTTTCCGATAGGCTGCAAATGTTCCATTCGGAGCCATAAAAACAAAATTTTCCAACCTGTCAATAGGCACCTGTGCGACAAACTCCTTTTCCGAAACGGAACCGTCGGAAGAGAGCGTCACCTTAAACACCTTAACTGTTTTCGCCTGTGCGTAATAGAGGGTTTTCGGGTCGCCGTACGAGTCATCACCCCACGATGGAAAGTATCCTAGATCGATACGGATCGGTTTCGCCGGCAACGGTCCATCGATCCGGACCACATAGATGTCCCATTGGCCAAAATCTCCATAATTGTTTCCGCCACTTCCGTCATCCGTTTTGCCAGCACAACGGGCAAAGGCCAGCCACTTCCCGTCGAAAGAGATCTGCCCCTCGACATCTCCTCCAAGCTTGCCTTTTTCGCATATCTGCTGTTCGGTAGCATGGATCTCCTCGAATGTCATTCCGGGAGCAATCTCCACCCGACACAATACCCGATCATACCCATTTCCCTTACTGTACGTAACGAAGCCATGGGGAATCTGATATTGGGCTGAAACGGGATCGACTGCAAACAGAGCCATCACCGTTACTGCAAAAAATAGATACATCCGTTTCATCATACGTATGTTTTAATCCGTATCAAAAAATTATTTCGATTTTTCTTTCAGAATTTTGGTATTTTTCGCCGCTATTTTCTTATTCTTTGCGGTCGGATAGACGTGTATGTCCACCCATGAACCGTCATCACAAATCTTCATGAAGGCATCTGTCTCGAACCGGGTATCGGTCGTATAGAGCGGACACAGCCACACCTCGCTGCCCTGATTCTAGTTGTTCGAATCGCCTGTACGCTTGGTAACGAACCAATGCATATCGGCCGAAGATCCGTAATGATAGGGTCCGCCAGCTCCTGCACTACCGCGTGCAGAACCATCGTTGCGCACCGCATTGCGTGAAGCATGATAGACCCATTTGCTGTCGGCCGTTATGTGCGGATGGCACCCTGCACTCAACCGGACATCTTTGCCGGCCAACGGACCCGAGAAAAAGTAGGTGGCACCATCCCGCTCTTCCGGAATGCAGCGTACGTACCGTCCGGGGCTGCAAAAGTACACCCTTCGTACCCATCCGACGGCAATACGCCGAGTACACCCTCTTTCAGCACCTTTCCCCGATCGTCTATCGTAACCTGCCGGATACACCGTTCCTTTTCATCAGTATAATAAAGCGTCTTGACCTTCTGATCGGAATCGTCGCTCCACGACGGAAAATATCCGGGACCGATACGGATGGGTTCGGCCGGCAACGTTCCGTCGATCCGCACGACATAGATCTCCCATTTGTCGTAATCGTGGTAGTCGTTGTTTCCCTTGCCTTTGGTGGTTTTCGCCACCGTGCGGGCAAAAGCCAGCCACTTGCCGTCGAATGAGATCTGCCCCTCGATATCGTCTCCGATCGCTCCCTTCTCGCAGATTTTCCGTTCGGTTGCCGCAATCTGCTCAGGAGTGTCTCCCGGATGCACGTCGACCCGATACAAGGTACGCTGGCTGTCGTTTCCCTTGCTGTAAACAATAAAGCCCTCGGGCAACGAGTACTGGGCTTGCAGTGAACCTACCGTTCCTGCCAGCAGCAACATCCATAACCATTTCATGACCTCCGCCGATAAAGGATTTTACTTCAACGGAACCTGACTGCTCCAGCTGCTGGCTTCGGTAAATTCACGCGCACTGAGACACCACACGAAAACCTTCTTCTGCTTAAGGAACGACGGGTCGGCCTTGCTGCGGCGATAGACATTGATGCGCGAAGGTGTGGCTCCGGAGCCCCGGACTCCGATCACCTCGACCGGCATCTGCAGTGCACAGGCCAGATTCGACGCCAATCCCGCCTGCGAGGCGAACATATCGCCTCCGGCATCGAACACCAACGTATGGCTGTCACCGAACAGCAAAACGGGACTCGCCTTATCGGCCACCGGATCACCCGAAATGAAATGGAGTTTCCGCGTCTCGGAATACCCCTTCGCGAGGCTCTTATAGAGATCGCCCGTAAAAGTAAGGTCTGAGGTCTTCTCGGTGTAGCTCTTCGATCCGGATATTCCGTACGACTTCAATTTCCGGGCAATAGCTTGTGCGGCCACCTTTGCCCCTTCTCCCGAAAAGTGCGAATCCCCCAGACAGTACAACGGTTCGGAGAGCCCCTTCTTTTTGCTCAGAAACAGCGGCGTCAAGTCGAGTACCTCAACTCCCTGCTTTTTCAACTCCTGATAAAAACGCTGCAACGACGCATCGTACCGCGTCCCGGAGGCAAAATTCCCATCGGCCAGTTTCTCGGGATAGATAACGGCCTTCGGCGGAATCGGCACGACCAACAACTTGATCTTCTCCGCCTTCAATGCCTTGTCATAGGCTACGATCGCCTGCAGCGGATCTTGCGCTTTGGGATCCTTGCACTGGGCGGTTTTCGCTGCTGCATCGCCCCAGAAATCTCCGGCTCCCAGATGCCGCAACTCGCTCTTAAGGAAACACCACCCATCCGCGCCCTCAACCGCAATCGAGGCTGCGGATTGGGCCCGCTCCTTACAGTAATTCTGAAAATCGGTACTGTTTTGGGCACATACACCCGAAAACACCATCGAAAAGCACATCAGCCATCCGACCTTTTTCCAAACAATCTGTTTCATCGTATATCTTTTTATTCGTTAAAATAATCTTCACATGACATCCGGTCAAGGACACAGTTCACCCCACACCGGCACCTCCAGCTGCAACATCACATCGTCCAACTCGTTCCGGTTCAACCCGCCCATCTGCGCCTCGTAATCGCTCCAACTCTTCAACACAATACGGATCGTCTCGCCCTGACGCAAAAATGCGGCATCGGTCAGACGGCGGTCCTTCATGCCGAGCAGATAGACCACAGCCTGAGCCTGTTCAACGGAGTGGTCCTCCGAACAGATATCGGTCAGATGCAACGTGATTACATGGTCGGAATAGGTCACTTCCTGCGGGTCGGGCGACGCGGAACGTGCCGCAATGTATGCCGAAACAACTATCGAGTCGCCCGGTTGCAGGTTCAGGAAATCGCTCTCGTGTGGTTCTCCCAAGCTCATCGCTATCGGAGTCCAGTTACCAAAGGACAATTCGCGCATCGAGAACTCCCACACAACGACACTCTTGTTCGCCAACCGGTCGACCCCGCGCTCCAATTCGTTGCTCAGCATTTTCCGGGTGGCAATACTTCCCTCATCGTTGCGGCGGATCGCATCGACCGGCTGCTGCAACAGATAGGAGAGCTGTTCGGCAAATCCGGCCCCGTAACCCCAGCCCAACCCGTTCAAAGAATAGATGTTACTGAAACTATCTCCCAGAAAGAGGCAGGAGGCATACGGATCGGGCATCCAGACATTTCCCATCGCATCGGTCACCGGATGAGTCTCAACCTGTTCCGACGAAGCGAGCAGCGTTCGTCCGCTGTATTCGAGCATGGCGTAAATATCACCCAAATGATCGACCGGAGTACTCCGGCGAAGATACCCCGCCGCACCATACGACATCAATCCCTCCGAAACGAGCAAGTGTGCCAGAGAATCGGCCACCGCCTCCATTCCTTCGGGTGTCCAATGCGTGTCGGTTTTCAGATAAGAGGCAATGCCTTCTGCTTTTAATCTTTGCAAAATCGAGGTCGGATCAAAAACCAGAATCCCCTGTGCCTGTAATTCGGAGAGGAAAGTCCGATAGCTTGCGTTCTGGACTGTCGATACGGAATCGGCACAACTGCCGCTCAACATCTCGGGATAGAGCATCGGCTTTACCGGAACCGGCATGACCACCAGACGGATTCCCCGTTCCTCAAGTTGCCGAGAGAAATCGGTAATTGCCGCAACCGGATCTTTCCCGGCCTGCTCCCTGTACTGCAAAAAAGGCTTGCCCGTCACATACTGGATATCCTTATCGTAGAACCACCAACCTTCCCGGCCCATGACCGCCTTTTCGTTGCCGGTCCGCAGGCACCGGGTCAGAAACCACTGAAACGGTGAAGGAAACACCTCCCGTAAAAACGAAGCCTTTTCCAACTCCGATTCGAAACTCTTCCGCGCTTCGATCAATCGGTTATTCCCTGCAACAACCTCGCTCCAAACGCCTTGCGAGGAGTCTTTCCCCGTTGTGTCGGACGGAACCTGATACGAAAACGACGAGACAAACAGATCTACCAACGGTACAATTGCGATCAATGCAAGAAATACGATCGTGATCGTTTTTGCCGTCTTCCTCTCGATCCGTGTACTTTGAATCTCAAAATTCGCCTCTTCCTCTCTATTGTGACTATGTTTCTGCTGTGCCATAACAAAAGGATTAGAAGATAAAATAGATAAACGGATTATACGACTGCGAGGTCAGCGCAGCAATCGAGAGCAGAAACAGAGCGAGCAGGGCGAACGCTTTGGGTCGCGAAATGCAACGGGTCCAGTTCCATGCCGTCGGTGCACACCAGACGATCGCTGCCGCAACCACCATCGACAGCCAAGCATAGGGGGTCAACATCGAGGCCGACAAGATTCCCGAGCCGGACACTCCTGCTCCGACCCCGAACATCGACTGTACATAGGCCCAAGCATCAGGCAGGGTTGCCGCACGGAAAAAGACCCAAGCAAACACCACGACCGCATAGGTCGCCAACATTTTTACCGATGATGGAATCCGTGTCCACATGGTGTTTCCCCGTTGGGTCCGCTCCACGACGAGCATCACACCGTGAATACCACCCCAGATGATAAAATTCCACGCTGCCCCGTGCCACAGACCGCCCAAAAGCATCACCGTAAGCAAATTGACATAGGTCCGGATTTTCCCCTTCCGGTTCCCGCCCAACGGGATATAAAGGTAATCGCGCAACTACGAGGAGAGTGAGATGTGCCAACGTCTCCAAAACTCAGTAATCGAACGGGAGCGATAGGGCAAGTCGAAGTTTTTGGGGAACACGAAGCCCAGCATCAGGCCCAAGCCGATTGCCATATTGGAGTACCCGGCGAAATCGAAGAAGATCTGAAACGAGTAGGCAATGGCTCCGGTCCACGCCTCACCCGCTGTACGTGTTGCCGCATCAAAAGCCCAGTCCGCAACCTTTCCGCACGGGTTGGCCAACACGACCTTCTGTCCCAAACCCACCACGAAAAAAGCGATACCCCGTGCAAACTTCTCCCACGAATAGGTCCGATGCCGCAACTGGTCGGCCACCTCCTGAAAACGGATAATCGGTCCGGCAACCAGCTGTGGATACATCGACACGTAACAGGCAAAGTCGATGAAGTGGGTAATTCCACGCGCATCTCCCCGATAGACATCGATCGAATAGCTCATCGACTGGAACGTATAGAAACTGATTCCCAACGGCAATACGATGTGCAGGGCCGGCAGGACCCACGTATCCGACATGTAGAGCATGGACATCAGCGCATTCCAGTTCTCGATTCCAAAGTTCCCGTATTTGAAGAAGCACAACAACGACAGATTCGACACGATCGATACGACCAGAGCCGTCTTCTGTTTTCGGGTCCGTAGTCCCCCTTTCGGCAGAATGGATATGGAGCTACGCTCGGATTTGGGCCGGTCGAAATACTGTATAATATAGAGACCGCAGCAATAATCGATCAGCGTCGACAGAAAAAGCAACAGAACAAAAAGCGGATTGGTCCATCCGTAAAAGATGTAACTCAACAGCGTCAGTACGGCATGACGCGTCCTGCCCCGTACGGCATAATAGATACACAGTGCAACGGGCAGAAACCAGAACAGAAACAGATGACTGCTGAAAACCATGACTCACATCCTATTGCAAAACCAAAATCGCATCTTCGTCGCTGTGCGACTCGGTTTCAATCCGGTTCTCCGTATAAGAGAGCTCCGCCTTTTCGTACAATCCTGTCGCGGGATAGTACCACGAAGCCTTCTTAAACCGCCTGTTCCGCTCGTTTTTCACCGCGACACGCTGAGCCGTCGGAACATAAACCAGTATCGTCTCTACCTTATCGTCGGCCACAACCATCATCGTCCGTGAGACATGCTCGGACGCCCCGTTGTCCTCCAACAGATCAGCCTGCGGACGCAGTTCCCACCATGCAAACCGATCGAAAAACGCATGCAGTCGTCCAACCTGAATACTGCCGCTACTTTCGATACCATCTTTCCAATCATACTGAGACGGCTTTTTCATCCCGTGATTGAACGACTTCTCTCCGACCCGAAGCCACGGCCATGTGCTCCATGCCCCGTACCCTACGCCGGCAACCGGTGCGCTGAACATACTCCAGAAGATACTTTTCCGAACCTCGTAAGCATTTCCGGGCTCCCCCTGCGCCTCATATACCGGTTCCGTATCGATGATCGGACGAGGTTTAAGCCGAGCCCAATTCTCAACAACCGGTCCCTGTGTTTTCCAACGTATCGTCGATTCGGAGTTCGAGTGCCCGGTTTGATAGGAGATCATACTCAACCACTCCTCTCCGTCATAATCATTCCCATACCAACGACGTCCACCCGGATGCAACGTCACAACATTGCCAACTGCATTCTTCCCCTCGCCGAAAACCCGTCGGCCAATCTCCTGCCACTTCGCCAGATTCGATCCGGTAAAATTACCGTCTCCGCCGAGATTCCAGATTACATGATAGGCTTCATAACGCGCCTTGATGTACGCAGCCAACTTCACCGCACTCTCTACGGGCAATCTGTATCCCGGATTCTCATCTCCGGGGATCGCCCACAACATCACGGGAGCAGCTACAAGTCCCATCCGGTTGATCCGATCTATTTTGCGGTCGAGCCTCTGGAAGAAAAGCGGATTGATCCGGATCGGGTCTTCTCCTGAAAAAGCCGGAGGATCGAGCTCCGAGGCAGGTAGTCCGCGCCATTGGGTAGTTACGAATTGAATAACGGTATAGGCATGTTGTTTGCGATGTTGCAGATAGGTTTCCCACTCCTCATCCGTCGAACGCAACGCCCCGTTCCATGCCGTACAGCCCAGATAGAAAAACGGCGTGCCGTCGGCATACGACAGATAGTAATCTCCCGTCCGGTGAACGATCTTTCCGTTTCGGTAGATCGGCAGCGACGAACGGTTTTTCGTACAGACAAACGTTCCGCTCCGATCGTGCAATCCCGAATTCGCCACATCCGAACAGGCAGTCCGGTAACTCCATTTGCCCTTTTCGTTCGGCATGAAGCGCACCCTCCATCGATTCTCCCCATCCCAAAAGCCGTCACTTGGATACTGTTTTCCCGAAGGGGAGACAAACGTTACCTGTAAAGCGACATCGTACACCGGTCGATCGTAGGCTACCGGACTGTCGAACGTCAACTCGATCCGATCCCAGATCGGCACTTTGGGTATGTCATCTTTAGCCGCCAAAAGACCGAAAGTAAGTCCCGCGACAACTGTTAAAAGAAGTTTTTTCATCCTCATGAAGGGTTAGATTTTAGGTCTATTTTCTGAACTCTGTTGTCAATCGTTCTGCTTCGGATGTTCCATCAGATCCTTCACCACCTCGGGAGATGTGTGGTCGGAACCCGTCAGTACATACACCAGCATGCCGGCATCCGACACATCGAAATCCCGGCCTCCATTTTTCGAGCACTCCTCCATCCGCGAGTAGAGCCACTCCCAACTTCCCTCTTTGTAAACCGGGAGATGGCGCGCCTCCGAAGTCCGAAGCCACGAAAACCGATCCCTGTTCGTATTTAGCCCGTCGAACAGCCGTTTACCCGATGCATCCCGGTCCCGGCCGTTCTGATCGTGGATATGGATACAATTCAACCCTCCGCCTTTCTCCGAAGCAAATGCCTCGACAATCTCTTCATAGGACCAGCCATCGTGCGCACTTTTATATTTTTCGCGATCTTTAGAGCTGTGGATATCATTCCAATGACCATGTGAAATAAGAGTTACATATTTCCGTTTCGACGGTTTCGCCCGTGCAATACCTTCACCCAAAACCTGCATCGGACCGGCTGCGATCAGAATCAGCGGATTGCGACGGGACGACCGGTCGATCTCGCGGGCTACGGCCTCGTATGCCCGCTCCGGATCGTCATACGCGCAGATAAATTCGGTATCGGGAAAACCGAAGCGATCGCGACCTCCCTCGATGCTCTCGATCATCTCGGCCCTTCCGTTATACCCTTTACGGTCGGAACGCCCCTCCCAAATGTGATCGCAATAGACATAAACGGGCAGCGTCTCCTGCATCCCTTGTGAAGCGAGCAAAGCCAACATCAGCGCTGAAGCCCCCCAGTCGTCCTCATCGTGGGCATTGCCATCCGAACTGATCACGATCCGGCCTCGTCCGTTCCATAACGGATCGGCTGCATACACGCCGACACTGGCCAACAGCAACGCCACTAACAATACAACACAAGCCCTTTTCATCGTCCTATCTTTTTACGATCTCTATGCCTTACTTTCGCAACGGCAATTCCTCCCGTTTGCAAAAGCAGTCCATCTCGTTTAACACGCTTATTTACAATATTGCAAGGTAGATAATTTTCTCTAATCTTCTCCTCCCTCTCTCCATTTTTTAACAAAAAACATCACGTCACTCTTTTCTTTGCTTTTCACTTCGACTCGCCTAAAATTCGAAAAGCTTTCTTCGACGAATTCCAGCTTGAATCCATCGCTGTCGACATCGAACCCAAAGGATTTTCACCCCCGGATCGGGGACTCCCGGCTTCCGACCGAGTCCAAATATTCACTTATGGTACAGGAGGAATAAAAAAAGAAAGCGCGTGAGCCATTGTTATCTATTCCGACAGGCTCTGGTAAACCGCGATTGATAAATAAGCAACAGCCCCGCGCTACAAGATGTAGCGTGAGGTAAACGGCCTATTCCCAACCTAAAATTTACCAGATTTATAATTAGTGGGGTTGAAATGAAAACAACATCCAAACAAGTGAAAATAAAACGGCTTTATATCAATATGTTATAGGTTATTTGGTCTTTTCAGTTGTTTTCATTGTTTGCAGTCTTTTGGTTCTTATTCGGTACATTTTTGTTTCTTGTTTGTTTCTCGTTTCGGATTATTATTCGTAACTTTGCAACAGTAGAAACAAAGACCGATTCCCTATGGCACGAATAAGACAACCTAAAAAAGTGAAAGAGCCGGTTCGTCTCCGGATGAAAGCGTTGAGCAACGGAAGCCAGAGCCTGTATCTGGACATATACCGGAACGGCAAGCGCACATACGAGTATCTGAAGCTGTATATCATCCCGGAAACAGATGAGAATGCACACAAGCAGAATGAAGCGGCGATGAATGCGGCCAACAAGTTCAAGTCGAAGCGCATCATCGAGATGACCAACGGTGAGGCGGGAATCGAGAACGAAAAGGAGAAGGGCTTTCTGCTGGACTGGATGGAAACATACAAGAAAAATCAGGAAAAGCGCGGAAAGAAAGATGAGAACCAGATTAAGGTTGCCATCCGCATCATCAGAGATTATGCCGGGGAGCGTATGACACTGGATCGAATAGACAAGGCATTCTGCCAAGGATACATCGACTATCTGATGACGGAATACCGTCCAAGGGGCAAGCGCGTTTCGAATTTTACCATCAAAAACTATTACAGGGTGCTGAATAGTGCACTGAACTCTGCCGTCCGTGCGGAACTTATCAAAGCCAATCCCTTTGACCTTATTGACAAATCAGACAAAATCCATCTGCCCGAGAGCAAGCGTTCCTACATGACCATCGAGGAGGTAAAAGCCCTCATTGCGACCCCGATGAAGCACGAGGAGATAAAACATGCCTACCTGTTCTCCTGTTTCTGCGGCCTCCGCATCAGTGATGTCAAAAGACTGAAATGGAAAGATGTCTTCGTAGATAGCGGTCAATACCGTCTGGCAGTATCCATGAAGAAGACACAGGAGCCCATTTACCTGCCTCTTTCGTCCGAGGCATTGAAATGGATGCCGGAACGGGGCGACAAGACTCCGGAGGACTTTGTGTTCGAGTTGCCGAGCGGGAACGAGGTCAACCGTCTGCTGAAACCGTGGGCGAAGGCTGCGGGCATCAGCAAGCGATTTTCCTACCACACGAGCCGCCACACCTTCGCCACGATGATGCTTACCCTCGGGGCAGACCTTTACACGACCTCGAAGCTGCTCGGCCATGCCGACGTGAAGATGACCCAGGTGTATGCTAAGATTGTCAACAAGAAAAAAGACGAGGCAGTCAATCTTGTAAACGGGTTATTCGGTTGAAAGGGTACGGCTGAAAATTATAAAAGGATTCTCTCACTATAACAGATTCGGGAGGGCATATATTTCAGTTTAGTTTGGTATCTTTATATATAGGGAACGGAACTAAACTGGTTTCGTGAAAACAAGTGAAAAGAAACACAAGGGGAAACCTATTGGCGGAATGTCGTATCTGAATCGTCTCTTTCCACTCAAAATAAGGCTATTTTAACAAACCTATCGATACAAAAGAAAATCTTCATTGAGTAATATATTTGCGTTCTAAAGAAACAATTATCGGTAACAATAGCGTTTCCTTTCCCTTTTGTTGTCCAAAAGGAACTGTACTGCCTGTGAAACAATTATTCGATAATCGATGTTTTTTATCCATCTGTTTTCCACTTTATTGTCCATTGTGTGTCGGATAATTCGATTGCCTCTACTTGTAGATTGAATGGCAACTTTCCCAATGCCGAAAGGCGAGTTGGGTATTAGGCTCCCCCATAGGGTTTATTACTGGCAGACGGGCAAGCCAGAAGATAAACCGGATTGGCAAATGTCGGGTATTTGAGAATCCTATTATGTCACGAAAGTTCGAATGAGGTAGCCAATGCAAGTTATGCCTTAAAAACGGTAATAATACCTGTATTAGTAATAGCGTTGTTAGTAATAAAAATATTACTTATATTTGCGCTGTATAATTTTGCGCATATATGGAGAACAAACCTTTTATATTCGGCGTTGCGACCTCAGGCGATAACTTTACCGACCGGGAGAAAGAAACGGAACGCCTGTTGCTGAATTTCCGGCATGGCGTGAATACGGTGCTGATTTCGCCCCGTCGCTGGGGAAAGACCTCTTTGGTGCAGAAAGCGTCTCGCCTGGCACAGTCCGATAAATTGAAAATCGTTTATATCGACATTTTCTCGTGCCGCAGCGACCGGGATTTTACGGTGCCTTTGCGTCCGCCGTTCTCAAACAGACCTCCTCGAAGGTGGATGAATGGCTGGAGAATATCAAATTATTCCTTTCCCGTATCAGCCCTAAAATTTCGATGGGGCCGGACCCGATGACGGACTTCTCCATATCGCTCGAAATGAACCCCAAGAGCAATGACATTGATGAAATCCTGCAACTTCCCGAAAAGATAGCGCAGAAGAAAGGCTGCAATATCGTGGTGTGCATCGACGAGTTCCAGCAGATCGCCGAGTTCAAGGATTCCAAGACCTTCCAGAAGCGGCTGCGTTCCGTATGGCAGTTACAGAAATCGGTCTCTTATTGTCTGTTCGGCAGCAAGAAACATCTGATGAACGAACTGTTCGAGAAAAAGAGCCTGCCGTTTTACAAGTTCGGCGATGCCATCTATTTACAGAAGATAGGCGCGCCGGATTGGATCGACTACATCTGCGGCCGTTTCGAGGCTACGGGTAAACATATCTCGGAAGAGCTGGCCGAGAAGATTTGTCAAAGGGTGGACAATCACTCTTCGTATGTGCAGCAGTTGGCATGGCTGGTATGGATTCATACGGACAAAGTCGCAACACAGCAGGATTTCGAGGAAGCGTACCAAGATATTATCGACCAGAACACGCCGCTGTTCGAGAAACAGACCGAGAGTCTTACGACCTATCAGATGAATTTCCTGCGAGCCATTTTAGACGGGATTCATAGTGAATTTACCACGCAGGAGGTCTTGCAAAAATACCAGCTCGGCTCATCGGCCAATGTCAGCATCGTAAAACGGGCATTGGTCAAGAAAGAGCTTATCGAAATCGAAAAGCGTCAGGCGATAATTCCCGATCCGGTAATGAAAGAGTGGCTGAAGCGGGAGTTGCACGGAGTATGGGTGCATTAAATATGGCCGGTTGGAATCGGCCGCACAGGCTGGTAATTGCTTGAACCATGTTACAAAAGCCGCCATGTCGTGCGGCTTTTGCTTTAAACTAACTGAAAATGTGCTCCGGTGTTTCTTGGGGTCAATCCCACCAGCAGAGGATATTGTCCTGCAGCAACCGGAACAGGATGCAGAAGGCTTTATTGAAACGGACTTCCTGTTCTTCCCCCAAATAGAACCCTCCTCCGTGGTGTCGGACTTTGAAACGTTCCTTATTGCGAAGGTTGACACGGGCAGGTAAGCGTTCCATATCCTCGCCTTCATTCCCTTCTTTGATAATGATCTGCAGCAGCCGGCTTGTCAGTTCCAACCGGGAAAGGACATAATCGCCATTCATGCAGTGCGAGAAATGGCGCCAGTAATCGGCCATCCGGTCGATCATAAACTGGAGAATGGGGAAAATAAATTCCCCGTCGAAGTCCGATCCGAGACCACCGTTAAAAACGAAAGTTTGCCATGCGGCCATCTCCCGGCGATAGACCAGATTTTGAAATGCCGACCAGTCGTCCTTCGACATGCCGTGCCTGCACCATAACTTGTATTCTTGATATACGGCTTCCATCTCTTTTTCAAAAGCCTCTTCCGAGCGATCTTCCGTATCGGCAGACTTGTCACGCGTATCGTTCGCTGCTTCAGGTCGATCCCAATCAATGCCGTTGGCAGCCCTGAAAGCATAGGACATTCCCTCCCTGGCGGGATGTCTGGCCCATTCTTCCATCTCTTTGGCCCGCTCCTCTGCCTGCATGCGTTGCCACTCCTCCTCCAGTTGCAGCAGGCGACGCTCATTCTCCGCCGTCAAGGGCGCCGTTGCATCGAAAATATCGTCGGCACCGCCGCCCGTCAGCAGGGATTGGCAGGCCGGGCCATCGTTGCTGCCACAGGTAAAAAGCCTTTTCCCGAATTTCCGGGCGATTTTCATTGCATACCTCGTATTGCTGCTCGGGGTATGTTGAATGACGATAATCGGATTGGCCAAAGCGACTTGCAGACGGATGCAGGCCTTCGTATGCGACGGAGAGGACTTCCCTTCCGGCGGCTGCACGGAGAGCAACAGGCCGCCATTGCTCAGAATATCCTCGCAAAGGTATCGTTTCATCATGGAACCTATCCGATTCAACCCGGACGCAAGAAGGACAATGCACTTGTTGCCGCGAAGTGTGGCGCCCCGAAGCAACGCAATGTCGGCAACCAGTCCGACCATGACATAGTCGTACGCCACACAGTTGAAGCCCATGTCGTACATCCGTGCGAAATCATTCTGGTCATCCGTTCGCGCGGCTGCTACTGCCACTAACCGGGGATGTTTCAACAGCCCGACATCTCCTTGTGCCCAGATTTTCTGCGGCATCTCCTTGCCCATAGCACGGAATATCCACGGATAACCCGGGTCGGAAGGTTCGAGTGTAATGATTTTATTGTTTGCCATAGGTGTTGAATTTTGGTTTCCGACAAAAATAACAGCTGCTTATGCTGAATTGCAGCACAAGCGGCCGATTCTTGCATTTTCCTGTATTTTTCGCAGGTTCAATCGTGCAGGGAATATCCGTTGCAAGAGAACCGCTTCTTGACGTTGGCTTTTACCATCTTCTCCGAACCTCCGTAGTAGGTAATCTCCCATAGAAGCCCGGCCGTCAGTTCCTGCGGCGTAATTCGCACGTCGGCATCCACAACAATCTCCATCCCCAAAATCTCGGGCCATGACGCATGGAGTGCCACCGGGCCGATTGGACGGCCGTTTTTCTTCTCGCAGACGAGGCAGTTCATGTCAACCATTGGGCTGCACCCTTCCCAACGGCAATTCAGGCAGATGTAATAACCGGACGGTTTATCGTCCAACGTCCGGATCTTGTAATAAGTTTCTCTCCATCCGTCCATGTTGATAGGACCGGCAGATCCTGGCTCATTGTTTTGCCACAAGATGGTAAATATCGGATAAATTTCAGCAAAATCGTATTGCATGAGTAGTTTGTGGAATGTCATACCTATTTGAATTCGATGAAAAGTTGTCTTGCAGGACAACCAGCAACACAAAGTTCGCCGCAGGATATGCCAAATCAAGGCTAAATAGAATTATAACCGGATGTGTTCTGATTTGGCAGAGGCGAAAAATACATTTGTCTTGAAGTCGTAAATTATTCGGAAAAATGAATGAACGGGTAAACAAGATGAATGAACTGCAGGAGCAGCATAAAAAACGAATGGCAGAGTGGCTGGCATCCGTGCCGCATGTAGATGAATTGCTGGCTCTGCAATTGCAGGGAACTATCCCGAAGCAAATGCCGAGAGATGTTCAGACAAACGGATATTTGAGGGAGATTGCCCAAAAATCGCGCCGCGAATTGGACAAGGCCCGATATATATTGGAAAAGCAGGCGAAAGCCGGCGTCGAGACCATTCCGTATTATGCTGATGAATATCCACGCCATTTCTGCGGTTTGGGAAATGATGCACCTCCTCTCATCCATGTGTTGGGAAATAGGGAACTGTTGAACCGAGAAGACAATGTGACAATCATAGGTTCCCGTGCTGCAGACAGGGATGGACTGGCTGCGGCAAGCCGCATGGCCGAGCAAATAGGGGGTGCTGGACATGTCGTTATCAGCGGACTGGCCGAGGGGTGCGATACGGCCGCTCATCGCGGTTGTCTTGATGCGGGCGGACAGACGGTTGCCATCGTGGCGTCGGGTCTGGATATCGTTTATCCCAAATCGAATAAGGCCTTGCAGGACGAAATTCTGGCAAATGGAGGGGCTGTTCTGTCGGAGCACCCCTTCGGCGTGAAAGCCAACCCGACGAGGTTGGTTGCCCGTTGCCGGATGCAGGTGGTGTTGACCCAATCCGTTATCGTGGCCCAATGTCCCGTGGTCAGCGGAACCATGTATGCCGTGCATTTTGCCCAGGAATATAACGAGTACTCCTACGACGGATGGGAGAGCAGTATTTATGCGGTGTCGTTCGCCGAGTGGAACGAACGGAACTCTGGTAATGAATATCTGTTGGACAGCGGCCGGGCGGTTCCGATTATTCCGGGGCAGCGGCTTGCATTGGATGACTGCAATATGCTTGTGTTGGAATAACCGGATCAGAAAACACTTGAAGAGGAATGGTACGGGTAAATTATCCCTGCCAGGAAGTACCTTATTCAACATGAATACGATTAAACCCCGCATGTAATATGCAAGGGTATGAACCTCTTTCTTCTGACCGGGTTTCAGCAGAAACATCCATGCCGGATTACAACGCAGGTTATGGACTTTTTGTTTCTTAAAAAATATACTTATGCCGAATTGCGACACAGGTATCGAAAGGACAAAACCGAATGATTAAGAATTTATTTTTATCTGCAGAGCTGTCGTTTGGCATATCCGGTCGATAGATTCGCAAGAAAAACAAGATGAAGCAGACAATTATATCTCTGGATCTGGAGGATCTTTTTACGATGATGGGCGAAGCACCACAAAATTGTTTTCCGTGTGCAGTCTATCTGCCGATACGGCGTCTGCCCTATGTGCTGAAGTCCGGGCACATTTTGCCGAACAAGAAATCAGACCTTGTGGGCGTATGGCAGTGCGTATAACCGCGGCTCCGGGGTTTACACTGGATGAAATCCAACAAATATTAAGTACCATACGCGACCTTTGCTCGGA
>ERZ827150.1487-NODE-1487-length-29074-cov-3.149213_pt1 | contig 29074 bp, 27 predicted proteins | sample MGYA00519779_ERZ827150 | MGnify/ENA primary metagenome ERZ827150 (study PRJEB31778, sample SAMEA3449267) | human gut metagenome | biome: human gut; feature: human-associated habitat; material: faeces | place: United Kingdom | collected 2010/2012 ...
ATGAAGTTTCGGGCGAAAAATTGTTGCACATGCACAAAGACGGCGGCGGAAAATCGTGATAATCTGCAAAATTCCGTCTTGCTAAATATGTCGATATCGGATAGAATGTGTGTTATTCAAATAATACATGAGGTGGTCAAATTGCAGCAGCTTATCGAGCGCATCAAGCGTGACGGCGTGGTAAAGCCCGGCGGAGTCCTGAAGGTGGACAGTTTCCTTAACCATCAGATCGACCCCAAGCTGAGCTATGACATGGCCAAGGAGATACACAGACTTTTTGAAAACGAGGACGTCAACAAGATCCTCACGATCGAGGCGTCGGGCATCGGCATCGCATGTCTGGTCGCGCGCCATTTCGGCAACGCGCCCGTCGTGTTCGCGAAGAAGGCCCAGTCCATCAACCTTGACGGCGAGCAGTATGCCACGACCATCTATTCCTTTACCAAGCAGAAGGAGTACCCGGTTATCGTTGGCAAGCGCTTCCTGTCCGAGGGCGATAAGGTCCTGATTATCGACGACTTCCTGGCCAACGGTTGCGCGCTTGAGGGCCTTATTAAGATCTGCGAGGCTGCGGGCGCCGAGGTTGCCGGCATTGGCATCGCCGTTGAGAAGGGCTTCCAAGGCGGTGGCGATAAGCTTCGCGAGCGCGGCTTCCGCGTTGAGAGCTTGGCCCGTATCGCCGATATGGACTGCGAGAACGGCGAGATCACCTTCGCCTAAGCGCGCAACACAAGCGATTGGTATGCGATGTGACAAAGGGACTGTCCCTTTGTCACATTTTTTATGAGGGGAGGTGCTGATATGGATGAGAACAAGATGGAATGGCGCGAGTATGCGCGCTATGCCGAGATGTCGGTCGAGGAGTTGGCGCGCGATTGCGAGGTGCAGGTGTTTCGCGCGACGGGTCCGGGCGGACAGGGCGTGAACACGACGGACTCGGCGGTACGCATGAAACATATCCCTTCGGGGATTGTCGTGACGGCGCGTGAGAGCCGCAGCCAGTTTCAGAATCGCGCGAGCTGTCTGCGTAAGCTGCGCGCTGAGCTTGAGCGTCGCGGGCGTCCACCGCGCCGACGCGTAAAGACCAAGGTGCCTCAACGCTCTCGCCAGCGCAGGCTCAACGACAAACGCTTCAACGCCATTAAAAAGGCCAACCGACGCAAACCGGGCAGCGACGAATAGCCTTCTCATAAGTTGCGGTGAAATAGGGACTGTTTTGCGGCTTTAGATGCATAAACAGTCCCTATTTCACCGCAACTTAGGTGGGGTTAGCGGGTGGGGTGCCAGACCTCGAGGGCGCCGGCGAGGATGTCGACCTCGATGCGTGAGGCGACAACGGGCTCGCCGTCGGCCTGGATGGGGTAGTCGGGCTCCTCAAAGGTAAGCTCGGCATGGCGACAGCGGCGCATACGAACCGGTGGCAGCTTGGTATGGTGGCCATCTTTGGCCGAAAGGAACATGGGAAGTGCGACCGCGCGCGGAACGGGGCCGCAGGCGTAGCAGACGTCGAATATACCGTCACAGGGGTCGGCGTCGGGACAGATGCGATAGCCCGAGCCATAGGTAGGACCCAGCTGAATTGCCATGATGATCGCCCGCACGCGCTCGGCGGGCGCGCCATCAAAGCTGATGGTCATGGGGTAGTTGCGATAGCGCAGGCCAAACTGCTCAAGTCCCGATAGGGTGTAGAGCGGAGCGCCGGCGAGGCCCGTCTTTTTGCGCAGCTCGGTGGTGCCAAGGCCGATGGCGGCATCGATGCCGACCGAAAGCGTCTGGTCGTAGTACTCAATGGAAGCCTCGCCGCTACCGCTCGCAGGGCTCAATGAGCGAATCCGCCCGATATCCTGACGCTGCAGCTCGCAGGTGAGCAGCGCGCCAAAATCCTTGCCGGAGAAATCATCGATACCGAGCGTTTGGGCAAAATCGTTGCCGGAGCCCACGGGCAGGACGGCAAGGGCGGGCCGGACCGCCTCATCCTGCGTCATAAGCCCGTTGACGACCTCGTGAATCACGCCGTCACCGCCAAGGGCGATAACGGTGCGATAGCCCTGAGCCTGTGCGGCCAGCTCCTTGGCGTGTCCCATGCGCTCGGTCAGCACCAGGTCAAACTGGGATGCTCGCGCGGTCATATCCAAAAAGCGTTGCAGGCGCTCGGCAACTTCGTGCGCCGCACCCGATTGGGCTGCTGGGTTGGCGATGATGAGCGTGCGGCCAAAATCAGTTGCGTGCATGGGGCGACTCCCGGCGTATGACGTGACGGTGCGGTCGCGCTCAGGTCTAATTGCCCCCGATTGTGGCTGCACGTCGAATACTTACGTCTACTCTATCAGGTCGTTGTGGCGCTCGATAGCATCCGCTACCGTACCGCCCTCATCCACAATAAGCGAACGGCGCTTGGGCGAGATGATGCGCTGGGCGGGGTATACGCCGCGGTGTCCGGCGGTTAGGTAGCTGATAAAGGCCACGATGACAAAGAACCCGGCTGCCGTGCCGTGGAACAGGTCGATGGCCATCATGCAGGTGGTGATGGGCACGTTGAGGCCGGCGCAGAATACGCCGAGCATGCCGAGAGCCGCCAGAAAACTGGGGTCGAGCCCGGTGAGGCAACCGATCCAGCCGCCGAGCGCCGCACCGATACCAAACAGGGGCGTGACCTCGCCGCCTTGGAAGCCGGCTCCAAGGGTGAGCGCTGTGACGACCAACTTGATGGCTGCGTCCGCCAGGGTGGTGTTGCCGGCAAAACCGGCGCCGGAAAGCCACGTGGAAAGGCCGGCGTAGTCCCAGGCGTCGAGGAGGGCATAGGCGGCCAAAACCACGAGTGCGCCTATGAGTGCGCGAATGAGGTAATTGGTGATAAAGCGACCGTACAGGCTCTTGACGGTTCGAACCGACCAGGCAAAGAGGCGTGCAGTCAGACCGAAGATAATGGCGCTGATAACAACGATGACAACCGTTTTGGGCGTCATAGCGGGAACGCTGGCGATGACATTCGCCTCGTACTCGGTACCCAGGGCGAGTGATGTAAAGTAGCCGGTAAACGAGGCGACCAGGCAGTAGATGCCCGCGGTGTAGTCGATCTTGCCGATAAAGCACATCTCCATGCCAAAGAAAGCTCCGGCAAGGGGCGAACCGAATACGGCGCCAAAGGCCGACGAGATGCCGGCGAGCATGAGGTCGTGATGGTCATGCTTTTTGAGGTGGGCGAGGCTCGAGATGTTGCTGGCGATGGTGCCGCCGATCTGCACCGCGGCTCCCTCGCGACCGGCCGATCCGCCCGTTAGGTGCGTGAGCGTGGAGCACACAAACGTGAGGACGGCCATGCGCATATGGATGAGGCGCGTGCCCAGAGCGGAGTCGATGACCAGGTTGTTGCCGCGCTTGGCGGCAAGACCGTGGTTTTTGTACACCCATGCGGTGGCCATGCCCACAACGGGAAGCAGCGCGTAAATCCACGCATGGTGCTCACGATAGTCGGTCGCGATATTCAGCGAGGCCAAAAACGCCCAAGCGGCAACGCCCATGGCGAGCGATACGGTGACGACGAGCACGAGCAACTTGGCGCTCACGAGTAGGTTGCGGACGTTGCGGCGCGTGTCGGCAGCCAAGAGATGCTCAGAGCGGGTGAGCTGATGCCTGCCTGCCGTGATGACGTCGTTCAGGGAGAAAAAGCCGCCATCGTCGAGCGGCTGGGAATGATCCTGCGTTTCGTTTGCGCTTTCGGTTTTGTCGTTATGAGCCATACGTTCCTCTTTTAGGTTGCAACGCAAGCATTATAAAACGCGGTAAACGCGACGAGCCGGTGGGTTGGTTTCCATTCTGTTTCGCGGCCTGCAACCGACAGGTGTATTTGCGGGTACAGGCCGAGTCGCGGCCGTGCATCGGGGGATTATACTGAGAAAAGCATAAAGAATCGGCGCCCCTGTTGTGCGCCGTGGCATTAAGAGGTGCATATGGCAGAGAAACTCATTCCGCTGGAGGACGCGCAGTCGATTGTTCTGTCGCACGTTGCTCCGACCGATCTCGTCGAGATTCCCGTGTGGCAGGCCGCCGGTCTTCCCTTGGCCGAGGACGCGGTGGCCGATATCGACATCTCGCCGTTTGCCAACAGCGCTATGGACGGATATGCCGTGCGCTCGGCGGACTTGGCGCAGGCATCTGGCGAGGCGCCGGTGACGCTCGACGTTATCGGACACGAGGCCGCGGGCCATGTGTTTGAGGGCACAATCGGCGCGGGCGAGACAGTCCGCATCATGACGGGCGCGCCGGTACCCGAAGGTGCCGATGCCGTGGTGAAGTACGAGATCGTTGATGTGCTCGACGGTGACGGCAACGAGGGCTCGCGTGTGAGGTTCTCGGCGCCGGCCAAGGTGGGGGAGAATGTTCGCTCTGCCGCCGAGGAGGCCCATGCCGGCGATGTTGTGATGCACGCCGGTGAGGTCGTGACTCCGGCGGGCGCGGGTTTGCTGGCAAGCGCCGGATACGCGAGCGTGAAGGTGCACGCTGCCCCACGTGTGGGCATCATCTCGCTGGGCACGGAGCTGGTTGCGCCGGGTGAGCTGCCGACGCACGGGCAGATTCGCGATTCCAACTCGTCGGCGTTGATGGCCGAAGCACTCGATGCCGGCGCCGAGCCCGTGTTCTACGGCATTGCGCCCGATGATGAGCAGGCGATTGCCGAGCTGGTGCATCGTGCCATGCAGGAGTGCGATTTTGTCATTACGAGCGGTGGCGCCTCGGCGGGCGATTACGACTACGTGACGGCGCTCGTCCGGCGCGAGGGCGAGGTACTGTTCGATCGCATCTCGATGCGTCCGGGTAAGGCCATCACGTTTGGCTTGCTCGGGGGTAAGCCCTACCTGGGGCTTTCGGGCAATCCGGCCGCGGCGTATGTGGGCTTTGAGATGCTTGCCCGTCCGGCGATTCGCAAGATGCGCGGTTTTGCCGAGGTTGCGCGTCCCGTGCAGCAGGCGACGCTCACGCACGGCGTGAAAAAGCGCCAGGACCGACGCTTCTTCGATCGCGCCACGGTTTTGCGCGACTCCGAGACCGGTGAGCTGTTGGTGACCGAGGCCAAGACGCAGAATTCGGCTCTGCTCGGCACGATGCAGCGGGCCAACTGTCTACTGCGTATTGACGAAGGACCGTGCGAGTTCAAGGCGGGCGATGCCGTGGATGTCGTGCGTGTCGACCTGCCCGAGGGCACGGTGTTGTAGGAGGAAGACTATGGAGTTGAAGATTTCGATCGTGACGTGCTCGGATACGCGCGATCTTGCTCAGGACGAGGCTGGAGCCGCACTCGAGGAACTTATCGAGGCGCAGGGCTGGACGGTCGTCTCACATGTGGTCGTGCGCGACGACGCCAGCGAGATCGGTGATGCCATTGTGGAAGCTGCCGATGAGTGCCACGCCAACGTCGTCCTCACCTGTGGCGGCACGGGACTTTCGATGCGCGACGTGACGCCCGAGGCGACGCGTGCCGTCTGCGACCGCGATGTGCCGGGTATTGCAGAGGCAATCCGTGCGTACTCCATGACCAAGACGCGCCGCGCTATGCTCTCGCGCGCCGTGTGCATGCAGCGTGGGCATACGCTTGTCATCAACTTTCCGGGATCCACGAAAGCGGCCCGCGAAAGCTGGGAGGCCGTGAGCGATCAGCTGGAGCATGCGGCCCAAATGACGGCGGGCGGCGGACATACCAAATAAGCGGTTTACCTGCGGCGGGGCGACCTGAACGGCTGCTCCGCCTTTGTTTTCCGCCGAAGCGACGCCGAGGTGCACGGCAACTCGAAACTATATTCTCTAGCGAGAATAATTTCTCATTATCATTATTCGCGCGGAAGTATAATCTAGTAACAGAATAAAGCCTGCGGCGGGGTGCCCGGGCATAGCGTTCGAAAGGGTTGAATATGTTCGATATGGTTTCACGCCGCGGTTTTGTCTCGCTTTCTGCTGCCGCTGCCGCCGGCCTTGGCCTTGCTGGCTGCTCCGGCAACAAGGCGTCCGAGCCGGCCGGATCCGATGCCGGTTCTGCTAAGGCATCTTCCAAGAAAGCTGTCGAGCTTCAGGTCTTTGCCGCCAACTCGCTCGAGAAGGCCCTGCCCGAGGTTCAGGAGTTCTACACCGAGCAGACCGGCACCACGTTTGCCGACACGCAGTTTAAGGCGTCTGGCGACCTCGTCGAGCAGATGCGCGCCGGTGCCACGGCCGACGTGCTCATCACCGCTTCCAAGGGCACCATGGATGACGCTGAGACCGCCGAGCTCGTCGACGCCGGCACCCGTGAGGACATGTTCGTCAACGACCTCGTGATCATTCGCGCTGAGGGCTCCGACACCAAGGTCGAGGCCATCGCCGACGTCGCGAATCTGGACGGCAAGATTGCCATCGGCGACGCCAAGACCGTTCCCGCCGGAAAGTACGCCAACCAGGCTCTGGCCTCCGTGGGCCTCTACACTGGCACCGAGGGCGACGACGGCGAGTATACTCCCGAGATCGCCGACAAGGTCGCGCTGGCCGATAAAGTGGGCACCGCAGCTGCCTATGTGTCCACAGGCGACTGCGTGGCCGGTTTTGTCTACAGCTCCGACATCTTCCGCTACGACGGCATCGAGGAGGCCTTTGTGTGCCCCGAGGATTCGCACAAGCCCATTGTGTATCCGGGCGCTGTTGCCGAGAGCTCCGAACATGCCGACGAAGCCAAGGCGTTCATCGATTTCTGCCTGACCAACAAGAAGGCTCAGAAGATTTGGGCTAAGTACGGCTTTGAGCTTTCCGCGTAGTGCGGCTTGGCGCGATAATTCCATCGTTTTGTGTTTCACTCCGTCCTTGTATTCGCTTGGAGCTTTTCGTGCTTAATAGATTCCGCATGCTTGTCGCCTGTGCTTTGACCTTGACGCTTTGCTGGGTGCCGGGATTTGCGTTTGCTGGGGACGCTGAGGACGGGGCCCAGGTTGCTGCGACCGCTCATGGGCTTTCCTATGGGATCGAGGGTTTTGAGCGGCTGGCCAAGGGGACTGCTCGTGCCATGGAGGGCCAGCCTGAGGGCTACCGGTTTCCCGTTGACGAGGACGTGGACCTTGTAGTGGCGCCTGCTGCCGATCGCGTTGTGGTGTGGATATCGCCCAAGGCGGTCGAGAAGTATGGATTGGATCCGCAGGATAACGAGTGCGTATCGGGTCTCAAGGCCCTCGTCTGTAAGCTCGACAGCGCAAACTGCATGGGAGGTGCGCAGCTAGGGGACGTGGATCTTCCTTGGTATGTCACGGCGGAAACAACGTTTGATGCCGGCGGGTATACCTATGGCTTTGACGAGCGCGGTGCGGATGGGGGCCGCTATGTGGTGATTGCATCAGCCTCGGGTGATGCCAAGGGCGGCGCGCGTTGGCTTGATAGCGCTCAAATGGTAGAAGCATCGTCTGTCGTGTTGCGGGGTGAGCAGGGGCCCTTGACCTCTCTGGCCACCTTATTGGGCGACATCGACTATCGCCCGTTTTGGGTGTCCATTAAAACGAGCGGCCTTGCCCTGGTGATCTCCCTTGCGCTGGGCCTGTTCGCCGCGTGGAAGACTATGGGTACCTCGAGTCGCATCAAGGGCCTGCTCGACTCGGTCTTTACCATCCCCATGGTGTTGCCGCCCACGGTCTGCGGCTTTTTGCTGCTTATGCTGTTTGGTCGCTCGACCGGGGTGGGCCAGTGGCTGATTGCGCACGGCGTCTCGATTGTCTTTACGTGGCCGGCGGCGGTGATCTCTGCCGTGGTGGTATCGTTCCCCCTGGTCTACCGTACGGCGCTCGGCGCCTTTGAGAGCCTCGACACGCAGATGCTTGACGCCGCGCGAACCCTGGGATGGTCCGAGCGTCGCATCTTTGCCAAGCTTATGATGCCGCTTGGGTGGCCTTCTATTGCTGCTGGTACGGTCCTCGCCTTTGCCCGCGCGATGGGAGAGTTTGGCTGCACGCTGTTCTTTGCGGGCAACTACGCCGGCATTACGCAGACCATCCCCATCGCCATCTATTTTGAGTGGATGGGCGGCAATACGTCGGTCGCGCTCTTCTGGGTCGTGGTCGTAATTGCGTTCAGCTTCCTGGTCATCCTGTTCATTAACATGTACACCGCCCATTCGCAAAAGTATCGCGAGCGGGGCCTTTCCCATGCGGGGCGCAAGCAGGCCAAAGACCTCGCCGGACAGGGTGATTCGCTCGACCCGGCGGGCGGCGATGCCCTGCGAATCGATCGCGAGGCGCTGGCCGAGCTTATGCGCGATGACGCGGTCGCGAAGGGAGGTCGATAGGCCATGTCGCTCGTTCTGGATATCAAAAAGCGCTATCCCGGGTTTATGCTCGACATGCAGCTTGAGGCCGGCGAGGAGCGTGTGGCGCTGCTGGGCGCCTCGGGTTGCGGCAAGAGCTGCACGCTGCGCTGCATTGCCGGCGTGGAGACGCCCGACGTGGGCAAGATCGTCGTCAACGGTGTGACCTTTTTTGACTCGGCGGCGGGCATCGACCTGTCGCCCCAGGAGCGCAAATGTGCCCTGTTGTTCCAAAACTATCAGCTGTTTCCCAACATGACGGTGGCCGATAACGTATGCGCCGGCGTAAAGGATGCGGGCGACGCCGCGGCGCGTAAAAAACTTGCTGAGCGCTACCTGGGCATCTTTGGCCTGGCCGATTTCGCCGACCGTTATCCCGCGCGGCTCTCGGGTGGCCAGCAACAACGCGTGGCGCTTGCCCGCATGGTGGCGGCATATCCGGGCATCTTTATGTTCGACGAGCCCATGAGCGCGCTCGATTCCTATCTTAAGAGCGCGCTCGAGCAGAACATGCTCGACCTGTTCGATGTATGCAACCGCACCGTGCTCTACGTGAGCCACGACATCGACGAAGCGTGCCGCCTGTGCGGGCGCATCTGCGTGATGCACGACGGGCATGTGGAGGAGATCGGCTCCGTCGAGGACGTGGTCCGCCGTCCGCAGACGCTGGCGGCACTGCGCCTGACGGGCTGCAAGAACACAAGCCGGGCGCGCAAGATCGGCGACGAAGAAGTTGAGGCCCTCGACTGGGGCATGACCTTTAACGTGGGTCGCGAGGTGCCCGACGACGTGGCGTACCTGGGCATTCGCGCAAGCTACTTCCATGTTGACAATCGCGCGGAGCGGGGTCGCAACAGCTATGATTTGCACGTGGCCCGAGTGAGCGATTCGCGCTTTGAGCGCCTGGTGCTGCTGGACGTGCCGCGTGCTGATGCGCCCACGCGTCTGCAGTGGAAGGTCAACAAGGTGGGCGTGCCTGTCGACGAGCTGCCGCAAGCAGGCGAGACGCTGCGCATGCATTTCGATGCGAGTAGGATCCATTTGGTTTGTCGGTAGCGCCGGGTAATGCCGTCGGGGATATAAGTCTCGGCGGCTTTGTCTTGCCGTTCGCCGAATGGGGAATGACAAACTCTTATCAACACAGATAATTATTTATTAAACGGCGGCACACGACGCTGTCGTACGAATGTCAACGGTGTTTGCATGGTCGACGACCGTTGATATAGTTGACCTTAACTTGTAAAGGAGGGCGCGCTCATGCCGCAGACGACATACATTCGCCGCGTTGCCGCGCGCGCCCTATATATGGCTCGGAGCCGCATATGAGCAGGTATGTTCACGGCTCCGGGAGAGACGACGCACAACTAAATAATCGACCGCAAAGCAGGTTCCCTAAAATTCCGGGTTTGAGCACGGCCGGACAATCGCCGTCCGTCGTGCATCGATAACGCCGTTATCCGTTTTTGGTTCGAGAGGGGAACCGTCATGGCTGAAGAATTTGATTTCCATCCGATGTGGGAGAGCCTCGGCATGAATCTTGCCGACCACGACATGCTGCTGGGTGCCGTGGGACAGATGTACGGCGATATGTTCCTGACGCAGAACAATCGCCCCAAGTCCACGTCCTACCTGGATTTTGTCGCCACCAACATCCACAGCGGCCGTATTAAGGAGATGCTCGACAAGAAGGAGGCCGGCGAGGCCACCAAGATCGTCGGCTCGTTCTGCGTCTACGTGCCCGAGGAGATCGTACTTGCCTGCGACGGTATCCCCGTGGGTCTGTGCTCGGGTGCCGATTGGGCAACCGATAAGGTCGAGGAGCACCTGCCGCGCAACACCTGTCCGCTTATCAAGAGCTTTGCCGGCTTTAAGCTGGGCGAGGTCTGCCCCTACATTGAGTCGAGTGACTTGGTGGTGGGCGAGAACACCTGCGACGGCAAGAAGAAGGCCTACGAGTTCTTTGCCACGCAAAAGAACATGTACGTCATGGATATTCCCAACGTACACGACGAGTCGACGCTCGTGACCTGGAAGGCCGAGGTCAAGAAGCTCGCCGCCAAGATCGAGGAAGAGTGTGGCGTCAAGATTACGCCCGAGCGTCTGAAGGCCGCCATCCACGCCGTCAATGAGAAGCGTCGCGCCCTGCAGCGCCTCGCAGCCACGCGCGCTGCCGACCCGGCGCCCATCAGCGGTCTCGACAGCCTGCTGACCGTTCAGGCCGCCTTTATGGACGACACGCCGCGTCTGACCGGAGCCATCAACGATATGGCGGCTGAGTGCGAGCAGCGTGTCGAGGCCGGCGAGGGCGTGGCGCCCAAGGGGACCAAGCGCATCCTGTACACCGGTACGCCCATGGCCGTGCCCAACTGGAAACTGTTCAACCTCATCGAGAAGGCCGGCGGCGTTGTGGTAGGAGAGGAGTCCTGCACGGGTTCGCGCTATTACAAGGACCTGGTCGACGAGTCCGGCGAGACGGTCGACGAGATGCTCGACGCCATCGCCGAGCGCTACTTCAAGATCAACTGCGCCGTCTTTACGCCCAACGACCAGCGTATGAAGGATATTGTCCAGATGGCCAAGGACCTGCATGCCGACGGCATCGTCGACGTGGCCCTGCAGTTCTGCACGCTCTACGAGATGGAGTCCTTCGCCGTGGAGAAGGCCGCCGAGGAGGCAGGCATTCCGTTTATGCACATCACGACCGACTACGCCGGTGAGGACGCCGGCCAGCTGCAGACGCGCATTGAAGCTTTCTTGGAAACCATTTAGGGGTATCCGTCCCGGCGGCTTCCCCAGGCACCCGATCTTGCCGTTCAAACCATCGTTTGCGTACCAAAGTACGCGGCGCTTCTCTTTCACGGCAACCTCGGGCACCTGGGAAAGCCGTTTCCTTGGTTGGTCAAAAGGTTTGTTAAGGAGTTATATGTCGGAAAATATGGAGCAGCCGTTGCCATCCACGTTTGAGGAGTTCAACGAGCAGCGCAAGGCGGCGTTTATTCGCGTTAAGGATTACAAGCAGGCGGGCAATCGCCTGGTCGGCTTTTTGTGCAGCTATACGCCGCTCGAGATTGTCGATGCCGCGGGCGCTGTAAGCGTGGCCTTGTGCGGCACATCCGACGAGGTGATTCCCGAGGCCGAGAAGGTGCTGCCGGCAAACCTGTGCCCGCTCATCAAGTCTACGTATGGTTTTGCCTATTCGCAAAAGTGCCCGTTTACGTACTTTAGCGACATGATCATCGGCGAGACCACCTGCGACGGCAAGAAGAAGATGTACGAGCTACTCAACGAGCTCAAGCGCACGCACATTCTGCACCTGCCGCAGAGCCGCGATCGCGCCTACGAGCGTGAAGGCTGGTACGAGGAGTGCCGTCTGCTTAAGGAGGAGCTCGAGAACTTCTACGGTATTACGATCACCGATGGCGACCTGCGCGCTGCTGTCCGTCGTCGCAACCGTTTGCGTGCGGCCCAGCTCGACATGTTTGCGCTGCAGGCCAACCAGCCGGCGGCCATGAGCGGCGTCGACCTGATGAGCACCATGTTTGCCGGTACGTTCAGCTTTGATATCGAGGACTATACGCAGCAGCTGGAGCAAAAGGTTGTCAAGCTGCGCGAGGCCTACGACGCGGGCGAGCGCCCGGTCGCGGCGGATGCCAAGCGCATTCTGATCACCGGCTGCCCAGTGGGTGGCGTAATCAACAAGATCGGTCGCACCATCGAGTCCAACGGCGGTGTGGTCGTGTGCATGGACGACTGCTCGGGTGAGCGCACGGCGGCCATGATGATCGACCCGGAGGCTCCCGATATCCTGCGCGCCATCGCCGACCGTTACCTGGACATCAACTGCTCGGTCATGACGCCCAACGACGGCCGTATGGAAAATACGCTGGCCATGTGCGAGAAGTACCATGTCGATGGCGTGGTAGAGAGCGTGCTACAGGCCTGCCACACCTTCAACGTTGAGAGCGCGCGCATGCAGGGGGCTGTCGAGGGTGTGGGTATTCCGTATATGAAGATCGAGACCGACTACAGCAACGGTGACATGGGCCAGATCGAGACTCGCATCGCCGCCTTCATCGAAACCCTCTAGCTTCCTCAGGCACCGGATCTTGCTCCTCAAACCGTCGCTTGCGTACCCAAAGTACGCTGCGCTCCTCTTTAGGGGCAATCTCCGGCACCTGAGAAACCTAGAGCTAAGGCGCCTGAACGCGCAGCTGTCTTTGATGTTTAGATTGGGAGAGAGCCATGATAGGGATCGGGATCGATATCGGGTCTACGGCGGCTAAGGCTGCTGTGGTCGACGGGGAGGGTTCGGTGGCGTGGACGTGCGTGCAGCCAACCGGGTTCTCCTCGGTCGATGCTTCCGAGCGGCTGCGCGAGGCGCTGGCAGCGGCCGGCTATGACGTGGCAGCCGACGATGTGCGTGTGGTCGCGACCGGCTACGGTCGTGTCGCCGTGCCCTATGCGCACAAGGTCGTGACCGAGATCACCTGCCACGGTACCGGTGCCGTGCGCCTGTTTGGCGATCACGGCACGGTGATTGACGTAGGCGGCCAGGACACCAAGGTCATTCAGCTTAAAAGTGGCCGCGTGGCCAAGTTTGCCATGAACGACAAGTGCGCCGCCGGCACGGGGCGCTTTTTGGAGATCATGGCCGATCGCCTAGGCATTTCCCAGCAGCAGATGGCTGACCTGGCGCGTTCCGGCGAGCCCACCAAGATCAGCAGCATGTGCACGGTGTTTGCCGAAAGCGAGGTTATCAGCCTGATCGGTCGCGGTGAGCCGCGCGAGAACATTGCGCGTGGCGTGATCGACAGCGTGGTCTCGCGCGTGGCGACCATGGCCGGGCAGGCCGCGGGCGCCCCGTACTACCTGACCGGTGGCCTGTGCGAGAACGCCTTCGTGGTGGAGCGGTTGGGCGAGCTGCTGGGGTCGCCGGTGACCACCTCGCCCCAGGCTCGCTTTGCCGGTGCCATCGGCGCGGCGATTCGCGCACAGGCGCTCAATTAATGCATCCGCCCCAGGCTCGCATTCATGCGTATACTGGGAGAAAATGATTGACCGATGAGAGGAGGTATCGATGGCTGACGATCAGATTAAGCTCACGTCTATGACTGCCGCGAGCGGTTGAGCCGCTAAGTTGGCTCCTGGAGCCCTCGCCCAGGTCCTGGGCGATTTACCCAATGTGCATAACGACAACTTGCTCGTGGGGTTCGATACCTCCGACGATGCGAGCGTCTTTCGCGTTGGCGATAACTTGGGTCTCGTGCAGTCCATCGACTTCTTCCCACCGATGGTCGACGACCCGTTTTTGTTTGGCCAGATCGCCGCGGCCAACTCGCTGTCGGACATCTACGCCATGGGCGGGCGGCCGAGCCATGCCATGAACTTGCTGTGCATCCCGAGCTGTCTGGGCGTTGAGGTTGCCGGTCAGATTCTGGCGGGCGGCGCCGACAAGTGCGTCGAGGCGGGTTGCTCCATCGCGGGCGGTCACACCATCAACGACGACGAGCCCAAGTACGGCCTGTCCGTGAGCGGGTTTGTCGCGCTCGACCGCATGCTCGCCAACAGCGGCGCGCGCGTGGGCGATGCGTTACTGCTGACCAAGGCGGTTGGCTCGGGCATCATCACCACGGCCATTAAGGGCGAGCTCATCGAGCAGGACGAGGCCGCAGCCATGTTTGACTCGATGCGCACCCTCAACGAGGCTCCGATTCGTCTGGCCGAGGGACTTGAGCTTCACGGCTGCACCGACATCACGGGCTTTGGCCTGATCGGGCATGCGTGCGAGATGGCCGAGGGCTCGGGCGTGCAGATTGAGCTTGCGTCGGGGGCGGTGCCGCTCTTTGACCAGGTGCTCGACATGGCGCGTTTGGGCATTATCCCCGCGGGCTCCTACCGCAACCAGGACTTCTTTGGCCCGCGCGTGACGGCCGACGAGGACCTTGAGCCGGGCATGCTCGACGCGCTGTACGACCCGCAGACGTCTGGTGGCCTGCTTATCGCGGCACCTGCTGCCGATGTGGATGAGCTTGCGAGCCGTCTACATGCCGAAGGACGTATCGCCGCCGTCGTCGGTCGCGTGTACGAGCCGGTACCAGGCGGTCCTGCCGTTCGCGTTGTGCATTAAGGAAAACCGTTTATGCGACCGCCTACTGTTCTGGGCGGTCCCTTTTGAAAGGAAAAACTATGTCTACCAAAATTGAAGTCAATGCCATGGGCGATGCCTGCCCGCTGCCCGTCGTCAAGACGCTCAAAGCCCTGAAGCAACTCGATGGCGAGGGCACAGTCGTGACCTCGGTCGACAACGAGACCGCCGTCAAGAACATCTCGAAGATGGCGCAGGAGAAGGGCTGCACGGCCTCAGTCGAGAAGGTTTCTGACGCTGAGTGGCACGTGACCGTCGCGACCGCCGGTGCCGTGGCCGTTGCGGACCCCGAGCAGGACGGCGCCGCTTTCTGCGACGCCAGCGCCGGCAAGGGCAAACTTGTCATTTCCGTCTATACCGATTGCATGGGCCGTGGCGACGACGAGCTGGGCCACAAGCTCATGAAGGCGTTTGTCTTTGCCGTGACGCAGCAGGAGGAGCTGCCCGCGACCATGCTGTTCTACAACGGCGGTGCCAAGCTCACCGTCGAGGGCTCGCCGGTGCTCGATGACCTGAAGGGCTTGGCGGAGCAGGGTGTCGAGATTCTCACCTGCGGTACCTGCCTCGACCACTATGGCATTAAAGACCAGCTTGCGGTGGGCGAGGTCACCAACATGTACGTGATCGTGGAGAAGATGGAGCAGGCCGTGCGCGTCGTGCGCCCGTAGCGTATTGGTTGGAGTTGCCATGAGGGAGAAGCGCCCGGCGCTTGTCATCACGTTTCCTACCACGGCGGCCGCCATGGGTTGCGAATCCCTGTGCATCGAGCGCGGTCTTCCCGGGCGGACGATTCCCGTGCCCGGGGAGGTCGCTGCCGGCTGCGGTTTGGCGTGGAAGGCGTTGCCTGCCGATGAGGAACTGCTGCGCGGCGAACTTGCCTCGGCGGGCGTTCCCACCGAGGGCTTCACCGTGATCGATATGTGGGAGGTCGTGCGATGATCTATCTGGATAACGCGGCAACGACCATGCACAAGCCGCAGGTGGTCATCGATGCCGTGACGCAGGCGATGTGCTCGCTCGGCAATGCCGGGCGCGGCGCCACGTCGGGTGCCCTCGATGCCGCTCGTACGATTCACGCTTGCCGTGCCAAGCTCGCGCGCCTTTTGGGTTGCCCGAGGGCGGACCATGTGTGCTTTACGCCCAACTCCACGGCGGCGCTCAACACCGCCATCAACGGGGTGGTGCGCCCCGGCGACCATGTGGTCACAACGGTGCTCGAGCACAACTCCGTACTGCGTCCGCTCAACCGCCTGGCGGCAGAGCAGGGTGTGACGGTTGAGCATGCGGGCTGTGATACCAACGGCGTGCTCGACTACGACGAGCTCGAGCGGCTTGTCACGCCCGGTACGCGTGCTGTGGTGGTGACGCACGCCTCCAATGTGACCGGCAACGCGGTCGACATTGCGCGCGTGGCTGCCATCGCGCATGCGGCCGGTGCGCTGGTGATCGTCGATGCCTCGCAGTCTGCCGGCACGGCGCATATCGATATGCAGGCCATGGGCCTCGACATTGTGTGCTTTACCGGCCATAAGGGGCTCATGGGTCCGCAGGGGACCGGCGGCCTGGCCGTGGCGGAGGGCATTGACGTGGCTCCGTGGGCCATGGGCGGCACGGGCGTGCACAGCTTCGACCCACTGCAGCCGCTTGAGTGGCCCACGCGCCTTGAGGCGGGCACGCTCAACGGCCACGGCATCGCGGGCCTTTCCGCAGGCCTCGTCTTTATCGAGGCCCAGGGTGGGGTCGAGGCGATTGCTGCCCACGAGCGTGCACTCGCTGATCGCTTCCTTTCCGGTGTGCGCGAGATTTCGGGGATTAAGCTCTACGGTGCCTTTGACCAGCCGACGCGCTCTGCGATTGTGTCGCTCAACGTGGGCGATATCGACTCTGCCGAGATCTCGGATGCGCTCATGCAAGGGTGGGGGATTGCGACGCGCCCCGGCGCCCATTGCGCCCCGCTCATGCACCGTGCGCTGGGGACCGAGCGCCAGGGCGTCGTCCGCTTCTCGTTTGGGTATTTCAACACTACCGAAGAAGTCGACACGGCTATCGATGCTCTGTGCGATTTAGCCTGCTAAAGCTGCTAGACCGTTTATACTTGCGGGACGGGTGTTTTTGCCCGTCCCGTTTTTGTTTCGACCCGAAAGGTGTGCATATGGCCTCATCCGCTCCGCGCGGTTTGCGCTCCGACCATGTCGTCACCGTCGGCATCGCCCTATTCTCGATGCTCTTTGGCGCCGGCAACCTCATTATTCCGCCACTGCTGGCGCTGCAGGCAGGTTCTGCCACGCCGGTCGCCATGCTCGGCTTTCTCATCGCCGCCATCGGCCTGCCCGTCATGGGCTTTATCGCCGTCGCGCTCGCCGGCACGGCCCGCGAGCTGGCCGGGCGCGTGCATCCTAAGTTTGGTGAATTCTTCGTTGCGGCGGTCTACCTGGCCATCGGTCCGTGCCTGGCCATTCCGCGCACAAGCTCTACGGCGTTCGAAATGCTCGTGCCGCTGCTACCCGAGGGTGTTTCGCTTGGCACGGCACGTCTGGTGTTTGCCATCGGGTTCTTCGTCGTCGCGTTTGCGCTCACACTGCGCCCGGGTGTCATCACGCGCGTGCTCGGTCGCATTACGGGCCCCGCGCTCATTGCGCTCATCGTGCTGGTCGTGGGTGCAGCCGTGATCTCGCCGCTGGGACCGGCTGCCGCGCCTCAGGCTCCCTACGATGCAGGCGCCGCCGTGCAGGGCTTTTTAACTGGCTATCAGACCATGGACCTGCTTGCGTCGCTCGCTTTCGGCATCATCATCGCCGAGACCATTCACGAGCTGGGCGTGACCGACGACAAGCGCGTCGCTTTTGAAATTTCGCGCTCCGGTGTGATCGCCGGCGTGCTCATGGCCTTTATCTATTGCGGCTTGGCCCTTGCCGGCATGCAGCTCGGCACCGTGATGCCCGACGCTACCAATGGCGCCGCCATCCTTGCCCGCTCTGCCTCCATGCACTTTGGCCTTGCCGGCACGGTCGTGGTCTTCGCCATCTTCTTCCTCGCCTGCATGAACGTGTGTATTGGCCTTATCAGCTGCTGCTCGCGTTACTTCTGCGAGACGTATGTGGTCGAAGGGGGAGCGGAGGCCTCCGAGGAGGCCATGCGCCGTCCCTTTGCGATTCTCGCCTTTGTGTTCGCAGCGTTTTCGTGCGTGCTCTCCAATGTGGGCCTCGACGTGATTCTTATGTTCTCGGTGCCCATGCTCAACGCCTTGTATCCCGTTGCCATCGTGCTGGTACTGATGGGCCTGGTGCACGGCTTTTGCGACGCTCATCCGCAGGTGTGGGTGTGGGTCGGCGACGTGGTTGCTGTGCAGAGCGTGATCACCTCGGTCCGCGATGCGTTCTTTGCGGGCGCGTGGCTGCCGTTCGATGCGCTGCCGCTTGCGGACATTGGAGCCGCGTGGGCGCCGGTTGCCGTGGTTGCCTTTGTGATCGGTCTGCTCCATAGTCGTTTTGTCGCACATTCGAGGAGCTAGGGTTTCTGCGCTTGCACAGGCGGGGAGTCTCCCCTATAATTTCCTTCGCTTTGGGACACGCAAGGTTTAGACCTTAGCTGCTCAACACCTTCGGGACGTGGCGCAGTTTGGTAGCGCGCCTGCTTTGGGAGCAGGATGTCGCAGGTTCAAATCCTGTCGTCCCGACCATATTTTGCGGGCGTAGTTCAATGGTAGAACCCCAGCCTTCCAAGCTGATGACGCGGGTTCGATTCCCGTCGCCCGCTCCATAGGATAGATGAATGGCTCTGATTCCTTTTGGGAATCAGAGCCGTTTTCATATACATGCCGGGGACCCCACATCCCCTCCTAAGTTGCGGTGAAATAGTTCCCGATTAGCCGCAAAAGCTGTTATCCAGGAACTATTTCACCGCAACTTATTGAGGCCGTGCGGGCTGGGTCGATGATGGGTTCTGTTGTCGAGAAGATGAGGACAGCCGGTCAGGAGTCTGCGTAGGGTTTTGTGGTTGGTATACCGTAGCCGCGCATCATGGAGCCGAACGCTTTGACATCGTAGGTGTCTGAGAGCTTGAAATGAATGACGTTGTGGCCCATGGCACGCAGGTTCGTGTCGCGCATGAGGGCAGCTCGATAGGTTTTTGCCGCAGTATGTTCCGGATCATTTTGGGCATCGTCCTCAAACTTGCCTAGTCCATGCAGCTCAGCCAGCATCCAAGAGCCGTTTGGCATCTGCCAGCCGTAATCTGCCAAATAATAGCCGGCGTTTCCCGGTCGAGTGATTTCAACCTGAAGTTCGGGAGCGGCAACTCCCGCCAGAATCATTGCCGCCCGTGCTTCGGATTCTCCACCGTTATCCGATCTGCCATCCATGTGTTCAAAAACGTCAAATGCGCGCGCGATGCCGTGCAGTCCGCGGCAGTTCGCTTGTGCATATGCACGCAATTCTTCACGCTCGACACCGTACTCACGAGCCAACCCGTCGACATAGCCTAGTGCATATCGAAAAGCGTTAGTTCGGGCGATGTCGACCACCGTGCGATATGGATTCGTTAACGTAAAAGGACCGAGCTGCCATACGTCGCCCGGCCGCCAGCGTCGGTATTCAACGAATTCGTACATATCGCGTCTGGTGGAACGCGGTAGCAGCACTTGCACCTTGTCGAGAAGCGAATATGCAGAACCGATGCCATAGAGCAGTGCCGCCGTTGCTCCACAAAACACGGCATCCGGTTCAACGACTGCAATAGCGGATGTCAATTGAAAGATGCGATCTTCGACGCCGAGGCCATTCCAATACGCGGGATCAGCGTAGACATGGTTGTAGAGTCGAATAATCATCTCTTTTTGCATGAGCGCGTAGGCACAGCGTTCATCCCATTTTTTGGTAGCTACAAATAGGTGCCCGCCATGATGGGCCTCGAATAACCGGAAGAACAGCTCTACTTGCGGTTTGGTACAGCGTTTATCATGACTCATTTTCGACCCCATGGTCTCGAGGGGGAGTGAATGACACTACGCTATCCCATATTTGGCCCGCCTGACCTTGCCATGAACTGACCAAAAGCTTGACGGGGCAGGTCAGAGTCATGAGTCAGAGCCAAACATATCGGCAAACGGTTGATTAGTGCCCCTCGGCGGCACTAATCAACCACCCTTACAGAAAGTTGCGGTGAAATAGTTCCTGAAAAGCTCGAATAAGCCTAAATCCAGGAACTATTTCACCGCAACTTAGGAGGGGATGGGGTTAGCTGCGGGGGCGGTGGCGGAGCTTGTCGATGGTGGAGTCGGTGCTTCGGCTGCGTGCTTCGGCGGCGCGGTCGCGAACGTCGGCCACGGTTTGGCGTTTACGGCGGTAATCGATCATGCCTTGGATGATGGGCTTGCCAAAGCTCACGACATCATCGTTGTAGATGGCGGTTCGGGCTGCGAGGAGGCAGTCGGTAAAGTCCATATGGGTCTTGCCAAAGAGTTTGATGGCAAGGGCGATAACGGTGGCTCGTCGACCATGACGTCATCGAGCAGCTTGGTCATGGCCGTCGCAATCTCCACGCGCGGGACCTTGTAGACGTCGCGCAGCGTAACGGCGACGCGTGTGATGATCTCGGGGTAGACGCGAGCGGTGCGCGTGGCGATGACCTTGGCGGCGCGCGGTGACAGGACCTCGTCGTCGTTAAGCAGGTAGCGCAGGATGACGGTCTCGTCGATGATGGTGCTACTCATGGATATCTACTTCCTCGGGACCCAAAATCGAATCGTCGCTTTCTGTGGCAAGGTATTCAATCCAGGCATTGCGCTCCTCGGCGCGGCGATTGGGGTCACCATATGCTTTGAGCGATCCATAGGCGGCGGTGCCGTCCTTTGAGCGCACGGCGACCGGCTGAAAGGGGAGCTTGCGCATCAAAATGCTTTGCGCGACAAATAAGCGGACAGCCTCGGCGAGCGATGTGCCCATGGCATCGTAGAGATGCTCGGCATGCTGCTTGTCTTCCTCGCGAATGCGCACCTGCAGGATGGCTCTTTTTTGAGTCGATGACATCACTGGCCCCCTTAATGAGCGTGCAATATAGTCGGTCAAATGCGGCATGTGCCGATACATCAGCATCTTATAACGATTACTTTATTTCACTCAAGTAGATAACCATAAACACGAATACAAGCGTAGTACATCCAAAATGAGAGCGCATAAAAATCTCTGAGGTGTACGCATGTAATACACTCACCTTTATAGCTTCTAGAGAATAATTCCAACCTGCCAAAACCCCTGCAATACACCCGTATTGCAGGGCCTATGCTCAAGTTTGCCCCCTGCAACTGCGTATATTTAACCTGTATATCGTTGGAGAAACTCTACCGAGTGCATGTTTCGCCGCATGCATTCGATTCGTCGATGCCAGGCCACGGGCGGCTTGGGTCAATGTCGACAGGGTCTCTCCGGCATGGGATTCAGGAGGGAGTGAACAACACGGGTAATAAGCGAGTCGTAGCCGATTCTTCGCGCTGCATCGGGTGTCAAACCTGCATGGCGGCGTGTATCGAGGCGCACGACATCCCCGGTAACATCGCCGCGCCGCGCCTGCGCGTGACGCGTACGTACGAGATCTCCGCACCGGTGGCTTGCCATCACTGCGAGGATGCCCCGTGCGCGAAGGCCTGTCCTACGGGCGCCTTGTTCTTTGATCCAAAGAACCATCGCATCGGCGTCAACGAGGACAACTGCATCGGCTGCAAGAGCTGCGTCATGGCCTGCCCCTTTGGCGCCGTGAGCGTGGCGACCACGCAGGTCCCCGTCTTGATGGGTGACGTGCGCGTGGGTTCGCAGACTAAGAGCTTCGTGCTCAAGTGCGACCTGTGCGTGGACCGTCCCGGCGGTCCGGCGTGTGCCGAGGCGTGCCCGACCAAGGGCCTCACCCTGGTAGACGAGGAACGTTTGGCGGAGCTGACTGCCGAGCGTGCCCGCGCCACCATCGAAAACGAGGCGTAAGCGTCGGGCGACAGGCCCAATGATTGTCAAATAAGTACCGAGTATTCGGTAGCAGAGAAAGGAAGGAGGGTGTCATGGAGAAGCATAAAGTGATCTGCCCGTACTGCGGCGCCGGTTGCCAGTTTAACCTCTTGGTCCAAAACGGCCAGGTCGTGGGTACCGAACCGCTCAACGGCATCACCAACCAGAGCGAGCTGTGCCTTAAGGGCATGAGCGGCTACGACTTCATCAACGACACCAAGATCTTGACTCCTCGCGTACTGCACCCGATGATCCGCCGCACCAAGGGCGCGGATCTTGAGCGCGTAAGCTGGGACGAGGCACTGGATTTCACCGCATCTAAGATGCAGGCCATAATTGACGAATATGGTCCTAACGCTGTCATGACCACCGGCTCTTCGCGAGGCGGCGGCAATGAGGCGAACTACGTCATGCAGAAGTTTACGCGTGCGTGCATCGGCACCCACAGCGTAGACAACTGCGCCCGTACTTGACACGGCCCTACTGTCCTCGGTCTGATGGACACGGTTGGTTCAGGTTGCATGTCATGCTCCATCCCCGGTATGGAGGATGCGGGCTGCATTTTCCTCTTCGGCTATAACCCTGCCGATTCGCACCCCATCGTCGCAAGGCGTATCGTGCGAGCCAAAGAAAAGGGTTGCAAGATCATCGTCGCCGACCCGCGCCATATCGAAACCGCGCGTATCGCCGATCTCTACCTTCCGATCAAGAACGGTTGCAATGTTGCGTTCCTCAACGCCTTTGCCAACTGTCTGGTCAACGATGGCCTCTACGACAAGGAATTCGTCGCCGAGCACACGAACGGCTTTGACGAGTGGTGGGAGACCATCAAGAATTACACTCCCGAATCCGTACAGGACATCACGGGTGTCGAGCCCGCGTTGATCCACCAAGCTGCCGAGATGTACGCCACGGCGAAGCCTTCTGCCATCATTGGTTGGGGCATGGGCGTATGTCAGCAGAAGCAGAACCTGAAGACGGTGCACACCATCGCCTCCATCGCCTGCGTTGCCGGCCAGATCGGCAAACCCAATTCCGGCCTCGCGCCCGTGCGTGGCCAGAATAACGTCCAGGGCTCCTGCGATATGGGCATGCTGCCCAACCTGTACCCTGGCTACCAAAAGGTCACTGACCCGGCAGTGCGTGCCAAGTTTGCCAAGGCTTGGGGCGTGCCCGAGGAAAAGCTCCCGCTCGAGGAGGGCTACAAGCTCACCGACCTGGGTCACCTGGTCGACGAGGGCAAGGTGCACTGCTTCTACAACTACGGCGAGGACCCGGTGCAGACCGAGCCCGATTCGGCCGGTATGCGCAAGACGCTCTCCGAGCTGGATCTGTTCATCTGCCAGGACATCTTTATGACGCAGACGACCATGCTCGCCGACGTCATCCTGCCTGCCACCTCTTGGGGCGAGCACGAGGGTGTCTTTACCGCATCCGACCGTAGCTTCCAGCACTTTGACGCGGCCGTTCCGCCCAAGGGCGAGTGCCGTCACGACTGGGAGATCTTCGCGGACCTGTCCACGCGTATGGGCTATCCCATGCACTACGACAACACCGAGCAGATCTGGAACGAGTGCATTAGCCTGTGCCCCAACTTTGTGGGCGCGACCTACGAGAAGATGGCTCCCGAGGGCGGCTACGCCCAGTGGCCCGTCAAGAGCACCGATGTGAACGACCACGGTACGCCCGACATGTTCGCTGGTGGCAAGTTCACCACCAAGGACGGCCGCGCCAACCTGATGGCGCACGACTGGGAGGCGCCCTCCGAGCTTCCCGACGATGAGTACCCGCTCATCCTGTGCACCGTCCGCGAGGTCGGCCACTACAGCTGCCGCTCGATGACCGGCAACTGCAAGACGCTGGCGCTGCTTGCCGACGAGCCCGGCTTTGTCCGCATGAATCCCGCGGACGCCCAGGCGCGCGGCATCAAGAATGGCGACATCGTCTCGATTCACAGCCGCCGCGGCCAGGTATACAGCCGTGCCGACGTGAGCGATCGCATCAACAAGGGCACGGTCTACATGACCTACCAGTGGTGGATCGGCAAGTGCAACGAGCTGACCATTCACAAGGTCGACCCGGTCTCGCATACGCCCGAGGACAAGTTCTCCGCCTGCCAGGTCGACGCCATTGCCGACCAGGTTTGGGCAGAGGGCGAAGTCGAGCGTCAGTACACCGAGCTCAAGCAGGCTCTGGTGGACGCCGCCGCTCCCCAAGACGTTGAGCCCGGCGCCGCCAAGTTCGACGACGAGACGCACGTGAACCAAATCGTGTAGTCCCGTTCTCGTTGGCTATTTGGGCCGGGCGTCCCGTACGTTCGGGAGCCCGGCCCGTTATTTTGAAAGGAAGTGGGGATGAACCGCTTCATCGACATCAACCCGGAGAGGTGCATCGGCTGCGGAACATGCCAGTCCGCCTGTGCCGACGCCCACCGGATGCAGGGTCTTCAGGATACGCCGCGTCTGGCGCTCGTGAAGACCGGCGGTATTTCGGCCGCCCTTGCCTGCCACCATTGCGAGGGTGCCCCCTGCGCCGAGGTTTGCCCGGTGAATGCCATCGAGCACGATGGCGATCGCATCCACGTCAAGGAGCAGGAGTGCATCGGGTGCAGGCTGTGCGCCATCGCGTGCCCCTTCGGAGCCATCCATCCCGATGGCACGTCTATCGCCGGTGTCGCAGGCATGTGCGACCCGACGCCTTCGTATCCTAAGTCCCTGAGCAGCCTGCTTACGTGGGCTCCTGGCCAGTACACCTGCGCTGTCAAGTGCGACCTGTGCGCATTCGATCCGGACGGCCCGCATTGTGTGGCGGCGTGCCCTACCAAGGCGCTGACCGTCATGGGTGGCGCGGCCGATCGCGAGCTCGACGAGGCCAAGCGCCTGCGCTCGATCGAAAACGGTCCGGTCGTCGACGTTACCGCTGTGGCCCAGGGCCTGTCCGAGAAAGCAGAAGGGAGCGTAAACAATGGATAGCATGACGCTGTTTATCGCATCGCTTGCCGTCTCGTGCATCGGTGCGCTCGCCTCGGTTCTGCTGATCAAGGCCGATAACGCCGCCAAGACCGCCGGCTGCCTGATCGGCGCCGTCGCGGCCGTGCTGTCGTTCATCGCGGGCCTCGAGGCCGTGCTTGGCGACGTTTCGTCCCTCAACACGGTCTTCTTCTTCCCGTTCGCCCGTCTCGAGCTCTTGCTCAACGGCCTTGCGGGCCTGATCGTGGTCCTCATCTCGATTCTCGCCTTTGCGGGCTTCATCTACGGTCTGTCCTACTTCGACGAGTACCCGGGCAAGGTCGGGCGCGCCGGCTTCTTCATGAACACCTTCGTCGCCTCGATGATGCTCGTCATCACCGCCGACAACGTGTTCTGGTTCCTGGTCGCCTTCGAGCTCATGTCCCTCACGAGCTACTTCCTTGTCGTCATCGAGGAGAACAAGAACTCCATTAGGGGCGGTTGGCTCTACTTCGTCATCGCGCACGTGGGCTTTGTCCTTATCATGGCGAGCTTCCTGCTCATGACCAACGGCGTGGGCGGTTCCTTCAGCTTCAGTGATTTCCGTACGCATGACTTTGGACCCGCTGTCTCCTCCGCTTGCTTCGTCCTCGCGTTCTTCGGATTCGGCGCAAAGGCCGGTATCATCCCGCTGCACGGCTGGCTGCCCAAGGCACATCCCGAGGCGCCGTCCAACGTGTCGGCCCTCATGTCCGGCGGCATGATCAAGATCGGTATCTTCGGCATCCTCAAGGTTGGTCTCGACCTGCTCTCCGCCTCGGGTGTTCAGGTCTGGTGGGGCCTTATGGTCATGGTCTTCGGTGCGATCTCGTCGGTCCTCTGCGTGGCCTTCGCCCTGCAGGAGCATGACATCAAGCGCCTTTTGGCCTATCACTCCGTCGAGAACATCGGCATCATTCTGCTCGGCGTTGGCGCCTCCATGGCCGCCATGGCGCTCGACTCGGTCGGCATCGCCGTCCTGGCTCTGATGGCCGCCCTCTACCACACGTTTAACCACGCGATGTTTAAGGGCGAGCTGTTCTTGGGCGCCGGTGCGCTGCTGTACTCCACGGGTACGCGCAATATGGAGAAGATGGGCGGCCTGTTCCGTCGTATGCCGGCTACGGCCATCTGCTTCCTCGTTGGCGCGCTTGCCATCTCGGCCATCCCGCCCTTCAACGGCTTTGTGTCCGAGTGGTTTACCTATCAGTCGCTCTTTAATGCTGCCATGCAGGGTGACAAGCCCGTCATGATCGTGGCCGTGTTCGCTGCCGTCGCGCTTGCCATTACCGGCGCTCTGGCCGTCACGTGCTTCGTCAAGGCCTATGGCGTCTCCTTTGCCTCCGCGCCCCGCTCCGAGGCCGCGGCCAATGCCAAGGAGGTTCCCGCCCCCATGGTGTTTGCGCAGGGGCTGCTCGCGGCCATCTGCGTCGTGCTGGGCATTGGCGCTCCCGTGATCGCGCCCGTGCTGGTCGATGTCGCCGCGTCTGTGCTGCATCCGTACGGTGGCGTGTTTGCCGCCGAGGGCATGGAGCTCATGAACCAGTACTCCGGCACTGCCACCTCCACGCCCGCGATCGCCATTGCGCTCGTGGTGCTCGTCGGCCTTGCCTGCGGTTATCGCAAGCTCAAGACCGTCGGCAAGGTGCAGAAGTCCCAGCCGTGGGCATGCGGCTATGCTCCCAACGAGCATATGCCCGTCGTGGCCACGACCTTTGCCTCCGAGGTGTCCTGGTTTATGCAGCCGCTCTACACGCTGCGCGACCGTTGCACGGCCGTCTGCTGGTCCATCGCGCACTTCTTCCAGAAGCTCACCGGTGTGGCCGAGGCTGTGGAGCCCGTACCCGACAAGGTTCTCGTTGATGCCCCTCATAAGGGCGTCGAGAAGCTCGCCGACCTCGCGACTAAGCTCGAGGGCGGCAACTACAGCATCTATATCTGCTACATCGTCGCGGCACTCGTGGTGTTCCTCGTGCTCGCCGTGCAAATGGGTTAAGGAGGGGAGAGCATGAACAACATCGTACCTGCCGTTCTGCAGGGCGTGGTCGTCATGGCCGTCGCACCGTTCTTCTCCGGTCTCGGCCGTGTGATCCGCGCCAAGATGCACAACCGTCGCGGCCCCAGCATCATGCAGGACTACCGCGACCTGGCCAAGCTCTTTGCGCGCCCCGAGTCCCAGAGCGAGGATGCGAGCTTTGCGCTGCGGATCATGCCGCCGCTGTTCTTCGCCGTCGCCTTTATGCTCGCGATGGGTCTGCCGCTCTTTACGGCACAAAGCCCCATCCCGGTCTTTGGTGACGCCATCACCATCATGTACAGCCTGGCGCTCGCCCGCTTCTTCTTCGCCCTCTGCGGTGTGGATTCGTCCAACGCCTACGCCGGTATCGGCGGCGTCCGCGAGCTGCTCATGAGCGTGCTCATCGAGCCGTCCATGCTGCTGGCGCTGTTTGCCGCCGCCCTGGTGTGCGGCTCCACCGACATCGCCACCATGGGTCAGCACATCATGACGGGTGCCATCGACGCACCGGTCGCCGTGATCCTTGCCGGCATTGCCTTTGCGATCGCCTGCTACATGGAACTCGGCAAGCTGCCGTTTGACCAGGCCGAGGCCGAGCAGGAGCTTCAGGAGGGTCCGCTCGCCGAGCTTTCCGGCCCGTCGCTCGCCATGGCCAAGCTCGCCATGTCCATGAAGCAGGTCCTGGTCGTCGCCTGGTTCTGCGCGATTTTTGTCCCCTGGGGCGAGCCCGCGACCGAGGGCGCCGCCGCCGTTCTGGGTGCAGTCATCTTCCTGGTGAAGTGCCTGATCGACTTTGTCGTGTGCGGCGTGATCGAGAACTCCTGCTCGCGTTCGCGTTTTAAGGTGCTCGGTAATCAGACCTGGGCCGTCGTGGGCATCGCCGTTCTGGCGTTTGTCTTCGTGGTCGTCGGCGTGTAGGAGAAGGGAGAAACAATGTCATTTGCAGTCAGTCTGTCCCTTCTCGGCTTGGTCGCTATCGCGGCCCCGATGGTGGCCTCGGTGCTCGTCGCCCTGTTCCCCCGTCCGTACGCCAAGTGGTTCAGCGTTTTGGGTGCCGCCGTCTCGACGGTCTGCACCATCGCCCTCGCCGCGAATTTCGCCGGCGCCGGCATGCCCGACACGCAGGTCCCCCTAATCTCGTTTGGGCAGACCCTCGTCATGGGATTCACCTTCGATCGCATGAGCACGCTGCTCGCGCCCGCCTTTGTGGGTATCGGCCTGCTTGTCGTGATCTATTCGATTCCCTATATGAGCGAGAATAACCGTGAGCATCCCGACGCACCGCGTCGTCGCTTCTACGCGTACCTCGCGACCTTCATTGGCGCCATGGCCGGCCTCGTGTACAGCTCGACCCTTTTGGGCCAGCTCGTGTTCTTTGAGATCACGGGTGCGTGCTCTTGGGGCCTCATTAGCTACTACATGACGCCTACGGCCAAGAAGGCCGGCATGAAGGCCCTGATCATTACGCATATCGGTGCGCTCGGCCTGTATCTGGGCGCTGCCATCGTGTTTGCCCATACCGGTACCTTCGCCATTACCGCGATTGCCGGCCTCGACGCCAAGCTCAAGGCTATCGTCCTTTTGCTCGTGCTGTTTGCGGCCTGGGCCAAGTCCGCACAGGTTCCCATGTACATGTGGCTGCCTTCGGCCATGGAGGCGCCGACGCCTGTTTCGGCCTACCTGCATGGCGCCTCGATGGTTAAGGTCGGCGTGTGCGTGTTCGCGCGTGCACTCGTCTCTGCCGGCGAGATTCCCGAGGTCGTGGGCTGGGTTGCCATTATCGACGCCATGGTCACCATGCTCTTTGGTTTCCTTATGTACCTGCCGCAAAAGGACATGAAGCGTCTGCTGGCCTTCTCCACGATCGCCCAGCTCTCCTATGTGTTCTTTGGTCTGGGCCTTTCGGTCTTTGGCAGCCAGCTGGCCTTTGACGGTGCCGTGTGCCATATCTTTAACCACGCGTTCGCCAAGACCCTGTTCTTCCTGATCGCCGGTTCGTTCTCCTTTACGCTCGGCACGCGTATGCTGCCCAAGCTTCGCGGCATCGTAAAGAAGTACCCGATCTCGGGCGTGGGCTTTGGTGTCGCGGCGCTCGCCATTGCCGGCGTGCCGCCTATGAACACGTTCTTCTCGAAGTTCCAGATCATCGCCGGCGGCTTTTCCGTGGGTGCCGGCAACGTCGCGATCCTGGTGCTCGTGTGCATCATGGTCGCCGAGACCGTCGCCACCTTTGCCTGGTTCCTCAAGTGGATGGGCTATTGCCTGCCCGGCGAGCCGAGCGACGAGGTCGCTGCGGGAGCCCCGCTTCCCCGCGCGATGGCGTTCGTGTTCATCGTGCTCATCATCATGGTCATCGTCAGCGGCCCGCTTTCGGCCAGCTGGATCGGTTAGGAGGTAGAACGACATGGGTTATTCGATCGTCAACATCCTTGGCGGCCTTCTGATCGTCACGTCCACCATGGTGGTCGTCTCCAAGAACATCAAACATGCCATCAACTGGTATGCGGTGCAGTCGCTGGTGCTCGTGGGGCTTCTCGCCACGCTCGGTGTCACCACTGGTGCGCAGGAGCTGCTTATGTGGGCTGGATTTGCCTTTATCACTAAGGTCGTCCTGGTCCCTTACAT
>ERZ827150.1491-NODE-1491-length-29020-cov-9.309891_pt1 | contig 29020 bp, 16 predicted proteins | sample MGYA00519779_ERZ827150 | MGnify/ENA primary metagenome ERZ827150 (study PRJEB31778, sample SAMEA3449267) | human gut metagenome | biome: human gut; feature: human-associated habitat; material: faeces | place: United Kingdom | collected 2010/2012 ...
GCGGTGTGCGGTATCGGAATTTCCATTGCCTGCGGCACAGCTACGCCACGCGGTGCGTGGAGCGCGGGGTGGACGTGAAAAGCGTCAGCGAACTGCTGGGTCACGCCGACGTCCGCACCACGCTTCGGCTATACGTTCACTCGTCTATGGACTACAAGCGCAGGGCCGTGGAGGGGATAGGCTTTCTCAAGGGAATAACGTAAAAAAGGACGCCGAAAGGCGTCCTTTTTCCTATCCAAAAATGGCACAAAAATTTTCGCAAAGTAACATACTTTGCGAAAAAACACGGAACGCCTTGTGCTGCAAGGCATTCCAGATTTATGCCAGAAAAAAGTCGAAAATTAGAACTCGTTGTTGACACGGAAAAACGGCTGGTATATACTGTTATTTGGTTGAAATTGGAAAGTTTTCGCAAAGTATGTTACTTTGCGAAAAAAACAGTTCAGAAGAACCGAGAATTTCATACAGCTGAGTTCTGTGACGTCGTGTGGCTGTGCGTTGTAAAGACGATTTTTCGTCAGGGTACAGCCTTAAAGGAACATGGGTAACCAAACCCACCGCGGACGGCACTGTGAGCGCAAGGAAACGACCGAAACGGCTTTGAGCCGCTGGGCAATACCCGCCATTGGGACGCGAGTCCTGAGAAGGTAGGTCGTGTACGGGGAAACCGCTGGAACACAACGGTTTTGTGGCGCGAGGGCAGTAGAATTACACGAAGGAGAACTTGTTTGCAGCGGCGCTTCTTCGTTGTGACGAGGGTAGGAGTGTACGCTGACGAGATTCGTCAGCGTTTTTTCTTACCGCCACATCACCATAGGGAGGAGTATGTCCATGAGCCATTTCAACCCCAACCAGCATTTTGATGTTGAGAACTGGCGCGAACAGAAGATCGCCCAGCGCACCAAGGACGCGCTGGCGGCGCGGGACGCGGCCTTTGCCGAAAAGCACGCGGGCACGCCCCTGCGGGAGCTGGCGCTGTATCTGGCCCGGTGTGCCCGCACCCTGCGCCACAGCCCAGCACCCTGTGAGGTGGACGGCGGCGCGTTCATCGAACAACGCTTCGGAAGCTGGGACGCAGCCCTGCGGGCAGCGTGTCTGCCGCCTACGCGGACGAAGGCGAAGCTGAACGGCACGGCCCGCTACCGCAAGGAACGGGCCATACAGGAGCCGCTGTTTCTGGCGGAGCGCAAGGAGAAGAAGCGCCAGAAGCAGATCGAGAAGAACCTGCGGCAGGGCCAACTGGCCCATGAAAAGGCCGTGAAGCGCCGCGCAGAGCGGGAAGCCGCCGAAGCAAAGAAAGCGGCTGCCGAAAAAGACATCAACCCTTGTCAAGCCGAGACAGTCTGAACGGAGACTGTCAGCTTTCCATAAGGGTGGGAGGGGAAAAGCCGCCCCTCCCACCTCCTCTCTCAGCACAGATCCATCGGCTCGATACCGGCGGCGTGAACCGCCCTGATTCCTTTATCACGCTGCGGCGTTTGGAGATAGAGAATACACAATAGGAGGAAAACAACATGAGAAGCAACAAGGCCCATCGGCTGTTGGCGCTGCTGCTGGCGTTTGTGATGACGTTCAGCCTGCTGCCGACGGTGACATGGGCCGCGGATAACGATTGCAGCGCCGCCGGTGACGGCAGCGTTACTTGGTCATATGACGCGGACACCACGACCCTGACCATCAGCGGCAGCGGTGCAATGGCGAATTACTCAAGTTCACGTGGAACGCCGCCGTGGAAGTCATATTCCGATATGACAAAAGTTGTAATTAATGAAGGCGTAACACACATAGGGAACTATTCCTTTTATAATTTATCCAAAATTGTTAGTGTTACTCTTCCGTCATCGGTTTTGACTATTGGTAAGTATTCAATGTCAAAGCTATCAGGTAATCCGACCATAACCATCAAAGCAACCAGATTCCAGGCAATTAAATCTATAACATTTGAAAAATATTGGAACAGCAGCACAAAGGCGACTATCGAATATGATCCGGGCCTAAATAGTGCTTGGGCGAACGGTGCAGAAATTGCAGTCACATCAGGTGATGAAACGTTTACCGGCACGATCAACTTGGCGGATTATTCCGTGACCTTTAACCGGGAGATGGAAATCCCCGGTGAATTCACATTGGAAAACTGCGACGTATCAACAACGGTCGGCACAGTTTCTGCTCCGACCACAATGAACATAAAGGCATACAAGGTGTCCGGCATCGATACCTATTACGCGGAAAAAAGCCTGACACTGACGCCGCCGACAGGAACAGAGGGCGACCCGATCCCTGTTGACGTTATGTTTAAGCTTACTAAAGCGCCCCCGAAGGAATATACATTTGCAGGTGCAGGTACGGCAGCGAATCCATATAAAATCGATTCACTGGCAGCACTGCGGGGGCTTCAGACCAATGTCAACCGAATCAAGAAAACCTATGAGGGTGAGTATTTCCTTCAGACGGCGGACATTGATATGACCGGCGTGAAGAGTTGGGATCAGATCGGCACTATTGCGAGGAACAGCGTTTCGTACCCCTTCAAGGCCACCTATGATGGCGGCGGGCACAAGATCACGAACTGGACCTTCGATTACAGCAAACAGAGCGACCCGCGCTATGCCGGTCTGTTCGGCAATGTTTCCGTGCTGAAGAATCTGACGCTGGACGAGACCTGTACATTCAAGCTCCGCTCTTGGAGCGGCACACTGGCGTATCAGGTCGACCGCATCGAGAACTGCTTCAGCTACGCGACCGTGACGGCGCAGACCACAAGTGGTGATAACGCTAACGCCAGCATTGGCGGCCTTGTGAAGCTTGCAACGAATATGGTCGACTGCGCCAACTACGGTACTATTACTGTCGATGGCGGCGGCACAGTCGGCGGTCTGGCGGCCACCTGCTATAACGCCGTAAACTGCCGCAATTATGGCACCGTCACCGCCTCCGGCACGAAAGTCGGCGGCATCTGCGCGGAACTGAGCGCTTTCGGCAACTCTGCGGACGAGGAGCGCGGCGTTATCTCCGGCTGCGCCAACTACGGCACCGTCAGCGCCCGTGAGCAGGCCGGCGGTCTGGTGGGCGAGCTGAGCGGCATCATGGAGGACTGCTATAACCTGGGCACCGTCAAGGTCAGCAAGACCACCGTGGGCGGTCTTGTGGGTATTGCTTATAATACCAGCAGCTATACGGATAAGATCGGCGTGTTCAACAGCTACCATGCCGGTTCCGTCCAGTACGGCGCGGAGGAAGCCGAGCCTGTGGCGGGCCACCTGATTGGCAGTCTGGTAGGCAGGGGCGATAATGAAAAGGCGCTGGGCAGCCTGTACTATCAGCAGGTGGGCATCTTGCCCGCCGTCGGCGATTATGACGCGGGCGACCATGCTACTGGCATGACCCTAAACGCCATGCAGGCTCCGGCATTTGTGGACAAGCTGAACGGCTATACCAACATCTCCCTGCGCGGCGTGACGTGGAATCAGGGAAACAGCGAAAGTCAGAATCTGCCGGTGTGCGGCAGCTTTGAGACACTGAAGGACTACGCCTGCGACCTGACGGGCCTGACTGTCAACGGCAATGCGGCCCTGCAGGACAAGAGCGGCGACTATTACTTTGTGCTGCCCCATGGCACGGATCTGACCAAGGTGACCGTTGCCACCACCATCAGCCCCCGCGCCACTGTCAAACCCGCCGACGGCACGGTTGACTTCTCCAATGGCCCCGTGGACTTTACGGTTACGGCGGAGGACAGCACCCACAGCAAGACCTATCCCGTCACCGTGACGGCGGCAGCCAGCGCTAACGGCCTGACCGCGCTGCGGCTGAGCGCCTGCAACTCCGGCGAGGTGGACGCAGCGATAACGGGTACGATCCTGTTGGACGTCAATGATTTCCGGCAGGACAAAACTGGGTATACATTTGATCGGTTTGATACGCAGGTGACGACCAACGGACTGGGAATGTCCCCGTATCACAAGTATTTCATTTGGGCTGTCCCTGCCGAGACCGGCGCGACCATCACCGCCGCTATCGGCGACAGAACCCAGACCATCGCCGCCGCCACGGATATGACGGCGGATACCTTCGAGAGCATCAGCTACGCTAATCTGCTGAAGCTGGGCGAGAACACCCTGACCCTGACCGTGACCCCGCCGGAGGGCGGCAGCGGCACAAAGACGGTGTACACCTTCAAGCTGACCGTCCTGCCCACGCTGAAAACCGTCACCTTTGCCGAGGAAGGTCTGGAGCAGAATGTGGCTTTCGCGCCCGAGACGCTGGACTACACGCTCAAGGTGCCCAACAGCGTCAAGTCCCTGACCCCCAACGTGGCCGCCACCCTGAGCAACGGCGTCACCGTGACCTACAGCCCCGCGCTGGAGAACGGCAAGATCCCGCTGGACAAGCTGGAGAACGGCAAGTTCACCATCACCGTCTCCGATGCGGAGACCGGCGCGGTCAAGACCGTGTACACCTACACGGTGGAGCGCATCGGCATCTACGACGCGAAGATCACCACCAACGCCGTCGGCGCGCAGGTGCGCGTCTATCAGGGCGACACGCTGGTCACCCCCGGCAAGAACGGCGTATACAGCCTGCGCACCGACAAGACCTACACGTATGTCGTCGTGGCCAAGGGTTACGTCACCAAGACCGGCACCATCAGCCAGCCCGCGCTGAATGAGGGCGTGCTGGACGTGACGCTGACCGCCGCACCGACGCTTACCCTGCCGCAGTATGATGCCTTCTGGCCCAACTTCCGCGGCAATGACCGGAACATGGCCATCACCAGCGTCAAGACCCCCACCGGCCAGATCGACGCGGAGACCGAGTCCTCCGATGTGGAGCTGCTGTGGGCCAGCGCCAGCGGCAGCGGCTATGGCAGCGGCGCGGTGGGCTCCCCCATCTTCGTGGGCGGCTACATGTACGCCTACGCGGGCACCAGACTGCTGAAGCTGGATCCCGCCACCGGCGAGACCGTGGCCTCCGTGAACATGGCCAGCAACTCTGACTTCGCCATCATCCCGCCCACCTATGCCGACGGCATGATCTTTGTGGCGCTGAAGGAGGGCCGCGTGCAGGCGTTCCGCGCCGATAATCTGACGTCCCTGTGGGTTTATCAGGATCCGCTGAAGGGCCAGTCCAACTCCCCCATCACCTACTCTGACGGGTATGTGTATGTGGGCTTCTGGAACGGCGAGAGCGGTGCCGCCAACTTCGTGTGCCTGACGGCGGACTATGAGGGCACCTCCGCCAAGGAGGCCCTGTGGCGCTATACCAGCGACGGCGGCTTCTATTGGGCCGGTGCTTACGCCAACGAGAAGTATGTGGTCGTCGGCACCGACGATGGCCAGAGCGGCTATACCTCCCAGACTGCCAAGCTGGTGGTGTTCGACAAGCGCACCGGCGAGATCGTGGATTCCAAGGAAAGCTACACCGGCGATATCCGCTCCAACATCGCTTACGCGGACGGCCGCGTGTACTTCACCTCCAAGGGCGGTCACTTCTACAGCGAAGTCATTGGCTCCGACGGCAAGATCGACCTTACGCAGTCCAAGGACATCGACTTGGGCGGCATGAGCACCTCCACCCCCGTGGTGTATAAGAGCCGCGCCTATGTGGGCGTGTCCGGCGACGGTCAGTTCACCGCCTACAGCGGCCACCACATTGCGGTGCTGGATCTGACCAGCTGGAGCGTGGCATACACCGCCCCCACGCAGGGTTATCCCCAGACCAGCGGCCTGCTGTCTACCAACACCGGCGACGGCAGTGTGAACGTCTACTTCATGGATAACTACACCCCCGGCGTCATGCGCGTGATCAACGACAGCGCGAATCAGACAGCCCTGAAGAATGGCATCTCCGAAAACGGTCAGAGCAACTGCGCACCCGTGGTGTTCAAGCCGGAGGGCCCCCTGGCGCAGTACTGCATCAGCAGCCCCGTGGTGGATGAGTACGGCACACTGTACTTCAAGAACGACAGCGGCAACCTGATCGCCCTGACCAGCGCGGTCAAGGAGTTGGTGGTGGCGAAAACTCCCGAAAGCGTAGATGTGGACGGAAGCAAAGTTCAGGTCACCGGCGGCAAGATCGTGGCAAAGCTGGCCAACGGCATGGAACGCGACGTGACCAATGTGGTGACGTATCGTACCAACAACGAGGGTGCGGTTGAGGCCGTTTATACCTATGGTACCGATGTGGGCAACTACACGCTGTCCACCAAGGCAGTGTCTCTGACTCAGCCCAAGTCTGACATTAAGATCGGCAACGGCACGACGGACGGTACCACCGTGGACGGCGTGACCAGCTTCAAGGCCGGCACCTCCGCGGATGCGCCTACCATTATCGTCACCGCTCCCGCGGCCGGCTGGAATCTGGGCGCTGAGAATACCTTCACCGTGGCAAGCGGCAATGATGTGGCCTGCGTGGTGCTGGTGAAGAAGGCCAACGGCAGCTATGAGAAGCTGACGGCCACCACCGGCGAGAACGGTAAGCACAGCTTTACCGCGACACTGGCAGCAGACGACAGCATCGTCGTGGCCCTGAAGGGCGATGTCAGTGGTGATGGTGTGATTGGCATGGATGACGCGACCCAGGTAATGAACGCGTGGGTCAATGAAACAGAGATTTCCGCTATCGGAATCTTTGCAGCAAATGTCACCAATGCTGCAGAAGCAATCAGCATGAACAATGCGACTGCAATCATGAACGCATGGGTCAATGAAACCGCATTTGCGTGGTAACTGAAAACGAAAGGACTACGTGCATGAAAAGAAACCTTACAACGAGGCTTTTATGCCTATTATTGAGCTTGAGCTTGATTTTGAGCCTATGCTGCGTAACAGCTTTCGCCGCGACTGAACTATCCCTGTCGCTTGACAATGATACGGTTGCAGCAGGAAGCACCGTCACAATGACGGTAGGTACAACGGATACACTGTCTATCAGCAGTTTTGGATTCAAAGCTACTGCGTCGGACAGTTCTATTACGGTTCAGAGTTTCGAGAATGGTGATGTTACTCTTAGCGCATCGAATAAGAGAACACAGAAGGCTGCATATCTGGCCGGTGCAGAAAGCGATATTACCACTTGGGCAAAAGTTGTCTTTTCCATTCCGAGCGACCTTGCACCTGGCACATATACCTTGGGTGTTGAACAAGTTACCGCAAGTGATACGCAGAATGTAAATCCCATCAATGGCATTACGAGCAAGCAGGCCACCCTCACGGTCACAGGAGCCCCCGCGGCCGAGGGCTACACGGTAGCGGTGTCCGGCAATACCACGGTCCAGACTGGCGAAGATGCGCAGGTCAAGCTGAACATCACCCACAGTGACGCTGCTGAGAAGAATTACGCCGCCTATTCCATGAAGGTCAGCTATAACAAGGATATCCTGACCTATAAGAGCTTCAGCGACACGACTGCCACCATTACAGATGATAAGAAAGGCTCTCTGACCATCTACCGTTACGGCGAAGATCTGACCCTTGGCCAAAACCTGACCCTCTCCTTCACCGGCAAAGCCGGTGGCACGGGTGAGGTAAAGGTCACCGAGGCCAAGATCGATAAGTCCGAAAACGCACTGAAGAATGCCCCTGAGGCTACTGTGACCGGCTCTGCCACCATCACCGTGGGCCAGACCTACACCGTGGACATAGATACAAATGTTGTGGAAGGTAATCCCAAAGCCGAGGCCGGCAAGGATTACACCTTCAAGCTGGTAAACGGTCTGGACGGCAACTGCATGACCGTGAGCTACACCGTTGGCGGCGTGGATAAGGGTACGCTGACACAGGGTGCAGACGGCATCTACACCATCCCCGGTACCGATGTCACCGGCAATATCGAGATCACCGCTGTAGGCAAGACCTACACGGTCACCAAGGCTGGCACCGGTGCGGACGACGTCACCCTGAATGGTAATACCGCCACCTACGGCACGAATTACACCTTTACGCTGACTCCGGAAGCGAACTATGCCTACGCCGTAACGGTTACCGCAGGCGGTAAGACGGTCACACCCACGCCGGGTGCAGATGGCACCTACACCATCAACGGCAAGGATATCACAGGCAACGTGGTCATTACCGTGACCAAGGAAGCGAACAAGGCTCAGATCAACTTCGCTGGCAGTGGCGTGGCCGATGTTGTGAATGGCAGTGCATCCCAGATAGTTGAACCCGGTCAGGAATTCAAGTTCTCCATTAATAAGGAAAATGGCTATGAGTACACCGTAACGGCTGCCAAGAAGGATGGTAGCGAAGTTACCGTCACGGATAATGGCGACGGTAACTACACCATCGCGGGTGCGAACATCGCTGCTGGCGATGTGATCACCGTTACCGTGGAAAAGAAGCTCATCGAGACCAAGTACACTATTGCGGTCAATGAGTATGTGACGCTCGACAATGCCCGGTCCGTGTTCCTGATCACCGCCAAGCTGAATGGTGATGCAAAGCTGGCTGACGGCAAGGTGCTGGCCTATGGCAATAACGCCATGTTCCAGAACGCGGAGCGTTATGACGGCGCCTATGTCTATCTGGTCATTTCCGACAAGATGTTGGATGAGGTAAAGGCCGAGGCCGAGAAGGCCGGTCAGATCACCGAGGTGGACGCCACTGCTCAGACTTTCAAGACCGACGGCGATGTGAACGGCACCGGACTGGTGGATATCAACGACGCCCAGCTGGTGTACAACATCTACAACGCCAAGTATGACAGCTTTGAAACGACCACTATGAAAATGTTCCTGGCTGCTGACGTGAACAAGGATAGAGAGGTCAGCGCTTTGGATGCTGCGGCTGTTGTGGGCTTGATCAAGTAACTCCCTCTTATAGGGCGAATACTGTCCATATTGCACATGATTTCCCCTGCCCCTTTTGGGGCAGGGGAAATACCCCGTTTTTCGGAGGTTTGTTTATGTGTCTCTTGAGACGCGGAAAAAGAGGAATAGAAACGAATTTCTGAATAAAAAGAAGCAGAAGGAGAACCACGAAATGAAGAAACTGTTATGCGCACTGCTGGCGGCCCTGACGCTGCTGGCGTCAGTCGTCCCGGTCATGGCCGTGGACGAGAGCCAGTCATACCTATTTGAGCTGTCCATCGACGGCAGCGACACGAAGCAGGCCGCCACCGGCGATATCGTCACGGTGGCACTGGCCCTGAAGCGTACCGACGCGGACGAGGGCTACACCATGTACGCCATGCAGGACGAGCTGTGCTACGACCCTGAATTTTTCGAGCTGGTGGAGAACAGCGCCATGACGGCGGCTTCCATCGAGACGACGGACATCGCCCTGCGGGGCGGCCTGCGGTCGTTCTACATGAACTTTGTGTCCATGGGCGGCGGCGAGAACTGGGACGCCTCCACCATGATCGGCACATTCCAGCTGAAGGTTATCGGCACCTCCGGTTCCTCTGTGATCCGCAACACGGAAATGCAGGTGGCCGTCGAGGGCGGCATGGACAGCTACGCCGCCACCGGCCGTGACGTGACCGTGGTGGTGACGGACGAATGCACTGTGCGGTTCGAGAGCAACGGCGGCACCTCCGTCCCGGACCAGAAGGTGAAGCTGGGCCAGAAGGTGACCCGCCCGGAGGACCCCGCCAAGGAGGGCTTCGCGCTGGCCGGCTGGTACAGTGACTTCGATATGACCAGGGAGTGGGATTTCGATAAAGACACGGTGCAGGGCAGCATGACGCTGTACGCCAAGTGGGTGGACGCTTCCCAGCTGCCCTCTCAGGGCTTCCATATGCCGCTGTGGGGCTGGCTCGCGCTGGGGGCGGTGCTGCTGGCGGTGCTGCTGCTCCTGCTGCTGCGCCGGAAGACGGTGAAGTTTGAGACCTTCGGCGGCACGGCCATCGGCAGCCGCAAGGCCAAGCGCGGCGAGAGGCTGACCCGTCCTCCCGTCCCGGAAAAGGAAGGCTGCGGCTTCGGCGGCTGGTATCAGGATACCGCCTGCACAAAGCCCTGGGACTTTGACAACGACAAGGTAGAGAAAAGCATGACGTTGTACGCCAAGTGGCTGTAAGCGTCGGCATAACGAGGGATACACGATGAGAAAGAGGGTCATAGCCCTGCTGCTGGCCTGTGTCATGACGGTGAGCCTGCTGCCGGTCTCGGCACTGGCAGTGGAACCGTCCGACACCGCGGCGGCGCAGGAGGCAACGGTCATTACGACGGCGGAGGAATTTGCCGCCATGAAGCCGGACGGCACATACCGTCTCGGCGCGGACATCGCGGTGGACGTGCCCTATGACAAGACGTTTACTGGCAGCCTTGACGGCGCGTACCACACCGTGACGCTGGCGCTCCATGTAACGGCGGACGATACAGCTGCGTCGTGGGGACTGTTCCGCGCCCTGAACGGCGCGGCGATCCGGGACCTGCGGCTTGCCGGCGAGCTGGCCGTCGCAGAGGACAGCCCCGCGCAGAGCGTGGGCGCACTGGCCGGTATGGTGTCCGGTGATACCATAGTGAGTGGTTGCCGCAGTGAGGTGCAGATCAGCGTCTCCACTTCTGACAGCCATGTAGGCGGCCTTGTGGGCAGCGTCACCGGCGGTACGCTGCCCCTGACGGGCTGCGCGAACACGGGTACGGTAAAGGCAGTGAACAGCGCCGCCGCAGGCGGTCTGGTGGGCAGCGTTCTGTCCGGCAGTGTCACGATCCAGCGGAGCTATCAGTACGGCGACGTGCTGGGCGGCGTGTGCGCTGGCGGCTTAGTGGGCCAACTGGCGGAGCAGGCGGAATGTACGGCATCGTACAGCTATGCCGCCGTAACGTCAGCTATGGAAAATACGGAAATCTTCTCCCTGACGGGCTGGGGCGAGGTAAAGACCGTCAGCGGCGAAAAGGCCGGTGCACTGTGCGGCGAAGGTACGTTCAGCGCAGAGAGCAAAGCACTGTTCTGGTCCGGCAAGGCGTTCGGGACGGACGCCGTCCCTGCCGGTGGCCAGTTCGAGGAGATGGATACAAATACCGTGCTGGCAGCCTTGAACGACGGCACGGCGGCGGATGATCCCAACGGCTTCTTACTGACGGCGGAGAACGGCGGCTGGCCGCTGCTGCGCTGGGAGCTGACTCAGCCTCAGACACCGGATACGGAGCGGGACAGCAAGAAAGAGGCGTTGAAGTCTCAGCTTGCGGAGGTATGGAGCCAGTACCACGAAGCCTCCTATGAACCGGAGGATTGGGCGGCGCTGACGAAGCTCTATAACGATGCGCTGGCGGCCATTGCCGCCGCACGGACGGTGGAGGAGCTGCCGCTGCTGTCGGAGCTGATGGCGGACATGGCGGCCATCCCAGGTAAAACATATACGGAACTGACAGCGGAGGAAAAACAGGCTGCCATCCGGCGTATCCAGGTGCTATATGAGAAGTATCTGAAACAGCTGGAGGAAAAAGAAGCTGTTTTTGATGAGAGCAGCCGGGGCGTCTGGCTGTCCCTGACCATGACGGGTCGTGAGCAGCTGGACGCGGCCCGCGAGGCGCTGGAACAGCAGCAGGCCACGGCCCTGACGGCACTGAACGACTGCAAGACCACAGCGGAAGTAGACGCGCTGGCCGAATACTGTGAGGCTGCCATGCAGAAGATCGTGGAGAACTTACAGGTGGCCGTACAGGCCAACGACGTTCCGGAGGAAAAAAAGTGGGACGGTAAGACTATGACTCAGCCTGCCTCCGGCAGCGGTACGAAGAATGATCCGTACCTTATCGACACCGGTGCAGAGCTGGCGTGGTTTGCAGATCAGGTCAAGAACGGCAAGATAACGCTGTGCGCCAAGCTGACGGCTGATATCGACCTGAATGGGCACCCTTGGACACCCATCGGCAGTTTCGGTAGCAGTAAGAATTATCAGGGCACCTTTGACGGATGCAACAGCACAGTCAATGGATTGCAAGTATCCGATAAAAGTTATGCGGGCCTGTTCGGTGTGATCGGAGCGTCCGGTGTTGTAGAGCGCCTGATCGTGGCCGGTACGATCTCCATAACAAGTGTTTCCGGTAATGGTATCGACAATGTAGGGGCGGGCGGTATCGCAGGCTACTGCAAAGGCACGATCTTCCAGTGTTCCTCTTCAGTGTATATCAGCAACACCGGTATGAACTACAGCGCTGTAGCCGGCGGCATCGTGGGAAGAGCAGCAGAGGACGCCATCGTGGACAGCTGCAACAACTACGGCACGGTGGGCAGCCAGAAGAATATCAATTACGCGGGTGGCATCGTAGGTGTAGCATGTGAAAATGCAGTGATTCGCTACTGCACCAACGGCAACGAAGGCGCAGTCAATGGCGTTCAGGGCGTGGGCGGCATTGTAGGCCTGCTGACAGACTACGCGCAGGTACGCCTGTGCGAGAACAGCAGCGCTGTACAGGGCGAGAGCCGCGTGGGCGGTATTGTCGGCTGGGCCTGCCTGGATAAATATATCTCCGGCAGCGTGCTGGACGTTATCATCATGAACGTGCTGAACAAGGCCCCTGTCAGCGGCAGCAGCGGCTCCCCCGCCATGAACTATGGCACAGGCGGCATTGTGGGCTGTATCGATACCGGCAGCAACACCGGCCTCACCGGCCCATGCACCCTTTCCTATGCCTATAATACCGGCAGCGTAACAGATAACGGTAGTACCACGGCACAGGGTGTCGGCGGTATCGTGGGCGATTGGCACGGCGGCGAGATCCGGCATGTGCAGAGTGCGTCTGCCAATATGCTGTGGGGCATGGTGGACGTGACGAATACCAACAGCCACGACGCGGCCCGTGTGTCCTGCGTGATGCCCGCTTTTACCATGAATGGCGATAGTTGGGATAAGGTCGCCGCCACGGCGCGGCTGCTGGTAAAGCTGATCCGTCCCGGCGACAAGAATTACAATATCTATGGTACGGAGCAGAGCATCCGCTATAACGGCATTGTGCTGTCGTACATAGAGCGCATCGAACTGGCCGACGGCGACGCGGACGCGCTGGTGCAGGAATGTGAGGAGCAGCTTGCCACGGTGCTGAGCGGTACGGATGCCGGTGGCGAGCAGCTGCTGGCCGATCTCCACGCCTATGTGGACAGCCGCGTGTACGCGGCTGAGGAACAGGCGAAGGTCAACGAGCTGCTGGCGGCGGCAGAGGAAGAGATCAAGGCCGCCAAAACCATTGCGGACATTGATAATATCCGGCTGAAGTATCTGGGTGAGGGTAATGAACTGAGTCTGAGTGGGGTCATCACCTACCCGACGAAAGTTCAGCTGGATCTATATAACAAATTCATCACCAATAAGAAGTATTCTCAGGAGGACATGACCACGCTGCTGGCCGCCTATGAGAGCTGGAAGCTAAAACTGGATCAGGCAGCCTCCGCAGAGGAAATCGAGATCATCAAGGCCGATGCCGGAAAGGCGCTGACCGACCTGACAGCCACCTTCACGGAGGGCGAGACGGCACCGGATATGGACGCGGCGGCAGCGGCGGCTCTGCAAAAAGCCCGCGATACGGCGCAGCAGGAGCTGGATACACTGGCGCAGCAGCACATTGCGGAGCTGACAGCCCAGCTGGGCGACATCAGCAGCTTCGATGAAGAACGCCAGAAGCTGCTGACCGATGCGTTGGAGCGCGGCAAAACCGCCATTGAAACGGCGGCAGCAGTGGAGTTGGACGATCTGAGCGACTATGCCGCCATCGAGCAGGCGCGGCAGGAAGGCCTGGCTGCCATCGAACAGGCATATACCTCCGCCAGCGGCAAGCTGAAGAAACTGCTGGATTCCGCCCGTGCCGAGGACGGCTGGAATGGTATCACCACCAGTCAGCCCCATGGCAAGGGTACAGAGGACGAACCCTACCAGATCGGCACGGCACAGGAGATGGCATGGCTGGCCTATGCGGTGAATAACCAGATGGAGAGCGAGGGCTACTGCGCAGTGCTGACAGCAGATATCGACCTTGGCTATTGCCAGTGGCCGGTTATCGGCGTCCTCAGCGGCAACGGTCAGCGTGCCTATACCGGCACCTTTGACGGACAGGGTCACACGGTGTCCGGCCTGAATATCACATCTTTGGGTGGTCGCCAGAAGCTGGGCCTGTTCGGCGTAGCACAGGATGCGGTCATTGAGAATCTGACAGTACGAGGCAATATCGATCTGACCGGTGTCAGATCCTACGATACGACGACAGGCTATATCATCGGCGGAGTGCTGGGAAGCGGCGAGGGCGGCGGCGTGACCATCCGCAGCTGCGTGTCGCAGGTAGATATCTCCGTCTCCTTCGTCAACGATCAGAAAGCCCAGAATTCCGCAGTGGGCGGTCTGGTAGGCCGTCTCTCCGGCAGTGGCAGCCATGAGATCACGAATTGCCGGAATGAGGGCCGGATCTATACCGCCTTCGAGCCGGGCGCCTACTATCTGGGTGGTTCCGGCGGTAACGGCGGCCAGGGCGGCATCGTGGGCTTTATCGGTGCCAGTGCGCAGCTGGAACGCTGCGTCAATACCGGCACGGTCTATGCAGGCCGGGCGGCCGGTGTGGGCGGCATCGTCGGTAACGCCGGTGACAGCGGCGTTACCATCACGCTGAATCAGTGCGCCAATCAGGGTGCGGTGTCCAATGATACCGGGGGAGTGCTGCTGAGAAAGGGCGGCACAGGCGGTATCATCGGTCTTGCGCCGACGGGCAGTGTCACGGTAAGCAGCTGCTATAATACCGGCGCCGTGGCGAGCAGCGCCATCGTTGGTGGTATCCTGGGCGGCGAAAAGGGCGAGCATACCTCCAGTCAGTACGGCAACCAGAACCTGACGCTGGAGAACTGCTATAACGCAGGTGACTTGCAGGTGGGTACAGCCACTACGCTGGTAGGCTCGCTGGCGGGCTATCCCATAGACGGTCAGTATTATACGGGCCTGACGATACGCAAGGGCGCTTGCCGGTTCGTGATGGGCTGGAAATGCAGTCAGGGCGACAGCGTGAAGGAAAGCGCGGTGCTGACGGCGGATACGCTGTTTGAGGGACTGGTGGACAGCATTGGCGGCGTCAACAGCGGCTATCCCCTGTTTGACTGGCAGCTTCTGGAGCAGCAGAGCCGCGAGGAGGTGATCAGCTGCCTGAACGACCGCTATGAGCGGGAGATCAAGCCTATCGCCACCGCGGCCCAGTGTGAGGAGATCGAAAGGCTGCTGGCCGAGGCGGCGGAGGCCATCCGCACCGCCAAGACCACAGCAGAAATGGCCGCCGCCTATGAAAAGGTGCTGGCGCGCATGAGCGCGGACGACCTGCTGGCAGCGGCAAAGGAAGCCGCGCAGAAGCAGCTGGATAAGCTGTATGGCAGCGCAAAGAAGAATTATAAGGATATTGCAGAACAGCTGAACAAGCTGTATGAAACACAAAAGGCCGCCATCGAGGCCTGTACCAAGTCCGCGGATACGGACACGGAGCTGGATCGGTTCTCTGCCGGCGTGGTGGATCTGCTGATCACGGCGCGGGTCAAGACCGGCGTGACCATGAAGGAGCTTTCCGCCACGCTGCCGGAGGTAACAGCGGCCTACAAGGAACTGACCGCGGCGCAGAAGGAGATGCTGGTCAACGGCAAAAAGCTGACGGATGCGCAGAACCTGCTGGCCACCTATGAGCGTGATCTCGAATCACTGAACCAGTGGGTAGACAGCGATAAGGAGAAGTATTCCGCAGTAAAAGGCGAGATCGGCAATCTGGCAGCAGAGACCCGCACAAAGCTGGAAGGCTGCACAAGTGCCGCCGGCATGACCAAGGTGCTGAACGACTATTCTGCCGGTGTGGCACGTCTCCTGCTGGAGAAGCTCAACTTCACCGCAGGCAAGACCACGCTGGGTGAGCTGAACAAGCTCTCTCAGGTGATCGAGCAGGCATCTGCTGCCATCAACGGTCTGACCAAGGAGCAAAAGGAACTGCTGGATGAGGCTCAGGTCGCAAGCTGCGCCGCGGCCAAGGAACTGCTGGCCGTTTACACAAAGGCCGCGGAGAGCCTGAACAAGTGGAGCAGCGAGGATCAGAGTAAGTATACAGACCTGAATGCAGCGCTGAACAGTCTGGCCGCGACTGCCCGCAAGGAGTTGGAGGCCAGTGTGGATAGGGACGGCGCGGCCAAGGCACTGAACGGCTACTGCGCCGGGGTCGTGATGGAGCTGATCAAGTCTGTCGGCACAGTCAAGACCGTTATGACCGAGCAGGAAGCGGCCCAGGTAAAGTCGAAGATCCAGCGCGCTCAGACTGCCTACGGCAACCTGTCGGCTGATCAGAAAAAGCTGGTGACCAACTATGCAGCCTTGCAGGCTGCGGATACCGCCTATAAGGCTTATGAGCAGAACTATGCGGCAGCCAAGAATGTCATGGAGCTGATCAAGAGCATCGGCAAGGTGAACGAGGTCATGACCAGGACGGAAGCCGATGCGGTCAAAAAGAAGCTTCAAGCTGTGCAGGACGCCTACAATAAGCTGACGGCGGAGCAGAAGCAGATGGTGACCAATTACGCCGACTTGCAGGCTGCGGCGGCTGCCTATCAGACCTACGAGACGAATTACGCGGCAGCCAAGGCGGCAGAGGATCTGATCAAGGCAATCGGCACAGTGACAAAGGACAGCTATGACGCCATCCAGAAGGCCACCGAGGCCTATAACAAGCTGACGGCCACGCAGAAGAAGTTGGTGGACGCCAAGCTGGTGCAGCAGTTACAGGATGCCTCTGCCCGCTATAAGGAGCTGCTGGAGCAGACCACCGACGCAAACGGCGAGAAGGTACCGACCGACCAGCTGTTGGTACCGGATGAGGTACAGACGGAGGACACGCCCTTCGATTGGGGCATCGTCTGGATCAGCCTGGGTATTCTGGCGGCGGCAGGCGTTATTACCTTTGTGATCCGCTGGTTTATCGCCATGCGGCGGGCCAAACAGAAGAAAGAAACGTAATACCCGCAAGAAGGGGGAGGTGAAACACCGCCCCCTTCCTGTGGCGTTTACAGGAGGAGCGTGAAACATGAAAAAAAGGCTGGGAAGCGTCATACAGACCGCTGTTGCCCTGCTTCTTTGTCTGGCCACGGCGCTGTGTGTGACGCAGCTGCAAATCGGCCACGCACCCCAGGAGGAGGCCCACGCGGCGTCCCGTATGCTGCTCTCGCAGGGTGAGGTGCTGTATGACGGCGACCGCATCGCGGGCATGGACAGCGCCAATGACGGCGAGGATCAGGAAAATGATACGCCAGACGAACCGGATACACCGGATGAGTCGGATGCGCCAGAGGATCAGCAGACCGAGCCGGCTCAGACGCCGGAGAACGACCGGCAGGACGGACGGCAGGATCCCCAAACGCCTGATGAGGATAATCCATCCTCCGGCGACGGTACAACGTCAGAGGGCCGGGGCAATATTGATGACATCCTGGACATTGTGGATAACGGCGGCGGCTCCGGTGGGCAGATCCCTGACCGCACCCCCACTGACGCCATCACAGTCCCGGAAGTCAAAGACCCTGCGGCCTATTTTAAGACCAGTATCATCGACGGCTCGACGGTGGAGAGCGAAACCTATGGTTTCTCGATTCGCCAGCTGACCACTCTTGAGGTCACCGGGATGTCTGCGGCGGTAAATGGGAAGGAATATCTATTCCCGGCCAACAGCCGCTATATGAATGTACGTCTGGCAACAGGGGCCAATACCATTACAGTCAGCGTGAACTACCGCGAGGCGGATGGTAGCACTGTTTGCGCGTCCAAGAGCTACACGGTTTATTACGCACAGGCAGGAGAGCTGATCATCGTTGCCAAGCGGGTGTCAGACAATAAACCCCTGAACGAGCTGGCAATTGTTACAGATGGTGAACTGACCTTTACCGCCAGTATGGTGCAGGACGGCAATGAGTACCCCGTGCAGTCCGTAACGCTGAACGGAAGGACGCTGACGGGTATCGGCGATACCTATACGGCCAGCCTGAACTCCGGAGCGAACACGATCCGGATCAAGGGAGGCTATCAATCCTCCTCCGCCGAGGAGACCTATAACATCACATACAACGCCAGAGCCTTCCAGATCATAACCTATAATCTATCCTTAAGAGTACCGGTTATTGATGATAACACGGTGCAGTCCAGATCTAAATTTGAGCAGGTGACAGTGGATAGTGAGCAGCACCGGTTTAAACTACAGTTGATCCAGAGCACCGGCAGGGAGGCCATCACGAACGTCCGCGTCCGCGTCGGCACCGACACCCTCTCCCTGACCCAAGACAGCGACGGCTGGTATACCGTGGACATGGGCCGCGAGGACCGGATGCTGTATATCGACTACAAGGATTCTGCAGGCCGGAGCAAGACCTATAAATATCAGCTGCATTTCCAACGCAACGCGGAGGATACCCCGGAGAACCGTCAGCCTACGATCTCGCCCGAGATCGAAATGGACGGCACCATCATCGGCCTGACGGATGGCCTGACACTGAAGAACCCGGATATCATCCTGCTGGTGGATGGCCACAGCTATACCGGTAAGCAGCTCTATTCCAACAACTACACCGTGTCGGTGAACGGTATGGTGGTGCCTGCGCCGGTGAGCCAGTCTGGGAGTAAGTTCGGCTATTCCACCTATCTCTCCAACGAGGGTGCCAATACTATCACCATCACCGCCACGGACGCGGACGGCTATTCCGCCACCCGCAGCTGGACGGTCTACTATGAAAACGGCGACATCACCGTCACCGTCAGCGTAGAGGCCACCACCGTGGGCCTCGGCTATCTGGTGGCGCCCACGGAGGTGACGGTCCCCGGCGGCACGGACGCCTGGTCCATCGTGGAAAAGGTGCTGACGGAGAACGGCTACGGGACCAGCGGCAGCGGCAGCTATCTGTCCGCCATCCAGCGCAGCGGCATTTGCAGCGGCTTTTTCATCGATTCCGAACTGATGGAGCTGATCATGGCCGACGGCATGGACGAAAACGGCGCGGGACTGGATCCCCAACCCTTCTCCATGGACAGTCTGGGTGAATTTGACTTCTACCGCTGGTCGGGCTGGATGTATTCCTATAACGGCAGCTATCCCGGCTACGGCATGAACGTCTGTAAGCCGCAGGACGGCAGCGTGATCCGTGTCCGCTATACGCTGGCCCTGGGCAAGGACATCGGCGGCTTTACCAGCGCCAGCGGCAACTACGGCGTTTCCAGCGGCAACTATTATAAAGAATGGTAAGAGGAGAAAAGCAGATGAATACCAGCGTAGAAAAGATCCTGCATGAAGTGAAAAAGGTCATCGCCGGTAAGGACGATGTGCTGGAAAAGATCATGATGACGGTGCTCTCCCGCGGCCATGTGCTGCTGGACGACGTGCCCGGCACCGGAAAGACCACCACCGCACTGGCCTTCAGCCGTGCGCTGGGTTTGCAGTACGGGCGTATCCAGTTCACGCCGGATGTGCTGCCCTCGGACATCGTGGGTTTCTCCATGTACCATAAGGAGAGCGGCAGCTTTGTCTATCAGCCCGGCGCAGTCATGACCAACCTGCTGCTGGCCGACGAGATCAACCGCACCTCCAGCAAGACCCAGTCGGCGCTGCTGGAGGTGATGGAGGAGCGCCAGGTCACCGTGGACGGCCAGACTCACAAGCTGCCGGATCCCTTTGTGGTCATTGCCACCCAGAACCCGGTAGGCTCTGCCGGTACGCAGCTGCTGCCTCAGGCGCAGCTGGACCGCTTCATGGTGCGGCTGGAGATGGGCTATCCCGATTTTGCAAGTCAGGTGAACATCCTCCGGGATCGCCAGACCAGCGATCCGCTGGAGGAGGTGGCCACCGTATCCTCCGGCCTCGACTTGCTGACCATGCAGGCGCAGGCCCGGCAGGTACATATGGCGGACGCCATGCTGGAATACGTCACCAGTCTGGCAGAGGCCAGCCGCAGCCACCCGCTGGTGGTGCTGGGCGTCAGTCCCCGCGGTGCGCTGGCAGTGTGCCGCATGTGCAAGAGCCGGGCCTTCATGGAGGGCCGCGACTATGTGCTGCCGGACGATGTGGCCTATATCTTCGCGGATGTGTGCGCCCACCGTCTCATCCTGTCCCCCAAGGCCAGGATCGCCGAGACCACCGCCAAAGACGTATTGGCAGAGGTGCTGCAGCAGGTCGCGCGGCCTGACCATATCTGAGCGATGGCAAAGAATCGAATCATCTTTACACTCTGGCTGCTGCTGTGGCTGGCGACATGGGCACAGGGCAAGGGCAACATGGCGGCGTGCATCCTCATCGGCACAGTGGTCTGCGCCGTAATGGAGATCGTCATCGCCTTTGCGCTGCGCAAAAAGCTGACGGCGGAGCTGTCAGCCGGTATCTCCTGCCGCAAGGGTGAAGAACTGCTGGTGACAGTCACGGTACGCAACAGCGGCGTATTCAGCTGCCTGCGGGTGCAGGCGGTGGTTCGCTGCCGCGATCTGCTGACCGGCGAGGAGACACGCTCCACGGCCCTCTTTCCCGTCAGCGGGAAAAGTGAGGCGCAGGCGGTCTGCGATTTCCGTCCTCCGCGCTGCGGCAAGCTGGCGCTGACGCTCTCCGAATTGCGGGTCTTTGACCTGTTCGGCCTTGTGGGCGCGAAAAAGACGGTGGCTCTGTCGGCTCCGTCTCTGGTGCTGCCGGATATCTGGCCGGTGGAGCTGTCGGTATCGGAGCGGCAGAGTTCCGACATGGACAGCGACGAATACTCCATGTACCATCCCGGCGACGATCCCAGCGAGACGTTTGCCCTGCGGGAGTATCTGTCCGGCGACCGGATCAAGAGCATCCACTGGAAGCTGTCGGAAAAGACGGATCACCTGATGGTGCGGCAGCTGGGCCTGCCGGTGAATAACTCCATTCTGCTGGTGCTGGACAACAGTGCCGACACCGCGCCCTCCGCCGCTGAGCGGGAGGCGCTGGGCGAGGCGGTGGTCTCCGTGTCCGCCGCGCTGTGCGAGGCGGGACTGCCCCATCAGGCGGCGTGGCTGGATCGCGAGACCATGGAGCCGCGGCTGTGCGCCATCGGCAGCATGGAGGAGCTGACCCAGGCGCTGTCCGGCCTGCTCTCGGCGGAGACGGAGCCGGATGAACAGACGGTCACGCAGCGTCTGGCAGAGGAGCAGGGACTGGACTATGCTCATGTGGTGGCGCTGTCTCTGCGTCCGGAGAAAGAGGAGCTGTATACCGCCTCCGGTGCGCCGGTGGCACATCTGACCGTATCGGAGAATGTGCTGAAGAGTAAGGAGGGGATCTATCTTGCGCTTTAATGCCCGTTTTCGCGGACTTCTGGCCGCGTCCCTCCTGACGGCGGCTCTGATGGGGCTGATGATCTCCCTGTTCTCCCTGCCGGTATTCTTTCTTTGGCCGGCGCTGCTGGGTGTTCTGGCGGCGGCCACCGTGTGCCTGATGGACGGCACACGGCTCTCATGGCTGCCTGCCGCCGCGTGGATGACGGCATGCCTGCTGACGGTGCTGGTGCTGCTGGGGACTGTGACCAACGGTCTTGCCCAGCTGCTGGACGATGTGCTGAAAGCGTGGCAGCAGCTCCATGCCCGAAACTATACCAGCTTTCTGGCGCAGGAGGATGGCAATACGGGCCTGACGGTGGTACTGTGCATGCTGGGCGTACTCTGCGGACTGTGGAGCATCCACTATGTGCGGCAGCCCAGCGGTCTGCGGTTCTGGCCGCTGGCGGTGATTCTGGCCGCGGCGGCGGTGCTGTTCGCACCTATGGTCTCCGTATGGTGGCTGCTGCTGGCGGCATTAACAGTACTCCTTTTGTACGCGGCGCATTTCGGCGGCGGAAAGCAGTATTCGTCCGCCGCGCTGCGGACATGGGGACGGCTGGCGGCGGTGCTGCTGGTATGTGTGACGGTGCTGGGCGGCTGGAATCAGGATGCCGCCCGCCCTGCCGTGGTGGACACTGCCACGAATTGGGCGGCGGAGCAGGTGGATACACTGCGCTACGGCAGCAACGCGGGACTTCCGGAGGGCGATATGACCAAAGTCGGCCCCCGGCAGCTATCCGGGGACACCGTGCTGGAGGTCACCATGACCCAGCCTACCTCTTACTATCTCCGGGGCTTCGTGGGCGAGGCGTATGCCAACAGCCGCTGGAGCACGCTGGACAGCAAGACCCTCAGCGAGGCCGCGGATACCTTCTACTGGCTGCATCAGGACGGATTTTACGCCCAGAGCCAGCTGACCACAGCGGCGCAGGCCGGTGTGCCGGACGCGCTGGGCTATGACAACACCGTGACGGTGCAGAACGTCGGCGCGTCGGGAAAGTATCTCTATGCGCCCTATGAGCTGCTGGCGGACAGCGATGTGCTGGATGCGGCGCAGATCGGCGACCGTACCCTGCTGGCCAGTGGCCTGCGGGGGCAGCGGACGTACAGCTTCCACGCCAGCGACAATATCATCACCCAGTACCAGCGGCTTGCCGCAGCGCTGCTGGAGGAGACGGAGCAGACCAACGCCTTTCTCAATACAGAGGCGGCCTATAACCGCTTTGTCTATGACCACTATACGGAGATTCCCGATGATGTCCGTGGTTTTCTGGAGGAGAAGCTGGGCGGCTATCAGAAAGACGAGGGGCAGGTACACTTCGATTACCAGCGGGCCAAGCAGAACATCCTGTTCTATCTGACCACCTACATCACCTATGAGGAGAATGTCCTGCCCATTACGGGCGGCGACTTCGCCCTGACTTTCTTGGACGGCACCCAGAGCGGCTATGACGTCCACTACGCCACTGCCGCGGCGCTGATGTTCCGCTACTATGGCATCCCCGCCCGCTATGTGGAGGGCTATCTGGTGACCAAGGATGACGCGGCCCAGATGAAATCCGGCCAGACGCTGAATGTGGGCGGGAACCGCGCTCACGCATGGGTGGAGTACTATCAGGACGGCCTTGGCTGGCTGCCCTTCGAGGCCACGCCCACCTATTTCTCCGCCATGGAAAAGGCGGAGCAGTATCAGAATATCTCCGGTCTCGTGGGACAGGCGCCGTTGGACTATACAGCGGACAATCTGGATGATGCAGAGCTGGAAAACCCGGTGACGGAGGCCCTGCGGGAATTCTGGCTCAAGCACCGGCTGACCATTCTGCTGACGCTGGCAGTCCTGCTGGCGGCGGGCATGGTGGGTTTGCTGGTGGGCTGGCTCATCTTCGAGCGGCGCAGGACGAAAAAGCGGAAGGAAGGCTTTTTCGGCGCGGACGCGGCGGCGTCCATCGACGCCATCTTCCGATACATGATGGACGTGCTGCGCGCCCGCGGCATGGCAGCGAAGAACTGCCCGCCGGCGGACTATGTGTCCTATATGGATGAGGATCTGCGGGAGGAATACCTGACGGCGGCCAGGCTGTGGCAGGAGGCTCGGTTCAGCGGTAAGCCCATGGAGGAGCTGCAGCGCCGGCAGGTATTGCGGCTGAAGGACGAGATATGGGAACGCACCTGGCACAGCGCCAGTCTGAAGGAGCGGCTGCGCCTGAAATATGTGGAGTTCCTGTAAGAGAAGGGAGAAACCGATATGAAAGTATGGAAAAGATCGCTGCCGGTATGGCTGCTGACACTGGTCATGCTGCTGACCGCCTGCGGCACGCCGTCCCAGCCCGACCAGCCGGACGGTACAGAAACTTGGCGCGAGGCATATGAGGAAACCGGCGCCTATTTGCAGGCACAGACCGCACCAACGGCGGGCTCCATCGGCGGCGAGTGGGCGGTGATCGGCCTGAGCCGTGCGGGGCTTCTCAGTGATGAGACTGCGCAGAGCTATGAGCAGACGGTAGAGGACTATGTCAAGCAGGCAGGTTCCGTGCGGCTGCACCACGCGAAATCCACCGAGAACTCCCGCACCATCCTGGGCCTGACAGCGGCCGGATACAATGCCGCCAACGTGGCGGGCGTTGATCTGACGGCGGGCCTGACCGACATGGCCTATCTGCGGGCACAGGGTACCAACGGCCCCATCTGGGCGCTGATCGCGCTGGACTGCCATGGCTACGATATTCCCCAGTGCGCCGATGGCGAGGAGCAGACCACCCGCGAGGGACTGGTGGCGGAGATTCTCTCCTATCAGTGCAGCGATGGCGGCTGGGCGTTGATGGGCGACGAATCCGATGTGGACATGACCGCCATGGCCCTGACATCTCTGGCCCCTTATCAGGAGGAGACAGACGTCAGCACGGCAGTTGACGCGGCGCTGACCTATCTGTCCGATGCCCAGCAGGCCGATGGCGGCTTCATGAGCTGGGGCGCGGCCAACAGCGAGTCCTGCGCACAGGTCATCGTGGCTCTGACGGCGCTGGGCATTGATCCCGCAGCGGACAGCCGCTTCGTAAAAAACGGCGCGTCCCCGCTGGACGGCCTGTGCGCCTTTGCCTGCGAGGGCGGCGGCTTCCGTCACAGCGATGAGCAGATGGAATCGGACGGTATGGCTACCGAGCAGGGCTTCTACGCACTGGCCGCCTACGACCGCTTCCGGCAGGGGAAGACACGCCTATTTGACATGACGGATATTGAGGTGAAGTGATATGCGGCGATCCAAACCCCTGTGCACATTGCTTCTGGCACTGCTCCTGCTGCTCTGTGCCGCCTGCGGCCAGACGCAGACGGTGCAGCCGGAGGGCACCGGTGATAAGGACCAATACATGACCGATCCTGTGCCGGAGGGAAAACCGGCACCTGTAGAGCCACAGGACAGCGATGTGGATACGAACAAGAAGTATACCTGCACCATATCCATCTCCTGCGAGACGATCCTGGGCAATATGGATAAGTGTGCTGAGAGCAAGAAAGCCCTCGTACCGGAGGACGGTATCATTCTCCCCGCCACAGAGGTAACGTTCAGCGATGGCGAAAGCGTCTACGACGTGCTGCAGCGTGTCTGCAAGGAGAATAAGATACACATGGAGTCCAGCTTCACGCCGGTGTATAACAGCGCCTATATCGAAGGCATCCACAATCTGTATGAGTTTGATGTGGGGAAGCTCTCCGGCTGGATGTATGCCGTCAACGGATGGTTTCCTAACTACGGCTGCTCCCGCTACCAACTGAAGAACGGCGACGTGGTGGAGTGGCGCTACACCTGTGACCTGGGGGAAGATCTCGGCAGTGGTATGGGAGGATAAATAGTAACGTCCAACTGATCCACGTCGATTCAGGGGATACAGAAACACCGCCGGCAAAGCGGCAATCACGCTGCTTTGCTGGCGGTGCCTTTTGCTGCAAAAAACTGGGATTATCGACAATTCCATACAAAAACCATCGCATTCGCGTAGACCATTGTAGAATGATTATATGACACAAATGCCTAAAAATCGTGTGAAATTAGCATATCAAGAACAAAACGGCGTGTGTCCACCGGCAAGAGGCCCGCCGCAGTTTAATAAGTGTTGGCTTTCAAAATACACAGGACAGGAGGGAACATCAGTGCCTTTAGTTTGCTACGTTTCGGAACTGGAAAAGAACGTTTCTTTGGACGCTGAACGTTTGCTGCGTCTCTTGGGTGTATCCGGAAAGCTGTCTGGGTTTCACTTTGCCGTGTATATGTTGGAACAGGTGCAGGAGAAGCCGGAGTATGTCCTGCTGATCACGAAAAGGCTCTATAACCAAACGGCACAGTATTTTCATACTACCACCAACTGCGTGGAAAGAAACCTCCGAACCCTTGTGCAGGCGTGCTGGAGACAGCCTGACCACAGCTTACTTGAGCGTATTGCGGGCCACCCGTTGTCGCAGCCACCAACGAACGCGCAGTTCATTGATATGGTAGCCGCTTTTCTCCGCAAGTAAGCTCTACACGGTTTAGCCCCCTCCGTCCACAGCGGCGGCGTATCCCCCTTGCGCTGCCGCTGTGGGTTTTATCTAGACTGGCAGCTGCCGTCAATCGTGTATTGACCTCGGCTGCGGGCCTATATGCCCCATGCTCCTTGAAAAGCGCACTTTGCGTGTCATAAAGCAGACAGGTACGTTCGTGCCGGTGTGAGCCAGAGGACAGCGCCCACCATGATCTTCCGCACGGGAGGGAGCGAAACAGGCGTTGTTCCGAAACAGAGCGGCACTCTGTCGGCCATGACCATCGGCACCCTTGAAGATACTCCCGCATTGGACGCCCTCAAAGCATCGTGCGGCGCACCCATCAGCATGGGCCGGGGTGAGATTCCCGTGAGGTTGGCAGCCACCAGCCGCCTGTTTTGCTTGAGAATTTATAGTCAAAAGAGTGTGAGTGAGCAAGAGCGCACTTTTGAAAGCGCGTTGTCGCTTATTCATATCATCCCGATTACCGCATACTTTATGGAGGGAGGAGTTGCCTATGACAGAAGTTGATCGTGATATTGCCTTGGTTTTGCTGAAGCGTCTATGGAAGCGGGAGTTGATTTCGGAAGAGACATATGTTTCTGCCTGCAACTCCTGTTTTTTTGACAAAAGACGTTTTACCTCCGATACTGGAGCTATGGAAGAAATAATGGTTGAGGAGGCCGATACCCATGATGACAGTTCGATGGTTGAGAGAGCAGATGCGGCAGGGCAAGTCAATTTATGACCTACCGCTGCGCGTGACCTTCTATGCCCGCGTTTCTACCGAGAAAGTGGAGCAGCAGGGCAGTTTGGAAAACCAAATTCAATACTACACAGAGTTCATCCAGAAAAATCCCAACTGGACGTACATCCCCGGTTACATAGACGAGGGCATTTCCGGCACAAGTACCTACAAGCGGGACAGTTTCCTGCGGATGATCGCAGACGCCCAGCGGGGGATGTTTGACTTCATCATCACGAAGGAGATCTCTCGCTTCTCCCGCAATACGCTGGACAGCATCCAGTACACGCAGGAGCTGCTGGAGAACAATGTGGGCGTCTTGTTCCAGAATGACAACATCAACACACTGGATAGCGATAGCGAGTTCCGATTGGTGGTCATGGCAGGTGTGGCACAGGATGAGGTGCGCAAGCTCTCTGAACGGTTGAAATTTGGCTTTCGTCAATCTATCAAGAACGGTCGTGTACTGGGTAATAATCGCTTGTGGGGCTATGATAAGAAGGACTGCAAGCTGACCATTGTTCCGGAGCAGGCGGAGGTAGTAAAGCAGATATTTGAACTCTATGCCACCGGACAGTATGGACTTCGCAGCTTATCTCAGGAATTGACACGTCGCGGTTACACCAGCTTGCAGGGCAATGCCTTTAACACGAGTACCATCGGCCATATCCTGCAAAACCCTAAATATAAGGGTTGGTACTGTGGCAACAAGACTCAATCTTTGGACTATCGCAAGAAAAAGACAGCGTTCCTCGACGAAAGCGAATGGGTATCCTATCCCGACCCAAATATTCCGGCCATCGTGTCAGAAGAAGTATGGGATAAGGCCAATGCCCTTTTTAAGCAGAGGAGCGCCCGTTCGAAAGCCTATGGCGTAGGGTATCAGAGCCGGTATCCCTACAGCGGCAAGATCATCTGTGGAAAGCATGGAACGTCCTTTCACCGGCAATCCTTCAAAACGCAGGAGGGAGAAACGGAGTTTTGGAAATGTAAGATGTACCGTGAACACGGAAAAGCGGGCTGCGACCTGCCTACCATTCGCACCACGGAACTGGATACTATTTTGGCAGAGCAGTTTCAGAAGCTGGTAAAGCATCAGAGACAGATTATCCGCATGGTGTTGGATTCCGTTACAAATACACAGAAGAAAGAAGACCACTCCAAGGAGATTGCCCGGTTGCAAGCGCAAATACAGCAGCTGGAGGACAAGAAAGAAAAGTTACTGGAGCTGAGTATGGCTGACGCCATTACCATGCAGGAGTTCAAAAAGCGGAATAGCCGCTTCAATGAACAGATCACCTCGCTGCAAACACAAACGATTTCCTTGCAGCAACAGGAGCAGCAAAAGCAAATCGCGGCCACGGACACGGCTGCGCTGGAAAAGGCATTGTGGGCAGATCTAAACTGCAAGGAGCCAGTCCAATCAGAAGTGGTTGCCACGATCCTCGACCACGCTGTGGTATGTGAGGACAGTGATGACAAACATATCCATTTAGAACTCTATTTGCGGCTGGGGCAAACGGCTTCAGCCTATTATGAACGAGGCAAATTAGCCTTCAAGAATGCATCTTCAAGAAGTACTACACGCAGACGGACGATCAGGAGGATCTGATCTCCATCGGCACCATCGGACTGATCAAGGCGGTGAACACGTTCCGCCCCGACAAGGGCATCCGCCTCGCCACCTACGCCAGCCGATGTATTGAAAATGCTATACTATCGCAGCGGAACAATCGGTGGTTGAGGTGGAAAACCATGAACCTTTTGGGGCAAAATGGTCTATGTTCTGCCGCCTGAAAGTCCGCAGCTATGTATTGGCTGCGAATGTTGCAGGTACGTTAAAAGTTGCGCCGCTTCAAATTCTCAAGTTCCCGGTCATCCTTCCACATAAGTTTTTGGATGCCGAGAAGTTCAATCTGCGGTTTTCGGACGTATCCGAGATCACGGAAATTTCGGACAAGCTGCGGTGGTATCGTTATCAAAAAGGACTTCGTCAGCGTGACGCGGCGGACTATGCGGGCATCGACCGCAGTACCTACATCCATTATGAGGAGGCAGGGCGGGACTTTTATCCGAAGGAACATATGGAGAAGCTGGCGGAGCTGTTTGAGGTACCGCTGGAGGATTTGCTGGATGACTATAACCTGTTTCTGCTGCGGGGTCAGGGAGCGCAGATCAAAGCCATACGCCAGCGGCTCGGCTTGACGCAGAAGGTATATGCAGCGCAGCTTGGCGTCCCGCTGCAAAAGTTCAAGCGATGGGAACAAGGTAATGTGCAGATATTCAAATCTACATGGGAGAAGTATTTCAAGCAGACATAACCATAGCAGTAAACGAGCAGACCGGCGTTCAATGCTGGTCTGCTCGTTTGCTATGTATTATTGCTGCGCTTTCAGATGCTTCACGGCGGCATCCACCAGCTCCAGCTTCTGCTCCGTGGAACAGGGCAGCTTCTGGATGGATTTCAGCGCCTGCTCGGACTGGAACTTCGCCAGCTCCTGCCCAAGCTCCTGCTGC
>ERZ827150.1493-NODE-1493-length-29010-cov-15.985046_pt1 | contig 29010 bp, 16 predicted proteins | sample MGYA00519779_ERZ827150 | MGnify/ENA primary metagenome ERZ827150 (study PRJEB31778, sample SAMEA3449267) | human gut metagenome | biome: human gut; feature: human-associated habitat; material: faeces | place: United Kingdom | collected 2010/2012 ...
CATATCTAAGGAATCTGAAGGCACCTCCCCAGACACACTTTTTGAAACACTACCCTCTTGGCAGACCATCGCTTACGCAGTATTGCTTTATTTCTCGCATGGGGACTGTCTATTCTGTGCAACGGCTGAATGGGATTTTTAAGGAGCTGAAAATAAAATATCATCTTCCTATCGACCACTTCTCGACGCATAGCATGCGCAAGAGTTTTGGTCGGCAGATTGTCGACAAGGCGGGTACCAATGCGGAGATGGCATTGATAAAACTGTCTGAGATTTTCGGGCACTCTTCTCCCGCAATTACACGCAGATATTTAGGTCTCCGACAGCAGGAGATACAGGAAACATATAATTCACTAACTTTTTAATTGCAGCAAACTGAAATGTGTCAGGTAAAGGATTTATTACTTTACAGACACATCTCAGTTTACAGTATCTCGTCATAATATGCATGAGAATGCATCATATATAATATAGTTGGGTGCATTATATGCTTTGTTCAATGTCTATACATCATTAATTCATATAAGCAATTAACAATAAAATCTGTTTGATTTAACCAAAAATATCCAAAATCATTTCAATGCATCATAATCCGTTCCATAATCGAAATCATAATTATGAGATATATGCAATTGCTTCGCATAATCTTCTTTCCTCAAAGAACGGAATATGTCACTAAAGGGCAAACATTTTATATCATCTGAAGCGACACTTATTGATAGACCATAAGCAGTTGAAAGTATAGGACACAACCCCAAAGTTTTTATCTCATCAATGTCTTTAATGTATTCTTTTTTCCATTCTCGATCTGTTACAGGAATAACATCAATAAAACCTAAATATTGGGATCTCATAATCTCAAATGTACTACCGCCACCTGTGTATATTACAGGTCGCGTTTTTAGCGCATCTCTTAATCTATGTATACTTAGATCACTCTGCTTAGTAAATTCAGACTCAAGCCGACTTATTAAACTACATACTACATGCGCAATATCATTAATAAGTTCAGTCCTATTTTTCATACTAATTTGATTTTGAGTTTTGATTGTAGAGTCGATTCTATTATCGTTAACATCGTATAGAGCATAATTTGCAAGAAAATTCAATCCCTTATCAATAGAATAATAATCATAAACCTGTGGCTTGTTATTCTCAATAGTGAAGAATGAGATATCTGTTGTTCCGCCGCCAATATCAATCATTAAAGACATTCCATTAGATATTTTAGAAAATGAAATCAATGGTTTAAGGCAAGCGTAAGCTTCAGGAAAAACTAAAATAGAATATTCATCTTTTATTGACTTACTATATTGAATGATTTTAGTTAATTTGCGTAACATATCTATCGGAGTTCTTAGAAACTTATCTAAGTTTCCTTCGAATATATCTTCAACAAGCCGATATGCACTAACAATAATTGTCACTGCTATTTCTTTGCGGAGTTGTAAGCGTCGACCGTCAGTAGGCACACCCATTTGAATGGAGAATTCATTACCATATACCTTCTCCATATTAAACAGGATATACGCTGTATACCATATTGAATAACGAAGATAATCATTGTTGAATGGATCTAATCCATTCTCTTTGGCAAAAAAAGTATTCTGCTTAAAGTATCTAATAATTGAGTCCCGTTTAGATTGTTGTATATAACCATACGACAGTAATCCATCATCTGATATATGAATAATTGATGGTATGGTATATTGCATATTCCCCTTTAAATCTTTCCACTTGTAGAATGAGTATTCAAGTTCTACTCCTTCTTTTTGTTCTATACATATTTTCGTTTGGTGGGTACCAAAATCATATCCGACAGTAATCATATTAGATTATCTTTATGAGATTAACTGACAACAGTTTTTCTTTTATTGAAAGTTCAGGATCTTCGTTAAGTTTCAGCAAAATAGCATCACGGTCTCTTTCCGTCGATTCTATTCGAGATTTGGTAAGTCTAATAATATTAGTTATTTTCTTTTTATCGGCATCATCATAAGAACTAATAAGTTTTAATCTTAAATCTTCAAGACGCTGTTCATCGTTTTTAATACGAGAGGCATAATATTCCTTAGTTTGATGAACGTTACGCAATCTATCACTTTCTAATTGATTGGATATCTCTGTTATTCTCCGTTTTTTCTCGTTGTTAATTCTAACTGTAAACTCCACTTTTATATCATCGATTAGATCAGGATTAATATCATCATTAGATAGATTTCGTTCCACACCTTGTGTTTGCATCTTTCTAAAAATGGTGTCAATGGTATCCTGATCATCCACTATACAATCATCTTGTACACTGAATACAATAGGATATATTTCTGCGGAGGTCTTTTGCATAAGTTGAATCCTTCGAGTGATAGATAATTGATATAATGCTATATAGTATGTATTTCCTAATTTAAGCCTATCTTCTTGTTTAATAGCAAAGCAAAAAGACGACATCTGAGAGTCATCTCCATTGTCCTTCTCAATATAATAATTTAAACAAGCTTGAATTATTGGATGATACAAATTTATATATGAAATTGATCGGTCTGCATACGCAACATCCTGATTGAATGTGAATCTAATCTTAGTTTTACCATCAATTTCATTCTTAAACTTATATAAAGTTATTTCATTTTCTCTTCCTAAAGATGAGTATGTCGTAACAAAGTTCCTCAATGCACAAGGATCACTCAATGACATTCGCATCTCCCATATGCCACCTCCCACATCCACTAAATTACAGGTTGTTAGTTTTTGGCGAATTACGGACTGAATATAGTTTCTCAGTTCAATTTCAGTCACATATGCCATATTGTTAAGGATCTTGTTAATTTCATCCTTGAAGTATGCATCATTTGTCAAGGTGTTACTCAAATCCGCTTGTAATCTCTCAAGATTTTGTTTTTCATTCTCAATGGCACGTTCAACCTCTAAAATCTTTTTCTCGATTTCTTCCTTAGACAGTCTCTCGGTAAAAAATTCTTTTTCCATCTTGGAATAGAGATCTTGAATGGTAAAATTATCCGAGACTTCAGCATCAAGGATCGCCTCCATATCTCCAATTGTCCTTTTAAAGATACCAATACGATCAAGAAGGCGCATATATATCACTTCTTGTATTGATCCTGCAACAACAAAATTATAAATATTCACGACCTCAGATTGTTGTCCAAAGCGGTCAATACGACCAATACGCTGTTCTATTACCATAGGATTCCAAGGTAAGTCGTAATTTACCATAGAATCGCAAAACTGCATATCAAGACCTTCACTTCCAACCTCTGACGATAATAATATTTCTATCGTTGGGTCTTTTTCAAATCGAGACAAAACATTTGCCCGATCAGAAATTAAACCGTGTATTACAAGACATTTTATGCCTCTCTTTTTTAACCTTATTTCGAGATACCGGAGTGTCTTTCTGAACAGAGCAAACACAATAAGTTTTTTTCGCCCTTTTGATTTGACCTCATTTAATACTTCTAATAACTTATTAAACTTAGAATCTTCGTAAGTCTCATATCTGTCGATGCCTTTATCTAAATCGCTGTCGCTATTCTTATATGCATATACGCTACTTGCAACTTGTCGTTTCTTTTGAACCAAACCCAACGAAATACCTTGCGACATTCTTTCTTCCCCCCAATCATCGGTGTACGAGTTGTCGTTAACATATGTTTGTATAATCTCGTCATATATTATTTGTTCATTTTCCTCAAGATCAATTTTACAAAGATGTGGCTTACGTTCTGCTTGTGACAAATCTGTTGTTACATCACGCTTCCGAGTTCTTGAGAACACTGCATTCATTGCACTCATTGTGGAAAGTAGGTATTGAAGTCTCACTCTTGACTTTATAGTATCATTCCCACTAAGAAGTTCATATATTTCTTTAAAAACAGGATCGTCATGAAAGATGTTGCCGATTGTCGCTGTGTCAGAAAATACGGTTCCATCATTTAATGAGAATGATGTTGTTATCTCTGTTGAAACAAGTTCGTCGCGGATATCAATTAATGACATATCCTTATTTAGAGATGTGATTGCTGCAACAAAAGGTTCATTCTCTTGCATTCGATTTTCGAAGATCTCGTAATTAAAGTATTTTGTTTTATCTAATAAATGCAGCAGATTATACAAATTCTCCCTACTAATCATAATAGGGGTAGCTGTTAGAAATACAGCGGACTGAGCATGATCCATAATAATTTCGGCTCCTGTGTACGTTTGCGTATTACTATTTCTCATTTTATGAGCCTCATCACATAAAACCATGCTAAATCTTTTGTCACTTTGGTTGAGGAACTCAACAAGATTCTTTTTTGTTAACTCCTCATCGGCGACAGAACTCCCTGTTCCCTTCTTATTTTTTGCTCTAATTTTTTCATAATTTATAATAGCTCGTATATTGCCATTATTATCATTCAAATCTTGAACAAGATCTATTACGCGATCATATATCTTAAATGAAAAACCAAATTTTTCATTTAATTCGGCTTTCCATTTCTCTTGAAGGGTTCTGGGGCAAACGATAAGGACGTTACGCAGTTCATTTCGTGCCTGAAGTTCAAGCATTATATGACCCGCCTCAATAGTTTTTCCCAAACCGACCTCATCCGCAATCAACAATCTTCTATTCGGAGAATTCAGAAACTTTAATAATGGTTTAAATTGATAAGCCCGAAATAAAGTCTTTGAGGCTTTTAGAGACGATATGGTACTATTGTTTGAGTTGCTAATTTTAAATGTAGTATTTTTTCTTGAGAAATCTGAATAAGAATCGTATATTCCGATCTTGCATCGTTCAAATGGATCCGCGATATCACAGTCGGGTTTTAGTTCCGACTCTAATACATATTTCTCTCCATCACGAAAAGAGACATTATAAAGTTGCCTGCCTCTACGAGGAGGGCAAACCTCAATTATGACACCTTTAGAGCCTGTATCAAGAGCTAATACTCTGTTCCCTATATCAAACTTAGCCATTGCAAATTCTATATATTAAACTATGTACCAATCGATTTACATCCTTGTCATCATATTGTTATTAAAACAAGATTCTCATATAAAGATTCGATTTATAATTTAAGTCCCCAATCAAAGATAGCGATAATTTATCTCTTTATTTTAAATGATATCTTTTTTGTCGAATATTGCATAACATAATTGCGATTTGTACAGAAGTGAAAAGAGTGCTGTTTTTCAGCACTCTTCCTTTTTGTCGCTATTTTGGCGTTTCACTTTTATGCGGGGTGGGGTAATAGTGAAAATATTTTATCAATTTGCTCGATATGATAATTGGATGCAGAGTATATGTGATTTGGGCACATGGATAGATGTGGAAATTGAGAGACAGGGCGATGCCGTAATAATTGACTTCCGTGTTGATGACATTAAGGCTTAGGTATAACCCGCCTTATCTCCCAAATCGTATCTAAATCCCGCATAAATGAGTTCGAGAAAGGATGCGTCAGGGGCACGAGGGCGCAAGCCCAAACGAAAACGGCTTCGGAATATCCGAGGCCGTTTTTGTATTTATTTAAGTCTATCCTTAAGGATTAATTTCCAATTTCAAGGCATGTTTATCCGACGTGTGGCGTGTTTATCTCTCCGGGACTATTTTCAATCGTGGGGATGGCCCCCTTTGTTGCATAATTCCGGCCCTATTTCTCTCCGTGATCCGTCTCCAATGCCTTTAGCCTGAGCTGCGTTTCGTGCCGCAGGCGGGCGGCGGCACGGCGTGTGAGGTAGCCGTGGCGACGAAGGAAGTCTGTTGTCAGAAGCTCTATCTTGTAATATGTGCTGTCTGGGGTGAGGCGGTAGTTGAATAACGGGTGGGTGCCGCCGCGGAATATGTGCAAATCGCAGCAGCCGCCATATTGCCGCGTGAGGTCGCGGAACCGTTCGGCCACGGCGACGGGGACTATGGGGTCGCTGTCCCCGACGATGAAGAGTGTCGGCGGCAGGGGGTGCGATATGTGCTGCATGGGCGAGAGGTCGCGGGCGCGCTCCTCGCCGCCGAACGAATCCCCGCGGTCGGAGGTATCCACAACGGGGTAATACAACAGCAGCAGGTCGGGCCGCTCCGGCATCCCGGGCAGCGTGGCCAGCGCGGCGGCCAGATGTCCGCCTGCGGAGCTGCCCGCGGCAGCTATGCGGTCGGGGTCTATGCCCAGAGTGTCGGCGTTGCGGCGCACCCATGCCATGGCGTCGCGTGCATCCTCGACGCTTTGTGCGGGCGATGAGCCGTGTACCATGCCTATGCGGTATTCGGCCGTTATGGCGACGATACCCGCCGCGGCATACGTGGCGCACTCGCGGTAGAACTGCAGGGGCGAGCCCGAAGTCCACCCTCCGGCAAAGAAGTAGACGATGGCGGCGCGGCCGCCGCGCGGATGGTTGCCATCGGGACGGAATATGTGCAGGTTGAGGCTCGTGCCGTCGTCCAGACGTTTATAGCACTCAACGTCGGGGTGGTATTCGTTCGCGGGCCGTGGCAGTATTGCGCGCAGAGCCTTCATCCAATTTGCGGCTATAATCTCTGCACCGGCGCGGTTGGGGTGTACCTTGTCGGCTACGGTGTGGCGCTGCCAGTCGAATCCTTCGGCCGCGGGGACCCATTTGACGTTGTCGTTGTCGAGTTGCCGCACCATCCGCTCGAGGGCGCTGTTCAGGGCGGGGATATAGGAGTATTTGGGCAGCTTGCCCGCGGGGATGACCTCGCCCACGAGGATCTTGGCTTCGGGGTTGCGGGCCAGAATCTTGGTTATGATGGAGCGTTGGGCCGTGACTATGCCGTCGACGGGATTCTCGTCGGCGAAGTGGTTGTGGCCTGCGAGCAGCAGCACCACATCGGCCGGATAGCGCGCATAGAGACTGTCAATCTTCGAGTCGAGATATTCGGCCGTGCGGCCGCCGTAGCCGCAGTTGGCGACGCTGCCCGTACGGCATGCGAAGCTGTTGGGGCCGATGAAGTCGAAGGCATAGCCCGCACCGTAGAGCATGCTCCACAGCGGCGCGGTGTAACTCTCGAACCCTGTGCCGCCCTGTGTTATCGAGTCGCCCACGGCCATGATGGTGGTGCGTGCGGGGCGGGTGTATGTCCCGTATGTCCCGTTCGCCGCGGCCGTTGTCCGCATGGCGGCAAGAAGGGCGATAATCGTAATTGACATGCAGACGAGACCTCTCGCGCGCGGCATGCGTGATATAATGTGTGTATCCGGCATATCTTTATATGTGTGGTGTCAGGTATGTATGGAATCAGGCGTGTTATAGATGTGGGCGCGTCGTGAAAAAATACGCTTGCCGGCCCGCGAGCCGACAAGCGGTTTGTATGAACGTAGAGGGTGTTTGAAGCTAATTTTTGGGTTTGCGGTAAGTGGGCCAGTTGCCGCCGAGGTTGTAGAGCTGGTTGTTCTTGAGGCCGCTCTTGCCCATGCCCTTAGACATGAGAGCCTTCAGCTCGTCGAGATGGTCGGTGTAGATCTGGCGCGGCAGGGCCTTGTGCTCGGTGCAGAGACCTGCGGCCATACCCACGACTTCGCCCATCATGCCCGTGGTGCGCATCACGCGCACTGTCCCCAGACCGATGTGTGTTACGCTGATGTCGCGCCCAGCCATGAAGAGGTTGTCGATGTTGCGCGAATAGAGGCAGCGATAGGGTACGGCGTAGGGGTTCACGGCGCCGTGCGTGCATATCGACTTGAACTCCTCGCCCGGGAAGTGTTCCGAGTTCTTGGGGTCGGGATAGTGCAGGTCGATGCTCCATGTGGTGGTGAACGATGCGTCGGGATAGACAACCTCGTTTATGAGGTCGTTCTCCGTGAGGACGTGGTCACCCAGAAGACGGCGCGACTCGCGCTTGCCGGCGATGTAGGCCACCCATCCGAGCGAACGGTTCCTGTATTTGTCGTTGTCCTTGAGGCGGTTCTTCAGATAGCTCCAGTTGGAATATACAACCATCAGGCCGTAGTCGCGTATGCGCTCGAACTCCTCGCACTGGTCGCGGTTCATGCCCGTCTCCCAAGTCCATTCGCCCATGGTTACGCGCTCGCAGCTCTGGTCGTTGAAGTTGAGCCCGTACTCGAAAAGGGGAAACGAACTCGGCGCATCATCCTCGACCGAGTACCACTGTACCGAGGCTCCCATGGTGAGGCTGTCGCCCTGTTCGGGTGCCGAGGGTTCGTTGTACTCGGCGCGGCTCTCGCGCCCCATCGAGTAGTCGGCGCCGGCGAGATATCCCACCGTGCCGTCACCCGTGCAGTCGGAGAATATCGGCGCTCGGAACTCTACCGTCTCGCCCGTCTCGATATGTGTCGCGTAGACGGCATTGATATGTCCGTCGCGGCAGTCGACCTTCTCGACACGATACGACGGGTAGAGGTCGAGGTTATCGGACTCGGCCTCGAGGAAAGCGCGTTTCTTGTCGTCCTCGTAGAATTCGGCGGGCTGTGCGTTGCCGCCGCGCAGGGGGCCGAACTCCTTGATCATGTTGCCCAGATTGGTGTAAGGCTCCATCTCGATATGCCCGCCCAGATGGACGCGGGTTTCGGAGCTGTTGCAGCCGCCCCAGATCGGACGGTCGTTGATGAGGGCGACCTTCACGCCCTGACGTGCCGCCGCAACCGAGGCGCACATTCCGGCCACGCCGCCGCCCACAACGACGAAGTCATACTCCACCTTGCGGATCTTGCGGGGGTTGACCTTGTCGCGGAACTCGGCCAGAGCCTCGCCGCCCGCGGGCGGGACTATACTCTTGTCGGGGGTGATCCAGACGGCATCGCAGCGGCCGTCGAAGCCCGTCCTGTCGTGCAGGGTGATCTTGGCCGTGCCTTTCGGCAGATCTGCCGCACCGGCATACTGCCACTCCCATTGCGAGCCCTCGCATCCGAGCGTGGCGTCGAGGTCGCTGCCGCCGACAGATATGGTGAATGCTCCCGGGCCGCTCTTGTCGGACCACGGCGAGGTCCAGTTATAGGTGCGCACGTAGACGTGGTATTGTCCTGCGGCGGGTATCGTCACCTCGGTCGAGGCATCCCCGACGGGGCGTCCCATGCCGTGTGCTATGAGATACGGCGAGCCCATCTCGAAGGTGAACTGCTGATCGACGCTCCAGCCGCCCTTGACGGCAAAGTTCTCGGCCTCGACAAGTATGCCCTCACTCGTCGTGGGTGCGGACGTGCAGGCGCCAAGAGCCATGAGCGCAAGTGCCATAACGGTTAATCTTCTCATGTGTTGCATAATGTTTCGGTTCTGTATATGGCTGCACGAATCCTTCCGGTGGCCGTGCGGCCGTTAAACTATCTGTATTCGAACCATGCGGTGGCTTTGGTGTCGCGGTCGGCCGTGACGCGTATCCAACGTCCTTGGAACGATTGCGGGAAGGCGTGTTCGAAAGTCTGCCCTGCCGGCACCTCGAAGCTGCCGTAACGGAACCACTCGCCGTCACCCGTGGGGTCGACCTCGACGGTGAAGACCACATTGCTCGAATCGGTGTGCGAGAGGCTCATCGTACGTTTGTCGTAGAAGCCTATCAGATAGGGATCCGACGCCACGCCGGCCTTGACCTGAGACTCCACCCACGGGCCTCCGTGTCCCGTCGGCTTGCCCATGTGCCACAGATCGTCTATGGCTCCGGCCCATACTGCCGCCTTGCCGTCCTGCGAGAGAACGACATGGGAGTTGCGGGCAGCTTTGGAGTGGTCGATGCCCGTAAGCATCATCATACCGCGGTACGAGGCGTAGTCGTTGATGGCGAACGAGTGCGACGCCACGGGGCGTATCTTGGCAAAGCCGTCGGCATTCTCCGCAGGCAGCTCGTAGAAGGTGCCGTGGCATGAGAAGAGGTCGCGTTCGGTGGCCACCTCGCGGCATAGACGCAGGCGAGCCTCGGCGATCATGTCATTATATGCCTCGTCACCCAGAGGCAGGCGCCAGCGGCGCTCCTTTGCGTCGACGATGAGCACCGATCCCTTGTCGACCTGCACCACATCGTGCGGAATGGCGAACTTTTCGGTTATATGCTGGCTCATCTCGGGATCGTCGTGCGGCGTAAGGTTCATCGCGGCATCGAGTTCGTAGTATGCCTTGCCGTCGGCTGTCGTCGCGAGCAGTCCGAGTGCGCGGCGGTTGTCCGGAAGACCGTACATGAGTCCCTCCGAATCGGCCTTGCCGCCGACAACGGCTATGCCGTCGAAGATGGCGTCGGGTTCGGTCGTACGGGTCTCGGCCTCGGCAAGCACGAAGGTCAGGTCGGCACGTATCGTCGCGTCGCTCGTGGCGCGGATCCATATACCCTCATCCTGCGGCTCGAAGGGTATGAATTTCGACTCGCCTGCGGCAAGCGTCTCGGTGCGCAGCTGTGTCCATGTCCCGTCGCCCTTCTTGTCGACCTCGAAGGTTATGGTGGCGTCCTTATCCGAGCGGTTGGCCATCCATGCGCAGCGGTTGTCCCAACCGGCAAAGAGGAACGGATCCGACGGCTCGCCGGCCTCGACCTGCTCCTTGAGCCAGAGGGATCCTGCGGCCGTGGTGGGGCCTACGTTGTCGGGCGTGGAGATGTCGCCGAACCAGATATTGGAGTTCGACTGCCCCGTGCCGCCGATATTGCCCTTCTGGCGGCGCTTGTTGAGGAACTCGCTCTGGGCCGAGTCGTCGCATCCGAACACCAGACGCCCGTTCCACTCCGTAAAGTCGCCGATAACCTTCAGGTAGGCGCCGCGCGGAGTTATACCGGCCGTATTCTGTGAGGTGAATGTGTGGGGGAAGCGCCAGAACATGCCGTGCATGGTCATCAGCATGTCGGGGTTCTCGCGCGTGCCGACGTTGCGTATGCGCGGCCATTCGGTATTCCAGCCGTGGGCGCCGTCATAGGCGAAGCTCGCCTTGGGCAGGCGGTAGAATGTCCACCCGGCCACGGTGTCGCGGCAGGCCAGAATGACCGACTTGTAGTCCCAGCCGAGCGACCAGATGGGATCGGAGGTCGAGGCGTTGCCCTCGATGCCGCCCGGACCCGTCACCTCGGTGAACTGGTTGCGGCGTATGACCTTCCAATCCTTGCCGTCCCACTCCGAGAGCGACCCCGAGGGAATATCGAACTGACGCTGTGCCAGCTCGCCCTCCTCGCCGTTGTTGGAGTATACGGCCACACCCTGACTCGAATAGAAACCCTTGCCGTGATATCCCGGCAACAGTGGGCTGAGACGGCCCGTGGCGCCCTCGCGCCGCATCTGGTTGCCGTCCTTATATAGGGTTTTGGCGTCGAGCGTGTGGACATCTATATCGTAGAATCCGGCCTCCATCGTGGCCAGCAATATGCGGTTGTCGGGGTCGGTAAGATGGGCGGCATTGCCCGTCGGACGTCCCGGGACGCGGTCGTAGGGTATGACCCGCACGTTGGCGGCCGTATCGATGGCGTAGGGGCCGATGAAGAGCTGCTGGCTCGGCGTATGGATCATACGGTTGGCAGGGGTTCCCCCGATACTCTCCGGACGTACTATTTGCGTCAGGTCGGGCTTGATCTGGTAGAGTTTGTCGTCCGAGCCGTAGGGCTCGTGCGGCGAGTAGGTCACAACCCACAATGCGCCGGCCCATGGAACGACGGCGCCCGTACCGCACTCTCCCTGCGAGTTGTAGTATGCCAAGTGGGGATATATGCCGCTGTAACACGGATATCCCGTCTGGTCGACGGCCGTGGGACGTTCTCCGCCGCCGCATGCAACGGCCATTGATGCCGCCGCTGCCAGAATCAGTAATTTGTTGGATGTCATGTTTTTTGTTATTTAGACTTTTGCTTTTGCCGTTTTAATTGCCATACCCTCGTGCCGTATGTCCCGATTCGAGAGGTGTCTTGTTTCGGGTCTTGCCCGTGATACCGCGAGAAGCCCGATTGTGGTCGGGCTCTCTCGTGTAGGTATCATGCGGCTGTTACCAGTTGGGGTTCTGGTCCAGCTTGTCGTTTATCAATCTGTCGTCGGCAGGAACGGGCCACAGGTAGTCGCGCGAAGCGTCGAACTTACGCTCGGCCGCGATGACGATATAGCCCGCATCGACCATATATTGCAGGTCGGCAAGACCGTTCTCGTCGATCTGCGGCGTGCCTCCGATCGGGTAGTTTCCGTCCTTCCAGTTCTGTATGAGAACCTTGTAGTCGTCGCTCACGTTCTGCTCGTTGCCATCCCATGATGCCGAACCCGACCATGCGCGCTTGAGGTAATAGGTGGGACGGTTGAAGATCACTTCCGCAAGACGCCAGCGCAGAAGGTCGGGATAACGCCATCCCTCGAATGCCATCTCGATGAAGCGCTCGGTGCGGATCATCGTACGCATGGCCTGCTGCGAGCCGACCGTAGCCACGGGATAGTCGATGCCAGTCCCGCGGTATGCGCGCTTGCGCAGTTCGTTGATCGTCAGGTTGAGCACCTCCTGATCGCATTCGCCCAGTTCGTTCATCGCCTCGGCGTACATCAGGAGTACGTCGCCGTAACGCAGATAGGGATATGTGGTTGGGGCTCCGTTGTGTCCGTTCTCGAGCCACGACTCGTCGACATACTTCTTGAACATGAAACCGTTGTAGGCGGCATGCTCGGCACGGGCCTTCGAGTCGGTATTGCTTATGAGCTCACCCGTCGAGAGGTTTGTCACCTGCGTGCGGGTCGGGTCGGGAGAGTGTTCGTATCCGAGCCAGCCGTAATCTTCGGGCTTGTACGTACCGTCGAGTACGCTCTTGGTGTATGCCGTAGCGAAGGGTACGACGGTCATGGCAAGACGCGGGTCTCGGTTCTCGAAGGGATCCTTCGGGTTATAGAGCGGCGACTCGTCGATGGGTTTGCCGTCGATGCAGGGGTATGCGCATATAAGTTCGTACGATGGTGCGCACACACCGCCCCAACCGCCTACCAGACGGGGTACGATGTTGTTCACGTCGGCAGCGGCGAAGTAGTATTTCTTCAGAGTGACGTCACCGCGGAAGAAGAAGATCCACTCGTCCGACCATGATGCCGTGAACAGATCCTGATAGTTGTCGTGCAGCTTGTATATGCCGAGGCCCATGCAGAGCTTGGCGGCGTCGGCCGCAACGTCATAATCGCCGTTCCAGAGGGCCATGCGGGCCTTGAACGCCAGAGCCGCACCCTTGGTTGCGCGCTGTATGCCAGAGTATGTGGTGGGCAGGCGGTTGGCCGCCTCGTCGAAGCACTGGTATGCGTATTCGAGCACGTCGGCCTTGGGCGAGCGTACGGCCTGATATGCCTCCTCGAGGGTCATGCCCGTCTTGTCGAGGATGGCGTCGCCCCAGAAGAAGGCCAGCATGCCGTAGGCATAGCCCAGATAGAAGTATGCTTCGCCCTCGTATTGGGTAATGTCGGCCTCGGAGATTCCCATGGCACGGGCATTGTCCATCTTGCCCAGCAGTCGCAGGGCGCGGGCGATACCCTTGTAGAAGTTCTGCCAGCGGTTGGCCACGGTGCCGTCCTCGGCAGTCATGGTGCCGTTCTGCACGGCCTGAGTATTGTTGCGCCACGTCACGTCGTCACCCCACGACTTGTCGAGTATGGGGAAGAAGTCCGTGCGGTAGAAGTCGTTCAGCGACATCTCGATCTCGGACTGCGAGGAGTACCACGTCTCGCTCGAGCCCTCCGAGAGCGGAGCCAAATCAAGATCGACACACGCCGAGAGCAGTGCGGCCGATGCGATGCATGTTGCCAATAATATCTTTTTCATACGGTTCATACGCTTTTAGAATTTCACATTAACACCGAATACGAATGATGTCGAGATGAAGTCGGAGCCATAGCCGATCTCGGGATCATATCCTTTGGGGAAGTTGCTGATGGCGGGCAGGTCGGTGACGCTGACGTAGAAACGCAGCGACTTCATGAATACGTGCTTGATCAGATCCGACGGCAGCGTATAGCCGAGCGTGATGTTCTTCACGCGGAAGTATGCGCCGTTGAAGAGCCAGTAGTCCGAACCGGTATACGTATTTGTCGTATTGGTATATGTCAGACGCGGATATTTGGCTGCGGCATTCTGTTCGGGGGTGTTGTGCTGGCTCCAGTAGTTGCCCAGAAGCAGTGACGGTACGGCGCCCCACTGCTCCTTGAGGGGCTGTATCCAGCTGGTGTTGAAGAGCACCCTCTGGTGGCCGACGCCTTGGAACGAGAGGTTGAAGTCGAGACCCTTCCATCCGAGCGAGATATTGCCGCCGTAGAGATACTCGGGCAGCGAGTTGCCCAGACGCACCTTGTCGTCGGCGTTGATGGTGCCGCTGTTGTCCACATCGACATACTTGATGTTACCGGCCTTGTCGTTGGCCGTCAGGGTGGGGTATTTGTTGCCCTCGGCATCGTAGAGATCCTCGTCCGTAAGGAAGATGCCGTCGGTGCGGTACATGTACCACTCGTTATAGTAGGATCCCTCCTCGGTGATGTAGTTGCCCGAGATGGTGCGGCGGTCGCCGAGGTATCCCATGCGCGAGCGGTAGTCCGAGAGGTTGGCCGAGATGCTGTACGAGAAGTCGCCTATTGTGTCCGACCATCCGATCTCGAGGTCCCAACCCTTGGTGTACATGTCGCCGGCGTTCTGCGAGGGTGCCGAGAATCCGGCGTACGAGGGGAATCCGAGTGTGAGCAGCATGTCCTCGGTCTTCTTGTAGTAGTAGTCGGCCGACAGGCGCAGGCGCTCGTCGAGGAACGACATGTCGGCTCCCACGCCGTATGTGGTGGTTGTCTCCCACGTTATGTCTTGGAATGCGTAGTATACCTGTGCGGCGTTCTGCACGGCGCTGACAGTCTGCGAGCCCTTGTCGTACATGTAGCTGTTGCCGAACGATATGGCGGCCATGTAGGGGAACTCCGAACCGATACGCTCATTTCCGAGCTGACCGATCGAGCCGCGCAGCTTGAGGTACTGAAGGACGTCGTTCTTGAACCACGGCTCCTCCGATATGACCCATCCGGCCGATACCGAGGGGAAGGTGCCCCAACGCGAGTTCTTGTGGAAACGCGACGAACCGTCGGTACGGATGTTTGCCTGAATCATGTATTTGTTGCGGTATGAGTACATCAGGCGGCCGAATACCGACTGGTAGGCGTTGTGTCCCGCGCTGCCCGAGTTGTACTGGTAATCCTCGGGGCCGAGGTTCAGGTAGGGGTAGCGGTCGAGAAGGTAGTTGGTGCGCGAGGCGCCCAGATTCTCCCACTCGTATTTGTAGCCCTCGTATCCGACCATGGCGCTGAACGAGTGGTCGCCCCATCTGTTGGCATAGTTGGCATAGAACTGATAGGTCTGCTGGCTGCTGTCGTTGCGGCTTTCAGAGAGATCGGTGGTCTTGAGCGACTGCATGAGCACGCTGCGGCCATCCTCATAATATACGTCTACGGCCTTTCTGAAGCTCTTGCCCTTGGTCATTCTGTATCGCGGTGCGAATACGGCCGTCAGCGTAAGACCCTTGACGGGCGTGATGTCGAGCTGGGCCTTGCCGCCGAACTTGTAGTAGTTTGTTGTCGAGGTTCCGCCCTCCTTGAGTCCGGCCAGACCGTTGGCGCCGTCCTTGACGTCGGCATACTGTCCGTTCTCCCAGTAGGGGGCATAGATCGGGGCCATGAGGTAGGCCCAGTATATGGCGTTGCCCAGCGAGGGCGACTTACCCTGCGAGGTCGAGAAGTCGAGGTCGAGGTTGAAGCGCATCCAGTCGGTGATCTTGTAGTCGTTGTTGACGCGTCCCGCATAGCGCTCATAGCCGCGGTTGTCGTAATAGCCCTTGCCGTTCTGGTAGTTGAACGTGAACTTGGTGCGCAGTTTGTCCGTGCCGCCAGAGACACTCAGCGAGTGCTGCTGGTGGTTGGTCGTCTTCTTGAGCATCAGGTCAACCCAGTCGGTGTTGGCATAGTGGTATGGGTCGGTGGCGTTGTTCTCCATATAAGAGTTGATATACTCCTGAGAATACATCGAATAGGGATCCGACGCTCCGTCGTTCCACTTGATCTCGTTCTGTATGTTGAGCCAGTCGATGGCGTTGCCGTTTGTGGGTCGCGTGGTGGGGGTGTCGAGCGAGAACTCGTAGTTGTAGTCGAGCGAGAACTCGTTTGTCTTGGCGCGCTTGGTGGTGATGAGGATAACACCTGCGGCGGCACGCGAACCGTATATTGCGGCCGAAGCGGCATCCTTCAGTACGGTCATAGTCTCGACATCCGAGGCCAGCACGTCATCGAGTGTCGATGTGGGGACACCGTCGACGATGATGAGCGGGTCGTTTGTCGACATGGTGGTGACGCCGCGTATGCGTATCGAACCCGAGTCGCCCGGGCCGCCCGACGAGCGGGTCACCTGCAGGCCTGCTATCTGACCCTGCAGGGCCGAGGTTATCTGTTGAGACGAGCGTTTTGTGAGGTTGGAGCCGCTTACGCTCGATATTGATCCCGTAAGGTCACCTTTGCGGGCGGTACCGTAACCTATGACCACGACATCTTCCAACTGGTTGAGATCCTCCGCCAACACGATCTTGAGATTTGTCTGGCTCCCGATCTTGACGGTTGAGGTCTTGTAGCCGATAGAGGAGATTTGCAGAGAATTGCCCTGCGGCACATTGATTTCGAAGTCGCCGTCGGCATTGGTAAACGTTCCTTTGGTATTGTCCTCCACGATAATTACCGTAGCTCCGACGAGCGGCGCGCCGCTGGGGTCGGTGACGTTACCCTTCACAGTGTTCTGCGCCTGAGCGGTGAAAAATCCACCCCCCCCAATAGCGTGATTACCAGTGCGTAACGTGCGAAGGTAGTCACTTGGCGCAACGATTCGATGGTTCGTTTCAGGTTCATGTATAAAAGTTTTAAGGTTAGAGGCAGACCATAAACGGAAAAAACCGAACACGGTCTGTTTTCGGTTGTATTGATTTCAAATTGAGGGTTGAGAAGTCAGTAGCTTCACAAATATAGCTTTTATTTCGTAAAAAATATCATAAAAAGTCACCCTTTTGATAAAAATAGTTTCTGACGGTATTGGTGTGGTGGTAAAAAAATTCAATCGGCAGTAGGAAAATCATGTTTTTTGGATAATGTATGCGCAGGTTGTTATTTTTTTGTCTCATGTCCGGAAAAGGTATGATGCGCCGCGCAATGCTTGCGGTTACGGAATAATTCCGTATATTTGAAGATATCGTGTCGCCCGATGCAGGAAGAGCGGTTCCGTGTCTACATGGATGCGATACGGTGTATGATTGTGAAACCTCGAAACACTGTTTTGTAATGAAGCCATATCGTATGATTGTACTGGCGGCAGCGGCTGCCACACTCTTTTCGGTCGGTAGTGTCGCTGCCGCCGATAATCTGAATTCCGTCAGGGATCTGTCGAGCGAGACACTGCGTGAGTATGCGCCGCGGGGCCGCCATCTCCGCCGTGGTGCCGAGCGCGGCTATTGGGTCGAGACGATGGTGCGCATCGTGCGCCCCGTATATGAGAATCTCGCACGGGGAACGCTGCGCAGGAATATGCCTGTCGAGGTGAATGACGGGACGAATGAGGGCAAGCGTGCCGACGTGACCCATCTCGAGGCTCTGGGCCGCTCGTTCAACGGCATAGCCCCGTGGCTGGCGCTGGGGGCGGAGGATACGGCCGAGGGGCGTCTGCGTGCCGAGATGACGGATCTGGTGGTGCGGGCCATCTCCAACGCCGTCGATCCCGACTCGCCCGACTATATGCCTTTTGACCGCCCGGGCGGGCAGCCTTTGGTCGATGCCGCATTCTTTGCCGAGGGCCTGTTGCGCGCGAAGGATGCCGTATGGCCGCGTCTGGATAAGGTGACGCAGCAGCGTGTGGTTGAGGAGCTGCGCCGCTCGCGCCGCATAAAGCCTTACGAGAGCAACTGGCTTCTATTTTCGGCAATGGTCGAGGCTGCACTGCTGGAACTTACGGGCGAGTGCGAGATGGCCCCCGTGGAGTATGCCCTCAACCGCCACATGGAGTGGTACAAGGGTGACGGCTGGTATGGCGACGGCCCCTCGTTCCACCTCGACTACTATAACAGCTATGTCATCCAGCCGATGCTGCTCGACGTGACGGCCGTAATGCGGGCCCATGCCGCCGAGTCGGAGGCCTATGCCGCATGCGGGGCGTTGTACGACAAGGTGGTGCTGCGTCTGTCGCGTTTTGCCGCGCAGCAGGAGATGCTCATATCGCCCGAGGGAAGCTATCCCATGCTGGGGCGTTCGAGCGGTTACCGTTACGGGGCGTTCCACGCCCTGTCGCAGGCGGCGTTGCTGCACCTGCTGCCAGAGGAGCTATCGCCTGCGGCCGTGCGCTCGGCCCTGACGGCCGTAATCCGCCGCCAGACCGTCCCCGAGACCTTTGACCGCGACGGGTGGCTTACGCTCGGATTCTGCGGACACCAGCCGCAGGTGGCCGAGAGCTATGTCTCTACGGGCAGCGCATATCTCTGCACGTTTGTCTTCCTGCCGCTCGGCCTCCCCGCCGACGACCCCTTCTGGAGCGCTCCGGCCGAGGCGTGGAGCTCACAGCGCGTCTGGGGCGGCGAGCCCGTCATGCGTGATGCCGCCATCAACGATTGACCGTAACGGTATAGGAAAAAGGATAGCCGCCTCGGCCGAGCCAAATATTGAAATATTTGTCTCTGCGCTCGGCCTCTATCTTTGACTTCGTCTTAGACAGGATGCGCCTCGGCCGAGTCAAATATTAAAAACTGCGTTTTTCTATTTGTCTCTGCGCTCGGCTTTCTGTATCTTTGACTTCGTCTTAGATAGGATGCGCCTCGGCATAGCCAAATATTAAAAACTGCGTTTTTCTATTTGTCTCTGCGCTCGGCTTTCACTATCTTTGCACCGTCTGAAAAATCCGATATGTTGCGTAAGTTATTATATGTGCTGCTCTCGGTGGCGCTGCTCTCTGTGGGGTGGCTCGGGGGAAGCGGCTTCGCCTTGCTTGTGGCGTTGGTGCCGATGCTGGCGATAAGCGCATCCTATGGGGACTCCGCGCGCGACTGGTGGCGCATGGCCGGGTGGGCTGCGCTGATATTCGTGCTGTGGAACGCCGCAACCGTATGGTGGATATGGATAGCCACACCCGTCGGGCCGCTGGCCGCGACATTCTTCACCACATTCTGGTACATGGTGGCCTTCATGCTCTACCATTACGTTTCGAAACGTGCCCCCAAGGGCCTCGCATACGCTATCCTCGTGACGGCGTGGCTGGCCGTGGAACACATATATACGCACTCGGAGGTGATATCGTTCCCGTGGCTGGTGCTGGGCAACGGCTTCAGCGGCGCTCCGTGGGCCGTGCAGTGGTACGAGTGGACGGGCGTAGCCGGAGGCACGCTCTGGGTGCTGGGATCGAACATAGCCCTCTTCGAGGCGTTGCGGTGCCGCACGCGCCGCGCCGCCGTACGCACGGCCGTGGTGATGCTGCTGCCCGTAGCCGTATCGGCGGTGATCTACCTTACGTATGAGCCGGAGCCGGAGCGTGTGCGCATAGCGGTCGTGCAGCCCAATGTCGACTGCTATGACGAGAAGTTCGAGGGCGACGTGCGGGGACAGCTGGACAACCTGCTGTCGCTTGTGGACGAGGTGCCGCGCGACGCGCAGTTTGTCGTTATGCCCGAGACGGCGCTGCCAGATCGTCTTGCGGATGAGGATCCGCAGGCGGCGACATCGGTGCGCATGATCGGAGAGAGGTTGGCGGAGCGCTGTCCCGATGCCATGGTCGCTGTCGGGGCCACGACTATGAAGATATATCCCGCGGGCATGCCCCACAGCGAGACGGCGCGTGCAGGACGCGGTTTCTATTACGATTACTACAATGCGGCCGTGGCCATACGCGGCGACAGCACGGAGGACGTGCACCACAAGATGCGCCTTGTCATCGGCGTCGAGGCCATGCCCTTCCCGCGGCTGCTGCGGTGGCTGAGCTTCCAGTCTGTCGATCTGGGCGGCATAACGGGACAGCTGGGCCGCAGCGACGGCGCCACGGTATTCCATAAGGGAGGTGTGGCGGCCGGGCCTGCGATATGTTACGAGGGCCTCTTCGGAGATGCCTTTGCCGAGTTTGTACGCGGGGGCGCGGAGGTTATGCTCGTACTCTCGAACGACGGCTGGTGGGGCGATACGCCCGGTTATCGCCGTCTGTTCGACTTCTGCCGTCTGCGCGCCATCGAGACGCGCCGCGCCGTGGCCCGCAGCGCCAACACCGGCCGTTCGGGCTTCATCACCTCGCGCGGCGACGTGACCGAAAGCCTCGGATGGGACAAGCGCGGCGTGATCACCTCTGACGTGGAGGTGTCGCAGCGCATGACGGCATACGTGCGTTTCGGCGACTGGATCGGGCGGCTGTCGCTCGTGGTGGCGGCGATGTGCCTGCTCTGCTACTCGGCCTACCGCGTAAAACGCCGCAATCATTTGGTAAACTGATTTAACGTCCATATATGAACTACTCACAAACAATAGATTATCTCTTTTCGTCGATGCCGTCGTTTCAGGACATCGGATGTGACGCCTACAAGCCCGGGCTGGATCGCATAACGGCCTTCTGCCGCTATCTGGGCAACCCGCAGCGCAACTTCTACGCGATCCATGTGGCCGGTACCAACGGCAAGGGGTCGGTGTCGCATATCCTCGCCTCGATCCTGCAGCAGGCGGGCTACCGCGTGGGCCTCTACACCTCGCCCCACCTGAAGGATTTCCGCGAGCGCATACGTGTCGACGGCGAGATGATCCCCAAGCAGAAGGTCGTGAACTTCGTCGACAAACACCATGCGAAGATGAGCGAGCTGTCGCTATCGTTCTTCGAGATGACCACGGCCATGGCATTCGACTACTTCGACCAGAGTGATGTCGAGGTAGCGGTCATCGAGACGGGTCTTGGAGGCCGTCTCGATGCCACGAACATCATCACGCCGCTGGTGAGCGTGGTGACCAACGTGGGGCTCGAACATACGGAGTATCTGGGTGACACGCTGCGCAAGATCGCCGCCGAGAAGGCCGGTATCATCAAGAAGAGCGTGCCGGTGGTGCTGGGTGAGTCGAATGCCGAGTATGACGACGTGTTCGAGGAGTATGCCGCAGCATTCAAGTCGCGCGTGATATATGCGCAGAAGATGTTCCGCTGTGAGGAGCACCACATCGACGGCGATCGTCAGTGTATGGTTATCGAGCGCGTGCGCGACAACTTCAAGTATAACATCTGCATCGACCTTCTGGGCGACTACCAGTACAACAACGTCATCACGGCGACGGCTGCGGCCGATTACCTGCACGAGTCGACGCCGCTGACGATAAGCCGCCGCGCCTATGTCGAGGGTATGGCTTCGGCTGCGGCGCTGACCCATCTGTCGGGACGGTGGCAGATTCTGGGGCGCGAGCCTCTTGTCGTGTGCGATACGGGACACAACGCCCACGGCCTGCGATATGTGGGTGCGGAGCTGAACCGTATGGCCGAGAAATATCCCCGTCAGATATGTGTCATAGGCTTCGCCAAGGACAAGAACCTTGCGGAGATACTCCCCGTGCTGCCGACGTCGGCACACTACATCTTCACGCAGGCATCCGTCATGCGGGCGCTGCCGGCCGAGGAGCTCGCCTCGCGGGCCGCGGAGATGGGTCTCAAAGGAGAGGTGGTGAAGAGTGTCGGGGATGCCGTGGCGCGTGCGCGCGAACTGGCCTCGACCGAGGATATGATCTTCATCGGCGGCAGCAACTTCGTCGTGGCCGAGGTGCTGTAACTACGCGCGGCAGGCGTCTCGGGGGGGGTGAGAGTCTTGGTCGGTATCAGATGAGATTTTCCCCATTGGAAAAGAGGTCCCGGAAGAGGCTGACGACGGTATGATTCTGCGCAACCGTATATCGGGGGCGGAACTTTCGGGTTACGCTCCCGTTGTTTTGTTGTATGTGCTGAGGGTGGTGCTGCAACCCGGATTACGCCTTAGCGTATGATCGCAAGGCCGAGCCAGCAGACGATAAAGAATATTATGGTCATGGCGCTTCGTGTGTTGAGCCCCTCCGTCCCGGGCGGCGCGGTGATATTATGATATGGTTACAATGAAAAAGCGTGGAACTGCAATATGTGATATTCGAGAAGTCGAATAAAGACGAAAATGAAAAAAGAGCTAAACAAGTGCAAATATAACCTCTAATATTCAATACTTTATGTGGTATCAGATTCGGGAGTGACTTTTTAATTTGTCTTAATTCGTTGCAAGTTTCCTCGGGATATATGGGAACATATTCGGGAATTTATTTACCTTTGTCATGTAATCAAAAAGGTATAGCAAATGAAAATTTCCGTCTATCTGAAAAAATGTTCCGCGACCACTTCAAACATCTGCTTCCGGGTACGGGAGAAGAACGTGGACATCAAAGTGGTTTCCCCCATTGCGGTCCATGACAAGTATTGGGATGCCGATACCTTATGTTACAGGCGAACTACTGCCGTGACGGCCATTGAACAGAAGCGGGTACCCGAACAGATCGCCGCCATCATCGAGAGAGCGGAAAAGACCTTCTCGGAGAAGGCTGACGGCAAGTGGATGAAACAGGTCATCGAGGATATCCTGCATCCAGCGCGGGCTTTCGAGCGTGATCACCCGAACCTGCTCCACCGCATCCACGAGTACCTGGAAAAATATGACGGCGCGGAAAGAACCAAGGAGCACATTGTCCGCTTCGAGCGAACGATGACCAGGTATCACGAGTACCGGCGTGAATTATTGGGCGATACTGACTTCACGCTCTTCGTTGAAACTGTCACCCTGGGGCAGATGAACGACTTCAGGGAGTACGTCGCCAACGAGTACCTGCTCCGCCAGGAGTATCCTGACTTTTATACTCCCCGTATGCTCATCAACCACAAGCCCAAGCCTCTATCCAACACGACCGTCATCAATACCATGAACCTTTTCTGCACGTTCCTGCACTGGTGCAAAAGAATGAAGTATTCCGACAACGAAGTCTATGCTGTTTATGGCTGCAAGGAACCGACCTACGGCGACCCGTTCTACCTCACATCGGAAGAGAGGAATGTCCTGTACGACGCGGACTTGAGCGACTGCCCGAAACTGGCTGTCATCCGGGATATTTTCGTGTTCCACTGTTATGTCGGTTGCCGTGTCGGTGATCTCTACAGGATGACCAAGGAGAACATCAAGGACGGTTTTCTGGAGTATATGCCTCAAAAGACAAAGAAGTGCCAGGCGAAAACCGTCAGGGTCCCATTGCATGAAAAGGCGGTCAGAATACTGGAACGCTATAGCGGGAATACCGGCAAGCTGCTTCCCTTCAAGCCCATCAACACTTACAATCTGGGTATACGGGAACTGCTGAAACATTGTGGCATTGACCGCGTGGTAACCATTCTTGACACGCACGGCTACAATACCGTGCAGAAACCCTTGTACGAGGTGGCCAGCAGCCACACGGCACGTAAGACTTTTGTAGGCAACCTGTACCGGCAGGTCCCGGACCCCAACCTGATAGCCTCCATGTCAGGCCACGTGGAAGGCAGCAGGGCCTTCCGGCGTTACCGGACGATAGATGATGACATGAAACGAAAACTTGTGGAAATGATAAACTGAGGAGGATATATACATGAAAGTAACAGCATTTATCAGAAAAACATCGGCGAAAAACAACGTGACGGATCTTGCACGGGTCTATTTCCGTGTCCGGGATATCGGTGGTGTGGACATAAAGGCCGCGAGCGAGCTGTCCATCAACCCGAACCATTGGAGTCCGGAGAGGCAAGGCTACAAACCACGTGTGGCTCTTGTCTCGGAAGAGAAGAAGAACGCTTTCGACAGGGATATCCAGCAAATTACTCACCTGATTACCAGGGAATACAGCCGTGGAGTTGACGGGAACTGGCTCAAGGGACTGATAGAAGAATACCATCACCCTAACATCAATGCAAGGGGCGGCAACAAGGCAGAGGAATACCTGTTGTCATACCAGATACAAAAATATGTTGACGAGACCCCACTCGCGTTCGAGAGCCGGAAACATCATCTTGACAATCTCAACAAGGTACTCCGTTACGAGCGTTTCCGCCATGAGGTCATGCACCAGAGGGGCTTCCATCTTTGCATTGACTCCATCACGGCAGATGACATAAGGGATTTCAAATTCTGGCTGCAGGAGGAGCACAAGTATGTTGACATGTATCCCGTGTTTTACCAGAACGAGGTCCGCCGTAATGTCGAGCAGGTACGTTCCGAGAACAGCATGTCGGGAAGCCTGTACCGCGTACGCACCGTCATCAAATGGTGCATCAAGCGTGGCCTCACACGAAATAATCCTTTCGACCAATACCAGATCGCGCAGCCCATGTACGGAGACCCGTTCTACCTGACACTTGAAGAACGTGACAAGGTATATTATGCCGACTTAAGCGGCATGGGTGCCAGCTATCCGGTATATCGTGACATCTTCATGTTCCAGTGCCTGATCGGCTGCCGTGTCAGTGACCTGAACCGGCTGACCAAGGCGAATATCGTGGACGGTTGCGTGGAGTACATCCCCCAGAAAACCAAGCTGGAGCACGCGGGCACGGTACGGGTCCCGCTTAACCAAAAGGCCTTGGATATACTGGAAAGGTACAAGGACCTGGAAGAAGCGCTGCTCCCGAGATTCTCGCATTTCGGCTACAACAAGAAAATAAAGGAGATTCTCAAATACGTGGGAATCGACCGCATGGTCAGGGTGCTCGACCCGAAGACGCGCGAGGATGTGGCAAGACCATTGTACGAGGTGGCCACCACCCACACGGCGAGGAAGACCTTCATCGGAAACCTGTACAAGCAGGTCAAGGACCCGAACCTGATTGCCTCCATGTCCGGACACTCTGAAGGTAGCCGTGCCTTTGCCCGGTACCGCAAGATAGACGATGAAATGAAGAAGGAGCTGGTAAATCTTCTGGATTGACCGTTCCTTTTTTCCACCTATCCTTTTATATCCACCGATAATGCAATATGAATATGGACGAGCAGAAGTTGACATACGAACAATTCAAGGAGGATATTCTCCAGTGGAAGAACACGCACCGTGAAGAATACAACCGCTTCTCGCGCCTGATGACAAACGGTGACGAGAGGCAGTATCTTGCCATCTGCAAAGCCATATTCAGGCAACTCCCCAGTATCAGGCGGGAATGGGAATTATCCTGGAACGATGACAGCACGGATGGCCTTGCAAATATAGGCATGCAGTTCGCGGAGAACGCGGTACCCGGGCAGATCGTGGAGCTGTACACAAAACAGAGGGAGGAAAACAATCCTCTGCCCGACAACATTCCACCGGTCACATTCTGGGGCAGGATAAAGTCCTTTTTTAGCGGCAAATCTTCCAAGCCGGGTGTCACCCTTTCGGCACCGCTCGTGTTGAGCTGGCTGTATTACGGAAAGAGCTTCGAGGCGATGGTTTCCATGATAGAGAAACAGATGAAGAACCCGAAAGCTGACAATGCAGACAGGCTGGGCTGTTCCCTTGTCATCAAACAAATTATCAAGGTGTCCATAAAAAACGGTTTTCGCTCGCAGGAGGAATGGGACAAACACTTCGCTATGAGTGATGCCATTGAGAAAAGATGCATCGGCAAATGGGCGTTGCAGTCCGTGTGCAAGGAAGATGCTACAAGATCGATCCCAGAGCACTCTAAAAAACAAACGACTGCTTATACTACTGCCTCCATACCTGAATCATCAGTCACCAGTGGCAGGCTTAAAGCGAAAGATTTGCCGTTATCTTCTTATATTGACTGCCATAACAAAGATGCTGTTATCGAGGTACTGCGTAAGTTCCTTATCAGTCAGCATACCGCCAACGGACAGGCTCTGTCTTACTATGCGTTGACGCAACTTGAACTGTTGACGGTGAAGTCCGACAAAGAGTTTAGCATCGGCGTAATTAAGGAATTTGGTGACATCCCGACACTCAAAAGCGAGAGCGCAATACGGCAGGCGATAAGTCAACTACGGCGTGAGCAGTATATCAATGTTAATCAGAAGATACACAGTGGCCGTTTGATTGATAGCGACGAGTATGTCCCAGTTTTACGGCGATTAAAAAACGAAATAATTGGTTTATATTAAATGCAATATTAATTTTATATCTCGGATAAATCTAAACTATATAAATTATGATTTCTTTTGATTTTAATACAATTGCGGATTTTGTAGTATTGAAATTTACATGCCCAGAATGTGGTGAATTTAATGAAACAGATGCATTATCTGTACCAACACCTGATTTTACAGCAGAAACACACCATGATAGTTGCAATAGTGAAGACTATGAACATATATGCCCAAAATGTGGTCACCTGTTTGATATAACCCTTAATAATGGTTTTTATGGAGGCGATGGAGAAATTTCTGATTTAGGTGAGGATAATAGTCTATCAGTTAAAGAAGAATTCCCTGATAATGATTATGAGGAAGATCTCAAATCGATGTTTTTTGATGAACATGTTATAGAGACAATAGATGTATTAGACAGAATAGATTGTTTGGATGAACCTTCTCGCAAACTTTTATATCGTACTCTATATGCTAATATCATTAGTAGTATGGAGGCTTACTTAAGTGACAAAATTATTAGTCGAGTATTATCAACCACGGAATCAAAAAGAAAATTCGTTGAGAATTATAAAGGATATAATGAATTAAAATTATCGTTGTCTGATATTTACAAGAAAATGGATAATATTGATTCTTGCATTATCAAGACTTTACGAGATATTATATATCACAACCTTCCTGTTGTGAAAAATATTTATAAAACTGCGTTAGGCGTAGAAATAGGAAATATATCCGAATTGATGAAATATGTTGCTATTCGCCATGATATTATCCACCGTAATGGGAAAGATAAGGAAGGAGTACTACACAACATCACGAAAGAAGATGTTATAACCTTGGCAACAAAAATATCTGATTTTATACGAAATATTGAATCTGAATTTTCTAAATTAAATTCAGATAATGGAATAATTTCACCGGAAGATATAGTTGCTGAACTACCATTTATATAGTGGATAATATCATAGATTAGGTATAAATAGTATTGTTTTATTTGTCATTTTTGTCTTGTCAAATATGACAATTCATTTTATTTCAATTCTTTACGACAAGCCAATACTTTTGCACCGTCAATCCTTTCCCGAGGGTTGGCGGTGCTTCTCTTTTATAAGCCATCGGAAGCGGGGCACCAGGGAACTTTTGAAGATGGTCATCACAAACTTCAAAATTGATATTTATGATTACCATAGAGAGTCTGGTCGAGCAAGGAGCGAACGTGAAACTGGAAGTTACTCCCGCTGACCTTAAAATGTTCGCTGAATCCATCGTGCAGCGTACCATCATGGCGCAACAGGAAGAACAGAGAGCCGCGATACTGCGTGAAGCGGAGGAGACTTATCTCAATACAAAACAGGTACGTGAGTTGCTGAACGTGTGCGAGGGCACGCTCAACCTGTGGGCGAAACGAGGCTATCTCGTACCGGTCAAGGTCGGTAACAAGAATATGTATGCCAAATCTGATGTACGCCGGGTACAGACAGGCAACAAGTCCGAGAGTGTAACATCCTATTGCAAGAGAAAAAATGTGTGATATGGCAACCGGCAGGCTTGAACTGTGTAACAGAATCCGCATGGAGGCGGAGGATTTTGAAAGAACGGGATTCCCGCTGGAGGTCCTGCCCCAGGCCGTGCAGTCTGTCATACTCGATATGGCCACATACGAGAACTACAAGATCGAGTTCATCGCGACGGCCATGTTGTCGGCTGTATCCGTGGCCCTGGGAGGCGCATACCGTATCCGCATCAAAGGAGACTGGCAGAGCAGCGGAGCGTTGTACGTCATCCTGGTAGGCAGGCCCGGACTGGGCAAGACCCCACCGCTGGAGGCCGCATACCGCCCCATACGGAAGCACGACTACGCCCTGTTCAAGGCTTATGAGTCGGAACTGGAGGCATGGAAGGCCGCCGGGGAAAACGGCAGGAAGCCTGTACTGCGGCGCACCATCGTGTCCGACTTCACTCCGGAATCGCTCCTGCTGACACATAACAGCAATCCCCGCAGCGTGGTCATCCTCGTGGACGAGATCATGGGCATGTTCAATTCCGCCAACCGTTACACGAACGGGCAGCTCATAGAACAGCTTCTGACCGCATGGAGTGGCGGGGCTTTGGATGTTACCAGGGTAAACTCCCCTGTTCCTGTACACATCGAGCATCCATGCATAAACATCATCGGAACCACGCAGACCAAGCGTGTACATGAGCTTCTGAAAAAAGGTTTCGAGGAAAACGGGCTGCTTGACCGTATCCTGTTTGTGATGCCCAAATCCCCCAAGCTTTCCTCCTGGAAAAACCGGGATGAAGATGGGGAAAGGACATCCCTCGCTGCAGTCCGTTGGGAGAACATTTTGAACAAGGTCCTTGCGTTGGACTATGACACCGAAGCGGAAGAAAAAATACCCCACGTGCTGTCCATGGACGGGGAGGCCAGGGAATACTTTTTCTCCTGGTGGAACAGGAAGGTGGAGCGTATCAACCGGATAGAGGATGATGGCGAGGTGGACAGCCGGGAAATGAAACATCCGGCTCATGTAGCCCGTCTGGCATTGATAATTCAGGTTTTGCGCCACGCGTCCGGTGAAAGTCACCTGCAGTTTATAGATGTATTATCGTTGAAAGCCGCCATACGGCTGAACGACTATTTTGAGGAATCATACACGCGTATCCGTTCTTTCGTGGCGAATGACACCTGTGAAGAACCTCCCAAGGTGCTGCTGTCTATGTTGCCTGATACCTTTGATACAAAAACTGCGATAACCGTTGGAAAGGAACGGCAGTGCGTCAGCGAGCGGACTGTCATGAATTACCTGAAAGAGTTATGCCGCAGCAGGCTTCTCCGGAAATCAAAAGCCGGACATTACGAGAAAATCATGTATGAAAAATCTGGTAAATCTAATGAAAACGATAATGAACCGCCAACCCGAAACTGCAACGGATGACCC
>ERZ827150.1539-NODE-1539-length-28410-cov-4.736061_pt1 | contig 28410 bp, 34 predicted proteins | sample MGYA00519779_ERZ827150 | MGnify/ENA primary metagenome ERZ827150 (study PRJEB31778, sample SAMEA3449267) | human gut metagenome | biome: human gut; feature: human-associated habitat; material: faeces | place: United Kingdom | collected 2010/2012 ...
TTTTTATGGATTTAACCGCTTCGGCGCTGGCGACTTTTTTAGACAAGTCCGTGCTTGCCATAATCTCTTCTAACGTCAGTGCGTCGGATTGATTGACTTTATCGTCCTTTAGCTGATTAACTGTCTCCTCATCCGCCGCGCCGATGTTCTCCCTCGCCTGCGTCTTTTGCGCATCATTAAGCGTCTGCGCCGTATACAGCACCGCTTCCTGCGGCGCATCCCTGCCGGGGTCGCCCTTCTCCCCCTTCTCGCCCTTTGCGCCGGGATCGCCTTTCTCTCCTTTCTCTCCCTTTGCGCCGGGCTCTCCCCGAAGCGACGCTATCTGCTCATCCGTCAGGCTTTCAAATGTCACCTCGCCGTCCTTGCCCTTTGGCCCTTGCGGGCCAGTGGCTCCGGTTTCGCCCTGCGGCCCCCGCTCGCCGGTGTCCCCTTTTTCGCCCCTCGGTCCCTGTGCGCCGGTGTCGCCTTTCTCGCCTTTCGGGCCTTGCGCGCCGACAAATTCCCCGTTGTCGAGCTTCTTTTGCACGTCGTTTGCAACCTTCTGTGCACCGCTCGCAGCGGAAATGGCCTTTCCGGCAGCCGTGTTCGCTGCGCTTGCCGCCGCCTTACAAGCGTCAAACTGCGCCAACAGCTCGGCAAGCGACGGAATCACCTTTTCCTCGTCGATGATCGTGTCCGTGCTGTCCTCCATCACCCGCATCACGCAGCCGTAAAGCGGGATCTGCGTTTGCCCGTCCTCGTCCATCAGCGACAGGATAATCGACACGTCGCCCCGCTCTGCGTAACCGATCTTCGGCAGCGTCACAGATACCACGTTGGCCTGCACACTGCCCACCTGCTTTTGCAGGCTTGCGCGTCCCGGCAGGATCATGCTCAGCCACGGCTACATCCCGGTCAGATCGGCGGGCTTGCCGCCGTCCAGAACCACGATCACAAAATCGTGCGCCTGACGGCTCGAAAGCGTCGCCAGCGCCCTCAGCCGTTCCACCGGCGGCGAATCCTCCTGCAGATCGACCGCGCGGCGAATCTTCCATCCGTCCATCTTCTCCTCCTCAATACTGTCTGCCCGTCTGGCAGGATATAAAAACCTGCGCGCTCCAGCTCGCGCGAATGTGTGCCAGTCCCTGCGCGTTTCCGCTCTGGGGCTTCGGGCGCACGGAAAAGCTGTGGAATGTTCCCCGGCTGATTCTCCCGTCTGCGTCCGTGGAAAGATACGGTGCAATATCGACGACGCCATTTTCAAAGGCGCTGCCCGGCACCTCTTTCCCGTCAACCTCGACCGTGTATGCGCTCGTCATCGGTCCGGAATAGATGCCGTATTCAATCCCATGCAGGTGCTCCGGAAGGGTCACGTCATGCGCATGCGCCGGAATGTTTACGCTATGCCGATGTTCCGGCAGATTGAGCGTCTGAGACGGAACCAGCAGGCTGATATTCATCTCGTGGTAGTGCGAAAATTCATGCCGATGAATCATGCCGTGCCGGTGGCCGCCGAGGCCGTGCGTGTGGCTGTCAAAGCTGTGCCAGTGACCCATGCCGTGGCTGTGCGCGCCGGTGCTGGTCGTGCTGCCCGCGCCGTTGTAGCTTGTATACCCCGTCTTGCCGACGGAAACGCCGTCAAAAGTGTGCCGGTGCGTGTTGTTAGAGCCGTGAGAATGCTTCCCCGCTTCGTCCGTCGAGGTCATCGCGCCGCCTTCGTTTCGGCTGACGCCGGTATTTCCGCCTCCTCCGGAACCGGTCGAGCCGCTCGCGCCGTCCGTCTCCGACATGTTGTCGCCGCCGGACGTTTTCGCAAAGCCCGTATGCGCGTTGACCGCCCCATCCTGCATGGGCGAACCCGTCATCTTCACCTCGGATACCGTGCGCTTCTCGACGGTCAGCGTCGCGCCGCCTCCTGCCTCGCTGGTCTGCGTACCGCCTCCGCTGGCCTGCGTCGTCGTCACCGTCCCGCCGCCGCCCTTTGCGCCCTTGCTGTCCGCCCGAAAGCTCGACAACGTGACCTTCAGCATGATGGCGTTGATATGTACCATGTCGTCCGGGATGTAGATATCGCCCTCGGCGGGCGTTTCCGCGTCGGCGTTCTGCTCGATTCCGCCGGCGTAGAACGTCGTGCTGCCCTGCCCGTAGAGCTGCTCGATGCGCGAGGTCCTTTGAAGCTGAGCGATGACAGAAGCCACGTCCGCGCTGCGGTTGGCGATGGTCAGCTTCGCGTTCCACGGCTCCGTGATGGGCTTGGGATAGTGGATCTCCCTCACCCGCGCCCGAATCGTCAGCCCGTAGTCGCGATAGATAATCCGCGCCATGCGTCCTGTATAGAAAGCATCCAGCGGTTCTCCCGTAAGGATAGATATATCTTTACAGGTCACTCCGTAACTAACATGGGGATTGCAGCACAGCTCAAGCGCCGCGCGTCCCTGCGCCAGCAGCGTCGCCGCGTCGGTGATGGTCGTATCCACATATGGCTTGCTGACCACGCCCCAGAGTGCCTGCGTCGGGCTGTCGATGTACGCCATGCCGCCGTTCACGCTCTTGATGTTCAGCTGGTTCACGCCCTCACCATAGCCCAGCGGATAAAGGCGCGTCGCAAAGTCCGTGTCGAGGACCTCTTCGCTGATCTCCTCCATGTTCCGGCTATACCGCAGCTCCGTCGCGTCGGTATCGTCCGCCCGCACGACGTTCAGCGTCCACGGGTAGCTCGTTGTGTCCGTCGTCATCAGTGCATCTGGGATCGGCTCAATCAGCTTGAGCAGCGCCGAAAGCAGTCCTTCGCTCGCAAAACTGTACTCGTAGAGCGTCACAAAGTCGCAGCGCCCCAGCTTCCAGCGTGCTGTCTGCTGGCACGCCAGCACCTGCCGGATACAGCTTTCCAATGGCTGCCCGTTGCCGCCGATCTGCATGTAGGTCGGCGTGATATCATCCGAAAGCGTACAAAGCACCTGATCGCATTTGAGCTTCTTGGTTCCCGCCCTTCCGTATACACCCTTGGGGATCTCCGTCACGCGGAACAGGTCGATTCGCTTGCCCGCCGCGTCGAAGATTTCCACGAACTGACGATAGCCGAACGAGCCGATATCTTTCGTCGGCACGGTCACGGTCACGCAGGAAAGCGGCGTGTCCTTGAGCTTCAGGTCGGTGATCTCCGCCGTTCGCAGTTCGCCCGTGCATCTCAGATTCAGGTCATAGATTTTTGGGTATCTCATAGGTATCTGCCCCTCGCCGTCAGATGGACGCTGCACGCCTTTTCCGTTTTGACCGTCACCGCGTTCCTGCCCGGCGACAGCAGCAGGTCGTCGTCGCTGTCCGTCGTCCGCATCGCCATCGCCGAGCGCGTGCCGCCGTCCACGTCCTCGATTTCCAGCAGCAGGATATCCTCCTGCGCATACCGCGCGACCAGCGTTTCGCCCGCCGTCATCCCCAGTCCCGTGAAGTCAAACCGGCAGGTCGGCGTTTCCACCGTCGCCGTGTTCATCGTGCCGGATGCACATGTGACACGGAACGCGAGCATGGTTTCGGTGTTTCCCTGAACGCCGAGCGCCGCGCTTTTTGCCGCGTTGGCGCTCGTCTGAACCGTCACGCCGTCCTCGCTGACGGCGTAGGCGAACGGCTGGCAGGTGAACGCGATTGCCGCCTCACCGCTTGCCCAGTCGTCGTCCATCAGCGCCGCTTCGTCGCTGACCTCCGCGATGAAATACCGATCCGGCAGCGCGTCCAGAATCAGCTTGCCGCGCCCGTCCGTCCCGCAGAGCCACGCCGTCACATCGCTCGCGCGCCGGAGCAGCTCGTCGGTCGGGATGGGCGTATCGTCCAATGTATTCAGAAAATAGAGCTTACCCTTGAGCCGCTTGGTACTGAACGTCCGCCCCTTCCAGCGCAGCGTGCCGTGCCGCCCGCCGACGCTTGTCTGCGGGATGCTCTGCACCGGAATGAACGGATAGGCGGACGGCAGAAACGTCACATCAAAATCGTCGCAGTGTTTCCCGTTGAAGGAAAACAGCGGACTTTCTCCCTGTGCAATCACAACCCCCTCAGCTCCTCTCTGACCCGTTCGCCCAGCTCGGAGATAATCTCCTGCTTTTCCTGCTCGCTCCTCACGTGCCAGTCGCCCGTCACGTTGATGGTCACCATCACGGCTCGTCCGCCGCCTCCGCCCGGATTCCACGGCGCATCCGGCCAGCCGGTATCCACGCCGGAAAGCGCGCCCGTCATGGTATCCACCATGCTCGCGCGCACCTCTTCCAGCGGGCCCAGCGCGTCGTCCTCGCGGCTGAGTACGCCCTCTCCTATGCCGCCCGGAATCCACGCGCCGACCTCATCGGCAAACACGCCGGAGGGCGAATGGATGCGCAGCGCGCTCTTCGTCCGACTGACCGCCGTGCGCGCCATCTGCACCATCTGGCTGTACAGCTCGCCCGACGTGCTTCGCACGCCCGCAGTGATGCCGCGCACCATGTTCACGCCGATGTCATAGCCTTGGGTATACGACAGTGCCGCGCCCGCCTTAGCGGCTGCATCGCCCGCCGTCGTCTGCATCTGCACGTTTAGGATGGGACCCGCCACGGCGACCGCCGAGCAGATGCCGCCCACGAAGCTGTTCGCGATGGTCTTGCCCGCGTCCGCCGTCAGGGTATCGGTCGCCGTCGTCACCGCATTGTCGCCGAGCGTCTGCACACCCAGCGTCAGGATCGGGTTCTGGTTGGCGATTCCCGTCACCATGCCGCCGACCCACGTTTCCGTGATGGTCGTGCCGCTCTCCGCCGTCAGCGTCTGCGCCGCTGCCGTCATCGCCGAGCTTGCCGCGTTGGTCGCCGCCGTCGTGACCGCCGCGCTGCCCTCGGTGAGGCCGGTTTCCATGCCGGTCGTCAAATTGCCGCCGCTGGTCTTGGCGTCGCCCTTCGCCTTTTCCTCGTCGCCGCCGCCAAACCAGCCGGTGATGGTATCCCAAATACCGCTTCCGAGCTTTGCCAGCCCGTCGATTGCGCCGCTGATGCCGCTGGAGATCGTACTGCCGACGCCGCCCCAGTCAATGCCGGAAATCGCCGTCTTTGCGGCTTCAAAGCCGGAGGACAGCCACGTGCCCGCCGTATCCAGCACGGTTCCAACGCCCGTCTGGATAGCTGTTCCGACCTCATTCCATGGAATCTCTGCTACATAGGTCTTGGCTGCATCGAATCCGGCTGACAGCCAACTGCCCGCCGTGTCCAGCACCGTTCCAACGCCTGTCTGGATGGCTGTTCCGACCTCGTCCCATGACAGCCCTTCGGCGGCACTCTTGCCGAATCCGAACAGGCTCGAAAGCCAGCTGCCCGCCGCGTCGATCACGCCGGTCACGCCATTCCAAATCGCCGTGCCGATGGCGCTCCAGTCCACATTGGCAATCGCCGAATCCTTACCCAGCCCGAACAGCCCGGACAGGAAACTGCCCGCCATATCCAGCACGCTGGTCACGCCGTTCCATATCGCCGTGCCGATATCCGCCCAGCTGATTTCGCCCGCCGCCGTCTTGCCCGCTTCAAACAGGCTTTTCAGCCAGCCTCCCGTCGTGTCCAGAATCGTCTGGATGCCGTCGTGAATGGATGTACCCAGCTCGAACCAGTTCACGCCCTTCGCCGCCGTCCAGCCTGCCGTGAAGATGTTCTTGAGCCATTCGCCCGCCGCGTCGAGCGCGCCCGTTACGCCGGAAAGAATCGACGTTCCCAGCGCCGTCCAGTCATAGCCGGAAATGACCGCCGCCGCGTTGTCCCAGCTCTGTTTCAGCCCTTCTCCGTCGAACAACGCCCCCAAGAACGTGCCGACCGCATCCGTGACCGTGGTCAGTACGTCGCCCACCGCTGAAATGGCGGTCTTAATGCCGTCAATCGCGCCGAGTACCTTGCCCGCCGCTTCTTCGCCGAAAGCAGCCGTCAGACCGGCAGAAAACGCTGCCGTGAAGCCTGCGCCGCTTTCCAGCGCCGCGCCGAAAGCCGTCACGCCGTCGCCCAGCTTGGCGACCATGCCCTGCAAAGCGTCGCTGTGCGTATACGCCAACGCAGCCGCCGCGCCCAGCCCGACCACGAGCGGGTTCACGCCGGAGAGCAGCGTCAGCACCTTGCCGCCGCTCAGCAGCAGGGGACCCGCCGCAGCCGCCATCGCGCCGATGCGGAAAATGGTATTCTTCGTGCCGTCGTCCAGCGCGTTGAACTTGCCGATCAGGTCGGTAACGCCCTGTACCACGCCGCGCGCGGCAGGCACCAGCCAGTCGGACAGCGCAATCGCCATCTCCTGCGCGCCGCTTTCGAGGATCGCCAGATCGCCCTTAAGGTTGTCGCCCATCGTGGCAGCCATATCTGCCGCCGCGCCGCCGCAGGCATACAGACCCGCCGTCATATCATCCAGCGCGTCAGGTCCCTGCTTGAGCGTCGCCAGAATACCCTTGAGCGACTCGTCGCCGAAGATCGCGCCCAGCGCCGCGTCGCGCTGGCTGGCGGTCATGCTGCTGGTCGCCTTGTCGATATCGCGGATGATAGCGGCATACGAGCGATAGCTGCCATCCGCATTGGTCAGCGCAACCTTGGTTTTGCCGATGGCGATTCTGCCGTTATCGGCATTTTTCTTCATATCGCGGAGCATCGCATTGAGCGTTGTGCCGCCCTGACTGCCCTTGATGCCCGCGTTCGCCAGCACGCCCATCGCCGCAGCGGTATCCTGCAAGCTCATGCCGAAGGCGTCCGCCGTCGGCGCGGCGTACTTCATCGCCTCGCCCAGCCCTTCGACGGTCGTGTTGCTGTTTGCCTGCGCATAGGCAAACACATCGGCGGCTTCGCCCGCGCGTTCCGCCGCCAGGCCAAACGGCGTCATCGTATCGGTCACGATATCCGAGGCTTTCGCCAGATCCATGTTGGCGGCTGCCGCCAAATTCAGCACGCCGGGAATACCGGCGATGACCTGCGCATCGTCCCATCCTGCCAGCGCCATGTAGCCCATCGCGTCGGCGGCTTCGCTTGCGGAAAACTTTGTCGTCGCGCCCATCTCGCGTGCCGTGTCGCGCAGCGCGTCCATCTGCATCTGCGTCAGATTCAGCGACGACATCAAGCCGTAGACGTTCGACATGCTCGCATCAAAATTCATGCCGACCTGTAAAGCCGACTGCCCCACGTCGAGCAGTTTGCCCGTGATGTGCATGGTCAGCGCACGTCCTGCCGTTTCCGCCGCCGCGCCGATGGAACCCAGCGCGCCCGCCACACCGCCGGAGGCAAAGCCGGAGAGCTGCTCACCCGCCATGTCAAGGGCGTTGTTGAAGCTGGACATATCCAGATCCATGTACGCCATGATCGTGCCCGCGCTGATATTCATGCCCATGCTCATCCGACTCACCTCCCTGCAGCCTGAGGCTGCACGCACTTCCGCCACAGTTTGTTAAGCTGAAAAGTTTTGCACACGCGGGCAAACTTTGTACAGTTTCTTATGGCAAACTAAAAAAGGTTTTTGGAAATGACCGTTTCGCTTCGGTCATCTCCAAAAACCTTGGAAAGAAAAAGCTGACGGAGCACCCGCTCCGTCAGTGTGTCAGCCCATCAGCCGACGAATCATCTCCGCCGCCTCGGCGTTGGTCGTCGCGTTCTGCCTGCCCTTCTGCTTTTCCAGCCGCGCCGGTCTGCCAAAGTCCGGCTCGCGCTTTTCCCGCGCCTGCTGAATCATAAAAAGACAGGTTTCGTCGAGGCAAAACGCTGCGTACTCGTCCTCAATCCCCATCAGGCTGCTGGGGCGCTGCTTGTACGTCGTCGCCAGATGGATCAGGCTGACGATTTGCGGACTGAGAACGAAAGGCTTCCAGCACTTTCGCACCCTTGATGGCGTACAGATAGATTTGATCCGCCTGTTCTTCGGTCAGGTCAAGTCCTGCCGCTTTCAGCTGCTCCATCGTCGGCTCGGCGAGTGCTTCCTCGACGACAAGACGCATGACCTTCGCCGTTTCCTCAAACGTCGCGCTGACGCGGCTCTTGTTCAGTCCTTCGTAGAGCTTCTGCGCCGCCGCTATCAGCGGGTTGGGAATTTTGCCCGCGCGAATCATACCCGTCAGGCTGGCGCGCTTGAGCCTTGCCACAAACGGCTGCTCCACCGTCCAGCCCGGCAGCGTGACGATCTCGCCGTTCGCCGCCTTTTCCAGCGCGGCAAGGTTGGTGATGTGCGTGTCCTTTTTCGTGGATGCCATACTGTGAAAACCTCCTTTTGTTGGATAGCCCCATTATAAGGCTTTATTCGCTTACTGTCCTTTGACGCAGTTCTTAGGTCGGCAGTTCGTCCAGCGGCGTGATGGCGATGGGCGATTCGCCGATCTTCGGTCTGCTTTTGAGCTTATACTCCGGCGCGAAGAAATCGCCGTCCTTGATTTCGATATCGGCGGGCGTTCCCTTGCAGTGCTTGCAGGTGAATTTCAAATAACCCGTCGTCTCTCCGTCGCCGTCCTTCTCCTCGGTATAGATGTTGACCGTGAAGGGCGTCCGATTCACCACTTCGCCCATCTTCGGACCCGTGTATCCTTCAAACTTGCCCTCTGCGCCGACCGTACTCACGCCGCCGTCCACCAGCGCAAACACGGGCGGACTCATGACCATATCCTTCATGGTCAGGTCATAGCCCTTCGTCAAGTCCTCCGTCTTGAGCTGCGCCAGCAGCCTGTTCAGCTTGCGCAGCTCCTTTTCTTCACCTTCCGAGACAAAGGCTTCCAGCTTCATCTCGTTGGCGGTATCGACCACATAGGTCTTGGGCGTGGTTTCCTCCGTCACCAGTTCCACGCGGGCGACATTCGCCAGCGGAATCTGCACAATTTTCTCGTTTGCCATACTTCCTCCCAGCGGTCTGAGACCGCGTTCACTTCCGCCGCAGCTTATTAACTCAAAAAGTTTTGCGCACGCGGGCAGACTTTGTACGATTTCCTACGATAAAATCGCGCGCAGCGCCTGATACTCCAGCGATTGGCTGCGTGCGTCAAAATCTTCTTCCAGCATCTCGATGCCCTCGTTGCCTGTCGGTCGAAGCTGACTTTTCAGTCCGCGCATGATCCGCCTGACCTCCGCCACGAAAGCGGGCAGGTCGCCGCCCACGCGCGGCACAAAGCAATAGAGCGTCACCGTCCGATAGCCGATTCCCGCCGCGCCGGACATACCGCGCGCGTATGCGCCGCCTCCCCGGACGACCACATACGGCGCGCGGCACTTGCCGGTCGCCACGCCGGGCTTATAGGTCAAAATGCCGGATGCGGTCAAGTGCTCCATTGCCCGCTGGCATGCGTCCATCTATCTGACCACCTTCCGCAAGTCGTCCATGATTTTCTGCTCGTTCGCCTGCACGGTCGCCCAGAGGATCGCGAACCTGCCTTCATGCCCCAGCTCCAGATACGCGCTGTATTCCATGTTGCCGGATACGCCCATGCGCAGCTTTTTGCCCTGCCAGCCGGAGTAGCCGGTGATGGTCTGGCGCGCAAGCCCTGTCCTGTCCGTCCATCCGGCGTTGCGCTTGGCTTCTCCCTCCATGCGTGCCGCAGCATTCTGCCCGACCTTCTCGGTGGCGAACATGCTGCGCTGCTTGATGGCGGACATGTTCGCGAGAAAATCCTTTGCGTCAATCCGCAATCCCATCCGGCTCGCCCTCTTTCAGCACCACGTCGCAGAGGATGCCCATCTGCACGTCGGCGCGCAGCACCGTGTACCATCTGCCCGCGATGTTCAGCCCGTCGCCCTCCTGCAAGCTCCGCGCCGTATCGCTGAGGGCGCAGCACAACCTCGGCGCGTCCATCCGGGCGATTACGCCGGGAATATCCACCAGCACATTGGCAGTCTGCCCGCGCTCATAGCGCACGCCGTACACGCAGCCGATCTTCTGCGCACCGCCTATCGGCACGCCGTTCGCGTCCCGATGCACGCGCCAGACCGACACGCAGACCGCGCCATACGCCGCCAGCGCGTGCCGAAACGTCGCTTCCGCCTGCCGCATTGCGAAGCCACTCATCATGTGCCGTCCGCCCTTCCTGCCGGTTTCGTCCCGTTCGGGCGCACGCTCCGCGCTCTGCTCAGCCAGTAGGCGCGCTGATCCGGCAGCTCCGTGCCGCCCGACAGCCGCACCGCCGAGTTCTCCGCTTTGCGGATCAGCACGTCATACGCCGCGCGGCGCACGTCGCCCTCGTGCAGCTCCAGCAGCATCGCAAGCTGCGCATCCGTATACATCCGGGCGGATGCGGGCGGCGACATACAGCCGCAGCCCGTTTCCGTATCCCCGCCCGGCATGTCAAGCTCCTCGGTCAGCAGCTTGAGCCGTTCAAGGTCAGTCATACTTTTCACCTCGTCTGCAAAAACGTCCGGCTTTGTACGCTTCCGGCTTCACGGGGGGGCTTATCGCTCGCCCCCGTGTCCCCTTCTCTGTCATTAGGCCTCACGTTTCAATTTTGCACGGAATCCCCACACAGGCAGCCCGTTTGCAGGCTTCCAGCAGGAACGCCTGTACATCCGCCTGCACGTCTTCGCTGTTTCCCCGCACATAGTCCGCGTCCAGCACGTCCACGTTCAGGCTGAGCGACGTAGCGCTGTACGTCGCATGCAGCATCACCTTCTGGTTATTGCTCGCGTCGCGGATATCCGCGTTCAGGCTGATGCTTTCCCTTGTTTTCAGCATTCATCAGCCCTCCCCGTCCAGCGTCGCATCCTTCGCCGCAAGGCTCACGCGGAAGCCGTCGAGCTTATTCTTCGGAATCCAGAGTTCATGGAACTTGCGATAGTCAAGGTGCCACGCGCGCGCCTTCTGCCACGTTTCCGGAGTGAACAGGCGCATCTTATCGGTCTTGGAAACCGCAATCGGCGCACTGCGCGGGCAGATGATCCAGTTGATTGCCTGCGCGCCCTCCGCCTTAACAAAGCCGCCCTTGTCCGCCTTGTTGATGGTGATGCGGCTGTTCATGCGCGCGGTCGGCGCGGGCAGGATCGGCACCTCGTCGATCACCTTCACGCGGGTTTCAATTTCGCCGCGCTTGAAGTTGGTTACGTCGAGCTTCTTGGCAATTTCCGTGCTCGTGGAGAGCATCGTGGCAATCGTGCTGGAGAGGATCACGACCAGCGGCACGTCGCTGCCCACCGCGTCGCGCACGCCGCCGATATCGGTCTGCAATTCCTTGTAGACCGAATTGGCCGCCGCCGTATACGCGCTTCTGCGCTCCTTGCCGACCAGCGCGACGATCTTGCTCAGGCGGTAAGCGTCCACCTCCGGCACAACCTTCGTGCGCTGGAACTCGCCCGCCAGCATACTCATCAGGTCATACACGCCGCTTTCGTCCACGTCCATCTCGTCCACGGTGAAGCCGGTGCCGCGATCCTGCGTCAGCTTCTCTGTCTGATAGACCAGCGTCACGTCGCCATCCGCAAAGCCGTTCTGTCGGTCGTAATCCTTGAGGCCGTCCATCGTGATCGACGGAATCTTGATCTCGTCGCCGCCGCTGTACTTAACGGGACCCGCGTTCCCTTCCATAAAGCCGGTCACCGCGCCCTGAATCATTGCCTCATCCAGCGTTTTCTGAATCAGGTCAACCTTTGCAATGTTGTTCGCCATCTTCTTTTCCTCTCTTTCTTAGCAAGCACCCATGATGTTCGCCCGAATCTTTGCGTCGAGCGCGTCCTCTGCGCCGCCGTTTCTGCGGGCAAAGTTGCCCGTGCTGCCCGTACCCGTGCCGCCGCGCAGCTCCGGCACGGCTTCCAGCACCTTGGCAACCGCCGCGTCGAGCTTGTCCTGCGCATCCGCCGCGTCAAGGTCGATGCCCTCCGTATCGCACATGCGCAGCACATACGGGATGCGTTCCTTCGGCACGCCCGCCAGCGCCGCAGCCGTTCGAAGTTCCGCCTGAACCGCGCGCGCGTTCGCTGTCACAACACGCGCCGCGAGGTCATCCGCCTTGTCGTCCTTCTTGGGTTCATCCTTCGGGACAGGCTGCTCCTTGCCAGCGGGTGCAGCCGTCTGCGCTGCTTTCGCCGCAGCATCCCCGGTCTGCTCGGTCGTTTCGGGCTGCTGGTCATCATGCTGCTCCCGCTCGTTTTCAGCGTCGGCAGCAGGCGCGCCATCCGGCACGCCGTCAGGGGCAAAACAAAACATGCGAAAGGGTCTGAACATTTCTCTTGTCCTCCTGTCAAAATTTTTGGTATGTAAAAAGCGCGCCCTTGCGGGTGCGCTCAGTAATTTTTGATTTTTCAGTACAATGCTTCGGGATTTTCTTCGACCGTGATAAAGTTGCTGGCAGGCTTTCCTTCCTTCAAACACCTTTCGAGCAACGCATTATAAAACTCGTCCGTCTGCTGCTCCACGGGCATCTGCATGCGCGGCGGTAATTCTTCCGCGCCAAACCGCATAATGTACTGCATAAACAGGTTATTCGCTTCCATTCTCGCCGCCTCCTTCGCTTGTTTTGATTGCATCTTCAAATTTCTGGTATGCTGTCGGGAAATATTTCTTGAAGGTTTCCAGCCGCTCACCCTTCATAAACTTGGCTTCAAACATGTGCGCCATCGCTTCAACGGACGGCTTCTGATATCTCCAATATTCTTTGGAATGTCCCCAGCCACCCTGCACGGTATTTTTCGTCAGACCGCCCACGATATCGGAAACGGAGCTTTTCATGTGCATGTCATCATACAAGTCCATGTTTAGCGTCATCCTCTGGTCTGAGGTCAAACGGGACAATCCATGAAACTCGCCCAGCCCCTTCTGTTCAAGCAGCCGTTTGGCATACGCCGTATAATCCGCGCGAAGCGTCTTATCCAAATCACCGATCTGTTCGCGCAGGCTCGGATAACCGAACGCCTGCCAATCAAACATGTGTCCTGTTTCATGGAAGAACGTGACCAGATTCGTTTCCAGTTTCAGCCGGCTCTCCTTCGATCCCAGCTTGGACAAATCCAAATAAACCTTTTGCTCGGACGGCATATAGTATGCCGTTCCTCCCTGATAAGCAAAGTCGCCTTGAATCATGTACGCATTTCTGTTCCAGAACTCCAGCTCGTCATCATCCAGCTTGCCGAGCTGGTTCAAAATCGCCTTGCGGTTCTTTTCGCTGATACTCTGCGCCCACGGAAGCGCGCCAATCTTGGAAAGAATCTGTTCGCGCCGCCCGCCGGTTGCAGTTGAGCTGTTATCCAGCTTCATTGTACCACGGGCATCCAGTCGGGTCAAGGCAGGTTTTCCGACTTTCCATTCTCCGAACGCCGCATCCAGCTCCGCATCCTCGCCGCCGTCCACCCACGCGCCGAGCCGATCCGCCACGTCCGAAATCTCCGGCACGACCTGCCACGTCGTGCAAAGGCACTGCGCATGCGGCATGGGTACGTCGTCAATCGGGAAGTTTCCGCGCCCCAGTCCTTCGTCGTGACTGGCGTATGTATCGCAGATATCTTCTCCAAATCGGGCGACCTGCCGCTCGTAGTGGCTGGGGCTGAGCTGCCAGTGCATCGCGCGACAAAACGGGTTTGCCTTCGCCGCCGCCATGTTCGCCGCCCAGTATGCGTGGTTAATCGCCGTACGTGCCAGCCGCTGCGCGTTGTAGTCGATCTGCCGGTCAAAGGGGATATCCGGGTAAAGCGTCAGCCAGCTGACCGGCATTTTCGCTTTCGGGCTGACATACGCCTCCAAGTCCTGCGCGATTTGCAGCGCGCTGCGATGCTGGGCGATCCCCTGCGTCAGAATGTCCTCAATGCTGCCTTGCAGCTGGTCGGTGCGGTTCCATATCCGGCGCGACAGGCTTTTTCCGTCGCGGTACATCCGCCCGTCGATCAGCATCCGCAGCGCCGCGTCCGGCGTTCGGGAAAATGTGCCGGTAAAGCTCCCGTCCACGCCGACCATCGCCAGCGCGTCATTGAGCCACCCTTCCACTGTATCACCCGGAAGCCCTGCCGACTTTCGCATGCCAGAGAGGATCGTGCCGCCCAGCTCGCCGCGCAGCTGCTCGATGCGCTTTTCAAGCGCTTTTTGGTAATCCTTCACCAAGCGCTCGGTCAGCGTTCCCGCCCTGGTCGCTTCCGCCCGCTTCGCCAAGTCTCGCGCCGCCTGTGTGTAGATGCCCTGAATCTTCTTGCCGGTGATGTCGATGTTCTTCAGATGCGCCGCGCGGGCGGCAGCCATGCGCGCTTCAAAGTCCTTGTAGGTCATCCCCTGCGCCATGCTGCCGCTCGCTCCTTTCCTTTTGCGCGTTTGTCGCGTTTAACGCGCGTTTTCAGCGCGTCCGTGGCTTTCCGCGTGGGATTTTAGCCCCGCGCACCATCGGGCGTTACAGGGCGTTTTTTCGGGCAATCAAAAAACGCCCCGTTTGGAGCGTTTCTGCGATTTGATTGTCTTTTAGCGGAGACTCGGCAAAAGCCAGAGTTCATCCACATAATCGCCCATTTTCGTAGGCAAAACTGTTCCGGCTTTAATCTTTTCGATAAGGTCTTTGGACACCGTAAAGCTGATGACCTTGCTCTCGCTGCCATCCTGCATATCTGCAACCGCCCAATATTGAATCTCGTCGTACTGGTCTCCGCCGCCATCCTTGATGAAATTGACAACCGTGTAATAGTTCTGATTAACCGTCATCTTCTTGGTTGCGCTTGACGTAATCTTGTACTTGAGCACGCAGATACCATCCGTCTCCGTCAAATCCAGCAGCTCGCCATAGTCATTGAAGCCTTTCTTGTTTTCCGGCTCAGCGGTTGGTTCAGCCGTTGCTTCCGGCATTTGCGTCGGTTCGACCTCCGCCCTTTCCGGCGCGTCCGCCGTATTGCCGTCCACCACAAGCTCTGTAAAGCTCAGCCCCTCCGCATCCTCAAACACGGCGTGTACCGTATGCGTGGTTTTCTGTTTTTCCAGCTTGGCTGTAAACGAGCCGTCAATCGTGTAAACCGTGCGCTCGCGTTTCACGTCAAAACCGAAAAGCGGCCCGCTGATGGTCTGCCCCGGATACATTTCTTCCAGCGCGCTGCTCAACAAGCCTTTCGCTTCCTTGGCTTTCTCCGATCCGGTCGTCGTTTGCTCCTTGTAGTAGGCGTTGGCCTCGTCTGCAAGCGCCTTGACTTCCTCAAGGGTCATGCTCTCATAATCCACCTGAGCCGGTTCGGCCACCGCCACACTCCCCACGCACAACAGTGCGGCTACCCCGGCCGCAATCGCAATCTTCCGCATGATCTTCGCCCTCCTTGGAACGCATTTTATTACCAATAGTATATCATCATTCCAATTTGGATTCAACCATTTCCGCGCGGATTCCATCTTCAAACCCATCGTCCAGCATTTTCTGTTCGCTGACAATCTGCGCGAGTTCGGAATCGCTGTCCTCATTGGGATGCCACTTGCGCATATAGCACTTCCGGCTGCGCGCCTGCTGGCTGACCTCCTGCAGGTCAAGCGTCCGTTCCGCGTCCTCGTCGTCTGCGATGGGGTAACGATGGTCGATGCTCACGGTAAAGTCAAGCGCGGGCAGGCTGTCCGTTCCATAAGCGCCCGCCATCTTCACCAGCGCCTGCACCATCCAGCGAAGCGCCGCATCCCACTCGTTCCACTTTTCCTCGCACCTCGTCGTCAGCTCCCAGTACAGCGCTTTCATTGCCTTGCCGGACGCCGCGAAGCCCTTGAGCTGTTCAAGGGACACATTCGGCACGGACAGCAGGCTGTACATGTCGTTCTTGTCCCGGTTCAGCGCGTTCTCGATGCGTTCATTATAGGAAAACTGCGCTTCAAGGATTTTCGCATCGACCTGATGGTCACTGCTGGGGTCTGTCTGCGCGTCGATGATTGCGCCCGGCGCGATCTTCACCCTGTCCATCGTTTCCTGATTCGCATCACGGAAAACCCGTTGTGGAAACATGTTGAATTTCAGCGCGTCGCGGTCGTCGCTTTTCAGCCGGTTATAGTCGTCCTGATTGTCCCAGAGGCGCTCCACGTCGCTCTTGCCCGTCATGTCGCCGGTCAAACCGTCGTTGATGACGACATACACCGGGATGAAGTCAAGCCCCGTGTCCTCGTCGCTGTGGGTCTCGCTGATCGTCCGTCCCGTGCCGTCATACAGCCCCTCGGTCAGATAGCAGCGCCCGTCCCGCAGCTCGTACTTCTGCCGCCAGATTCGCTGCTTGAGCCTGTCCTCGCTCTCGTTGGTATGATAAAAGAAGATGACCTTCGTCAGCCTGTCCACGTCCTCCGGATCGGTATCGTAAACAAATTCAAGGCTGGGACGAAACTGAATCCCCAGCCTGCCGCCGCGCTTGCCCGTCAGCTTCAACGCAACGCGCTTGCCAATGAAGCAGTCCTTCGCCGCGTCCAGCAGCTTCTTGCTCCACTTCTGCTCTTCCAGCAGCGCGGTCAGCCAACTGCCGATGACGTCTGCGTTCGCCTGCGCCGCCTGATTGTCCTTTTCCTTGGGGACGATGCGCAGCTCAGGCTCCACGCCCATCATATAGCGCGCTTCCTTGCCGATCAGCTCCGCGATGATGTTCGTCACTTTGACGGTCGGCGTGTAATCCAGCCCATTGGTATTGACCTGCCACCGCTGCCCATCGCCGTCGTACAGGCTGTAAAGCCGGATGATCTCGTCGATATCCCGCGTCACCTGCTGTCCGAGCAGTCCGGCAAGCTCCTGCTTGATCCAGTCCGTGCTTCCAATCTGATAAGGCTGCATCAGCGCCTCGCCCCCTTTCCGCTCACGTTGCTCGTGCGCCTGCTCCTGTAAATATGCTCGCGGTTGCCATACGCTACCGCGTCGATGCTGTGGTCGTCGCCGTCCGGGTATCGCTCGACCAGCGTGCCGCTCTTATCCCGCGCGTACTCATACGCGGCGAACTCGCGCGCCGCATTCGGACATGTTATCGGGTCGATGACGATCTGGTCGAGGTCGCGCAGCCAGTCATAACCCGTCTGCCGCGAGTTCTTGCCCTTCGTTACGCCGGTAATGTTGATGCCGTAGTCCGTCCGCAAATCGACGATGACCTGCTTTGCCGCGTTGTCCGCGCGGATCAGCTCGCCGTGGCGTGCAATCTTCCTGCATGCCGCCGCGATCTGCTTGGTTGTCATCTCGTTTTGATAGACCTCCTCGTAGATGTACAGCGTCCGCAGCTCGCCCGCCTCGTAGTAGGTCTTTTCGATGGCGTTCGGGTCAACATAGCCGAAGTCCATGCCGATGTTCGGCTTCAGCTCGAACCGCAGCCGGTCCTCCTTGGCAATCGGCTTGATGCGCAGCGCCTTGAAAACCGCGCCGCCTTCGCCGGTCGCAATGCCCAGATAGGTATGCTCATACGCGCGCGGGTTGCGCACTTTCAGCTCCTCCGCGCGCTTGAGAAAAGTCGGTCCGAGCCATGCGGCAGGGACCATCGTATAGTCGCTGTGATGAACAAAAACGCTCTTGCCGGGGTCTATTGCCCACTTGTTCACCCAGTTATTTGCGCTTTTCGGCGGGTTATAGGTGCAGACGCAGAGTGCCGCCTTGCCGCCGCGAATCGCGGAATCCAGCACGTTCTCAATTTCGCCCTCGCCTGCAAACTCGTCGAGCTCTTCAAACCAGACGTATTTGAAATATTTCCCGAACGGCAGCTTGATGGATTTGATTTTCTTCGGCTCGTCCAAGCCCTTGAAAACAATCTTCTGCCCTGTCCGCTCGTTGACGATCTCCATCGGGCTGACGGTCACTCTCCAGTGGTCGCCCAGACCCAGCACGTCCATCGCCCACTGCATCTGCTCAAAGACACTGCCGCGCAATGTATCTCCGACCTTGCGCAGCACCAGCGCGCAGGCGTCCTCGTCATGCTCCAGTCCCGCGCTGATGCCGAGGCTTGCCGTCGAGGACTTCATGCTGCCGCGTCCGCCGCCCAAGAGCGCCTTGGTATATTCGCCGGTGCTATCGAGCAACAGGCTTAGAACCTCGTCAAAGCACCGCGCCGTATTTTCATGCAGACGGCGGTCGATGGCTTCCAGCTCCCCTTCCGGGCGCTTGGTCTTGCCGATCAGCTTCTCCAGCACGTTTTCCCGCTTCGCCATCTTCTCACCGCCTTTCGTTTTGTGACATTGAACGCGCGCACGGGCTGAGCCCGTTTTCACCTCCGCCAAACGTCCGCGCACATTGCCGTTTAAGCGCACGCGACCGATATTTGGCAAAGAAAAGAGGCAGTACGCCGCGTCCTGCGCACTGCCATGTGTAAGGTCAGCCGTAGGCTGACAAGCGCAGCCATTGCTCGCAATGGCAAGCGCAGCCCCTCACGCCTTCGGCGGGAGGGACCGAAAAAAAAGGAGGTTTTCCAGACCGTCGCGCGGGTCATGCCCCGCTTTGGCGGATGAAGCCCGAAGCATTTCGGGCATAGCTTCGCCCTCCGGCGCTCGAATCGAGGCTGGCTGGCTTTGTCGGAGTACCGTCCGACCCGTCTGTTCGGGCTTTCCGGTGTGGGGAATCCTCGACCCGCCGCCTTTCAGCCCTGCCTGTTCGCTTTCGGCCTCGTGCCGAAAACTTTCAATTCAAATAAAATTTTCTTCGGATGTGCCTCCGGCCTCAGGCCGGAATGTCGCGTGCATCGTCACTTCGCGCATGCCGCCCGGCAGGTCGAGCGCGACCGTAATCACGCCCTGCCTTGCGTCCGCGCAGGTGATCGTATGCGTCACTTCCAGCAGCGGTCCGCCGACCACTTCGGTCACGCCGCTTTTCCGTACCACCTGCGTCCCCTGTACGCCGTGCCAGTACAGCGCCATGACCGCCGTCATCTGCTCCTCCGGGATCGCCTCGTAGGGGTCTCCGAGGATGCGCAGCACGCCGCGCAAATGCCGCAGCCTCTGCCACATGTCGGCGTTCATAACGCAGCCAACGAACACATAGCCCGGCATAAGGATGCGCTCGCGCTCCTGCCCGCGTGTCGTGTAATGCTCGACCGGCAGCAGGCTGTCCGCGTCGCCCAGTCCGTAAACCGCCAGTGCCACGTCGCGCTCCTCGCCGGTGCGCACATGCAGCGCGAACCACTCGCGCCCCTGATGATCTCTGTATTCACGTTTCACTGGCTTCCACCACCTTTTCCGCCGCCGTCAGGCTGGCTTCTTCAAGCTGCTTAAGCAGCTCCGGGTTATGCCGCACCTGCTCGGTCAGCTCCGCCATCAGCGCGCGGCGCACGGTTTCCACGTCCTTCGCGTAGGCGCGCACCATGCGCTCCTTATAGACGGCGTTGCGTTGGTTTTTGAGCACCAGCTCGATCAGCTTGGGCAGGGGGATTTCCCCATAATCCTCTGCCGATGCATCGGAAAGCACCTGAATCAGGTTGTCCATGACCAGTGCGTTCGCCGCGTCGGAAAGCTCAAGTCCCCGATGTTCCTGCATCGCCGTGATGATCGCGTGCGCATTTTCGCGAGCATATTGCAGCCGCATCGCCGCCCGCCCTGTGCGCTGGGCATATCGCCCGATGGCGCTTTTGCTGATGGGGTAGCCGCTGTCCGTCGCCCAGTCCGCAATCTCCTTATAGCTGACGGTCTTATCCAGCAGCATACTTTCTACCTGAACACGGATGTCGTCCGGCAGCTCGTCCATGCGGCTGACGATCCGCGTGCGCTCCCGCTTGCGTCCCATTCTTTACTGGCGCATCGGGTCGCCGAAAGCCACGCCCTCGTCGTCGAGCGTGCCTTCCATCAGGTCGATGCCTTTCGCGGTCAGGCGGACGAGCGCCTCCCTCGGCGGGTCCTGCACGAGGCTGAGAACCTCGTCGCCCAGATAGACCTTGACATAGCCCTTGTCCGCCAGATAGTAAATGTGCGAGCCAATCTCGTTCGCCGCCTGCGGGTCGTCCTGCATGAGCGCATATTCCAGCGTCCTTTGCATGACCGCCGCGCGCGGATTGCCAAACAGCAGCGTCAGCACCGCGCCGCGCGCACACTTACGTCTGGCGATTGCCATCTTATCCATCTTACTTTCCCTCCTTTTCCATGAGCAGTGTAATAATCTGGTCCAGCTTCTGGTTCTGCTGTGCGTTCGAGCGGATGAAGTCCTCGCGCAGCGTATACAGGAACGGCATCTGGTTAATCGCGTTGTTCAGCTTATCCTCCACCTCGGTGATACGCTTATCCTGTTCCTTGTCCCGTGCATCCTTCTTATCCATCCCGCGTTTGACGAAAAACGTGAGCGCACTAATCAGCAAACCGATGGCTCCCGTAACCGCCCAGAAAACATATTCCTCCACGCTTTCCACCCCCCAATCAAAAAAGCCGCAGCCTTTCGGTTGCAGCCATTGTAGCATAGTTTTCTGCGCCAGTCCTTTGACGTACTTATTACACGCACGTGTTAGAGATTTTGGGATTCAGCCGTCAAAAAGGCTGGTCTGCCCTCGGATTTCTCCGCGTTCGTCAATCGACGCGATGCGTTTGACCCAGCTTTCGCTGACGTCGTATTTGAGCGCCAGCGCCCGCGTATTCGTTCCGTCATATTCCTGTCGGATGCGGCGGTCGCGGATGTTTCGCAGCAGGCTGTCCAGCTTGGGAACATAGATAATCATGCCGCTGTATGATTCGACCAGTGTCAGCATGTTCTCCGTTCCCAGCAACTCCGCCAGATCGAGCATCGTCGCGTTTGTAATGTCCTCCGGCTTCACGTCGTGCGCCCAGCTTGGAATCATCCGCCGCCCTCCTTTACGCCTTTCGCTCCGCCCGGTCGCCGTCGCGCATCGCAGTCAGCCCGTCGATGACGACGCTCGCCTGCTGCGGAGTCAGGAATCGCACGTCGTCCGCCTTGCACATGCGCCGGATGTACCCGCGCAGGCGCTCCGGCTGGTCGTTCCAGCCCAATTCGCAGGTCAGCCGGAATATCTTCCGCTGCTGGGCTTCCGTCGCCCGCCCCGCGCCGCCGCCCACCTTGATTGCAGGTTGACCGCAGCGCATCTTTAGCTCCTCAATCATCCGCCCGGCTTCCCTGCCGGACAGGGTACGCAGGCTGTCCGTGCCGCTGATGCGGTACGCCATACCGTGCAGATCCTCCATGTCCATCCCCAGCTTTCGGCTCAACGCGAAGATGGCTTTAAGCTGGGCACTCGTTACTTTCAGCGCCATACCCGCCGCCTCCTTATTGCTGCCCCAGTGCTTCTTCATCCACGTCATAGCCGAAAACATCCTCGACCTCCAGCTTCGCACCGACCTCGGCAATCTCGCCCGCGCTGTACTTTTTCAGCGCGTCCTTGTCGATCTTCGGCTCCGGGTAGACCACGCACTCCTTCATCCCTCGCCGCAGCAGTTCTTCGATGATGGTCTTGACCTTCTCTACGCCGCGCGGCAGGGTCAGGCGGGTGCTCTGTCTGAACCCGACCTTGCCAAACGTGAGCGTCCGGCTCTTGGCTTTGCCGAGGTCTGCCCGGTGCAGCATCGCGAACTCGCGCAGTGCCTGTTCGAGCATCGCAATGTGATCCTTGATGGGTCTGCCCTTCGCTTCCGCGTCCGCCTTGGCATCGGCGATGCGCTCGTTCATCACGTTTTCGATGGCTGCCAAATCGCGTCGGTCCTCGCCAATCTGCCGCAGTACGTCGTCCGCCTGCTGCCAGTTTTCCAGCTGGAGCACGCAGATCACTTTCCTTCTTGCCATGTTGTGCCTCACTTTCTAAGTCGTAAGTCCTCCCCGTAAAAGCGGATTGCCGTCGTGCGGGATACGTCCATCAATCGGGATGCGACGCGCTGCTCGTACATGCCCTCCATCCTTTCCGGGTTCAGGTTTGTGCTGATGATGGTGTGTCGGTCGTTCATGTTCCGCTCGTTGATAACCTGAAACAGATAGCCGCTCGTGTTCCTCGTCTGCGGCTCCGTTCCCAAGTCATCAATAAAGAGCAGGTCGCAGTCCATCACGCCCTCCACGGCGCGCGCCTCGCTGCCGTCAAACTGATTCTTGCGCATGATTTCGCAGAGCCTGTACGCCGTCACCCGGCGCACCAGATAGGCTCGTTCCATGATGCGCTGCGCGATGCAGTCGGCGACGAAGGTCTTGCCCAGCCCCGCCGCGCCGAAGAAAATCAGATTCGGCTTTTCGTTGTCTGGGAAATCCTCCGCGTATCTCTGCGCCGCCCGCAGGATCAGCCGCATGTGGTCGCGCTGGCTGCGCTTTTCGCCGGGAATCGGAATATCCGGGAAAACATTCAGGTCGAACTGCGCAAAGCTGTGCCTGCCCAGCCCGCCCTTGTGTTCTCCGGCGTTCTCCGCGTCCATGATGCGCTGCTTCATGCAGGCGCAAAGCTCATGCACCGGTTCGCCGACATAGCCGGTATCCCGGCAGATCGGGCAGCGGTAGATGGGCTGCAAATAATCCTCCGGGTATCCGGCTTTCGCCAGCTCGGCGCGAATCCTTCCGTTCAGCCCGCGCATCTCGCCTTGCAAGTTCTCCGCGTCCACGGCGCGCCCTTGCAGCGCCGCGCGGATGGAGCCGGTCAGACGGTCGCGCCGTTCGTCCAGCAGCACCGCGATAGTCGGGAAGCCTTGACGGATTTCCCGCTCGCGCCGCTGTCCTTCCCGCTGGTTCTCCGTTCGGATCTTCTCATACTCGCCCAGCAGACGCTTGATTGTGCTCGATGTATCCATGTTCACCTCCTTGACCATAAGCGCCGCGCCTCCACGCGGGAGGCGCACCCGGCTTGCACGGGTCATAGCTTATCTTGCGATAAGCCGGGTCTTGCGGTCTGTCGTTCATTGTCCCATCTGCCTCGTCGCTTCTGCCAGCGTACTGCCTCGCGGCTGGAAGCGGAAGCCGTATTTCTTGTAAAACTCGGCGGCTCCCAGCTTGAGCCAATCCTTCGCCGCCGCTACGGCATTGAGCTTGCGCACCATGCGCCCTTCCTCGTCGCGGACGATGAGCAGCCCGCCGTTTTGCTTGACCGTTAGCATCCTTACACCCCCTTCTTAGCCCTGCAATTTGTAGCATTTCGCGCCCGCGAGAATCTCCTGCGTGACCGTGCCGCCTGCCGCCGCTTCAAGGCACATGCCAAAGATTTCAATGAAGTTGCCCATGCCGCCGTGCCGGGTATCGGTCGCGATCAGCGTCAGCTCTGCCGCCACGCGCGGCTCCACGTCGTACTGCGCGAGGATGGCGCGCACTTCGTCAGGCTTGATGCCGGTCAGCTTGATTTCGTATTTGCGCCGGTAAAGCTGGGACAGATTCGACCGCCCGCTGCCGTGGGTCAGGATTTCCTCCAGCCTCGGCGGTCCAACCAGCACGATGGGCGTGTTCGTTTCGTCCCAAAGCTGGCGGATAATCTCGAATTTCTTCACGTCCCAGCCGTACAGGTGATCGGCTTCATCGAAAATCAGCATCGTGTCGCGGTTCGCCGCCAGCTCGCGCTGGATGCGGCGCACCCGCTCGTCGTTGCTCCCGCTGGCGCTCACGCCGATGCTCTCCGCGATGCTGTCCAGCAGGTCGCGCATCCGCATCGTAGAGCGGCAGACGATGACATGTACATCCGGCACGCGCTTGGCAAACTCGCGGATGACCGTCGTTTTGCCGATGCCCGGATATCCGACCATGACGCACATCTTCCGATTGTCCCGCGTCCATTCCAGCAAGCCAAGCGCCTCGGTGAACTCGTGGGTCTGGTACAGCTCGATACTGCGCTTGAAGGTCTGCGGCGCGGGAGCGGGCGTTTCCTCAGCCGCGCCCGTTTCGATGGCTTCTGCCTGCGCCTGACGCTCGATGTCGCTGACCCAATCCTCCAGAATCTTCTGCTGCTCCGGCTTGATGCGGATGTTGCCGTTGGCGAACATGCTAATCATGCTGCGGCTTACTCCAGTCGCCGCGCTGATCTGCGCGAAGTTGTAGCGGTAGGTCGTCCCGCCGATGACCACGCCCTTATCCCGCAGGGCGTTGATGCGTTCTTCCAACGACGGCGCGCGCTGCGCCAGAATCTCTCTCGCTTCCATCTGTGTTTCCTCCTTGCTTACTCGTTGGATGCCCGATTGTCCCGCGCTCTGCGCAGGCGGGTAAATGTCACCACATCGCCGACCGTTACGCCGCGCATACCTTCGCGCATCCCGGCTTCGTACCCGTCGCACCAGCTTGCTTCAAGCTGGCGCTTCAATTCAAGGCGGTTCAGGCAGTCCGTCTTGTTGTCCAGCTCAAGGCGCATCGCTTCGTTGTAGCGTCTCGCCGCATCCATGTTCCGCGCCGCAATCCTGCGCTCGCTGTCCTGTACGCCCTTGAGCGACCTGTAATAGCTGACGATCAGGCCGCCGCCCGCCGTCATGCCTGCGCCAAACAGCGCAATCCCCATCAACGCATCCATTTGAAAACCTCCTTTGTTCAGCTAAAGCTGTGAGCGCCGCACCCCTTGCGGGGTGCACCCGGCTTGCACGGGTCGTAGTCTGCCGCTGCCTGTGGCAGAACACAGGCAGACGATAGACCGGGCCTTGGGCTTTGCTGGTGTGTCACAAATCGACACGCCTCGAAATGTCCTTGATGATCGCCAGATTGCTGTCTCCAGTGACATCAACTTTTCGAGTCCAGCCATCGTCATAGCAAATCGTTACAATCTCCATGCCGCCCTCACTTTCTGCGCTGTACATCAGATGATCGACGCCGATATTTGCCTCTACCATACACGCCGAAAGTGTTCCTTCGACAAATTCCTTCTTTTTCTCAAAAATCATAACCACTTGATTTCCTCCTACTTGTGACACTTAACGCGCGCTTCTTTTCAGCAGCTTTTCGCCGTTTGCGGCGATCATACTGCGCACCGCGTTTTCGCCTGCGGATGCAGCCTTGCGCCGCCCTGCCGCCTTGTCCGCGACCTGCTGCTTGGCTTTGCCCGCCCGCGCCGCTTCCAGCGACGTGACCGTCGCCATGCGCTGACGCTGTTCGTCGATCTCTTCGGCGTATGCCTCGCGGGTAATCCGTTTCGTGGATTGCCGGATGTACGCCAGCCTGTCCGTGACCTTGCGCTGCTGCCGCTTCTGGTCTGCCATGTGCGCTGCCACCCTTTCCTCGTCTGGGTCAATCAACGCCATCAGCTCGACCGGCTCCGCCTCACAGACGAAGTGTCCGCCAGCAAAAACCGACACGCTGGGGTTGTATCCCCGGTTGTAGTAGATCGTGACCTGTTCCTTGATGATATCCGCCATTTCGGGATGCCAGAAAAGCTGGTTGTTGAGCCGCACGCCCTGCGTCGTGACCACGCGCTTCACGCTCTGGCTCTTGAAGATCGCCATCGTCGCCCAATCCGGCGTATCGCTGCGCGCCTTTTCCGCTTGGCGATACCGCTGGTCAGGGGAAAGCCCGTCCTCGCCGATGTGGTTTTCGTACTTGGGCAGCAGCTTCTCCGCGAAGCACTTGGCAAAGGTTTCAAAGGTCATCAGCTCGCCGCGTTCCTTCATCCTGCGGAGGATGCGCCCGTTATCTTCGGGTCTTTCCTCCGGCGAATCACCGCACCAGCCGGGGAACTCGCGGACAAAATCTTCCAGTGTGCCGAAGGCGCGTTCCACGTCCTTCGACCAGCCGCGATACGGCAGCGCATGGTGTACGCCCACGCCCAGCGCCCGAAGCAAGCCTTCCTTTTCGGAAAATTCAGCGTTCAGGCAGCCCAGATCGGTTTCCACCAGCGTTTCGCCCTCGAACCGATGGCTGCGGTAATCCTTGCCGTTGTCGATGTAGATGTAGCGCGGCAGACCGTGAACGTCGCTGCCCTTCGTATACACCGCCGCCCGACAGAAGCTGTCGGCAACTGTGTCGCTGTTCGGCTCCAATGTCAGCTCCCAGCCGACGATTTTCTTGGAACAAGCGTCCATCCAAGCCGTCATCCACGGGCGCACCAGATTGTCGTTCTCGTCCAGCACAAACAGGTCGATCTTGTGATGGTCGCCGAACCAGACTTCGTTGGTCATCGTCGGCTTGCTTCGCTTGGTTTTCTGCATGTACGCCGCTTCCCAAGCCCGCTTGCCGTAACGGGCGAAGGTCATCTGTGCCTTATCCATCGTTTCCACGATGCGGTTGACCGCATGGCGATTCGCCGGAATCATCATTGAGCCGCTTGCCATGGTGCAGATGGGGTATTTCTCCCTGTCCGCCAGTCTGAGCGCCTGCCGCGCGTCCGATCCGTCGCAGTACACGCAGCAGTTGCAGGCGTTTTCGCCGTATTCCGCTGCCCGCTCCCGCAGGCGCTCCAGCACCAGCGTCTGCGGAAACTTCCGATTGTCGCACATCTGCGCCTCGATGAAGTCCCGCGCCAGCTGGCAGCACGTCCGGCTCTGCCCCTTGTCCCTGCGCTCCACCTTGTCCATGATCGCCGCCAGCCCGCGCTCCTTGTATGCCGCGTGCCAACGCCGCAGCGTCCGGCTCGTCACGCCCAGCGTCCCCGCCAGCGCGTCCATCGCCGCCGTCCTGCCCCGCTCGCCGCTGTTCAGGATGCCGTCCAGTGCCATGACTGCCTGCTGGCGATTTGCCAGCTCGGTCAGCCCTTCCTCGCCGAAGGCTTCCTTGTACGTCGCAAGGTCCGCAGCAGAAACTTGGGTGGATAGCCCGCTCTGGCTTTCGTACCAGAGGAGCCGTCCTTGGGTATCGAGCTGCTGAAGCACTTCGCTGACGGGAATCATGTTGCTCATGCCGCAGTTGCCGCCGCCCTTGCTTCCCCTCATCGCCTCTGTTTTCAACTTGCCTTGGCTGATCTGCTTGCGGATGGCTCTGTCGGTAACGCCCAAGAGTCCGGCAGCAGTCGCGCTGTCCATAACTCTTATCTCCATCCGTTACGCTCCCTTCTTCCATTCGGATTCTACCGGCATGTCGAGCGCATGACAAATTCGCTCAATCCATTCGCTTGCTCCCCGTTCTCCATAAATGAGATAAGTGATCTGCACGCGGCTGATTCCAAGTTGATCCGCAAGATCGCTTTGTAACATATCCAATTCTGCCAGACGCATCCTAACCGCCCGTCCGAACGGTGTCGGCTTCTTTCTCGTACGCATTTTCACGCCTCCTATCTGTTGTTTTTTGTTGTTAATTGTGTTATCATCAAGGTGGTTTCCCACGACACCCTTGCGGGCGTTTCGACCAGTTACCATCTGGTGCTCGTCAGGTAGGCGTCTATGTGATTCATCAATCTGAGTCGTGCCTTTGTAAAGTTCATTTAATTGGGTTAACTGTATTATAATAGATTTAATTGGGTTTTGCAACATCAAAAGTTCAATTTTATCTGATTTTGGAGGTTATTTCGTGTTTTACGATATATTAAAGAAGCTCTGCGAACAGCACGGAACAACCGTCACCGCATTTGCTCGCGATGCAGGTATCGCAAAAGGTTCCCCTTCAAGCTGGCAACGCGGTTCAGAGCCTAATTCTCTTGCGCTTCGCAAAGCGTCTGAGTTTTTCGGCGTTTCAACAGATTATCTCCTTGGATTGGATGACATTCCTTCTCGTCGTGATAAAAACGGCATAACAGCCAAGGAATTGGGGCTTATTGATGAACTTCGCACCGCTCCCCCTTACATCCAGCGTCTTGCAATCGCCTCCATGCGTGCTATCATTGAATGTGCTGCCAAAGATGACACTTCTTTTCCTAAAAAATCGAATAACCTTTCTCTGGCTCACATTGAAGGAAAAGCCGCTGCCGGTGTTCCCTTGAATGAGCTAGCCGATGCAGATGATACTGTTGCCATCCCGATCCAGTATGTCGATGGTGAACGCTTCTTTATTGTCGAAGCTAAAGGCGACAGCATGGAGCCCGAAATTATGAACGGCGACTATGTTGTTGTTGCTCATAATGTTGAACCCACTCAGGGATCACTCGCCCTTGTCAGTATCGAAGGTGCCTCTTGGGACTATGAATACGCAATTAAACTCGTGTATTTCTTCGATGATGAAATAGAACTTCACTCCTATAACGAAAAATACGATACCATGACTTACCCTTTATCTGCTGTTCGTTCTGCTGAAAAGATTGTCCATGTCATCCATAAATCCTAAGCGAATCTATTTCCTGTATGGTTTTCTGGATACTTGCATATTTATACAATCGGCTTTTTGATATCACTCTATCTCGTCAAAAAGTCGTTTTTTCTATATATTCCTTCATTTTTCCGTTCTGTTAACACGGTTCCGCACTGGTTCCGCAGTTCCGCACCTCGCCGCGTTTTGAGTACCTAGAACCGCGCCGCCGTTTTTCATTGCTGCTTCAATAAAAAACGCGCGTCTAACGCAGTTTGACGCGCGGCGTTCAAAACCCACCAAAACAGCAAAAAGCAGCCGTTTCCGACTGCTCTACGCTCCCATGTGACACAGAACGCGCGCATGGTTGTTTTTATATATTTATTTTATATTTATCTCTTTGAGTTCCGATAATACCACGGTTTTCCCGTTCTATCCCGCGTTATCCCGTTCTTTCCCATATACGCCCCTTTTGTGACATGGAATGTGCTCCTCCACATTTCCTGCCTGAATCCCGCACAGCGGGCGGCAGAAAAAATCCT